>OOCM01002046.1_pt1 | contig 14228 bp, 8 predicted proteins | sample 1671111 | NCBI WGS metagenome assembly OOCM01 (sample SAMN06348123, study PRJEB24527) | human gut metagenome | biome: human gut; feature: ankylosing spondylitis patient; material: feces | host: Homo sapiens | place: China | collected 2015-10 | reverse complement strand
CAGGTAACAGTGAAGTAGGAGCCGGAGGAGGTACTGACGGTTTGGAGACGCATCTTTTTGTCAACCTTTATGGCTTGTATTATTGGCTTTACAGGTGCAGAAACAAATTAAATAATCTTAAATATCTTATTAAACATGAAACCAATTCATCTTATCCTAAGTATCGCACTCCTCGCCGGAGGAGCATGTGGTGACCAGCAAGAACCTTATTACGGCAATTCAGAAGTGAAGATACCTCAAATTGATTCCGAATGGAATCTCGAACTAATGCCAAATCGATCAGGACAATATTGGAAAGTGTTCGTCTACAAAGACTTGAAATACAATGCCCTTTTCACTCGGTCGTTGGGCTGGAATGGAGGAGACGGTGTGTTCACCACTGGTTTGCCTGACGGGAATATATTTTGGTCGTTCAATGATAGCTTCTATGGCGTAATCAATGAAAATCGTTCACGAGGTAATTGTAGTTTCCCTCGTAACAGTATTATGGTACAAACACCTGGTGAGAAGGATGAAAATCTTGTTTGGTTAGCTGATTACGTACAAACCAACGATCCTAATGCGGATAGATACTATCAGGTACGTACTCACATTCGTCATCCGAAAGCTACACTATCGGATGAAAAAATACAAGCTGGAGAAATCGATCAGGATTATCTTTATTGGGCAGGAGATGCTACGATATATAACAATCAGATGCAAATGTTGTGGGGAGCCGTTGATAATACCGATCCGAACAACTTGATGCGCCGCTTTGGTACTTGCTTGGCTACTTATAGCTTGGAAGGAAAGCCGGGTGATGCTACTTATATGAAACTTATCAGTCGTAATGATAATTTTAACGACCACACTTTAGGTTATGGCGACACTATGTGGGAAGACGAAGACGGACATATCTATCTTTACACAACTTCCAATTATAAGGTGGCTGTGGCACGTACCGCTACACGCGACCTTGGCAGCCAGTGGGAATATTATGTGGCCGATCCGCAAGGACATTTCTCGTGGACAACGCAGTACCCCTCAACCCAAGATGCTGAAAATTCTACAATTATCCCTTTGGAAAGTGCATGCTCCATGCCTTGGGTATTTAAAAAAGGTGATACCTACTACATGATCGGACAATCCATGTGGTTCGGGAGAGACGTACTGATGTTCCGTAGTAAGCACCCTTATGGGCCGTTTGTCGACCAAAAGACTCTCTTTACATTGCCCGAATTTCTTGATAAGATTGGCGAACAACGTTATCAACATGTTTATATGGTAAATATTCATCCGGCTTTATCACGTACCGGTGAATTGGTGATCTCTACCAATACAGACTGTTCCAACTTTTGGGATAATTTCAATGCACCGGGTAGTGCCGACTTTTATCGTCCTTATTTCTATCGTGTATTTAATTGGGAATCATTGTACGATAACGATGCTCCACTTGAGTAAAAGGATTTACTATCTCTGGCGTTGATCATAAGTTTCACTGGGCTGATGCTATGATTGATGGTAATTCCATCATCGTCTCATCTCCTGAAGTTGCTTTCCCAATAGCGGTGCGTTATGCTTGGGCGGATAATCCAATCTGTAATTTATATAATGGTGTTAACCTTCCGGCATCTCCTTTCCGCACAGATGACTGGCAGGGTATTACTTATGGTAATAAATAGATATAGTAGTTTCGATTTGTCAAGTGAAATAGATGTAACACATAAAAAAATAACCATGAACAAACTCATTTGTTTAGTGATCTTCTCTTTTTTCTCAACAGGTATATATGCCCAAATGAAAAACTTGGTGCAATATGTCAATACACTGCAAGGTACCGACTCTCATTTCGGATTAAGTTATGGAAATACATACCCTACTACCGGTATGCCTTATGCCATGCATACGTGGTCTGCCCAAACAGGGAAAAATGGAGAAGGCTGGAAATATCAATATGCAGTAGATAATATCAGAGGATTCTGCCAATCCCATCAATGCAGTCCGTGGATGAGTGATTATGCAGTGTATTCTTTTATGCCGATGGTGGGGAAATTAGTTGTAAATCAGGAGATGCGGGCAACGAAGTTCAGCCATGATAATGAAATTGCCAAGCCACATTATTATAAAGTGATGCTGGATAATGGAATTACAACCGAGATGGCTCCAACTACTCGTGGTGTACATTTACGCTTTTCTTATCCCTCTACTGAAGACGCCTATCTGGTAATTGACGGATATACAGATATGAGTGAAATCAAGATTGATCCGGTTAAGAGACAAATTTCCGGTTGGGTGAATAACCAACGTTTTGTAAATAACTCTAAGACATTCCGTAGTTACTTTGTAGTGCAGTTCAATAAAGCATTTGAGGATTACGGTATGTGGGAAAATCAGAAAGATGAGATTTTCCCTAAAAAGTTGGAAGGAGAAGGCAAAGGCTATGGTGCTTATATCAAATTTAAGAAAGGATCGAAAGTACAGGCAAAGGCTGCTTCTTCCTATATCAGCGCAGAGCAGGCTGTGATTACACTGAACGACGAACTGGGTAAAGATAAGAATTTGGAAGCCACCAAAATACGTGGACATAAAACGTGGAATGAATTATTGAACCGAATCCAGGTAGAAGGCGGAACAGACGAACAAATGAAGACTTTCTATTCCTGCCTGTTCCGTGCCAATCTCTTTTCACGCAAATTCTATGAACGTAAAGCAAACGGAGAACCTTATTACTATAGTCCTTATGACGGTAAAGTATATGACGGATATATGTACACCGATAATGGATTCTGGGACACTTTCCGTTCTCAATTTCCATTAACTAATATTCTGCATCCTACTATGCAGGGACGTTACATGAATGCCTTGCTTGCCGCACAAGAACAATGCGGATGGTTACCTTCCTGGTCAGCTCCCGGAGAAACAGGAGGAATGTTGGGTAATCATTCCATTTCATTACTAGCAGATGCGTGGGCAAAAGGGATTCGGACTTTTGATCCGGAGAAAGCTTTGAAAGCATACGCACACGAAGCCATGAATAAAGGTCCTTGGGGAGGCGCCAACGGACGCGGTTTCTGGAAAGAATATTTTGAACTGGGATATGTTCCTTATCCGGAATCAATGGGATCGAGTGCACAGACAATGGAATATGCATACGATGATTTCTGTGGCTACCAACTGGCTAAGATGACTGGAAACAAACATTATCAGGAAGTCTTTGCCCGTCAGATGTATAATTATAAAAACGTATTCGATCCGTCTATCGGTTTTATGCGTGGAAAAGGCGTCGATGGTAAATGGCAGGAACCGTTTGACCCGTTGGAGTGGGGTGGACCTTTCTGCGAAGGTAATGCTTGGCATTATACCTGGTCCGTATTCCATGATGTAGAAGGATTAATAGACTTGTTCGGAAGCGACCAAAGATTTACGACCAAAATGGATTCGGTATTCGCCCTTCCCAGCACTATTAAACCGGGAACTTACGGAGGAGTGATCCATGAAATGAAAGAAATGGAACTGGCAGGTATGGGACAATATGCACACGGCAATCAGCCGATTCAGCACATGCCTTATCTGTATAGCTATGCCGGTCAACCGTGGAAAACCCAGTATTGGGTACGCCAGATCGTTGAAAGATTGTATAATTCCACAGAAAGAGGATATCCGGGAGACGAAGACCAAGGCGGTATGTCATCATGGTATATCTTGAGCTCATTAGGCATTTATGCCGTTTGTCCGGGTACGGATGAGTATGTAATTGGCAGTCCGTTATTTAAGAAAGCTACTATAACGATGGAAAACGGCAATAAATTCGTGATTGAAGCGAACAACAATAGTAAAGAGAATCTCTATATCCAGTCTGCTACTTTAAATGGACGTGTGTTGGATAAGAATTTTATCAGATACGACGATATAGCAGACGGAGGAATCATCCGCTTCGAAATGGGGAGTCAGCCGAATAAAGAACGATGTACGTCGAAGTATGCCGCTCCTTTCTCTTTGTCGAAAGAATAAGAAACTAAAAAGTGTAACGAGAATACAGTATGAAAAATAAAGTTTTAACAGGTTTATTATTGGTTTTGATTGGAGGGTGGGGGAGTCTCTCGGCGCAGAGCGCCGGGAGTAATTATTCCCGTCAGGTAAATACCCTGATAGGAACGAAAGGTGTGGGTCTGACTTCGGGATATCTTTATCCCGGAGCCACCTACCCTTATGGAATGGTGCAGTTTACCCCCTCTTACTTTTCCAAACGTTCCGGATTCGTCATCAACCAATTGAGTGGCGGCGGTTGCGAACACATGGGCAACTTCCCTACTTTTCCGGTAAAAGGCAAACTGAAGATGTCTCCGGACAATATTCTCAACTATCGTATCAATATCTCTGAAGAAAAAGGACATGCAGGTTATTATGAGGCAATGGTGCAGGAAGACATCAAAGCTAAACTGACTGTGACCGAAAGAACTGGTATGGCGAGTTATGAATATCCGGCCGATCAGCAATATGGTACGGTAATTATCGGTGGAGGTATTTCCGCTACTCCGATAGAGCAGGCCGCCATCGTTATTACTGCACCGAATAAGTGTGAAGGATATGCAGAAGGTGGTAATTTCTGTGGACTCCGTACACCGTATAAAGTCTATTTTGTAGCAGAGTTTGATACGGATGCGTTGGAATCGGGAACATGGAAAAGAAATGAACTGAAGCCGAACACGACTTTTGCTGAAGGAGAATACTCCGGAGTCTATTTTACTTTTGATGTAAATAAGAAGAAAAAAATCCAATATAAGATTGGGGTTTCTTATGTATCAGTAGAAAATGCACGCGAGAATCTGAAAGCGGAGAATACCGGATGGGATTTCCTGCAGATTCAGAATCAGGCAGAATCCAAATGGAATCATTATTTGGGTAAGATTGAAGTAGAAGGAACCAATCCGGATCGTACCACTCAATTTTATACCCATCTGTATCGTTCATTCATTCACCCGAACGTATGTAGTGATGTGAATGGGGAATACATGGGAGCTGATTTCAAAGTGCATAAATCACGTTCCAAGCACTATACTTCTTTTAGCAACTGGGATACCTATCGTACACAGATTCAACTATTGTCAATCCTTGATCCTGAAGTAGTCTCTGATATTGTTATTTCTCACCAATTGTTTGCCGAAGAAGCAGGTGGTGCTTTCCCGCGTTGGGTGATGGCTAATATAGAGACCGGCGTGATGCAAGGAGATCCGACTCCTATCCTGATATCCAATGCTTACGCTTTTGGTGCCCGCAATTATGACCCGAAACCGATTTTCAAAACCATGAGAAAAGGAGCGGAAGAACCGGGAGCAATGTCACAGGAGGTTGAGGCTCGTCCGGGACTGAAACAGTATTTGGATAAAGGATATTACAACGCTTCTATACAACTAGAATATACTTCCGCTGATTTTGCAATCGCACAATTTGCCTTACATGCCGTAGGAGATGAGTTTGCAAGCTGGCGTTATTTCCATTTCGCACGTTCATGGAAGAATCTGTATAACCCGGAAACCGGATGGTTGCAATCACGTAATCCGGATGGTTCGTGGAAACCACTGACTGAAGATTTCCGTGAATCGACCTATAAGAATTATTTCTGGATGGTGCCATACGACATTGCCGGACTGATAGAAATTATCGGAGGCAAAGCAGCGGCAGAAAAACGCCTGGATGAATTCTTTACTCGTCTGGATGCCGGCTATAATGATGCCTGGTTCGCTTCCGGCAATGAACCGAGTTTTCACATTCCTTGGATATACAACTGGGTCGGAACTCCCTATAAAGCACAGGAGATTATTAACCGTGTATTGAATGAACAGTATTCAAGCAAAATTGATGGTCTGCCGGGCAATGATGATTTAGGGACGATGGGCGCCTGGTATGTGTTCGCTTGTATCGGTCTTTATCCCGAAATACCGGGAGTGGGAGGCTTTACGGTGAACACTCCGATATTCTCATCCGTGAAAGTTCATTTGAAGAAAGGGGATATGGTGATAAAAGGCGGTTCGGAAAAGAATATTTATATCAAGTCCATGAAGCTAAATGGTAAACCGTATGACAGTACATGGATCGATTGGGACCAACTGAATAATGGGGCTACAATAGAATACACTACCTCGTCCAAGCCTGACGTGAAGTGGGGAACTAAAGTGACGCCTCCCTCTTTCCCTTAAAGCAAATTAACGAGGCATATAAATTTATGATATAAGATTATTTTGTAAGAGCACTTATTTATAATATCAAACGTAAAAATGAAAAGAAAACTACAAAACATAGCTTATCTACTGATGGCTGCCGCATTAGTCACTTCCTGTGGCGGGAAGAAGCAGACATCTGAATTCCCGGATTGGGCATGGGCAGATTTCCAGCGTCCGGAAGGTATTAATCCGATTATTTCTCCTGACACTACAACCTTTTTCTATTGTCCGATGAGACAGGATTCAGTAGCATGGGAAGCGAGTGATACGTTTAATCCCGCTGCTACTGTTTATAATGGAAAAGTAGTAGTCCTCTACCGGGCTGAAGATAACTCGGCAACCGGTATCGGATCACGTACCTCCCGTTTGGGATATGCCTCTTCTGACGACGGACTACACTTCAAACGAATGTCCGTACCTGTATTTTATCCGGCAGACGATAGTCAGAAAGAACTGGAAAATCCCGGCGGTTGCGAAGACCCACGTGTTGCTGTAACAGAAGACGGGCTTTACGTAATGCATTACACACAATGGAACCGCAAACAGGCACGTTTGGCAGTGGCCACCTCGCGTGATCTTCAAACGTGGGAAAAACATGGACCGGCTTTCGCAAAAGCATACAACGGAAGATTCATAGATGAATTTTCCAAATCTGCCTCTATCGTAACCAAATTAATTGACGGCAAACAAGTGATTGCCAAGATTGACGGCAAATACTGGATGTACTGGGGAGAAAAGTTTGTGAATGTATCCACTTCCACGGACCTTGTCAACTGGGAACCGATGTTGGATGAAAATGGAGAATTTCTGAAAGTGATGACTCCCCGCGCAGGTAAGTTCGACAGTGACCTGACCGAATGTGGTCCTCCTGCCATCCTGACTGACAAAGGAATCCTTTTATTTTATAACGGCAAAAATAAATCGGGCGCAGAAGGAGACACACTGTATACAGCCAACTCTTATTGCGCCGGACAAGCCTTATTTGATGCCAAAAATCCTACTAAACTAATCGATCGCTTGGATAAACCTTTCTATATTCCCGAATCAGACTTTGAAAAGAGCGGACAATATCCAGCCGGAACCGTATTTATAGAAGGGCTTGTATTCCACAATCAGAAATGGTTCTTATATTATGGCTGTGCCGATTCACGCGTGGCAGTTGCCGTATATGATCCTCTCAAAAAATAAAGAAAACGTTCATAATGAAAATAACAGTTTATAAAATAGAAATTAAGACATGAAAAAACTTTTTGTATTGATTGCAGCGGCTTGTATGACATGTACTGCTGCGTTTGCACAAACTGTGAAACCTTTTAAGGAGGGTGAGAGAGCAGTGTTCCTGGGAAATAGTATAACGGATGGTGGGCATTACCATTCATACATCTGGTTATATTATATGACTCGTTTTCCGGATATGCCTATCCGTGTTTTCAACGGTGGTATTGGTGGAGATACGGCGTATGATATGAATAAACGCCTGGATGGTGATATTTTTGCGATGAAACCTTCCGTGTTGATGGTTACTTTTGGTATGAATGATTCCGGATATTTTGAATATAACGGTGATAAGCCCAAAGAATTCGGTGAGCAGAAATATCAGGAAAGTATAAAGAATTACCAGCAGATGGAGAAACGTTTTAAAGATCTTCCTGATACCCGTATCGTGATGGTCGGAACTTCTCCGTATGATGAAACTGTACAACTGAAAGAGAATACACCGTTCAAGACAAAAAATGAAACCATCAAACGGCTTGTTGAATATCAGAAAGAATCGGCAGTTAAGAATAATTGGGAATTTACCGATTTAAATGCTCCTATGACAGCTATTAATCAGCAATATCAGCAGAAAGATTCTACCTTTACCCTTTGTGGCAGTGACCGTATTCATCCCGATAACGACGGACACATGGTGATGGCCTATCTTTTCCTGAAAGCCCAGGGATTTGTAGGTAAAGAAGTAGCGGATATGGAGATTAATGCTAATAAAAAACAAGCCGTTAAGTCGGAAAATTGTACCGTTTCAAATATAAAGAAGAACGGAAAAGGTTTGAGTTTTGACTATTTGGCAGAAGCTCTTCCTTATCCTTTAGATACTATTGCCCGTGGTTGGGGACAAAAAAAGAGCCAGGCAGAAGTGCTGAAAGTTGTTCCTTTTATGGAAGAGATGAACCGTGAAACGTTGAAAGTAACAGGGCTGAAAGGCAATTATAAGTTGTTGATAGACGATGAAGAAATTGGAACTTGGAGTGGAGATGAATTGGCAAAGGGCATTAATCTTGCTGCTGAATCCAAAACTCCCCAATACCAACAAGCATTGACGGTGATGCACCTGAATGAATATCGTTGGGAAATTGAAAGAACATTCAGAGAATATGCGTGGTGTGAATTCGGCTTTTTCCAGCAAAAGGGATTGCTGTATGCTGACGACAGAAAAGCGATCGAGGTGATGGATGAAAATTTGGATAAAAACGTTTGGTTGAAGGGACGTCGTGATATGTATTCAAAGATGATGTTTGAAGCTGTCCGTGATGCTCGCCAACAGGAAATGGATGTTCTTATCAATAAGATTTATGAAATAAATAAGCCTGTTGTAAGAAAGATTTTACTTAGAAAGGTCTGATGTGATAACAGCGTAGAAATACGATAGAATACTCACCGTAATGAGAAAGAATTCTCACTATAATGAGAACTTTTTCTCATTGCGATGAGTATTTTTTCTCATTACAGTGAGTATCGTTGAGAATATATGAATAGATAAGTACTCTTTGTAATAGCCTGATAATGTACTCCTTATTGTAGCTTTTGCATTAAACAGACTACCTTTATTGAATTCTTAATTCTTTTTCCAGAAATCGGAAGTGAAAAGCAATAATACTGTAAACAATTCCAAGCGTCCCAAGAGCATTAAGAAAGAAAGCAGCCATTTGGCAGCATCAGGCAATGCACTCCATGAGAAAGCCGGACCACATCTGCCGAGGCCTGGTCCCATATTACCTATGCTTGAGATTACGGTTCCTATTGATTCCAGAAAACCGACTCCTAAGCCCATCATGACAAGTACACTGATGATAACAATGACCACATACAAAAAGGTGAAAGCCAATACAGTAGACTGAATGGAAGGGGAAATAACTTGCTTATTTACCCGCACCGGGAGTATGGCGTTAGGGTGAAGAATATGTTTGAATTCATTTTTCACTACTTGAAACAGGATAACCATACGAATACACTTGATACCTCCTGTTGTACTGCCGGCACAAGCTCCGATAATCATCACAATAATGAGGCAGCCCCAGAGGATAGAAGGCCAGAGCATATAGTCAGCTGTGACGAATCCCGTAGAAGTTTGCAATGAAACCACTTGGAAAAGCGATTTTCGGAATGCCTCCTCTACTCCCATAGAAGAAGTCTGATGGAGCCAGATAGCAATGAATAGAGTGAAGAATGAAACACAAATAAAGTAGAACTTCAGTTCCGCATCATGTAGGAACTTCTTAATCTTCCCATTAAACATCAACAGCAGCAACGTGAAGTTAATACCTGAAAGGAACATGAAAATGGAAATTACATAGTCTATGTAAGGTGAATGGTAATATTCAATGCTGGCCTGTTTGGTAGAGAACCCACCAGTGCTGGTCGTAGCAAAAGCATGACATACACTGTCGAATATACTCATGCCACCACCTATTAATAAAATAATCAGCGTTCCCGTCATTCCGGCATAAATACCCCAAATCCATTTGGCAGTGATACCAATACGGGGATGCACTTTGTCATGAGTAGGACCGCTGGCTTCTGCTGCAAACACCTGAATCCCGCCCACACCGAAAATCGGTAGAACGGCAATGGTGAAGAATACAATACCCAAACCACCTATCCATTGCGTCATAGCCCGCCAGAAAAGTATTCCGTGGGGCATCGACTCTATATTATTCAGAATAGTGGCACCTGTACTGCTAAATCCGGACATCGTCTCAAAAAATGCATCCGCAACATTGGGAATATATCCTCCTATATAATAAGGTAACATTCCGAAAAGGGAAAAGGTAACCCATGCTGCGCTGACGATGACATATCCATCGCGGCGATTCAGGGATTTCACTGCGTCTTTCCCGATGGCGAGCAACAGAATACCGATGCTAGTTGTAATAGCCGATGAAACCAGAAAACTCTGCAAGTCATTCTCCTTATAAAAAAGAGAAACACCCCCACAACATAATAGCATAACTGTTTCTATCAGAAGCAGAAAACCCAGAATCCGGAATATCATCTTCGAGTTAATCATATACAAGTATTTGTTGATACTTAGTGAAAGAACTTCTCAATCTTTTTAATCATCATGCTTAGGCAGAATACGACTACATGGTCGCCGGGACGGATTTGTGTATCACCCGTCACCAAGATACCTTCTCCGTTGCGGATCATTCCTCCGATGGTAGTACCCTTCGGGAGTCCCAGGTCCTTAATCAGGTGTTTGGTGATTTTAGCACCTTCCGGTACAGTGAATTCAGCAACGTCCGCATTGGCAAAAGTAAGACATTTCACATTAGACACATCGGCATCCAACATCATTTGGTAGATATGGCTGGCAGCAATCATTTTTTTATTGATAACAGTACCGATGTCAAGGCTTTCCGCCATACCGATATAGTCGATATTCTCCACTTCTGCCACTGTCTTTTCCACTCCCATACGTTTAGCGGCAAGACAGGCTAGAATATTCGTTTCCGAGTTACCGGTCAGAGCAACAAATGCTTCGGTATTCTTTAGTCCCTCTTCGATGAGCAAATCCATATCGCGACCATCTCCGTTGATAATCATTGTCTTATCATCCAGTAACTCCGTAAGGCGGTTGCAACGGTTCAGATCATTATCTACTATTTTCACCTGCATATAGTCCGGCACATATTGTGCGGTACGGACTGCGATACGGCTTCCCCCCATAATCATCACATTGCGTACGTCGGCATAATCTTCCTTGCCGGCTATCTTACGAATATAAGGAATATACTTGCGGGTAGTGGTGAAATAAACAATATCATGCAATTTAATGACATCGTCTCCACGGGGAATAATCGTTTCCGTTCCACGTTTGATGGCTACTACGTGATAAGGTATGTTAGGACCGCCTAGCTGATGCAGCGGTATATTCAGGATTTCAGCCTTTTCGCGCATCTTCGTGCCAATCAGAACTAGAGAACCTCCACAGAACTCCCACCATTGGCGTACCCAGCTCATACGCATGGAAGATACGATTTCTTTGGCAGCCAGCATTTCCGGGTAAATCAGAGAATCTACTCCCAACTTCTGGAAAAACTCTTTATTTTTGGGCAGAAGATATTCGTAATTGTCGATACGTGCCACTGTCTTTTTAGCTCCCAGATTGGTAGCCAGCATACAGGCAGTCATGTTGCGGCTTTCGTCCGGTGTGACTGCGATGAACAGGTCGGCTTCTTTGACGCCCACTTCTTTCAATCCGGAGATGGAAGAAGGAGAAGCGGCAACAGTCAGCAAGTCAAAATTGGCACTAAGAGCGCTTAGTTTCTCTTCGTCATCATCCATCAAGATGATATCTTGCTTTTCGCGCGATAACAGTTTGGCCAAATGGGTGCCTACGTTGCCGGCACCGGCAATAATAATCTTCATGTCAATTGATAAATTCTTTTATTTTAGTCAGAATCCCTTCTTCATCCATGCCGCACAGTTGATACAGTTCGGCAACTGATCCATGCTCTACAAATAGGTTGGGGATACCGATACGCTTCACGGTCGGTTTGTATTCGTTGTCTGCCATAAATTCGAGGACAGCGCTACCCATACCGCCTTTGATAATCCCGTCTTCGATAGTCAGGACACGTTGGAATTTGCGTCCTACCTCATGTAATAGCTCTTCGTCCAGCGGTTTCAGGAAACGCAAATCGTAATGGGCGATCGACAGACCGAAATCAGCTTCTGCCCGGGTGATGGCACGGGCGGCTACGTTTCCTATCGGTCCGATAGTAATCACTGCAAGGTCGCTACCCTCTTTCAGTTTCCGTCCTTTTCCTACCGGGATCTCTTCTAGCGGACATTTCCAGTCCACCAGTACGCCGCGTCCACGGGGGTAACGGATCACGAACGGTCCCTTGTCCGGCAATTGTGCCGTATACATCAGGCGACGTAATTCATGTTCGTCCATCGGGGAACTGATAGTCAAATTAGGGATCGGGCGTAAACATGCCATATCAAAAGCTCCGTGATGAGTAGGACCGTCTTCGCCAACCAATCCGGCGCGGTCGAGGCACAAAACAACAGGGAGATTCTGAATCGCTACGTCGTGGATGATATTATCATGCGCCCGTTGCATAAAAGAAGAATAGATATTGCAGAATGGTTGCAGTCCGTCTTTTGCCATCCCACCGGAGAAAGTAACCGCATGTCCTTCGGCGATGCCTACATCAAACGCACGTTTGGGCATTTTCTCCATCAGTATATTCATCGAACAACCGCTAGGCATGGCGGGAGTGACACCGACAATCTTCGGATTGGCTTCGGCAAGCTCTACCAATGTATTTCCGAATACATCCTGGAAAAGCGGAGGCATTCCTTCAGTGTTGGCAATGAAACGTTCGCCGGTGACGGGATCGAATTTGCCGGGAGCATGCCATTCGGTAGCGTGTTTCTCTGCCGGACCGAATCCTTTTCCTTTGATAGTGTGCAGGTGCAGGATTTTAGGTCCTTGCATATCTTTGATATCACGTAATACTCTTGCCAGGTTCTTTACGTCGTGTCCGTCTATCGGACCGAAGTAACGGATATTCATCCCTTCGAAAATATTCTGTTGCTGTGCCGCCATCGATTTCAGGCTATTTCCGAAACGGATGAGCGCTTTGCGGCGTTCTTCGTTTAGAATGCCAAGCTTGAACAGCATGCGCGAGAGCTTGAAACGTAGCTGATTATAGCGGTTGGAAGTCGTTAGGTTGAAAAGATACTGCTTCATGCCTCCTACGCTGCGGTCGATTGCCATATCATTGTCATTCAGGATAATGAGCAGGTTGTTCGACGTGGCAGATGCGTTGTTCAGTCCTTCAAAAGCCAGTCCGCCACTCATTGATCCGTCGCCGATAATGGCTACTACATGACGTTTGGCGTCTCCTTTCCGGGCGGCTGCGACAGCCATACCGAGAGCGGCAGAAATCGAATTGGAAGCGTGTCCGCACGTGAAAGTATCATATTCGCTTTCTTCCGGAGATGGGAAAGGTCGGATTCCACCGAGTTTCCTGTTTGTGGAAAATGCTTCACGGCGTCCTGTCAGAATTTTGTGGCCGTATGCCTGATGTCCCACGTCCCATACGATACGGTCGTATGGTGTATTGTAAACGTAGTGCAGGGCTACGGTTAGTTCCACGGTTCCCAGGCTGGCGGCGAAGTGTCCGGGGTTGCAGCAGAGTTCTTTAATAATGTCTTGCCTTAGTTCACCGCATACTTCCGGCAGTTGCTCTACGGTTAGTTTACGTAGGTCTTCGGGGTAATTGATGGAGTTTAGCAAGTTATATGTTGGTTCACTATTCATGATTCTAGGAAATTTAGTGCAAAAATACGAAAAGAAAGTATATTCGACCTCCTTTTCGGCGAAAAACTTATTTTGTTTCCTACTGTCTAATCAGTCTGTAGTACCAATAATAAATGAATAAATGAGAGTAGGTTAACTATCCAGTTAATCTAAATGGTTACTTTTTATCAATGAACTAATCATTTTACATGTATGTCTTCTTGTTTTATTCCTTTAAATAATGGTTGGCACTCTTTGGCTATTTCATCCAATAATTGATTAGAAATATTCATTGATAACTGATTTGTATGAATGAGGATTTTGTTGTTTCCTTTATGTAAATTATACCAATTATTCTCAACTTCGATTGTGCGTTCATCCCATTTAACCTCAAATAACTTCTGTAAATCAATAATATCTTTATATTGGCGGACATAATGACCACAAGCTATTATGATGATAGGAAAAGACTTAAAAAAAAGGTGATTCAATAAATT
>OOCM01002042.1_pt1 | contig 14244 bp, 6 predicted proteins | sample 1671111 | NCBI WGS metagenome assembly OOCM01 (sample SAMN06348123, study PRJEB24527) | human gut metagenome | biome: human gut; feature: ankylosing spondylitis patient; material: feces | host: Homo sapiens | place: China | collected 2015-10 | reverse complement strand
TGGTGGAGAATCACCACCTGCGCGCGGTGATTTCGATGCCGTCCGGTGTGTTCAAGCCCTATGCGGGAGTATCCACCGCAGTGCTGGTGTTCACCAAAACCGGCATGGGCGGCACCGACAAGGTTTGGTTCTATGATATGAAAGCCGACGGCTTCTCGCTGGACGACAAGCGTGCGCCGGTCGAGCAGAACGACATCCCCGACATTATTCGGAGATTTCGGTCTATCGGACAGACTCCCCCTGTCACCAAGGGTGACATCCCCGCTGATGATATTTTAAATGAGGAAAAAAGAGCGCGCACCGAGCAGAGCTTTTTTGTGCCGAAACAGGAAATTGCGGACAATGACTATGCGCCAATTACTAATTTAAGTGGTAATAGAGGTTTTACAATGACTGATGGGACAAAATACACTTTTACTTTTCTTGGCAGAAATTCATATGGTGTAACAGATGTTGATACATACTGGTTTGGACAGTTTCAATTAAGAGAAGAAAATAAATGGAATAATTCACAGACTTTTGATTATGGAAGTGAGTCTAGTAGAAAAGGAGATTCAGGAATGGCCTTTTCTTGGAAAAATAGGACTATCCAAAACGGAGAAAAACTTATTTTTTCAGTAGCTATTGGTATTGGAACGTTAAATACACCACCTACAATAAGAGTAACTAGTCAATTAAAAAATAGTTATTATCAAGGGGAAGTAGTTGATGTACAAGGCTATGTCAACGACGTTGATAATGGAGACATTGTAACAGTAAAATATGCCATAGATGGTGGAGAGGAAATGGTTATTGCCAATAATCTGAGACCAAATGGTAGTGAAAAATATTTTCATACATCATTTTCTATTCCAAATAATATATCGAATGGAAAGCATTTCTTTCAGGTATGGGCAGCAGATAGCTGCGGTAATATGTCAGTACCAGTAACTGTATATTTCAATGTTAATAAAGATGTAACGGCACCTACAGGTACACATTCAATAAATCCTACTAATTGGACTAATGGAGATGTAACTATTACATTAAATACGACTGATGATATGAGTGGTGTGAAAAGGATTAAAAAGCCAGATGGAAGTTATATTTATAGTGTATCAACTATATATGTAGTACCAGCTAATGGCTCATATACATTTGTATTAGAAGATAATGTTGGAAATACAAGAAATTATACTGTAACAATAAATAATATAGACAAAACAGCACCAACAGGAAGTTTGAGTCATAGCCCAACAAATTGGGTAAACACAGATGTAAAAATACATTGGAGTGTAGCAGATGCAAATAGTGGATTTAAACAAATAAAGTTGCCAGATGGAACAATAAAAACAACAGCAACAGGAGATTACACAGTATCACAAAATGGAACATATACATTTGTAGTATATGATGTAGCAGGAAATACATTAACATTACAAGAAACAGTAACAAATATTGATAAAACACCGCCAACGGGAAGCTTGAACCATAATCCAACTGACTGGGTAATAGACTATGTAAAAATACATTGGACTGCATCGGACTCACAAAGTGGATTTAACAGAGTTGTATTGCCAGATGGTACATCAACTACAAATGCGAGTGGAGATTTCACTATTACAGATAATGGAACATATACATTTACATTATATGATAATGTTGGAAATAGCAGAATTTTGACAGAAAATATAAATAATATTGACAAAATAATGCCAGAAGGAGTATTATCATTACAGGAAAATAGACTTACAGATGAAAAAATAAAAATTTCTTGGAAAGCATTTGACCTACAGAGTGGATTTTCAAAAATATTATTGCCAGATTCAACATTTTCAACAAATGCAACAGGAGAATTTACTGTTTCACAAATGGGAGATTATTCATTTGTTATTTATGACAGAGTTGGAAACACGAGAGAACTTAGTATAAATGTAAGTAATGTGGATATGATAAATCCAATTTTAGAAGTAACTCAAGATACTGATAAATGGACAAATGGAGAAATTACATTAAATTGGAAAGCCGATGATTATCAAAGTGGATTGCAAAATGTAATTTTACCAAGTTCTGAAAACGTAACAGATAAACAAGGCAGTTATATAGTAACTGAAAATGGAAATTATATATTTTTAGCATATGATAAAATAGGGAATGGAATTTTAGTAGAACACCAAGTTACAAATATAGATAAAATTAATCCAAATTTAGACTTAACAGTTGACTCAGCAGATGACGGAGGAATACAGATTTCATGGGTATCTTCTGATGAACAGAGTGGAATTTCGAATATTACATTACCAGATGGCAAGAGGGTTACAAACTCGAGTGGAAGCATAGAAATATATGAAAACGGAGTTTACAGCTTTATTGCATATGATAATGCAGGAAATGCAACAGTAAAAGATGTAACTATAGATAGTATAAATAATGGAAGCGAAATAAAACTTGTATTGTACAAAGAAGCCATAGACTCTACACATTGGAGAATAAAATGGCAAATTACAGAAGGCAAAGGTAAATTTGCATACATAGTACTTCCAAATGGTACATTTAGTTATGAGCCGGAAGGAAGCCATATTGTAACAGGTGGAAATGCTGAATACACATTTTTAGCATATGATAAAAAAGGCAATGAGAATATTGGAACAATAGCTGTAAGTTATTAAATAAATTTGCCTAAAAGGAGGAATAAAAGAAAAAATGCGTAAATCTAAAATTATTTTAAGCTTATTAATTATATCATTATTAACCAGCAAGACATGGGCTGTTAAAGCTGCAACATCTGGTACAGACGAGAATGAAATAAATACTAAAATTTCTACTCAAGCAGATGAGCAAGCAGGAGAAACAGATACTACTGAAAGAAGTTTAGTATTTACACCAACACCTAGTTCTACAAAATTAAATGAAGGTGAAGAAATTACTATTACACTTGAGTTATCAGATATAAAAATGGGACAAGATGGAATAAATACATTTGGTGGAAAACTTGAATATGATGAAAATGTATTTGAAAAAGTTACATCAGATGATATATCTTCACAAAACAACTGGTCAATAGCTTATAATGATGAAGAAACAGCAAAAAAAGGAACATTTTTAGCAACAATAAATACTGGAACAAGCAAAAATCAAGTAATAGGAATTATCAAATTAAAAGTAAAAACAAACTTAAAAAGTCAAGATACAGAAATTAAATTTACAAGCTTATCATCTGTTGCAGAAGATACTGTAAAATTAGATGATCAAACATTAAAATTTTCTGTAACTGGTACAGTAGTTCCAGACGATGACAAAAAGGATGACGACAAGAAGGATGATGACAACAAAAAAGACGACAAAAATAACACAGTAGAAAATACAATCGTAATTGGAAATGTTACTAATGACATAGAAGTAGTTGAAAATACTATAACAGTAGACAATACACAAAGTAATACAAAATTACCTCAAACAGGAGAATTAGATGTAGCAATAGCAGTGCTTGCACTTGCATTAATTGCAGTAGTATCGTATATACAAATAAAGAGAAATAGAGATTTATAGTAAAAATAGAATAAACTATCCACTTTTTGGAGAAAATATGTGTAAAACATATTCCAAGGAGTGGATTTTTTTGAAGGAAAAAAAGAAATTAAATATTAAAGGAACCGTTTTAGATAGATACCAACTGGAGCAATATTTAGAAAAAATTGCTTCTGACCATATTTTAACCGAAAAATCGGCGAAGGATACGTATCCAATTCCAAGACTTAAAGAAAATTTTTTTGTTATTAAAGAAATTTATAAATTATTGAATGAACAAATAAAGCAGGGAATACCAATACATCCAGCAGGAGAGTGGATTCTAGATAATTTATATGTAATAGAAGAAATTGTAAAAAATATAAGTAAAGAGTTAACGTTAAAGAAATATACAGACTTTCTGGGACTTGCAAATGGCAGGTTCAAAGGCTTTGCACGTGTTTATGTGCTTGCAACAGAAATGGTAGCTTATACTGATGGTAAGATAAATTCAGAAAATTTAGAATATATGTTACAAGCATACCAAACTAAAAAAACTCTAAGCATGAATGAAATCTGGAATATTGGATTGTTCATTCAGATTGCATTAATAGAAAATATAAGAGAAATTTGTGAAACAATTTACATGTCTCAAATGCAAAAGAGCAGAGTAGAAGAGATTATATGCAAGTATTTTGGAGAGGAAAAGAAAAAAAGCAGAACTGTAATATTACCTAAAATTATGCTTATAGAGAATGGGCAAGTAAAAAATGCGTTCATAGAGTATATGTCATATAGACTAAAAAAGATGGGAAGCAAGGCATATGCGTATCTAAATATTTTGGAAGACGAAGTTGCAAAAACAGGTAGCGATATCTACGAGGTTGTAAAAAAAGAGCATTTTGATATTGCAGTAAAGAAAGTATCTGTTGGAAATTGTATATTGACTCTTAAGGCAATTTCGAGAATTAATTTCTTGGAAATATTCGAAAAGATAAATAGGGTAGAGGATATTCTAAAACAAGACCCAGCAAAGCAGTATGAGAAAATGGATAGTACTACTAAAAGCTATTACAGAAATGCAATACAGGAGATTTCTAAAAAGACTAAAATTTCAGAAATTTATATTGCAAAAAAGTGCTTAGAGTTAAGTTTGCAGGCTAGTGAGAAACCAGAAGCAAACGAAAAGAGCATGCATATTGGGTTTTACTTAATTTCTGATGGAAAAGAAACTTTATTGAATAGCCTGCTAGAAAAGAAGATTACACTAAAATCAAATGAAGAAAAGGCAAAAATCTATATAGAAACAGTATGGGGAGTTTCTTTGCTGTTGACACTTATTTTGAGCATTAATTTTTATTATATGTTATGGTACAAGAGCTTTGGAGACGTTGCTCGTAATTTTATAGGAAATATTCCAATATTAGTTAAAGTATTACTTTCAATAATTCTAGCGTTGGTTTCAATATTGCCAATAGAAAATATTGTTTCTAAGATTATTCAATATGTGCTAAGTAAAGTGATAAAACCAAAGCTTATTCCGAAAATTGATTTTCAAAACGGAATTCCAGAGAATTGTAGCACAATGGTGGTAATTCCTACGATAGTAAAGAGCAAAGAAAAAGTTAAAGAATTAATGAGAAAATTAGAGGTTTATTATATTGCAAACAAGAGCAAAAATTTGTACTTTACTTTGCTGGGAGACTGTAGTTCTGGAAACAAGGAAATAGAAGAGTTTGATGAAGAAGTTATAAGAGAAGGAATAGAGCAATCAAAAAGGCTAAACGAAAAATATGGTAACATTTTCAATTTTGTATATAGAAAAAGAATTTGGAATTCTAATGAAGAGTGTTACATGGGATGGGAGCGTAAGAGAGGCTTATTAAATCAATTAAATGAATATCTGCTCGGGAATATTGCAAATCCTTTTAGGGCTAATACAATAGATATCTCACAAATAAAAAAAGTAAAATACATTATAACATTGGACTCAGATACTGATTTAACATTGAAATCTGGATTAGAGCTTGTTGGAGCAATGGCTCATATTTTAAATAAACCAGAAGTAAACGAGAGAGGAGATCTAGTAATTTCAGGGCATGCACTAATGCAACCACGTGTTGGAGTTGGACTAGTAGAGAGCAGAAAGAGCATATTTACTCAAGTATATGCTGGCGAAGGCGGGACAGATTCATATACAAATGTAATTTCAAATTTGTATCAAGACAATTTTGATGAAGGAATTTTTACTGGAAAAGGAATTTACGATTTACCTATATTTTCGAAAGTGCTTGCAAATGAGATTAAAGAAAACACGGTTTTGAGCCACGACTTATTAGAAGGAAGCTATTTAAGATGCGCACTAACATCAGACATAATGCTTATGGATGGCTATCCATCAAGCTATATAAGTTTTAGAACAAGGTTATATAGATGGATTAGAGGCGACTATCAAATATTACCATGGCTTGGAAAAACAATAGAAAATAAAAAAGGTGAGACAAAACAAAATCCATTAAAATTGCTTAGTAAATATAAAATATTTAGCAATATAGTAAGAAGTAAACAAGAAAGTAGTGTACTAGCAATGCTAGTATTTTCGGTGGTTATAGCAACTGTATTAAAAATAAACATGTGTGGAATAATTGTGCTTGCACTGATATCTTCTCTAATTCCAACTATACTAGATATTATAATGGCATCATTAGTAAAAAAGATGGAAACATTAAGACTAAAAGGTTTGTGAAAACAATAGATGGTTTAAAGGCTAGTGTTTATAGAGGAATTTTAGATATTGGGTTAATTCCAGACAAGGCATGGATAACCACAAAGGCAGAAACCAAAACAATATACAGAATGGCGAAAAGCAAGAAACATCTCTTAGAGTGGATTACATCAGAAGAAGCTGAACGAACGGCTAAAACAGATGTATTTTCATATTACAAGAATATGAGTGCAAACACTCTGTTTGGAATATTAGGAATTGCTGTTGCAATATTAGTACAAAGCTTAAATGTTGGCATTGCAAATTTTGCACTAATAATAGGTTTGTATTGGCTTTTAACTCCAGCTTTAATGTGTAAAATTAGCAAGGCAAATAAAGAAATAAAAGCTGTAGAAAAGATAGATGAAAGCGAAAAAAAATACTTGCAAGAAGTTGCAGATAGAACATGGCTATATTTTAAGGAAAACTTAACACAAAAATCGAACTTCTTGCCACCAGACAATTATCAAGAAGATAGAAAACCAAAAGTGGTAATGAGAACATCTTCAACCAATATCGGGCTTGCACTGCTTGCTGTAATGGCTTCATATGACTTAAAGTTTGAAAATTTAGAGGACACACTAAATTTATTATATAAAATGCTAGAAACAATTAGCGGACTCACAAAATGGAATGGACATTTGTACAACTGGTACAATATAGAAACATTAGAGCCACTAATTCCAAAGTATGTTTCGTCTGTTGATAGTGGAAATTTTGTAGGATATTTGTATGTTTTAAAGCAGTTTTTAATAGAAAAAAGAGAGAATAAGAATGATGAGATATATCAGAATTTAAGTAGTGAAGAAAAAGAACAAAATGTACAAATAACGCCTGATGTGCTAAATAAGATAGATTTCATGATTAATGTTACAGACACGCTCATAAATAACACAGATTTTTCAAAGTTGTATGATAGTGAGAATAGGCTATTTTCGATAGGTTTCAATGTAGAAGAAAATAAACTAACAGACTCATATTACGACTTACTTGCATCTGAGGCAAGGCAGACAAGTTTAGTTGCTATTGCTAAAAAAGATATTACAGAGAAGCATTGGTATAATTTAAGCAGAACTCTTACGACTCTAAATAATTATAAAGGGCTTATCTCATGGTCTGGAACTTCGTTTGAGTATTTGATGCCTACAATAAACATCGAGCAATACCCGGGCAGTATTTTGGATGAATCTTGTAAATTTATGATAATGAGTCAGCTGGAATATGCTAAAAAACTAGGAATTCCATGGGGAATTTCTGAGGCTGCCTTTAATCTAAAAGACTTAAATAATAATTATCAATACAAGGCATTTGGAATACCTTGGCTGGGGCTAAAGAGGGGACTTTCAGACGAGATTGTAACATCTTCATATGGTTCAATTTTGGCTATTGATGAAGAACCTAAATTAGTAATAGAAAATCTAAAAAATCTAAGTGAAAAGGGAATGTACAATAAGTATGGCTTCTATGAGTCGATAGATTTTACACCCGGCAGGGCGAAAAACGGCTATACGCCTGTAAAAACGTATATGGCACATCATCAAGGATTAATTTTGCTTTCAATAGACAATTTATTAAACAATGGTGTAATAAAAAAGAGGTTTAAACAAAATCCGGAAATTGAGGCTGTCGACATCTTATTGCAAGAAAAAATGCCAGAAAATATGATAACTACAAAAGAAGAAAAAGAGAAAATTGAGAAGATAAAATATGTAGATTACGAAGATTACACTCAAAGAAAATACAGCAAAATAAACGAAAATTTGAATGTTTCTAATGTTATTGCAAACGACAACTATACAATCGTGCTTGATCAATATGGCAATGGTTATAGTAAATATGGAGATTTGCAGGTTAATAGATATAAGGAAACTGATGAGGCAGAGCAGGGAATAAAATTTTATATTAAGAATATACGTAATAAAAACATTTGGACGAATACGTATTCAAAAAATCTGCGAATACCAGATAAATACGATATAATTTTCTCTCCTGAAGCTAACAAAATAGTAAGAAATGATGAAAATATTCGAACTGTTACAAAAATAATAGTAGATACAGATGACCCAGTCGAAATAAGAAGGCTGGAACTGAAAAACAATGGTGTATCTGAAGAAGTATTGGAAATAACGGCACTTTTAGAACCTGTACTATCGAGTGCTATGCAAGATTTTGCACACAAGGCCTTCAATAATTTATTTGTTTCGTTTGAGTATATAGATTCAATAAACACAATAGTCGTGAAGAGAAAAGCACACATTAACGGTGAAAAAGATGCATATATGGCAGTAAATCTATTTAGCCAGTCGAATGAGTTGGGAGATGTGGAGTTTGAAATTGACAAAGAAAAATTATGGGGCAGATGTAATTATAGAATTCCACGTGAAGTAGAAAATTCGATACCATTTAGCAAGAAGATTGGTTACACGACAGACCCAATAATTGCATTAAAGAAAACTGTCGATATAAAACCAGAAGAAACAGCAATATTTGACCTAATAATTTCGGTTGGATATGATAAAGAGCAAGTAATAAAAAACATGGCAAAATTTATGAATAATGAAAATACAAAACGTACCTTCGAACTACTAAAAGCAAAGAGTGAGGCGGAGAATAGATATCTAGGCATAAAGGGCAAAGACATAGAAGTATATCAGAAGATGCTTTCATATTTGCTGTTTACGCCAAAAGTTTCTATAAAAGCTTCGTATGATAGACTGTGCCCAGTATCTGAACTGTGGAAATATGGAATATCTGGAGACTTGCCAATATTAATGGTAAAAATAAAAGACATAAACGATATTGATATAATTCAAGAGGTTTTAAGTGCTTATGAATTTTTTAGGGTAAAGAATATCAAAGTGGATTTAGTAATATTAAATGAAGAAAAAGAGTCGTACGAAAACTATGTAAAAGACGCTATACAAAGGGCTATTTTTAATAGAAACTTAGCGTACTTGCTTAATATTCCAGCTGGAATTTTCTGCTTGGAAAATATAGAGAAGAAAGATAAAAAACTGCTAGAAGAGCGTGCAAACTTAGTAATAAACGCTTATTACAGTTCTCTAGCGCTTCAAATGGAAGACATAGAAAGCAAGATGCTAGACAATGTTAAAGAAACTGTGTTTGATGCAAAACAAAACAATTTTATAGAAGTAAATGACGAGAAAGAAAACTTCATAGACGAGGCTTCTTTAAAATATTTTAACGAATATGGCGGATTTTCTAAAGATGGCAAGGAATATTTGATTTGCATTAACAAAACCCGTAAGCTACCGACGGTATGGAGCCATATTTTAGCCAATAAAACCTTTGGAACATTAACAACAGAGAATATGGGAGGATATACTTGGTACAAGAACAGTAGATTAAACAGAATTACAGCATGGTCAAATGACCAAGTGCTAGACACTCCATCAGAAATAATATATGCAAAAGACATGTATACAGGCAGAAAGTGGTCGCTGGGATTTAATCCTATGCCAGATAATAATGATTATTTTGTAGTTTATGGATTTGGTTATGCAAAATATATTCATAGTTCTTCGAGAATAAGGCAGACTGTTGATATGTTTGTGCCAGAAAACGACAATATTAAAGTAAATTTGATAACCTTAGAAAACAAAAATCCTCAGCGTAAAAATCTAAAATTAATTTATTATATAAAACCTGTCTTAGGTGAGGACGAGATAAAAAGCAATGGATTTCTACAGTTAGAAATGAATAATGCGTCAAACATTATGCTAGTAAAAAATCTATCAGATGAAAAAAATAACAATCAAGTCTTTATCGGGTGCAGTGAAAAAATAAGCTCATACACTGGAAGTAAAGCGTCGTTCTTGAAAAATTCAACATTAGAAAATCCAGTTGGGCTAGATGAGCTTGCTCTAAACAGAGAAAATTCATTTGGAGAGGATGGAATAGTCGCAATCCAAATAAATGTAACAATAGAAGCATATTCAACAAAGGAAATAGTATTTACTTTGGGAGATGCGTCAAACAAAGAAGAATATCAAGACTTGGCATATAAGTATTCAAATGTAAATAACTGCAAAAATGAATATATAAATATAAGAAGACATTGGGAACAGCTAGTAAACAAATTGCAAATAAACACACCAATGGAATCTACAAATATATTGTTAAATGGTTGGCTAATATACCAAACAATAAGTTCTAGAATGTATGGCAAGACTGGGTTCTATCAATCTGGTGGTGCATATGGTTTTAGAGACCAACTACAAGATTGTATGCTTATAAAATATGTAGAACCAAACATCGCAAGAGAACAAATATTACGAAATTGCAGACATCAATTTATTGAAGGAGATGTTGAACACTGGTGGCACGAAGAAACTGATAAGGGAATACGAACCAGAATCTCTGATGACTTGTTGTGGCTTCCATACGTAGTCGCAGACTACATTTCCTATACAGGAGATTATGAAATTTTAGAAGAAAACCCGTCGTACAAAGACGGACTACAATTATCAGAAAACGAAAATGAAAGGTATGATTTATACAAAGACGCAGACTTTAAAGAAAGTGTATACAAACACTGTATAAGAGCAATAGAAAAGGCAATTGGAATAGAAGATAATGAAGTTGAAAAAATAAAAGTAGGAAAATATGAACAAGATGCAGAACAGAATAAAGGAGAAACGAACAATCTCGGAAAAGAAGGATTAAATCAAACTGGAATAGGAAATTTTGGAGAACATGGTTTGCCTAAAATCGGTACTGGAGATTGGAACGATGGAATGAGCAATGTCGGAGCAAAAGGAAAAGGAGAGAGTGTATGGCTTGGTTTCTTCATGTATGCTGTGTTAAAAGAATTTATTCCTATTTGTGAAAGAATGGGAAATTTCGAGAAGAAAGAAAAATATCAGTTTATAATGGAAGAGCTAAAAAGAGCATTAAATAACAATGCATGGGATGGTAGATGGTATAAAAGAGCCTTTACAGATAATGGAGATGCACTCGGAAGTTTGCAAAACGAAGAATGCAAAATAGATAGCATATCACAAAGTTGGGCAACAATTTCTGGAGCAGGCAATAATGACAAAAAATATATAGCAATGGAAAGCTTAGAAAACCATTTAGTAGACAAAGAAATAGGAATAATAAAATTGTTAGACCCACCATTCGAAAAAAGCAAGTTAGAACCTGGATATATAAAGGCATATTTGCCGGGAACAAGAGAAAATGGAGGACAATACACACATGCTGCAACTTGGACGATAATTGCTCAAACCATGCTGAACTTAAATGACAAAGCATATGAAAACTTTAGAATGATAAACCCAATAGAACATGCTCGTACCAAAGACGAAAGTAGCAAATACAAAGTAGAACCATATGTAATAGCAGCAGACGTGTATGGACAAGGAAACCTAGCTGGCCGTGGAGGCTGGACGTGGTATACAGGTTCAAGCAGTTGGATGTATATTGCAGGAATAAAATATATTTTAGGATTAAATATAGAAAACGGATATCTAAAAATAGAACCACACATACCACAAAATTGGGACAATTACGAAATAAAATATAAATACAAAAACAGCGTATTAAATATAAAAGTAGCACGTGGAAACATTATTTTAGGTCTAAATAAAAACAGCGAAAAAACAGGAGAAAATACTGCCAACATCACAAGCATAAGCAATACAACCGTTGTAAAACAAATGATATGTAATGGAGAAGAGATATCAGAAAAACAAATTAAAATAGAAGAAAACGGAGTATACAATATAGAAGTAATAATATAAATTTTCGCCCAATAGGGACGCCCCTTTTTGGGCGAAGATACATAATTATGAGTAAATCAATAGTCAAAATTATTTATGAAACTTAAATGTAATAAACTAGTAATAATATTGAAAAAAAGCTTTGACATATATGCGAGGTAGAGTTATAATAAGGGCAAAGATTTTGAACGGAAATGGTAGCTGAAAAATTATTGTTATACCATAGAAAGGATAAACATATGGAAAAAAGAGAATTAACATTAAACATTAGAGAAACAAATGAGCAAGCAAGAAGAAGAGTCTATAAAAGCAAACAATTACAAAAAAAGATATCATTATATAAAAAGTTAGGACTTGGAGCTGCAACAGTTAGCTTGGCAGCGGGAATAATTGGTGGTCCAATAATTTCAAATATGGCTAAAAATATTAGAAATACAAATGATACAAAAGCTGCAATACAAATGGTAGCAGATTCAGAAGAATACTTAGCAGGCATAAAATCGAACCCATTAATGAGTCAAGTAGTATCTATAGAGGATTTTGATAGATTAGAAGAATTAACAAATGCTATCGACATGTATAGTAAATTAAAAAACAAACCTGATAAAACATTTAATGAACAAGAAGCTTATTTAGAAGCATGTAATACAATTGGTAATGCAAAACAATTGGTAACAGATAATTATAATGCGATAATTAAGAAGAAAATTGCAGAAGCATATGGTATAAAAGATCCAAGTGATGTAAATAGAATACAAGTATATTGCGAAGAGGTTTTTGATGGCAGTGAGGTTAGCAAAGTTACGGAAATAAAATTACCAACAGGAAAAGAACTAAAAAGTGCTACATCATTGTTTCATAGTGGAAGCATAGATAAGAAATTCGTAAACGAAATTCAAAAATCAAATGAACTTGAAAAATATCATTTTTCAAAAGATGGCAAAATACCAACAGAAACATTAGATAAGATTATTGAGAATTTTGCAGATGCACAAGCTTTTGATGCAAACTATAAACTTGTGACCGAAAAAGATGGAGAAAAAATCAAAATGCAAGAAATAGAACGTTCAAAATCACAAGAAAGAGACGAGAGATAAAACGAAAATAAAAAGAAGGAGTGTACTTCTATGAAAGAAGAATTAGATCCAAACAAAAAAACAATATTAGTTGTTGACGATGAAAAGCCAATAATAGACATTTTGGTATATAATTTAAAAAAAGAGGGGTATAACACATTAGAAGCAACTGATGGTGAAATGGGAATAAATGTGGCACTAGAAGCAAGACCAGATTTAATATTGTTAGATGTAATGCTTCCAAAAGTAGATGGATTAACTGTTTGCAATAGGGTAAAGCAAGTATACAATGTTCCAATATTAATGATTTCTGCCAGAGATGAAGAAGTTGATAAAATTGTAGGACTTGAACTAGGTGCAGACGACTATATTACGAAACCTTTTAGTGTAAGAGAATTGATGGCGAGAGTAAAAGCCAACTTAAGAAAAAATGATGATGAAAATAATGCTAAAGAGAAAAAGAAGGACACAAAAATTGTTGTAGGAGACCTAGAACTTGACTTAGAAAAGGTTGAAGTTAAAGTAAAAGGAGAAGTTAAGCCACTTACACCAAAGGAATTTGAGCTTGTTAAATTCTTAGCAATGCAACCTGGAGTTCCTGTTACAAGAGAAGTTCTACTTGAAAAAGTATGGAATTACGAGTACTATGGAGACATAAGAACTGTAGACGTAACTGTTTGTAGAATTAGAGAAAAACTAGGAGACAGCACAAAGAATTCAAAAATTATTATTAATAAAAGAGGGATTGGATACTATCTAGCCTCTAAATAAAAGGAATTAATGATGAAAAAATTACAAAATGAAGAATTAGATATAGTTTTTTCTAAAAAAGATAATACTGAAATATTAAATGGTATTGAATATAAGTTTAGCCATTTGAGAATGCAGCGGTTAGTTAGGTAGCTATATAGAATCGTTCGTCATGGTCTGTTTTTTATAAAACAGCAACCTTGCCAAAATCAGAAAAAGATTTCAAGAACTATTTAGCCATGTCCTGCTGCATTTTTAGTTCATGCATATTTTCAAAAAGAGAGGTAAAGAAAAATGGAATACAATCTGGAGAGAAATGAGGGAAAGCTGACGGTTACTATGCCAAAGGAGGTGGACCACCACTGCGCCAATCAGATCCGGATGGAGGCGGATCTTCTGATTGACACCTATCATGTGCGCAAAC
>OOCM01002037.1_pt1 | contig 14315 bp, 8 predicted proteins | sample 1671111 | NCBI WGS metagenome assembly OOCM01 (sample SAMN06348123, study PRJEB24527) | human gut metagenome | biome: human gut; feature: ankylosing spondylitis patient; material: feces | host: Homo sapiens | place: China | collected 2015-10 | reverse complement strand
GGAGGATTTAAAATATCGGGTAGCGCACAGAGTATCCATAAGAATCGGTATATGCACCATGCTACCTTATTGTTTTCCACCGATCTGGATAGGCTCGTCACCTCCTTGAAAAGTACATCCCGTCAAACACCAGAGAAAACAGGAGGCAAACGATCGACATTCGTTAAATCTGTACGGAGTCCGGTCACGAATATCAGCGCTCATCTTCCGGCATCTATCTCCATCCAGCATTTTAAGAAAGCGCTTCTTTATTATTTCACGATCAATAATCCGGGCATACAGGATTATTCCTTCACGCAAGCAGACTTGGAAGCCATCTATAGGCTTAAAGAGCAGAAATATGCTACAGCCAGCTGGAACTTTAACACTTATACACTATAATACAGAAACTTACCTTCTTAATCTTTGTTCTTATTATATACCGTTTGTAGAGACGGGGTACGCCCCGTCTCCCACTATATGACAGTAATTAAAAAATCAAAATATGGCTACATTTGAGATAAAGATGCCTAAGTTGGGCGAAAGTATTACAGAAGGAACCATCATCTCATGGTCGGTAAAGGTAGGTGATACCGTAGAGGAAGATGATGTCCTTTTCGAAGTAAGCACAGCGAAAGTAAGCGCTGAGATTCCATCCCCCGTTGAGGGAAAAGTAAAACAACTTCTTTTTAATGAGGGAGACACCGTAGCGGTCGGTACAGTCGTAGCGATCCTTGAGATCGAAGGTGAAGGAGAGGATAACGGAGCTCAGCCGGAAACCTCGGAGGCTACTCAACCGAAAGAACAAGTCCCCGCTCCCGCCTCAGAGGAATTATCAAAGAATTCCCAAGAGGAAGATCGTTGGTATTCTCCCGTAGTATTGCAATTAGCGAAAGCTGCCGGTGTATCGCAAGATGAACTGGATCATATTCCGGGTACCGGATATCTGGGACGTCTCAGTAAGAAAGATATTCAAACGTATATCGATCACAAAAATAAAGGTACGGAAATGCCGAAACCGAAACAGGCTCCTGTTTCTTCCATGCAGCAAACGGCTACGAGCACGCCGATAATTACGGTAGCGCCGCCGACCGCTCCTTCCATGCCTATGACAGCGGCCACTCCATCCGCTCCACTCGCTCAAGGAGACGAGGTGAGAGAAATGGATCGTGTACGTAAGATCATTGCGGACCATATGGTATTATCGAAAAAAGTATCTCCGCATGTGACGTCGGTTATCGAGGTAGACGTGACCCGACTGGTTAACTGGCGTAAAAAAGTGAAGGATCAATTCTTCAAGCAAGAAGGCATCAACCTAACTTATATGCCGGCTATTACCGAAGCGACCGCCAAAGCGTTGAAAGCCTATCCATTAGTAAATTCATCTGTGGACGGTTACAATATCATCCTAAAGAAGCCTATTAATATAGGTATAGCGGTTTCCTTAAACGACGGAAATTTAATTGTCCCGGTTATACACGATGCCGATAAGCTGAACCTAAGTGGCCTCGCCTCACAAATAGATACCTTGGCGGCTAAAGCCCGTGAGAATAAGCTCGCCCCGGATAGCATCCAAGGCGGAACGTTCACGATTACGAATTTCGGAACCTTCAAGAGTCTGTTCGGCACCCCGATCATCAATCAGCCTCAAGTAGCGATCCTAGCCGTCGGTTATATCGAGAAGAAGCCTGCGGTAGTAGAGACGCCCGAGGGAGACACGATCGCTATCCGTCACAAGATGTACCTCTCACTCTCCTACGACCATCGTATCGTGGACGGAGCTTTGGCGGGAGCCTTTTTACGTTCCATCGCCGACGAACTAGAGAATTGGAACGCTTAATACATTATTATAATAGAACAACATGAAAAAGTATGATATAAAAACAACAGATAAGGAGACTCTCAGGAAATGGTTTTACCTTATGACGCTCGGAAGGGCGATCGATGAGAAGGCTCCCTCCTATTTATTGCAATCTCTCGGCTGGTCTTATCATGCCCCGTATGCCGGGCACGACGGGATACAACTCGCCATGGGACAAGTATTCGATAAGGATACGGACTTTCTCTTCCCCTATTACCGGGATATGTTGACGGTTCTCTCGGCGGGAATGACTGCCGAGGAGATCATCCTGAACGGTATCTCCAAGGCGACCGATCTGACCAGTGGCGGCCGCCACATGTCTAACCACTTCTCTAAGATGGAATGGCATATCGAGAACGTTTCTTCCGCTACGGCGACTCACGATCTCCATGCCGCCGGCGTGGCACGGGCGATGGTTTACTATGGACAGAAAGGCGTAGCGATTACCTCGCACGGTGAATCGGCCGCTTCCGAAGGCTATGTGTATGAGGCAATCAATGGCGCCAGCAATGAGCGACTGCCGGTTATCTTTGTCTTCCAAGACAATGGATATGGTATCTCTGTCCCCAAAAAGGACCAGACGGCCAATCGTAAAGTTGCCGATAACTTCTCTGGCTTCAAGAATTTACGTATTATCCATTGCAATGGAAAAGACGTGTTCGATTCCATGAATGCCATGACCGAGGCCAAAGAGTACGCGATCGCCAACCGGACTCCCGTAATCGTTCAGGCCAATTGCGTACGGATAGGCTCCCACTCAAACTCCGATAAACATACCTTGTATCGTGATGAGAACGAGCTTACCTATGTAAAATCCGCCGATCCTTTATACAAATTCCATCGCATGCTGATTCGTTACGGACGTTTCACCGAGGAAGAATTGAAAGAGATCGCGGATCTAGCGGCTAAAGACCTGAAAGCCGCCAATCGGAAAGCGATGGCCGCCCCCGATCCCGATCCGTCTACCGTCAAGGATTACGTCCTTCCGGAACCTTATCAACCTCAAAAATACAAAGAAGGTGTTCAAAACGAGGAAGGAGAGAAAGAAACGCTAGTTATGGCGATCAACAAGACGTTGAAAGCGGAGTTCCGGCACAACCCGGATACGTTTATCTGGGGACAGGATGTAGCCAATAAAGAAAAGGGTGGCGTATTCAACATCACCAAAGGCATGCAGCAAGAATTCGGTATCGAGCGAGTCTTCAACGCCCCTATCGCCGAGGATTATATCGTAGGGACAGCGAACGGTATGTGCCGCTTTGACCCGAAGATCCATGTAGTGATCGAGGGCGCGGAATTCGCCGATTACTTCTGGCCGGCCGTCGAGCAATACGTGGAATGTACGCATGAGTATTGGCGCAGCAACGGGCAATTTACCCCAAACATCACTTTGCGCCTAGCCTCCGGAGGCTATATCGGAGGAGGACTTTATCATTCCCAGACCATCGAGGGCGCATTGACCTCACTACCCGGTGCCCGGATTGTTTATCCCTCTTTCGCGGATGATGCCGCCGGACTGTTGCGGACGAGTATGCGTTCTAAAGGCTTTACGCTCTATCTGGAACCGAAAGCGCTTTACAATGCGGTAGAAGCCTCCACCTTTGTCCCCGAGGATTTCGAGGTTCCGTTTGGGAAAGCCCGTATCCGCCGTCCGGGAAAAGATCTGACAATCATCACTTATGGCAATACGACCCATCTTTGCCTCAACGTAGCCGAGCTTCTTTACAAGGAGAAAGGCTGGGAACTGGAGGTTATCGATCTTCGTACCTTGATACCATTGGATAAAGAGGCGATCTTCAACTCGGTGAAGAAAACCAGTAAAGTATTGATCGTACATGAGGACAAGGTCTTCTCTGGCTTCGGAGCGGAAATTGCCGGCATCATCGGCTCGGAACTATTCCAGTACTTGGATGCTCCGATCCAACGGGTAGGTTCCCTATTCACTCCGGTTGGTTTCCATCCGGTCTTGGAACGGGCCATCCTCCCCAACGAGGAGACCATCTATCATGCGGCAAAAGAACTGCTGCTTTATTAGATCCACATTCGTTAAATCTTTAAAAGCATCATAATGAAAACAGGATTATTTTACGGAACGGGCACAGAGAAAACAACCTTTGTCGCCAATAAAATAAGAAAAGCTTTCGGGGAGGATCAGATCGATATCATCCCTGTTGAAAGCGCATGGAAAAGAGATTTCGAGGCTTACGACCATATAATCGCAGGAACCTCTACTTGGTTCGATGGCGAGCTTCCCACCTATTGGGACGAGATCATCCCGGAACTGGTCACTTTAGACCTTAAAAATAAGAAGGTCGCTATTTTCGGTCTTGGAGATCAAACGAATTATCCGGATAATTTCGCCGATGGAGTCGGCATATTGGCGGACGCTTTCACCTCCTGTGGGGCGACTTTAGTAGGCGAGACCTCTTCGGATGATTATTTTTTTAATGCCTCCAAAGCCTTGAAAAATGGCAAACTACTAGGCTTAGTCCTCGATTTGGAAAACCAACCGGATCAAACCGACAAACGAATCGAGCGATGGGTGAAGCAATTGAAGGAGGCGTTTGGATAAAGAAGAATGCATCTTAAACTCGTAAACGAGAACTAAACAGAAAGCGTAACGAATCACTCCACGGGTTTGTTACGCTTTCAGTCTATACGCCTGTCTTTCATACACATACTGTGCCAGCATCTGCCATCGCCTTGGCACAGCTGTGCCACACTGATGGCATACCCGTGCCATAGTGATGGCAAGCCCGTGCCACGCCGATGGCAAAGCTGTGCCACCTAGATGGCAAACATACTTTATTAGCGAGACGCTAATTAGTTAAACATTTGACTAATCCAAGAAAAAACGCTATCTTCGCGCCCAGCAAGTTTAAAAGAATTATAAGTAATGGTAGAAGGTAAAGAATTCCGGGAACTTATGTTACAAGTTGTCCGCACACGCATGGCATTTCGTCGGTCTATGCAACGAACGCTGAAAAAGAACAACGCCGGTATAACATTTGAGATGCTTCAAATCTTGAGTTGCCTATGGCACGAACAAGGTATCACCCAACAGGTCTTGGCAGAGAGAACGGCAAAGGATAAGGCTTGTCTGACAAACCTAATGAACAATTTAGAGAAGAAAGGCTACGTCCATCGGAAAGAAGATCCCGAGGACCGGAGGAACAAACTGGTTTTCCTAACCCCGGAAGGAGAAGAATTCAAAAAGCAAATTCGCCCGATCCTTGATCAGGTTTATGTACATGCGGAGCATATTATCGGAATAGAGAACGTAGAAACCATGTTATCCGAATTAAAAGCAGTACATAATGTCCTTGAGAATATATAAAAAGCACGTATTGAGCCTCTTTTGTATGACGGTCGCTACATTTCCGGCAATCGCCCAAACCGATTCGCTCTTCTTGACCATCGACCAGCTTTTCGAGAGAGGCGTACGGCATAGTCTGCAGATCCAAGCAGACGTCTTAAAAGAATCGATAGCGCAAGAGAGAACCCATACGGCACGTTCCGCACAATTGCCAGACCTGCAAATCGGCTTGAAAGGTGGATATGTAGGGCAACCGATCCTCTTTGAGCAAGGACTCGCCCATCCGACTCGCCCGGAAGCGCCCGATTGGTCCCAGAACTATGCCATCGACCTTACCCAACCGATATACCAAGGCGGTAAAATCCGGTATTCCATCCGGAAAGCGGATCTGGAGAAAGAAGTCGCCTCTTTACAAACGCTCACAGACCAGAGTGAGATCAAGCTCGGTCTATTAAACCAATACATCGGTCTTTTCAGCCTGTTTCAACAACGTGAGGTGCTTTCCCGTAATATCGAGGAATCGGAACGCCGCCTGCAAGATATCCGGCGTATGAAAAAAGAGGGACTGATAACCAATAACGACGTATTAAGAAGCGAGATGCAATTAACCAACGACCGCCTATCCTTGCAAGAAACGGATAATAGCCTCATACTGGTATCACAGCAATTGGATATCCTGATCGGTCTCGATGAAAATCTATTGCTCAAACCAGATACCACGTTACTGGACCAAATCGTATCTTTAGAAACTTACGAAGATTATGTAGCCCAAGCCTATTCCAATGATCCGGCGATACGTCTACTCCGGAAACAAACAGAGTTAGCCCAAAATGATATACGTTTGACTAAAGCCTCCTCGCTACCCAGCCTATCGCTATATGCGTCGAACACATTGGCACGTCCAGTCTCCCGAACATTAGCGGATATGTACAATAACAACTGGAACATAGGACTGTCGCTCTCCTACCCTTTATCCTCTTTATATAAAAACAACCATAAAATAAAGGAAAGCAAATGGATGGTCTCGTTACATAAAAACGAGGAGGAACAGAAAAAACAGAAAATCCGTATAGAAGTGCGCACCGCGTTCTTACGTCATAAGGAAGCTCTACAAGAAGTGGAAGCCTTGAAGTTATCCGTACGGCAAGCTCAAGAGAACTACAGGATCATGCAAAACCGGTATTTAAACCAATTGGCGATCCTAACCGACTTACTCGATGCGAACTCGGTTCTCCTCAACGCGGAGCTACAGCTCACGAATGCCCGTACCCACGTAATTTACACTTACTATCAACTACAGAAGGCTTGCGGCCGTCTCTAAAAAGAAACAACGACTATGGCAAACGAATTAAAAGAGAAACATCAAAGACTAAAGAAAGTAAGGACACGGAATATAGTATTAAACTCCATATGTATCCTTTTAGCCGGTTCCGGCATTTGGTGGACAGCCAATTATTTCTGGCGTTACATCAATTATGAGGTGACAAACGATGCCTTTGTGGACCAATATATCGCCCCACTAAATATACGTGCCTCCGGCTACATAAAAGAGGTCCGTTTCAAGGAACACCAGTACGTTCACCAAGGGGACACACTTCTCATACTGGACGATCGGGAATATCGGATCAAGGTAAAAGAGGCAGAGGCCGCGTTGATCGATGCCCAAGGATCACAAGACGTACTTCGTTCCGGTATCGAGACCTCCCATACGAACATCGCCGTACAAGACGCCAACATCGCCGAAGCTAAAGCCAAGCTTTGGCAACTGGAACAGGATTATCACCGATTTGAGCGGCTGCTGAAAGAAGAATCGGTCCCCGAGCAACAATACGAGCAATCCAAAGCCGCTTTCGAGGCGGCGCAAGCCCGATGGTGGAACAAAAGAAAGCCGCTTTCTCCCAATTCACCGAAACCAGCAAGAAGACAACAGGAGCCGAGGCGGCGATCTTACGAAAAGAAGCGGATCTGGATTTAGCGAGGTTAAACCTTTCCTATACCGTTATAACCGCCCCTTACGACGGTCATGTAGGCAGACGGACCTTAGAGCCCGGACAATACGTGCAAGCCGGACAAACGATATCCTACCTCGTACGAGATAAAGACAAATGGATCACGGCCAATTACAAGGAGACCCAGATCCCCCACATCTATATCGGGCAGAAAGTACGTATCAAGGTAGACGCGTTGCCGGGAAAGATATTCAACGGGGAGGTAACCGCAATCTCCGACGCCACAGGCTCCAAATACTCATTAGTCCCGACCGATAATTCCGCCGGAAACTTCGTCAAGGTACAACAACGTATCCCGGTACGGATAGACTTGGAAAATCTATCGCAAGAAGATACGCAATATTTAAGAGCAGGCATGATGGTTGAAACAGAAGCCTTACGCAAATGATCACGATGAAAGAGCTTGGGGCACCGATCCGCCAATGGGTGCCGGACTGGTTAGGATTGATCTGTATCTTCATCGTTATCCTTCCGGTCACGATGCTAAACGGCTCGTACACCGGCAGTATGCTGGAGGTATCAAACACGCTAGGCACGAACACCGAGGATATAACCATGGGATATTACGCGGCAGCGGCGGGAATGGCGGTATCCTATCCGATTATCCCGAAGATACTGGAAGCCTTCTCCATCAAATTCTTATTGTTGGCGGATTTAGTCGCCCAGTTCTTCCTAAGCTGGATCTGTGCCCGCTCCCAGAACGCCGACATATTGATCGTCTGTAGTTTCGCGATCGGTTTCCTGAAAGGGTTTCTCATGCTGTGGTTTATCCGGTACGCGCAAAAGATATTCAGCCCTAAAAATATACGTAGCCAATTCTATTCTTACTTCTATCCTTTTGTTTTCGGAGGGGGACAAGCATCCATGCTTGTTACCGCACAGTTAGCCTACCATTACGACTGGAAATATATGTATTACTTCATGATGCTAATGATTTTATTGGCCATAGTAATGGTAATCATCAGCTTCCGCCATAACCGGCCGATCAAGTCCATCCCCTTGGCCGATCTACACATCCGGGAAATGTTCATCATATCCACCGGATTGTTAATGCTTATGTATGTCATTAATTACGGGAAAGTACTCGACTGGATGGCATCCCCCAAGATTTGCCTTTATATCATGATCGCCCCGATATTGATCGCTTTATTTATTTGGTATCAATATCATTCGGAACGTCCGTACGTGAATCTGGCGCCTTTATACCAGCCGAAAGCCATTATCGGTTATTTCTATATGATGCTTGTCATGTTTTTCAGTACTTCGACTACCTTGTTGACCAGCTACCTGACCAGTATCTTAAAGGTAGACAGTACCCATACCTATTCCCTTTATACTTATTTGCTTCCGGGATATGTCTTGGGGGCGTTCATCTGTTTTTGGTGGTTCCGGTGGCAACGTTGGCGGTTTCGTTTCTTGATAGCGGGAGGAATGAGTTGTTTCGTCCTGTTCTTCGGGAGCCTTTATTTCGGGATCTCACCGGATAGCAGATACGAGATGCTCTACTTTCCTATATTCCTCAGGGGATTGGGCATGATGATTCTAATCATAGCTTTCGCCTTATTTGCCGTGGAAGATTTAAATCCTAAATATTTATTGTCAAACGCTTTCTTTCTCATCATTTTCCGTTCGGTACTATCCCCTATCATGGCGACTTCTTTTTACAGTAATATACTATATCGCTTGGAACAAAAATATATGTATTCCTTATCAGAAACCGTTACGCTGGCCGATCCTCTAGCCGCCTCACGCTATAATCAGGCGCTTGGCAACGCCTTGACCCAAGGGCATCCCTACGACGAGGCAGCGCAAATGGCTACCAATACACTCTATAATACGTTACAGCAACAAAGCTTATTATTGGCGTTAAAAGAGATACTGGGGTATTTATTAGTCATCTCCTTATTCATAGCGATCGTATCTCGTTTTATCCCATTCCATAAAACCATCCGTGTTACATTCGCCAAGACAGGAGATGATATGGTTTGATCAAACTATGCTCGGCTGCAAATCTATCAGCCGGCATCTGCCTTTTTGTCATTTATAGTTTATCCGAAACATTTTGGCATTCGTTTTGTATAGGAATAGGCGGATCTTGAGAATGATCAGGATCAGGAATACGCACAAAATAACAATAAAAATAATAAGATATTCAGACTATGAGCAGTAAACAAGGTAACATCGGAGTAACATCGGAAAACATCTTTCCGATTATCAAGAAGTTCTTATACAGTGATCACGAAATCTTCCTTCGTGAACTTGTTTCTAATGCGGTAGACGCTACCCAGAAGTTAAAAACGCTTTCTTCCGTAGGCGAGTTTAAAGGCGAACTCGGCGATTTGACCGTACAGGTTAAGTTCGATGACAAAACGATCACGATCTCTGACCGGGGTATCGGTATGACAGCCGAGGAGATCGATAAGTACATCAACCAGATCGCTTTCTCCGGCGCCGAGGAGTTCGTTGAGAAATACAAGAACGACGCCGCTTCTATCATCGGTCACTTCGGTCTTGGTTTCTACTCCTCTTTCATGGTTTCCAAGAAAGTAGAGATCGTGACGAAATCGTACAAAGAAGGCGCTGTTCCCATGAAATGGAGCTGCGACGGTACACCGGAATACTCCTTGGAGGAAACGACGAAAGAGGATCGTGGTACCGATATTATCCTGTATATAGACGACGAGAATAAAGATTTCTTGAACAAGGATAAGATCAATGGCTTATTGACAAAATACTGCCGTTTCTTACCGGTTCCTATCGCATTCGGCAAGAAGCAAGAGTGGAAGGATGGCAAATATGTAGATACGGACGAAGATAACGTAATCAACGACACCAAACCAGCATGGGTTCGCAAACCGGCCGATATGACCGACGAGGATTACAAGAAGTTCTATCGTGACTTATATCCTATGACGGATGAGCCGTTGTTCTGGATTCACTTGAACGTAGACTATCCGTTCAACTTGACCGGTATCTTATATTTCCCTCGCATCAAGAGCAATATCGACTTGCATCGTAACAAGATCCAGTTATATTGCAATCAAGTATTCGTTACGGATTCCGTAGAGGGTATCGTTCCTGAGTTCTTGACATTATTGCATGGTGTATTGGATTCGCCGGATATCCCGTTGAACGTATCCCGTTCCTATTTGCAAAGCGATCAGAACGTGAAGAAGATCTCCAACCACATCACGAAGAAGGTGGCAGACCGCTTGGAAGAGATCTTCAAGAACGACCGCCCGCAGTTCGAGGAGAAATGGGATAGCTTGAAACTATTCATCCAATATGGTATGTTGACTGATGAGAAGTTCTACGACCGCGCGGTTAAGTTCGCCTTATTCAAGGACGTCGAAGGCAAATACTTCACTTTCGAGGAATACAAGAACTTAATCAAGGACAACCAGACAGACAAAGAGGGTAACTTAATCTATCTGTATACCACCAATAAAGACGAGCAATACAGCTATATACAAGCCGCAAAGGACAAAGGTTACAGCGTCTTGGAAATGGACGGACAATTGGATGTACACTTGATCGGACAATTGGAGCAGAAGTTCGAGAAGAGCCGCTTCGTTCGTGTGGATAGCGATACGATCGATAACCTGATCCGCAAGGAAGACTCGAATAAGGTAACCTTGAGCGAGGAGCAGAAAACGGCCATGCAGGAAATATTCAAGAGTCAGATGCCGAAATTGAACAAGACCGAGTTCTACGTAACATTCGAGGCATTGGGCGAAAACGCGAACCCTGTCATGTTGACACAAAGCGAGTATATGCGAAGAATGCGTGAGATGTCCGCTATGCAACCGGGTATGTCTTTCTATGGCGAGATGCCGGATAGCTTCAACTTCGTATTGAATACGGATCATCCGTTGATCAAGAAAGTATTAACAGAAGAGGAGCAAGCTTGCGACGAGAAGTTAAAACCGATCCTTAGCGATATCAAAGGATGGGAGGCTCGTCAAGCCGACTTACGTGAGGCTCAAAGCAAAAAGAAAGAAGATGAGATCACGGCGCAAGAGAAAGAGGATATGACCAACACCAACCATAAGCTGGATGAGCTTCGTGAGCAACGCAACCAAGTTCTGGCCGAGTACGCCGGTACGAACAAGACAGTTAGTCAGTTGATCGACCTTGCTTTGTTAGGAAACGGTATGCTGAAGGGAGAGGCCTTAAGCCAATTCATCAAACGTAGCGTAGAACTGATCGGATAAACCAATCCTCACATATATAAAAAACCGTTCCTTCTCGGGGGAACGGTTTTTTTAGTTTCAGCCCACGACATCCTCGACCACTTTCCGCAACCTATCCAAGCTCATCTCGCCGGATTGTCTCCACAAAGCCTCCCCTTTCCGTAGCAGGATAAAAGTAGGAATCGATTCCACCGTATACAAATCGGCAAGAGCGCTCTCCTCCTCGATATTGATTTGTACCACTTCTAATTTTCCTTTCTCCAATTCCTTGAACTCCTTCACGATCGGCATCATTTTCTGGCAATGAGGGCACCAATCCGCATAAAACTCAGCCATGACCAAAGCACCGGTCTCCATAACGGTCTTATTCCGCTCTTCCCTATTCAATTCTTTCTCTTTCATAACATCATCTGTTTTAATTGTATTGATAACTCAACAATACGAAAAAACAAAATGTTTATGTTTCTAAAGAAATACTTCTTACATTTGGAGAAGAAAAACAGATTGGGTTCATATGAGGAAAATAACCGTTATCATAGCCTTATTCCTTGCTGCCATTCAGATTGTTTCCGCCCAGAAAGTAGGGTTGGTACTCAGTGGCGGCGGTGCCAAAGGAGCGGCACATATCGGAGTGATCAAGGCGCTGGAAGAAAATAATATACCGATCGATTACATTACCGGTACCTCCATCGGGGCGATTATCGGTAGTTTATACGCCATGGGGTATTCCCCCGAGGAGATGCTGGAGCTGATGCTTTCCAAGGAGTTCGCCTATTGGCAAACAGGTACGGTGGAGGAGCAATATACCTATTATTTCAAGGAGCCTTACCCGACCCCGGAATTCGCGCATTTCTCCATCGATATGTCCGATTCCCTACAGATCAAGGCTAGCTTCTTACCGCAAAGCTTGATCAATCCCATACAGATGAATCAGGCGTTCATGGCCTTGTTCTCGCAGGCGACGGCAAAGGCGGGGTGGAATTTCGACAACCTGTTTGTCCCTTTCCGTTGCGTGGCCTCGGATATATATACTAAAAAGCCGATCATCTTTAAGAATGGGGATCTGGGAGACGCCGTACGTGCCTCCATGACTTTCCCGTTTTTCTTCCAGCCCATATGGAAAGACAGTATTCCTTTATTCGATGGAGGTATCTACGATAATTTCCCGGTAGGCCCGATGAAAGACGCATTCCACCCGGATTTCATTTTCGGATCGACGGTATCGGGAGGGAATAAAAAGCCTTCGGAGAATCCTTATAACCAGATCGAGACCATGATCATGCAAAAGACCGACTATGAGGTACCGGAAGAAGATGGCATGATGATTAAATTCAGTTTTCCCACCGTCTCCTTATTGGATTTCCAGAAAGGCAAGGAGCTTATGGACATCGGGTATAAACGTACCCTTTCCATGATCGACTCCATCAAGCAACGGGTTCCCCGGGAAGTGCCTTTAAATGAGGTTACCGAAAGAAGAAAAGCCTATAAAGAGAACCTTCCCCCGCTGATCTTCCGCAATATTTACGTGACGGGCGTATCCGAGGCCCAGCGTAAATACATAGAGGCCCAATTACACAGGGATATCAATAACGAGTTCTCCATGGAAGAGTTCAAGCGTGCTTATTTCAAAATGCTAACCTATTCCAAGATTAGGGAAATCATGCCGCATGCCGTTTATAACCGGAAAGAGAAGAAATTCGATCTTTATCTGGACGTGAAGATGAAAGAAGAGATCACGGTTGGCTTCGGTGGAAACGTATCGTCTCATCAAGCGAATCAATTATACCTAGGATTGGGGTATCAATATCTGGGACGGTTCGCCGCCGACGTAAACTCGAACTTTCAAGTGGGTAACTCCTTTAGTGGTGTCATGTTGAGTGGCCGGATGTACCTGCAAACGCAAATCCCCACTTATTTAAATTGGCAAGGAGTCTTCTCGGACAAGAAATATACGGAAAGCCAATCCCTCTTTTATGAGGATATAGTGCCCGCCATGATTAAGCAGAAAGAACTGTACATGAAACTAAAATTAGGCTTCCCCTTTCTCAACCACGCGAAAGCGGAGATCGGGTTCGCCTACGGACGGCTGAACGATTTCTATTTGCAGAGCACCACGATACCTTTCCCGAACGCCTCTTTCGACCATAGCTGGTACGATTTATTCAGCGGTTCGTTAAGTATCGAGCAAAACTCACTCAACGCCAAACAATACCCGATAAGCGGAAAGCAGCAATTCCTAATCGCCCAATACGTAACCGGTACGGAGAAGTACACTCCATCCCCCACTTCCGCCACGACGGAAGCCCCGATTGGTCGCAAAGTGCATAGCTGGCTGCAACTGAAAGGGCGCTGGAACCAATACCAGACGCTGAGCAACCGTTTCAACTTAGGTTATTTGGCGGAAATGGTCATATCCAGCAAGAACCTCATGAATAACTATACGGCTAGCGTATTACAGGCCCCGGCGTTTACCCCGACACCCCATAGCGAGATTGTATTCAACGAGGCGTTCCGGGCGAACCAATATGTGGCTTTCGGGCTTTCCCCGATCTTGAAGTTAAGCAAGCTTCTGCACTTCCGGTTGGATATGTATGGCTTCGCTCCGCTCTATGAAATACAAAAGACGGTGCCGGAAAACAACCCGTATGTCGGAATCCCGCATTATGGTAAGTTTTTGCACTCGTTTAATTATATGGGTGAAGCGGCGGTCGTATTGCAATTGCCATTCTTATGTATCAGTCTGTACGCCAATGGATACAGTTATCCGAAGGAGAATTTCAACTTTGGCTTAAACATTGGTTATCTGATCTTCAATCCAAAAATGTTAGATTAAATTCGCAAAAAAGTAGTCGAAACGTTTGCATATTTAAAACAAAAACGTACCTTTGCACTCGCAATCACGAAACAATGGCCGCGTAGCTCAACTGAATAGAGTAGCTGACTACGGATCAGCCGGT
>OOCM01002035.1_pt1 | contig 14318 bp, 13 predicted proteins | sample 1671111 | NCBI WGS metagenome assembly OOCM01 (sample SAMN06348123, study PRJEB24527) | human gut metagenome | biome: human gut; feature: ankylosing spondylitis patient; material: feces | host: Homo sapiens | place: China | collected 2015-10 | reverse complement strand
GGGGGGGGGGTATAATAAAACACCAAAAGTATCTCGTCAGCAAAAACAGAAAGATCGGCAAGCCAGTCGAAAGGCTGCGATGCAAAGCGAAAGGGCCTGTAATATGGCAGCCAGCCGCACGTTATCCTCTCCGGGTAAGGGAATACGAAACCTTGCACCTCCTTGTGAAGATGCGTCGGCTTCCCCTTCGGGAGCGCGAGCGCGCAGCGGGCCTACAAGGGTTCAGAGTGTCGTACCAGCCGTTTGGCCGGTGCGGCGCTCTTTTGTTTTGGTTGAAATAGAGAGAATTTTTGGGAACATCATGGAAAAGGAGTAAAAAATTATGAGACCCAAGCGTTTGATCAGCTTATTGGTTGCGGTCTGCATGATGATCACCATGCTGCCCCTGTCGGCAGTCACGGCATTTGCAGCAGACACGCCATCGTCAACTGAACAAGAAATCAGCGTTGGCGATTACAAGTATGCCTATACGGTAAATGCAGGCGGCAGTACTGCAACCATCACAGAATTTCGTGGACCTGTTGATCCAAAAAACACTGGCCCCTACGACATCGACATACCCGAAAAGTTGGGCAACTACACTGTAACCGTTTTGGGAGAAGATTCATTTTCCACCGATGATTTCGACTCCCCACTGTACGACATTCATCATACCAAAATTCAGTCCGTCACCATTCCGCAATGCGTCACTTCCATCGGTGAGGCTGCCTTTGCACAATGCCGTGCCTTGCAATCTCTTACCATCGATGACGCTGCCATATCAATAGGAGACTGGGCCTTTGATGAATGCCTTAAACTTACAACGCTTTCATTAGGTAAAAAAATTACGACGATCGGCGATTATGCCTTTGATGATTGCCGTATTCTGAATAACGTCACCATTCCACAAAGCGTTACTTCCATCGGCAAACAGGCCTTTGGACGTTGCTACGGGATGGACTCTTTTACCATCGAAGACGCTGCCACATCGATAGGGGAGTACGCCTTTTGGGACTGCCAGAAGCTTGAAACGCTTTCGTTAGGTAAAAATATTACGACGATCGGCGATGATGCCTTTAGAAGTTGCTACAAGCTGGAAACCATTATGCTCCCTGCTGGATTGGCTTCTTTCGGAAACTGTCTGATTGGTTGTCCGGCTGGACGTAAATGGGACTATCACGGAAACCCCATTAACCCCATTGGTGCCATCTACTACAACAACGACTGGGACCACGCAAAAGAGCTTCCAGGCTATAATGTACTTAAAAATCGCAATTTTCTTTACCTCTGCAAGGTGACCTTTGATGCCAAGGGCGGCAAGACCGACTACCCTGAGGTGCCGGTTTATAAGACCGAAAAAATCACTGATACCAAGGCAAACGAACTGACTGCAAACGATCTGAATGCCATCAATGCTCCCACCCGTGCGGGCTACAAGTTCACCGGCTGGTACACCGACAAGGACCAGCTCTTTGATGTGAAAGATACCGCAATTATGGAGGACATCACCCTCCATGCCGGTTGGGAGCCCGCCCCCAAAGCTCCGGTCTGCCACCCGCTGACCTTGAAGGACGGCGTTATCACCAGCGTAACAGTGCCCGGCAAGGATGGTGCTGACCCCGAGGATATCACCGAGATCGTTAAAAAGAATGCCAACGAGGACGGTTCCTTTAACGTCCCCGAGGGTGCAACGGTGAGTGTTGCATTTGATAAGGATGCTTTTGCAGATAGCGGTCTGAAATTTGGCCACTGGGATATCACCGGCCTGGATGATCCGAACGCTTATCAGAATAAGGAAAGCTTTGCCTTTGTGATGCCTGCAAAGGGCGTGACCCTGAAAGCCATGACACAGGATGCATCCATTGAAGATGACGAGCCCGATATCGTTGGCCCCATCGTGATCGGCACTACTGTTGTTGTCGGCGGTGCAGTGCTGGGCTATCAGGCCTATTCCCTGGGCGCTGAATTTGCAGGCAAGCTGATGGCTCTGCCCTACTTCCCCAGCAACCGCAGCGCCCTTGCCATGATGCTGTGGGAGGATGCAGGCAAGCCCATGCCCGAATCCGAACTGCTCTACCCCGATGTCGGTCAGGAAGAGCGGGATATGGACCTGCAGCACGCCGCCCGCTGGGCCATGGAAAACGAGCTTATCCCTGACCTGAACGATGAGGGAACGGCTCCGGAAGAGATGAAATTCTATCCCGACAACACCGTAAGCAAGATCGATGTGCTGAATGCATGGCAGAAAGCACAGGAGCTCAAGCAGAACGCCTGAGCAGCCCTAAACCAACCCCCACTTGGCCCGTAAACCGCAATGCGGGCTGAGTGTTCCAAAATTCCCAAAGTACAGAAGCGCTTCATCCTCTCCCGGATGAGGCGCTTCTGTGCTTTCCGGAATTTTTTTCCCGGCACCCCTTGCATCCCGCCCGCCGGTGCGGTATGCTTAACCAATAGAGCATTGCAGAGGGAGGGAGACCCCGGATGGACATGGAAGAGATCCGCTACCTGCTGGGCGGCACGATATTCGCGCGGGCCAAGGCCTACACGGACCGGATACAGGATCTGAATTGCGAAGTGGCTGGGAACGGCGTGCGCCACCTGAGCGCCGACGTGCGCGGCGGCGGGCGGAGCCTGTACCAGACCCAGGTCTGGCTGCGGGAAAACGGCAGCTTTGTCAGCGCCAGCTGCTCCTGCCCTTACAACGAAAACGGTGAGGGGCCCTGCTGCAAGCACATCGGTGCGCTGCTGATGCGGGACAGCGAGAGTCAGGGCCTTTCCGGCAGAGCGCCGCAAAGGCCCTCTGAGAGCCCGGAGAGCATCCCGGGCGTGGTGCGGGGCACGGCCAACCTGCAAACGCCCCAGCCTGAGGAGCCGCCCCGCAGGGACAGCTATGCCTCCAGCCTGGAAATGCTGTTCGGCAAGAAATGGCGGGGCGAGGAACCGGAATCCGACTACGAGGCACGGCGGCTGCTCCAGGCCTATCAGGAGGGAGCGCTGGCCGAGGTGGACGGCGTGACCGGCCACGGGGAGCTGCGCCCCCACGCCGCAGAGCTGGAGCCGGAGCTGACCCTGCTGCCCGGGGAGCTGCCCTGGCTGCGGCTGCGCATCTCGGCAGACGGCGGGCGGCAGTATGTGGTAAAGAGCATCCCGGATCTGCTGCGGGCCGTGGAGAAGCACGGCTTCATCAGCTACGGCAAGGCGCTGGAATTCCGGCACAGCTGGGAGGCCTTTGCTCCGGAGGCACAGCAGCTCCTCCGCCTGCTGCGGCGGCAGCTCAGTGCAAAGGAAGGGGTCGAGGCGGCTCTGCGCAGCTATGGCAATGCACCCCGCAGCGGGCCTGCCGGGGGCATCCCGCTGAACGGCGAGATCTTTGATGGACTGGTGGCCCTCTATGCCCCCACCGGCAATCTGGGCGGCTACACCCTCAAGACCGGCATCCCGGCCCTGACCATGCGGGTGGAAAAGCGCCGGGGCGGCGTGGAGGTGTCCGTGACCCCTGCGTTGGGGTGGAAAACGGGTTTAGACAACGACTATTTATACAGTGAGGATACGATCTGGCAGCTGGATCGGGCCGAAAGCGCCCGGATGCGGCCCGCCCTTGAGGCGCTGTGCGGCAAGAGCCTGTTCTTTACCACCGGGGATGCCACCGCCTTTTGCAGCTATGTCCTGCCAGAGCTGGGCAGCAGGGTGACCATTGAGGACCCCGAACGCCTGCTGCTGAATCAGATCCCGTTGGAGCCGGTGGTGCAGTTTTATCTCGATGCGCCCACGCGGGAAACGGTGCGGGCGCACCTTGAATTTTTGTACGGCGAGGACCGCGTCACACCGGAGGAACCGGGGCCTGCCGGTCTGCTGCGGGATGCCCGCGCCGAACAGCGGGCCGGGCGGCTGCTGGGGCGGTATCTGGAGCCGGGGCCGGACACCATGGGCAACGGCCTTGCCGCCCACTACGATGCCTATGAGGAGGATGCGGTCTACCGCTTCCTCGATGAGGGCATCCCGGCCCTGCTGGCTGAAGGCGAGGTCTACCTGACCGATGCCTTCCGCAGTATGCAGGCCGCACCGCCGAAGATCTCGGTGGGGGTGTCGGTGCACGGCAGCGTGCTCGACCTTGAGGTGGACACGGGGGAGTTCCCGGTGGGAGAGCTGAAAGCCCTGCTGAGGTCGCTCCACCAGAAAAAGCGCTACCACCGCCTGCGCGATGGCCGTCTGCTCCGGCTGGACGATTCCATGGAGGTGCTGGACGAGCTGAACGAGACGCTGGAGCTTTCCGGGGCCAAACTGGGCCAGACCCACGCCCGGCTGCCCCTGTACCGGGCCCCCAGTCTGGACTGGGCGCTCTCGGGGCAGAACGGCATCCGCTTCAACCGGGACGATGCCTTCCGCCAGCTCAGCCGGAGCTTCCATGCGGTGAAGGACAGCGAGTATACACCGCCTGTATCTCTACAAAAAGTTTTGCGAAAATACCAGCGGGACGGCTACCGCTGGCTCCGCACGCTGGATGGCTACGGCATGGGCGGCATCCTTGCCGATGATATGGGTCTGGGCAAGACGGTGCAGGTGCTCAGCTATCTGCTGGCCCTCCGGGAGCAGGGCGGGAACCCCCTGCCCAGCCTCATCGTCTGCCCGGCCTCGCTGGTGCTGAACTGGGCCGAGGAATGCCGGAAGTTTACGCCGGAGCTGAACTGTGTTGTGGTGGACGGGGATGCCGCCCACCGGGCCCAGCTGGCCGAGCAGTGGGACGGGGCCGACGTGGTGGTGACCAGCTACGACCTGCTCCGCCGCGACGAGACCCTCTACGAGAGCCAGAAATTCTATGCCTGTATCCTGGACGAGGCCCAGGCCATCAAGAACCACACCACCCAGAAATACAAGGCGGTGTGCGGGGTGAACAGCCGTGTCCGCTTTGCGCTGACCGGCACCCCCGTGGAGAACCGCCTGGGTGAGCTGTGGAGCATCTTCTCCTTCCTGATGCCGGGCTACCTGCCGCCCTACAAGAGCTTCTGCAGCCGGTTTGAAAAGCCCATCACGCAGGAAAACGACCCGGCGGCGGTGCGGCGGCTGAACCAGCTCACCGGGCCGTTCATCCTGCGCCGGATGAAGTCCGAGGTGCTGAAGGAGCTGCCCCCCAAGACAGAGAACGTCTACCGTATCGAGCTGGAAGAGGAACAGCGCAAGCTCTACCTTGCTGCCGTGGTGGATGCCCGGGAGAAGCTGCGGGCCGCCAAGCCCGAGGACAAGATGGCGGTGTTCGCCGTCCTCATGCGGCTGCGGGAGATCTGCTGCGACCCCCGGCTCATTGCCGACAACTGGACAGGCGGCAGCGCCAAGCTGGATGCCTGCATCGAGCTGGTCACCAGTGCCGTGGAGAGTGGGCACCGCATCCTGCTGTTCAGCCAGTTCACCTCCATGCTGGAGCTGCTGGCCAAGCGGCTGGACGCAGAGGGCGTGAGCCACTTCACCCTGCAGGGCTCCACCCCCAAGCCGGTGCGTGCCGAGCTGGTGCGCCGCTTCAACGGCGGCGAGGCCAGCGTGTTCCTGATCTCCCTGCGGGCAGGCGGCACCGGCCTGAACCTGACCGCCGCCGATATCGTCATCCACTACGACCCGTGGTGGAACGTGGCGGCCCAGAATCAGGCCACCGACCGTGCCTACCGCATCGGCCAGCAGAACCCGGTGCAGGTGTACAAGCTCATCGCCCAGGACACCATTGAGGAAAAGATCGTGGAGCTGCAGCAGGCCAAGCAGGATCTGGCCGAGACCGTCACCGGCAGCGCGGATGGTGCCATCCTGCGCATGAAGCCGGAGGAGCTGCTGAATTTGTTGGAGGGAACCGAATGATGCAATACGCCATATTTGCCCGGCCTGTCGTGACCATTTACGACCTGCCCCAGACCACCAAACAGAGCGAGGCGGGCCTTGTTTCCACCATCGGGGACGAGGGCCTGTACGGTCAGGCCTGTCAGGTGCGCACCGCCCCCGGCGGCGTGACTGCCGAGGGAGTGCCCCTCTCCCCGGAGGTGGCCGAGGTGGTCACCTTTTACGGTTACCACGGCTTTGTCCGGCGGGATGCGCTGAAATTTGTCAGTGAGGATGCGCTGCGGGACTACCTGTCCCAGCCGCTGGTGCTGGTGGGCCGTGCCACCGATGTGCTCAGCCTGCCCAAGGTGCAGGGGGTGCGGATGCTGGAACTGGAGCGGGGCTGCCTGCTCTGCCGCCTGCCCGAACCGCCCGAGGAAGCCGAGGCCCACACCGGCTGGGCCAGGGTGGCCCTGCTGGATGGCCGCACCGGCTATGTCCGGGACGTGGCGCTGGAGCCGGTACGGTTTGAGATGACCGCTGTGTTCTCCCAGCGGGAGGGGCTGGCCTTTGATGACGCGCTGGCCGAGGCCCGGAATATTACCGCCGGGGAGCTGGTGCCGCAGGCACTGCAGGCGTGGTACGACGGCAGCGAGGAAGCGTTCCGGGATGCCGTCTGCGCGCAGGCGAAAAAGTATCTGGGCACCGAGTACCGCTGGGGCGGCAAATCGGGCCGGGGCATTGATTGTTCCGGCCTTGTCAGCAGCGCCTATATGCAGTGCGGCGTGCTCATCTACCGGGATGCCAGGATCGTGGAGGGCTGGCCCATGCACCAGATCCCCTTTGCGGACAAAAAGCGGGGCGATGCCCTCTACTTCCCCGGCCATATCGCCCTTTACCTCGGCGAGGGCCGCTATATCCACTCCACCGGCGCGTCCGCCAGCGGCGGCGTGGTCATCAACAGTCTTGACCCCGCCGACCCGCTGTACCGGGAAGATCTGGTCAAGAGTCTGTATGCGGTGGGGAGTGTGTTCTGATAAAGTAACTCACCCTCTCCGTCATCCCTGCGGGATGCCACCTCTCCCAAAGGGAGAGGCACTGGCAATTCCCCCGCAAGGTTTCGGGAAACCGCCAGAGGCTCCCCCTTTGGGGGAGCTGGCAAAGCCGTCAGGCTTTGACTGAGAGGGCGAGGATGTTATAGGAGGAAGAACAATCCATGAAAGTCTTTGATCTACATTGTGACACCCTGAGCGAGCTGCGGCGCGCGGAGATGCGGGGCGACGGGCAGACCTTTGCCCACAACAACGGCCACATCGATCTGGAAAAGCTGGAGAAGGGCGACTACATGCTCCAGTGCTTTGCCGCCTTTGTGAATCTGGCCGACCCCACCCCGGGCGCGGACCCGCTGGTGACGGCGCTGGAAGAGATCGACGTGTTCAAGCGGATGATGGAGCGGTATTCCGACAGGATCGCCCCTGTCTACCGCCCCGAGGATATCCGCAAAAACGCCGAGGCGGGCAAGATCAGCGGAATGCTGACCATAGAGGAAGCAGGCTGCTGCAAGGGCAGTCTGGGTGTGCTGCGCCGGATGTACGAGCTGGGCGTGCGGATGATGACCCTGACCTGGAACCACGAGAACGAGCTGGCCAGCCCCAACGTGGTGCCCGGCAACGGCCCCATCTGGCCCTGTATGCCCAACACCGAGACCGGCCTGAAGGAGAAGGGCTTCGAGTTTCTGGCCGAGATGGAGCGGCTGCACATCATTGCCGATGTGAGCCACCTGTCCGATAAAGGCTTCTGGGACATTGCGGAGCACAGCACCCGCCCCTTTGCGGCCAGCCACTCCAACTGCCGCGCCCTGGCCCCCCACTGCCGCAACCTGACCGATGAGATGATCCGGGTCATGGCGGAAAAGGGCGGTCTGGTGGGCCTGAACTACTGCGCGGGCTTTCTGGATGACCAGCCCAGCCCCGACCTGTGCCGCAGCACCACGGCCCTGATGGCCAAACACGCCGCTCATTTCAAGCAGGTGGGCGGCATTGAGATCATCGGTCTGGGCAGTGACTTTGACGGCATCGGCGGCAAGCTGGAATTGAGCGACTGCTCCAAAATGCCCCTGCTGGCCGATGCCCTGCGGAAAGAGGGCTTCACCGAGGATGAGGTGGAAGCCATCTTCTTCCGCAACGCACAGTGTTTCTTTGAAAACAACCTGTAATCACCGTTAGTATCAAAAGATTCATTGAATTCATTGAAATCATTGCTCATCATTGCACTAGAATCAATGAGAACCAATGAAATCAATGTTTTCAATGATAATTATGTCTTAACGGTAAGAATGAAGTATAACGGAAAGTATAGAAAAGTTGAGGGATTCCAGATGGATCAGAATATGACATTGGAAAAGCGCATTGCCGCCGAGCTCTATTCCTATCAGGGCAGGATGAGCGTTTTTGTGGATGACCTGCGCGGCAGCACGGTGGAGATCGGTGCCGACGAGGAATTTGAGACGGCCTCCACCATCAAGGCGTTCATTCTGGCGGTGCTGTATCTGCAGGCCAGCCGGGGCAGGGCTGACCTGGAAGAGGCGATCACCTACGAGGCCAGTCAGTTCGTGGACGGCTCCGGGATGCTCCGGGCCCTGGGCGTGGGGGCAAAGCTCAAGGTGAAGGACACCGCCACCATGATGATCATCTGCTCGGACAACATCGCCACCAATATGATCATCGATTACCTGGGGCTGGACACCATCAATGCCTGCATCCGGGAATTGGGCTTTGGGCACACCGTCCTGCACAACCCCCTCCACTTTGACCGCTACGACAAGCTGGGCACCACCACGCCCCGGGACTACGCCGCCCTGTTTGCGCAGGTGGCAAAGGGCACGCTGGTCAGCAGGGAAGCCAGCGCCGCCATGCTGGGCATCTTCCGCCAGCAGCACTACAACACCATGCTGACCCACGATTTCCCCCAGTTCTATCTGGACTGCGAGGAGACCGGCGAGCCGGAGCTTATCTGGGTGGCCAGCAAGAGCGGCAGCATGAACGCCTGCCGCAACGACGGCGGCATCATCCACACCCCCTACGGCGAGTATGTGATCGTTCTGATGAACAAGGAGTTCCATGACATCATCGAGTACAACGACCACCCCGCCATGGTCTATGGTGCCCGGGTGTCCCGGATGATCCTGGATCAGATCCTGGCCTGCGAGGGAAAGCTGTATCTGAAGTAAACGAAAGAGTGGGAAAGTAGAACGAATGGAAATTACATTATCATTGCCAATGCTGCTGTTTCTGATGCTGATGACCGGGTTTGCGGGCTTTGTGGACTCGGCGGCGGGGGGCGGCGGTCTGATCAGCCTGCCCGCCTACCTGTTTGCGGGCCTGCCGGTGCATTACACCTACGGCACCAATAAATTCAGCGCGGCCTGCGGCACCACCTTTGCCACGGCGCAGTTCTTCCAGAAGGGAGCCATGAACATCCGGGTCGGCCTGCTGGCGGCCGTGGGCAGCTTTGTGGGCAGCGCACTGGGCTCCCACATCGTGCTCCTGCTCAGCGATCAGGTGCTGCGCACCATGATGCTCATCATCCTGCCGGTGGCGGCGGTGCTCATCCTTTGGCGGCGGGACCTGCCCGACGAGAACCGGGACGACGGCACCCTGAACGCCAAAAAGGCGGTGCTGGCCCTTGCCATCGGGCTGGGCATCGGCCTGTATGACGGCATCTTCGGCCCGGGCACCGGCACCTTTGCCATCATTGCCTTTACCACCCTGATGGGCTTTGATCTGCGCACGGCGGGCGGCAACGCCAAGGTGCTCAACCTTGCCAGCAACTACGCCAGCCTTGTAACGTATCTTTCCAGCGGGCTGGTGGTGTTCTCCATCGGCATCCCCTGTGCCGTCAGCGGCATTGTGGGCAACCTGCTGGGCTCCCACTTCGCCCTCAAGAACGGCGCAAAGTTCATCCGCCCCATGATGCTTGTGGTGCTGGTGCTCCTGCTGGGCAAGATCGTCTCGGACGCGGTGCTGTAATGGACGAATCTTCGGCAAAAAGAAATTGACGTTTGCGGGAAAATGGACTATAATAGGGCCGGAGACCCACAAGAAAACGAGCACTGAGGATGATGTTATGAAGATCCGCTACTCGAAGAACGCCATGAAGTTCCTGAACAAGCTGGACAAAAAGTCCGTGCTTCGCATCGTTGCAGGCATTGAGGGGCTGACCCTGAAACCGCCGGCAGGTGATATCAAGGTGATGCAGGGACTGAAGGATGGAACAATGCGGCTCCGGGTCGGAAGCTGGCGCGTGCTTTACCGGTACGGTGAGGAAAACGCGCTGGAAATTCTGTTGGTGCTGGATATCGGGAATCGTGGCGATATCTATAAATAAGGAGGTGGCAGGATGTCTGAAATTGCAATGAATGCAGCACACATGATCGATATGCTGCCGGACCCGGACAAGAACCTTGCCTACGAGCTGATCAAAAAGCTGGTACTGGCATGGGACCCGGATTTCACCAAGCTGACCACAGAGGAAGCAAAGCAGCTGGAGGAAGCGAAGGAAAGCGGCTTTGTGGATGCCGAAGAAATTGACTGGTCGAAGATCGGACACGAATGACCAACAAAAAAGAGGAACTGCCGGGAAAGCAGTTCCTCTTTTTGATTGGGTAAGATCAGAAGGTGAAGCCCTCATCGAGGAAGGCCAGGCCGAACGCGCCGGGGCCGGCGTGGGTGCCGATGACACAGCCGATCTGGCGCACAAGGGCCTCGTTCCGGCCCAGATTCTCCTGCAGGTAGGTCTGGATGGGCTGCACCTCGCGGGGGGCGAGGGTATAACCGGCCAGTGCGTCGGCGTAGGTGCTGATGCCGCCCAGCTCCTCGATCTTCTTGAACAGGGCAACGTAAGCGCCGGGCAGGCCCCGGGCCTTGCCCGCCATAACGACCTTGCCCTCCTTGATGGTGATGAGGGGCTTGATGCCCAGCATCCCACCGGCCACGGCCACGGCGGCGGGCAGGCGGCCGCCCTTGCGCAGATACTTCAGGTCGTCGATGACGGCCACCAGATGCAGATGCTCCTTGGCGTGCTCAAGGGTGGCGGCGATCTGCCCGGCAGTCTTCCCGGCATCCCGCAGCTGAACAGCCAGCCGCACCAGCAGGCTCTCGCCCAGGCAGACGTTCTCGGAATCCACAAAGAGGACATTGTCCACATTGGCCATGTCTGCGGCCAGCCGGGCGCACTGGCAGGTGCCGGACAGCTCATGGGAGAGGAAGATGCCCACCACCTCGTCCCCGGCGGCAGCCGCCTCAAGGAAGAAGCGCTGGAACAGCTCGGGGCTGGGCTGGCTGGTAGTGGGCAGCTTGTGGCAGCGGGCCATCACGCCGTAATACACGGTGGGGGTCATGTCCACGCCGTCCCGGAGCACGGTGCCGTCCTCCAGGGTGACGTTCAGGGGGATGACGGTCACGCCCAGCTGCTCGGCTTCAGCGGGCAGGATATCGGATGCGGAATCGGTAAGAATGCGGATCATAGTAATACCTCCAACGGGGCCAAGAACGGATAACCCGACCAAATCAATCAAAAAGTCGTATAGGAATATACCAGAGACGACGGAAAATGTCAATTGTTTGAACCAATATTTCTTCGTATTTTCGCAATTCCGCTCTGTTTTCTTGCACAAACGGGCCGGAACATGATACAATGGGCATCAGGCATTGCGGGGCGGTGCGCTGTGCGTTCCGAAGCAGCGGAACAGCGCGGCCCCAAACGGAGAGGGGACGGAGAAGATGTCAGAACAGAACCGCCGCCTGCGGGCGGCAGGCATCGCGGCACTGGCCTGGGCCGGGCTGGCAGCGGTCTGGTGTGTGCTGGTTCCCGGCGGGGCGGCAGAGCTGCCGCAGGGCGTGCCCGGCACACTGCGCAGTCTGCTGGTGCTGCCGCTGGCCGAGGAGCTGGTGTTCCGGGGGGCGCTGCTGCGCCTGCTGCGGCCGCTGGGGGAGCACCCGGCAAACCTCTGCCAGGCTGTGCTCTTTGCGGCCCTGCACGGAACGCTGACCGAAAAGTGCTACGCGCTGGGCATGGGGCTCATTTTCGGGTGGGCCGCAGAGCAGACCGACAGTCCTGCACCCGGGGTGGTGCTGCATATCCTGAACAATGGGCTGGTGCTGGCCCGGGCGCTGGCAGAAAGGGGAATGGGATGACCGACTATGAGCTGATGGGCGCGGCGCTGGAGGAGGCCGCACGGGCCGCCGCGCTGGGCGAGGTGCCCGTGGGCGCGGTGGTGGCCCGGAACGGCGAGATCATCGCCGCCGCCCACAACACCCGCGAGACCGAGAAAAACGCCCTCCACCACGCCGAGCTGCTGGCCATTGACGCGGCCTGCAAAAAGCTGGGCGGCTGGCGGCTGTGGCAGTGTGAGCTGTTCGTTACGCTGGAGCCCTGCCCCATGTGCAGCGGCGGCATCATCAACAGCCGGATCAGGCGGGTGGTGTACGGCGCGGCGGATACCAAGGCCGGGTGCTGCGGCAGCGTGACCGACCTGTTCGCCCTGCCCTTCAACCACCATCCGGTGGTGGAACGCGGCCTGCGGGCGGAGGAGGCGCAGGCGCTGCTGCAGGCGTTCTTCCTCCGGCTGCGGGAGCAGCGGGCCGCAAAGCCCCGCTGGAAACCGCCCGTGACCCCCTGAGAACGTGAAAAAAAGTGGGAACTGCGTGAAAAGACGGCGGTTCCCACTTTCTTTTTTCGTCGAATTGTGTTATATTATTTAATGGTAACTTGTCGAAAACACTCGCACAGACCAGCGGGCTCGCCGCAGGACCGGCCTTGACCGGAAAGAGGAGCAGAGCGCAGCCCATGGGTGCGGTGGAGGGCGGGACCTTCCTGCCTGCGGGATTTTTTGCAGGCAGAGAACAAACGGCAGGAGGGCTGACTCTTGTACGATGATGAATTTGAACTGACCTTTGACCTGAGCGATGAGGACGAGGCATCCCGGGCCCCTGCGCAGGAACAGGAGCCGGTGCAGGAAGCTGCGCCGGAACCGGCCGCGGAAACAGAACCGGCCGCGGAAACGGAACCGGCAGTCCCTGCGGCCAACGGGCGCTGCGTGCTGATCTCGGGCGGCGACCGGGGCATTGGAGCTGCGGCGGCCCGCGCCTTCTGGCAGGCGGGCTACCGGGTGGCGGTGCTCTACCACACCCACGCCGAGGCGGCGGCGGCGCTGGAAAAGGCGCTGCCGGGCCTGCTGGCGGTCCAGTGCGACGTGGCCTCCCGCGCCAGCTGTGAGGTGGCGTTCCACACCGTGGAGCAGGCCGTGGGCCATGTGGATGTGCTGGTGAGCAACGCGGGCATTGCCCAGCAGAAGCTGTTCACCGATATCACCCCGGAGGAGTGGCAGCACATGCTGGACGTGACGCGTGCTGGTCATCAGCCAGGGCGACGACGCCACGCGATGGTATTATTATCGGTACGAGCTGACCGCGCAGGTCGTGAACGGCTTTGGCGGCTTCTATGGCCGCCTGGGCGAGACGCAGGACCGCTGGGACAGCGATTTTATGAATCTGGTCGAGAGCGAAAACTGGACGCTCTACGACTACAAGGCCGTCTGCGTGCCGGACACGCTGGTCGCCTACATGGCCGAGAAGGACTGCGATTATATCCTGATCGACCGCGCGGACGACTATCTGCAGCGGGAATTCAGCCCCCTGTTTGAGGGCGGGCTGACCAACGACATGCCCGCAGCGCTCTATCATTTTGAGGGCGCGGACGCGGCAGTGCCGTTCACGCTGGCAGCTGTGGCAGAAAGCGGGGTGGAGTAAATGCGTAAACCGCTTTTGAAGGCGCGGCAGCTGCTTTTGCTGGCGTATCTGCTGGCGGCGGTGCTCTGGGTGGTGCGGTGTCTCGTCGGCTGCGGCGTCATGCTGAACTACAAGCTGCAGGGCAAAATGCCCCAGACGCACGTGGATGCCGCCGAGCTGGTGACCGAGAGCTTTGCGCCCTATTCGTCCAACGAATGGTGGACGCCGCCGGACGACGACCCGGCGTGGTATCTTTCCACCGACAGCGACCCGCATATTTACTGGCAGGGCCAGGGGTATGTCGAGACCGCCGTGCTGGACGCGGCGCACCGACTCCCCCCGGGCGGCGTGGCGCTGTACTATTTGAAGCCCGGCCAGACCGACTACAGCGAGGCACAGAAGGTCTACGCCAGGGTCACGGCCCCCGGCGTCTACACGTTTGATTTGGGCGGGCAGTGGGTCACGGGGCTGCGCATTGACCCGGACAGCGTGGGCGGCGTGCCGACGCTGTTTACCGGCATTGATCTGAACCCCCCGCGCCCATGGTACACCCGCTTTGTCCCGACGGCTGGCTGGTGGCTGGTGCTGGCGTTTGTGCCGGCAGTGGCGGCGGCGATGGCGAACGCGGTTTGTTCCTTCTTTATAAAGAAGGATTCGTAGGGGAAGGATTTATCCCTCCCGGGGTGTGTGCGCTGGCGGAGACCTCCCCGGAGGGGTCAAGACCCCTCCCTACGGACTAACGTTTACGGGTGC
>OOCM01002033.1_pt1 | contig 14325 bp, 18 predicted proteins | sample 1671111 | NCBI WGS metagenome assembly OOCM01 (sample SAMN06348123, study PRJEB24527) | human gut metagenome | biome: human gut; feature: ankylosing spondylitis patient; material: feces | host: Homo sapiens | place: China | collected 2015-10 | reverse complement strand
GTACATGGTGCAGACTGGCATGGAAAGATAGTAACCTTTTTATTATATGGAACTGCAGCGGTGCATATTATATGGTTCCACATTACACCGATGGTATCAGATCTGTTGATTGGTTTGTGCGCTATAATGATGGTCATATCGGTCGCTCTGTATATTATCCAGAATACCAGGACTCTTAAGGGAGAGACTGTATAAGCAATTTTATATTGCAATGACTAGAAAAATATTTAGGAGAAGATAGATATAAACAGTAAGTCAAACACACAAACTATGGAGTCTTTAGTCGGTTTAATAAAATTTTAGATAGAAAATAAATCATTATAAAAAGATCCTGTTCATACTATGATATATAGAACAGGATCTTTATTTACTTTATTTCGCCAGGAAATTGTGAAAATGAGCATTTGTCAGTTCGCATTTCTTATCAAAAGACATCGAATCACGGTTCAGTACATCCATATAAAACTCTTTTCGTAGGATGCTTCGTCTGAATTCATCTGCAATCTCCGTCATAATAAAAATATCTCCATCATTTCAAAAGAGAATGCTGGAGATATTTCGCCTTGCTTATTCTTGTAGTAACCAATCGTTATATCGTGAATTACGATTCCTTCATAGCTATATTGGGGATGTTTGGTTCTAGCAATAATCATTTTCGGATAAGCATCTCGAATCTGAAGCCGAGGAAAGCATTCTCTCTCAAATGTTTCCTGCCCGGAAATGTTGTCGCTGATCTGAATATAAAACTTCTCGTTGCTTCTCTGAGCAACAAAGTCGATTTCCTTTTGATAGAGCTTGCCGACATAAACATTATATGAAAATAGATCATACGCTCTGTTTTTTGCAATATTTTATCTTGCGAATTTATCATTGTAACGAATATGCATATCTTCCCAATCCATGAACAATACATAAAATACTTTCCCGTATTGCGGGCTCTCTACAATTCTTCCATGATCAAGAACAGAAAAATAAGTTCCGTCAGCTTTTCGAAGATGAAAGTGAATATAGTCATTTTCATTGCCGTTGTCAATCTGTTCCCAGATACTTGATTCTATCTGTTGCTGTTCATCTTCACGAATCAAGTTGCGAAAACTTTTCTCAGTAAGTCTGAACAGTTCATCTATATCTTTATATCCGGACATATGAAGAAATTCATCATTTGCAAAAAATAGTTCATCATCTTCTTTGTCAGCTCTGTATATGATGAATGCACCTGGAAGATGTTCAGAGATATCCTTGAATGCGAATCCAAGTTGTTTGCGGGCACCTGACCGAAGTCCTTCTCTGTAGACCATACATCCATTTTTTCCATGAAGCTTTATTTCATAAAGAGCGGCATCTGCGCAGCGCATGAGTTGTGAACGATTGGATGCAAATGTTGGATATTCTGCATATCCTAGAGAAATATAAAATGCATGTTCCTTACCATGGTATGAGAATGATTTAGGAAGTTTGGTGAATTTCTGCAGCTGTATATCTGCTTCTGCAAAGGTACAATTTGGTAAAAGAATGCAGAATTCGTCACCACCATTTCTTCCAAGTAATGCATCGGATGGGAAAAAAGTCTTCATGCTGTCTGCAAGATTCTTTAGTGCCCTGTCTCCGTAATTATGTCCATAGATATCATTAATAAGCTTGAAATCATCGATATCAAGGAGCGCAGCCACAAAATGTGCATTTGGATTTTTTTGAATCATTTTTTCTGCAAATTCATCAAATCCATAGCGGTTATAAATATTTGTAAGAGAATCTGTGTGCGCCAGTATCTGAAACTTTTTCTTATGTTCTTTTGCTACTAACCATACTCTGGTAAGAACTGACAGGAGAAGGCTTATTGTAAGAAACATTCCGATGATGATTATCAGTAGTGTGGCATTTCTCCATCCACTTTTAGGAGTTATTTCAAATTTCCAGTTTTCATCTCCTATTGTAAATGTATAAGAAACAGGACGATTTATTTGCCCATCTGATTGATAAACCACTTTATAAGTATCACTCCATGGAGCGTCTGTTTTTGAAATTTTGTATTCGTATCCAAAATTTGAAAGTGCACTGATTGAATCTGAAAAAATATCCGGAACACGCAGGATAACAATAGTAAATCCCCAGAAATACTCATGTCCGTTTTTATCTTTCAGGTATACGGGATTGCGGACTGCAATTCCATATTCTCCCTGTTTTAATTTGAAGGGGCCCTGCGTAATGATTGTATGGTTGTCTCTTGCGTAACAGGAAATTTTTCCGCGGTCTTTATCATGGATCAAATCAATCTTACCTGCCTCATTTCCATTAGCCGGATAAATATCTGTAACAACACCATTAGGAGCGAGCTGTACACTTTCAATAGAATCAGACATAAGATTTCCTGCAATTGTTTCAAACTGATGGATTTCGCCATCTTCACTTATTAAGATTTGCTTCAAGGTATCTGTGATCTCAATTCCATTTGTAATTTCATTCTTTATTCGTTCGCCATAGGTGGCTACGTTTAATTGTGCTGTTATGTGTCTCTGCTCTTTTTCGTGGGTGTCTGTTTTGTATACAATCAAACTAACAAGGCATATGCCCAGTAAAAAAGTGATAAGAGGCACAAGTGTTTGTTTTTTCACTTGGTTCACCTCGTTTTGTCCATGGGAATTTTTATAATAAAGCATTATAGCACAGAAGTCGAAAAACAGAATAGGTTTTATGAAAAAAACGAACTGTGCATAATCCATATACTGTCTGCTAATAGTATATGCAAGATGTCGCTTTCAAAAATACAAAATTTTTTATTTTTTGAAAGTGGAGACTATGTAAAGACAACCCGATTCTTTACTTAATTTCATGAAAAATGTAAAAATCTAATGTTACGAGTTTCTTACGAGTTGCATTAAAAAAACACGCAAGAAAACTCGTAAGAAAAAAAGTAAAAAAATTTGCTTTTGACCACTGTAAAACATGCTCTGAGCGTTTCGTTATATGAAGGGATAATTTTTCTTTCATATTTCAAAGAAAAGAGGATAAAGAAATGTCAGAGAAAAGATGTTATACAGTTCAGGAGCTACAGGAAATCTTAGGAGTCAGCAGACCTACTATTTATAACCTTTTAAAGAAAAAGGAATTCCGGTGGATCCAGTTGGATGGCGGAAAGTATCGCATCTCTAAGAAGAGTTTCGATGACTGGCTCGATAACTTGGAACAGTAAAAAACAGGGTGTTGATCAGGCAGATTTTGTCTGCAATCGACATCCTAAATTTTTATCTGGATTTGAGATATGATATAAGAAAAAACACTAACACTAAAAAAGACAGGAAGTGAAGAATAAATGGCAACAGCAATTATGAAACAAAAAGAAGTTCCGGAAATGGACGATGTTGAAGAAATCATTTCGAAGATATCAGAAGAAAGTCCTTACAAACGGCGTCCAACACAAAAGAGGACCTGGATGACCGTGCCGGAAATGGGAAAGCTACTGGGATTAAAAAAGACAGATCGATACTGGCTGGTGCATAAAAATATTTTTGAATCAAAAGAGATTGCCGGAAAGATACGAATCAATATTGCCAGCTTTGAAAAATGGTACGCCAATCAGATTAAATATCATAAAGTTACCGGAGAAGAACCGGGGAAAGAATTGAAATCCTGGTCCTATTCCGTTAAGGAAGTCGCAGATCTGTTGGAGGTTGATGATTATCTTGTTTATGATTTACTCAAGAAAAATTAAATGGAAGCACTATCATTCCATTCAAGGATAAGTTCGATAAGACATTGAAGCTTTACTCACTCATGACTACTAAGCCGGAGGAGGTTGAAGCCAGAAAACAGAAGGAAATGGAAGAATAATTGTGAAAAGAGTGTGTGAATTATTGACTAGAGTCTCTCCTGATGGTATATTTAGATTACCCAATGGGTAATTTAAAAAGGAGGGCAAACGTGCAGCTACTATACAATAACAGCAAAGTTCAGAAACAATGTACCGATTTAAAAACTGCAAAAAAATTGTTTGGCGGGAATGCTGCATTAGCAACCAGCCTATTTGCCCGAATAAATGCTATGCAGCAGGCGAGTGTAATTAAGGATATAGTAATGATGCCGACATTTCATTTTCATAAGTTGAGTGGCAATATGGATGGATTTTTTGCTATAGATGTAAAGACGAGAAGAGATCCATGGCGTATTATTATTCAGCCATTAGATGAGAATGAAGAACCTTATGATCCTTGTAATATTGATGAAATTGCTGGTGTGGTTAGAATTGTTGAAGTAAAGGAGGTAAGTAACCATTATGAGTAATTATATTGAATATAATGATAAGATTGCTTTTCATCCTGGATACTATATCAAAGAAATCATTGAAGAAAGTGGACTTTCTCAGAAAGATTTTGCAAAACGATTAGATACCACGCCAAAGAATTTAAGTATTCTGGTACGTGGGGAGCAAAGCTTATCAATCGATATAGCCATGAAATTATCTCGAATGTTAGGGACTAGTGTTGACTACTGGCTGAATCTTCAGAAGAGCTATGACGCTTTGATTGCTGAGTTTGAATCATCCAAGGAATTAGAGCAGGAAAGAAGAATTTTCAAGTACTTTCAGTACACATATTTCAGAGAGAATTTTGGATTGCCTGATCTTCCGAGAAAAACAAATGAGCAGATTAAGTGTCTACGTGAATTTTTAAATGTTGCATCATTATCTGTTTTTACAAAGCAAAATATGGCAGTTAGTTTCCGAAGTGCATCTGAGGATATGAGAGAGGCTAATACTGCCAGAGCAAATGCAATGGTTCAGATCGCAATTAATCAGGCACTGAAGATAGAAGCACCTAAGTTTGACAAAAAGAAGTTTGAAAAAGCTGTTGATTATGCATTGACATTAACAACACAGCATGGTGATTTTTATCCACTGATTAGGAAGGTCTTTAAAGATGCGGGAGTAATATTCGTAATACTTCCAAATCTTCCGGGTTCAGGAATAAATGGTGCAACCAAGAAGATTGGGCAGAATGTAATGCTGATGGTGAATGACAGACGTTTCTATTCAGATACATTTTGGTTTACTCTGTTCCATGAAATTGGCCATATTATTAATGGTGATTATGGAATTACGTTTGAAAATGAGCACGCTGGACAGGAGGATGCAACAGATAAATATGCGGAAGACAAGTTGATCCCTCCGGGAGAGTATGAGGCTTTCGTTAGAATGAATGAGTTTAGCGAAAATGCTATCCGCAGATTTGCTGAAAGAATTGACAGAGATCCGGGTATTGTCCTTGGCCGCTTGCAAAATGATCAGATTGTTCCATTTACAAATGTTGCACTGTCAAAAGCATTAAAACACAAATACAAAGTAATAACATCATAAAGAAGTATATAACTTGAGGTCGTCTACCGTTATCTGATATGCTCCCTTCTAGGTAGACAAGTGAAATAATAAAAACTTGTCACTTAGGAGGGAGCATATTTTATGTCTAAAAGAAAAGTATCTGTTGAGGATAAGACATATGCTGTAAATCTATATCTGGATGGAAAAGAAAGCCAACGGCGAATTGCCGATATGTTTGATGTAAGTCTTGCATCTGTCCAACAATGGATTCGAAACTATGAATCTATGGGAGTAAATGCATTCACATTGAAAGAAAATAAAAAATATTCCAAAGAATTGAAACAACAAGCAGTCTTAGATTATTTAGCAGGCCATGGTTCTCAAAATGATATTTGCAAAAAATACGGGATCCGTTCAAAAGGTAAGTTACAAACTTGGATAAAGAAGTATAATGGTCATGTAGAATTAAAATCTTCTAGAACAGGAGGAAGCATTGTCATGACCAAAGGAAGAAAAACCACTTTTGAAGAACGGGTTGAAATAGTACAGTATTGTATCGCACATGATCGTAATTATGCCCAAACAGCAGAACAATACCAGGTGTCCTATCAACAGGCTCGCAATTATATAGTCAAATATGAAGCTGGTGGAGTGGAAGCTTTAAGAGATAACCGTGGCAAACGAAAACGTCCCGATGAAATGAGTGAATTAGAAAAGCTGCGTGCTGAAGTTAAAATTTTAAAAGCAGAGAAAGAACGTGCTGAAATGGAGGCATCTTTTTTAAAAAAACTCGAAGAAATAGAGAGGAGGCGGGGCTAAGCCTGGTCCGTCATGAACATATATATCAGGCAATCAAAGAAGAACATGAAGATCATAATTATTCAGTTGCTGCACTTTGTAAACTTGGTAATGTTTCTAGAGCAGCTTATTATAAATGGCTACACAGAGAAATTCCTAAAAGTGAGCAAAAGAATAGGCTTATTGCTGACGAGATAGAAAAGATTCATACAGACTCACCGGATAAAGGCTATCGAAGAATCAGAGATGATTTGGAACGATATCATGGTATTGATGTAAACGATAAACGTGTACTACGCATTTGCCGTAAACTTAATATAAAATCAACTGTCAAGTATTCTAACAACGGATGCACAAGACAGGCTGCAAACCCTCAGTATATAGCGGAAAACATACTTAATCGGGAGTTCACTGCCAAAGCACCAAATGAAAAATGGCTCACTGATGTGACAGAATTCCATTATTATATTGGATTGGAAAAGCATAAAGTTTATCTAAGTGCAATACTGGATCTATATGATAGACGGATTGTTTCGTATGTTATTCGTGATAAGAACAACAATGCTTTGGTGTTTGATACGATAGACAATGCTTTACTTAGAAATCCTGGTGCGCAGCCACTGTTTCACAGTGACAGGGGGTTCCAATATACGAACAGGACATTTCATACAAAACTTGTAAATGCTGGAATAATACAAAGCATGTCGCGAGTTGCTAAATGTATCGACAATGGACCAATGGAAGGGTTTTGGGGAATTCTGAAGAGAGAGCGATACTATGGAAAACGATTCACTGATAGAAGTACTCTCGTAAAAATGATCGAAGATTATATAGATTACTACAACAACAAACGTTTGCAAAGGAATCTTGGAATTTTAACACCAATGGAAAAACATGAAATTTACTTGCAAGCTGCATAAAAACTACCAGCAGATAAATTTCTGCTGGTAGGAAAAATTTATATTTTTTCAATTGTCTACTTGACGGGGAGCAGTTCAATCCACGATAGATGGCCTTATTTTTTTATCCATTTTGGGAAAAAGGAGGTGAAAGCGATTGGAGGAATTTAAGACGAAAAGACATGCGGTCAAAAAGATGACCCGAAAGGGACTTGTGGAAACAGATTCCAGAGAAGGGATAGTGAAGGAAACTGCGGAAGCAAAGTCCGATGAACAACTGGGCGATGGTCCGGAACCAGCTTTCCATGGATGAAAAGATCCAGGTAAGGATTGAAAAATATGAAAACGGGGGATTCTGATGGAAGAACTGCATAAGAAATGGGAAAAGATCCATCACTGTTTACAGGCACTGGAAGCGGCAGATCAGGAACAAGAAGCGGAAATACTCAAAAAAGCTTATGAGTGTCTGTTATGTGCCTATCAGGAATCCAGAGCTTTGAACGATGAAATGGAGATGCTTGTCAAGGATGCTTTGACGAGTTAATTTACAAAAGTATAAAACTCTTTAACAATGGGGAGGTTCCCCTCCCCATAAAATTTTTTCTTAAAACTTACACAAAAAACTTGACAAACCCTAATCATCAATGCCGTATTTGTTTTCCAACGCTTCTTCTACTAATTCCAGTTCATCTTCCAGTTTTTCAATCGCACGTTCTCTCGCTTTGTATATCTCGAAGCTAATCTCTTTCATCTGGTAAGCATACTCAAATTCATCATCAAGTTTATCCAGTTCGTCATCAACTGCGTCTACCTGTTTTTTCAAAGCGTAGAATTGTTCGTGATTCTCAGATGCATTTGTAGATGTTTTTGCATTGTTTACACTTTTTGTTATATTACGGATATCGTTTTCATAAGAAGAGAAATCATAATCTTTTTCGTCCACATTCTCTACTGCGTTTTCTGTGTTACTGATGTTATCGTCATCGTCATCTGTATTTGATGTTACAACTTCCTGGGTCTTAATATCTTCTGTAGCTTCATTATTGGATGAAGTGCATCCAGTAAAAGCAAATATTAATGCGAGGGATAATAAAACTACTAATAATTTTTTCATAACGTGTTCTCCTTCCGTCTCTTGGGTGTTTGGTTTTTGCTGTTATATGTATCATATAGGGGGAAGATTAAAAAAAGATTAAAACAAATAGTAATTTCAAAAAATGAAAAAAAGGACTCTAGCACACGAAAATGATTGGTATTATAATAATTACATTATGAGATTACTGATTGTAGAAGACGAGAATGATTTAAGAAACATTGTCAAAAAAAGGCTTGTCAAGGAACATTACAGTGTAGATGCCTGTGGGGATGGTCTGGAAGCGATGGATTATATCGATATGACTTCCTATGATGGTATTATTCTTGATATCATGTTGCCGGGAAAGGACGGATATGAAATCTTAAGAGAATTAAGGCAACGAGAAGATGATACACCGGTTCTGTTACTGACAGCAAAAGACAGCATTGAAGACCGTGTCAAAGGACTGGATCTTGGTGCCGATGATTACCTGATCAAACCATTTGCATTTGAAGAACTGCTTGCAAGAATCCGTGTCATGATGCGTAGAAAGCCACAATTTACATCCAATCAACTAAAAATAGCAGATCTTATTCTGGATCGTGACACAAGAAAGGTTACAAGAGCCGGAAATGAAATTGATCTTTCTGCAAAAGAATTTATGGTTCTGGAATGTCTTATGCGTAACAAAAATATCGTAATGACAAGACAGCAGATTGAACAGAATGCGTGGGACTTTGATTTTGAAGGTGGTTCCAATGTGATCGACGTATACATTCGCTATTTGCGAAAAAAAATCGATGCACAATATGAACAAAAACTCATCCACACTGTTCGCGGTGTCGGATATGTAATGAGGGAAAACGAATGAAACAGCTGACGATCAAGAAAAAAATTACGCTATGGTACACCGGAATCATTGCCGTAGTTCTTGGGACTATTTTAGTTCTCGTCCTTCTTTTTGTGGATAAGGTTGGAATTTCTGCGACAGAAGAAGAAATCATTGCCGCAGTGACTGGTTTCTCTTCAAATATTAATTTTCAGGATGATTCCTTTTATCTTGACGGCGATACCGAATTTTACGATGACGGTATTATGTTTTGTATTTATGACAAAAACGGACGCTTACTTTATGGAACGATTCCAACCCAATTTCCAGAAGAAACTATCCTCAAGTCGAATACACCGCGAATGATAACCGGATCAAATCGAAAATGGATGATATATGACAGCGTTTACACTTACGGTGATGAGGAGGAAATGTGGGTACGAGGAATTACCTCCGTACATTCTATAGAACTTTTCATGCAGACATCCGAGAAAATACTGTTGATTGTATTCCCATTACTCATTATTCTGATCGGAGCCATCGGATATTTTATGATCAAGCGGGCATTGAGACAGGTGGATCTTATCTGCGATGAAGTTGAAAACATCAGCAATGGAAAAGATCTTTCCAAACGATTGTCTCTGCCAAAAGCAAAAGATGAATTATACGAATTGTCAGAGAAATTTAACGGAATGTTCGAGCGATTGGAACTTTCATTTGAGAAGGAGCGTCAATTCACATCAGACGTATCCCATGAACTGCGGACTCCCGTTGCTGTTATCAATTCCCAGTGTGAGTACTTATTGGAAAATGAAAACTTATCTGCAGAAGATAAGGAAGAGATTGCAGTCATCTTAAGGCAGGCAAAACGAATGTCAAAGCTGACAAGCGAAATGTTAATGATCGCCAGAAACGAACAGGATGAGCAGTATCTGATGGAAAAACTGGATTTTGGATTATTAAGCGAACTTGTAATAGAAGAACTGCAGACAAAAGCACAGGAAAAAAATATTGAGATCACCCTGCAAAAGCAGGACGACTTATTTATGAACGGCGACCAGACATTGATTTTGCGTATGATGATGAATTTAATAACCAATGCCATCAATTACGGAAAAACAAATGGACATATTCATGTTATCCTGAAGGTCGAAAATGGCCAGATTGTCGGTGAAGTGAAAGATGATGGTATTGGAATAAGTGAGGAACACCTGGACAGAATCTGGGAGCGTTTCTATCGCATAGACAAAAGCCGTTCCAGAGAAAATGGCGGTACCGGACTCGGCCTTTCTATGGTGCGTTGGATTGTAAATCTTCACAATGGAAGCATTCACGTCGAAAGTATCGAAGGTATCGGAACGAGTTTTATTTTCCGATTTCCGAAAATATAAGGAGCTATCGTTGTATAGTCATCATGAAGAATGATCGCTTTTTGATTTTCTATTCCCGTTCGTGTTATGAATAGGTTCTTTATATTTGGATTCGTGCATTACATAAAAATACGCATATACATTTTGTAATAGTAACAGGGAATAACCGCCAAAAGTCTGCTTGCAAAGCTGTATTGTTGAATGTGCAGATTTATACTAAGGCTGAATTTCGATATCTAATGGGGTGTCACTGGGGACAGTAAAAAAGCCATAAACACCGTCCCCATTATAGACTGTAACGAATATGCATATCTTCCCAATCCATGAACAATACGTAAAATACCTTTCCGTATTGCGGGCTCTCTACAATTCTTCCATGATCAAGCACCGAAAAATAAGTTCCGTCAGCTTTTCGAAGATGGAAGTGAATATAAAGACTATTGAAAACAATTGGTCAACCGTTATAAAAGGACAATAAACAAATCGGAATCAGTAGGAGGATCATTATGAGATTTTATAACATATTTTTCAGCCCCACAGGGGGTACAGAGAAAGTAGCAGATATTGTTGCGAAAGGGACGAAGCTGGATGCTGAAGAAATCGACCTAATTAAAGAACCAGATAAACTAATGAAGGTGAAATTTGAAAAAAAGGACCTATGTTTGGTTGCTGTACCGTCTTACGGTGGACGCATTCCATCAGTTGTAACGGATATGTTCCGCAAAGTAAAGGCAGATGGTACGAAAGCAATTCTTGTAGCAGTATTTGGAAACCGTATGATTGATGATACTCTATTGGAACTACAGGATGTTCTGGAGGCATCAGGATTTGTATGTATCGCAGGAATGGAGGCTGTCGCAGAGCATTCCCTGATGCATCAATTTGGAACCGGACGCCCGGATCAGCAGGATGAAAAGGAATTGCTGGAATTTGCCGCAAAGATTATGCAAAACAGCGAAGCACAAAGGACACCTGCATTTCCGGGAAACAGACCATATCGAGAATATGGTGGTGTTCCGCTCAAACCTGTTGCAAATGGAAAATGCACTTCCTGCGGTCTGTACGCAAAAGAATGCCCGGCAGGTGCCATTCCGTTGGACAATCCGAAGATGACCGATAAGGATAAGTGCATTTCTTGTATGCACTGTGTAGCAGTCTGTCCGAAGAAAGCAAGAAATTACAGTAAGCTTGTCAGTTTTATCGCTGGACTGAAAATGAAGAAGGTTTGTTCCGGTAGGAAGGAAAATAAATTGTATTTATAATAGGGCGAGCAATACAATGAGAAACATGTAAATTCAAGTTTGGAAAATTAAGAAAAGCGGAATTGTGAGGTTAAATATGATAAATAAAACGGAATGGAACAGAATGATGGAGGGTAAATTATATAATCCCTATAAAGTTGGTGATAATTCGTTTGAAAACGTTCATGCAGCTCAAAAAAAGTTTAATGAATCAGAATACTGGAACGATAAAAGTGCTTTTGAAGAATTGAAAAAATGCTTTAAAGTAGCTCCTGTGGATATGGTACTAACGCCTCCGGTCTATTTTGATCATGGCGATAGAATATCATTTGGAAAACATTTTTATGCTAATACAGATTTGACTATATTAGATGAAAATTATGTTACGTTTGGGGATAATGTATTTTTGGCTCCCCACGTAAGTATATATACAGCAGGTCATCCGATTGATAAGGATGTACGCAACTTGGAACTGGAATATGCCAAGGCTGTAACAATAGGCGATAATGTCTGGATCGGTGGAAATGTTGTAATTAATCCCGGTGTCACAATTGGAAGTGATGTAGTCATTGCTTCTGGTTCAGTTGTGGTAAAAGACATTCCAAGCCATGTTGTTGCAGGAGGTAATCCGTGCCATGTAATTAGACAAATAACAGATAAGGATAAAAATAATTGGCACACGCAACTAAAAGAATATGAAGATGATATTGAAAAGTAGATTTTTGTAATAGTTGTTTCGACAATCGGAAGTTGGTGATTTTATCATGATTTTGTGCTTTTCAGGGACCGGCAACAGCCGTTATATAGCGAAAAAAATTGCAGCTGAATTGCAGGATGAGATTGTAGATGTGAATGCAAAAATCAAGGCAGCAGATTATTCGCCAGTAAAAACAGGTGAGAATGTAATCGTTGTAACTCCGACTTATGCGTGGCGTATTCCCCGAATTGTGTCGGATTGGCTTTCAAAAACGAAATTGCTTTCTGCAAAACGTATTTGGTTTGTTATGAACTGCGGTAGTGAAATTGGCAATGCGTCAAAATATAATAGTAGTCTTGCTGAGCGAAAGCACTTATGTTATATGGGTACATCTCAAATTCTTATGCCGGAAAACTATATTGCCATGTTCGATGCACCCCAAGCAGAGGAAGCAAGAAAAATTGTAAAAAATGCTGAGCCTACTATTGTGGATACCATTGCCTGTATTAAAGCAGAACAACCTTTCCCTGTACCACGAAACAATCTCTACGACCGTTTTATGAGTGGTCCGGTAAATCCTATTTTTTATCAGTTCTTCGTGAAAGCTACTGCATTTCAGACAGATGATACTTGTATCGGATGCGGTCAATGTGTTAAAAACTGCCCAAAGAATAACATTGTACTTGAAAACGGAAAGCCGATATGGGGGAATCAATGTACTCACTGTATGGCATGTATTTGTTATTGCCCTACAGAAGCAATAGAGTATGGCAAAAAGAGTATAGGAAAACCGCGTTATCATTTTGAGCAGTTAAAGATGAAATAACGCCGATACAGGACTTTTTATAATCCTATACCGGCGTTTGTTGTTTACGTGAGAATGTGTTTTACGCTTATTTTCCAAATGTATTGCTGGATTTAGCGGCAGCTTTAGCTGCCATGGTGTTTGTGGATTCAAATAAGGAAGCTGTCGGTGCGACCGGACACATCAGTACTCGTCCTGTTCCACGATAAACATTTACCAGACCCTCTCCGCTAACTGCAGATCCGACAAGTGTTTTTGTAGATCTTTCTACGGTAAATTCAAGATTTGATGACCAGCATACAGCAAGGTTTCCATCAATTTTCAGTTCATCATTTTCCAATATGACTTCAATTAATTCATCTTCGGGAACATTAGACTCCAGTGCAGCTACACCATTTCCATGCAAACTCAGATTAAACAGACCTTCGTTACCTAATACTGCTGATGAAAGGTTCTTTCTGGCTACAACTTTACTTTTTACATTTGCATCACAAGCGAGGAACATGCCATCTTCAATTGTCATTCCGGCTGGTCCCCATTTGCCAATGTCTGCAAGGATAATATATTTGTATGTTGGCTCTAATACCAGGCAGCCTTCACCAACATATTCCGGTTTAACTGCGGTTTCTTTTGTAACTGCACCCTTGAGTGCCTTTCCAAGGAAATCTCCGATACCCTTTACACCAGATGTGGCTTGTACATTACCACCCATCCACTGCATGGCACCAGCCTGGATAATAGCTGAATGGTCTTTATCAATATCAATAACAACCTGTCTTCTTCTGACATTCATTTTACTCATGAAATACTCATTCATTGCATTCATAGGTGAAACGCTGGCATCCTGCACATATTCAAGCACATGGAAGTTTCCGATACTTTTCGCATATTTTCTGTTTTCATTTTGTAAGTTTTCAATTCGCATAGCATAATCTCCCTTTTAATAATAATTTATGATGTTGCTCGTATATGCTTATTATAAAAGAGTCAGCATAGATAGAAAACAATTCGTGCAGAGAAATATAAAGACAGAATTCTCAAAATTCGAGAAATATAAAGCTGCAATTTCTCATGGTGGATGTGTATTATGAAAAATAAATTTGTTATAGTGACAATATCAACAAAAAAGCAGAATATAAATGGGGTGATCAGATGGAAGCAGCACAGAGAATTCGATTAATCCGGATAATAGAAAAGATGGAGAAAAATCTGGCATTCAGTAATAAGCTTGGTATAAAGAACACATCTGAATATTTATCAGAAAAAGAACAGAAAAAATGAAAGACACATATCAAAATGA
>OOCM01002013.1_pt1 | contig 14469 bp, 14 predicted proteins | sample 1671111 | NCBI WGS metagenome assembly OOCM01 (sample SAMN06348123, study PRJEB24527) | human gut metagenome | biome: human gut; feature: ankylosing spondylitis patient; material: feces | host: Homo sapiens | place: China | collected 2015-10 | reverse complement strand
ATTGTAATAATTTACGGTGTATAATAGTATAAATAAAATCGTATAAGTACATGAATACAAAAACTGGAAAGGACTGATCCGTTATCAACATAATAAGAAAAATAACAGCAGTGATAATTTCATCAGTTATAATGATAAGCTTTGTGGCATTTGCACCGCAGGGATCCGCTAAGACTTATGTGAATGTTATAACAGCTTCTGCTGTCTACTGCGGACTTTGCAAGGATATGGGCAGGCGCTTTTCCTCAAAGACTACATTTGAGGTCTATGTAAACGGACGCTATGTAAGAAAATATACATGGCAGGCACTTAAAAAGGATAACTATATAAATATAACCGATGACGGCAAGCTTTATCTTAAAGCTTCCACAAAATATAAAGTCACTGTCAAAGCGGTAAACGGCAGTTCCAAGTCAGAGTCATCGGTCCTCAACGTAAAGACAGCAGCAAAAACATACTATCATATAGATAAAAACGTTCAGCTTTATAGCTTTAAAAACGGTAAGTTCAAGAAATCCTCAAAAACAAAAGCCTCTGTGGCTGTGTCGGGTACTCTCACTACCAATAAAAATAAGCGTGTGGCAGGTCAGAGCAAAAATATCGGCGGAGCAAATTATGTCCTTATCAATGAAGGCGATCATAAGGGTAAGTACGTCAAGGTAGGAAAAGGTGTGAGGCGTACACCTGAGAGAAAAGCAAGAATAAAAACAGCCGTTGATTATGCCGCAAGCATGAACGGCGGAAGATATGTCTGGGGCGGAACAAAGTATAAGGCAACGGACTGCTGTGGATTGACAATGCAAGCCTATAGAAAAGCCGGTGTGAATATGTATAACAGCGTATATTCGCAGGCGAAAATGGGAAAAGCAGTGTCTTTGAAGAATATAGAAGCAGGCGACCTGATAATCTGTAATAACTATGGCCATGTAGCAATGTATATAGGCGGTGGGAAAATAGTCCATGCCATGAGTACATATTATGGGATCAGAATACAGCCACTTGCAAATATCAAGTATTGCGGAAAGATAAACACTATCAGGAGAATACTGTAATGCAGAGCGATCTTGCGGCATAACAAACTGTCGAATAACTGTAGGGGCTGGCGCCCTCGACAGCCCGATTTTGTTTGCTCGATAATACTTGCGATATCTGCACAATTTTTCCTTGACAATCTCGCTGACCAGTGTTATAATAAAAAAGCAGAAAAACTGCGAAAAATCGAATAAAGTTTGCAGGGGGACCCAAGCGAAAACGCTGGGTTGAGAAGGTAAAACCTGACCCTTTGAACCTGTTGGTCAAGACCAGTGTAGGAAGCAAGTTTTGTGTAAATTTACCTCCTGCATGGTCAGGAGGTTTTTTTGTTTCCCCTTTTCCATAAGAAAGGAATAAAGTATGTTAAAATGTTTGTCAGTGGCAGGCTCGGATTGCTCCGGTGGCGCAGGTATACAAGCCGACCTTAAAGCTTTCAGCGCTAATGAAACTTTCGGCATGAGCGTTATTACCTCTGTCGTCGCTGAAAATACTACCCGTGTGCTGTCTGTTTTCAACGTACCCGTTGAGGAGATACAAAAACAGATAGACGCTGTGTTTGAGGATATCCACGTCGATGCCGTAAAACTCGGTATGCTCCCAACTGCCGAAATTATTTCAGCGGTTGCAGATAAGCTTAATGAGTATAGACCAAGTATTATCGTCTGCGATCCCGTCATGGTCGCTACAAGCGGCGACGCTCTCTCTGAGGGCGGAACTGTTTCCGCCATGAGGGAAAAGCTCTTTCCTATAGTTACGCTCCTTACACCGAATATCCCCGAAGCCGAAGCTATCTCAGGCTTGGAGATAAAGAATGAAAACCATATGGAAAAAGCCGCAAGGATAATAATGGATATGGGCGTAAAAAACGTCCTCGTCAAAGGCGGTCATCTCACCGGCGACGCTGTGGATTATCTCTGTACCCCAGAGGGCGTTCATAAGCTTGCCTGCAAGCGTGTTGATTCGCCTAATACCCATGGCACAGGCTGTACTCTGTCATCTGCCATAACTGCAAACCTTGCCCACGGTATGGATATGCTCTCCGCTGTAACAAAGGCGAAAAACTATATCACCGCGGCAATAGAAAAATCATTCACAGTGGGCAAAGGACATAGCCCCGTTAATCACTTTTATGACTATTACGATTTGAAAGGAACTGTTCTATGAGAAATTATAAAACTCAAATGGAAGCCGCTAAAAAGGGTATCGTTACCCCTGAAATGGAAACAGTGGCTAAGAAAGAAAATATGGACGTAAACGAGCTTATGGCTCTTGTTGCAGCAGGTCAGGTGGCGATCCCTGCCAACGTGAACCATACTGCTCTCTCTGCCGAGGGTATCGGTAAAGGTCTTAAAACTAAGATAAACGTAAATCTCGGTATCTCAGGGGACGCTAAGAATTATGACATTGAGATGCAGAAAGTGGATATGGCTATCAAGTTCGGCGCTGAAGCTATCATGGATCTGTCAAACTACGGCAAGACCAATACTTTCAGAAAAGAGCTAGTAGCAAAGTCGCCTGCCATGATAGGCACTGTTCCTATGTATGACGCTATCGGCTACCTCGATAAAGACCTCCTTGAGATATCCGCTCAGGACTTTCTTAAGGTAGTAAAAGCCCATGCAGAAGAGGGCGTTGACTTTATGACTATCCACGCAGGTATCAACAGACGTGCAATCGAAGCTTTCAGACGTGAGGGAAGAAAAATGAATATCGTTTCCCGTGGCGGTTCACTGCTCTTCGCATGGATGATGATGACAGGCAATGAAAACCCATTTTTTGAGTATTATGACGAGGTGCTTGAAATACTCAGAGAGTATGACGTTACTATCTCACTTGGCGACGCACTCCGTCCGGGATGTCTTGCAGACGCTTCCGACGCCGCTCAGATCTCCGAGCTTATCGAGCTTGGCAACCTCACAAAGAGAGCGTGGGAAAAGGACGTTCAGGTAATGGTAGAGGGTCCGGGTCATATGGCAATGAACGAGATCGCCGCAAATATGATAATGGAAAAGAAGATATGCCACGGCGCGCCTTTCTATGTACTTGGACCTCTGGTAACAGATATCGCACCGGGTTATGACCATATCACATCAGCCATCGGCGGAGCAATAGCCGCAGCAAGCGGTGCAGACTTCCTCTGCTATGTTACCCCTGCCGAGCATCTCAGACTTCCTGACGTTGACGACGTTAAGGAGGGCATTATCGCCAGCAAGATAGCAGCCCATGCCGCAGATATCGCAAAGGGCGTAAAGGGTGCAAGAGATATGGACGATAAAATGGCAGCGGCACGTCACAAAATGGATTGGGACGAAATGTTCGAGATAGCACTTGACGGTGAAAAGGCAAGAAGATTCTTTGAGCAGACCCCACCTGCTGACAGACACACCTGCTCAATGTGCGGCAAGATGTGTGCCGTTAGAACAACAAACATGATACTCGAGGGCAAAGAGGTGAAATTCTGCTCAGAGAAGTAGAAAACTGGATGCAGGGGCGAACAGCGTTCGCCCGCATGATATAAAAATTGAATGTCAGCTCGACAATTGTACGAAAAATCGGACAATTACATGAGAGCAGATATAAAAAGAATGTAATGTGCAAGAGGAGCGTCTTGCGAACTTTTTCATAAAAAGTATTCAGCGAGGGAACCCGTGTTTCGGGGTGAGAGGGTGCAATGGAGCACCGACCGAAAATAATTTACGTCAGATCGTGAGCGGATAGCATAGCCACGGTCTGTGCGCCGCTGGATATCTTGCTCTTTTTCGTTCGGCGGTGCGATACGATATGGAGGAATAAAAATGAAAAAGACAAACATTCACAAATTGGTATTCGCAGCAGTATTGGTAGCCCTTGCAGTGGTAGGCTCGCTTGTCTCGTTCCCTATCGGCGCTTCAAAGTGCGCACCTGTTCAGCACCTTGTAAACATAATCGGTGCAGTTTTCCTTGGACCTGCATGGGCAGTGGGCGTTGGCTTCACAGCCGCACTTCTCAGAAATCTTCTGGGACTTGGCTCTCTCCTTGCGTTCCCGGGCTCAATGGTTGGCGCATTCGTTGCAGGTATGCTCTATAAGTACATAAAGAAGCTCCCTGTCGCTTATGTCGGCGAGCTTTTCGGCACATCAGTCCTCGGTGGACTTCTTGCATATCCTGTTGCCAGATTTCTCGTTGGTGCACCAGCCGCAGCAATAACAGTTTATATCCTGCCTTTCTTTGTAAGCTGTGCAGGCGGTACAGTTCTTGCTATCGTTATCGTTACAGCTCTTAAAAAGGCAAAAGTATTTGATAATTTCCTTGGCTTCTCAAAGGAGGCAAGAGCATAATGGGCACTATAATTGAAAGCTGTGCGAAAGCAGCAGACAAGGTAAGAGATATATGCCCTTTGGTGCACTGTATCACAAATTATGTTACTGTAAATGACGTTGCAAACTGCATTCTCGCCATTGGTGCTTCACCTATCATGGCAGACGATATCGCAGAAGCAGCAGATATAACTTCTATCTCAAAGGCTCTCGTTATAAACATGGGTACTCTCAATGCAAGAACGGTCGAGTCCATGGTAGCTGCTGGAAAGAAAGCCAACGAGCTTGGCGTTCCTGTAGTTTTTGACCCGGTTGGAGCAGGCGCATCAAATTTCAGAAATGAAACTGCTAAGCGTATACTTGAAAATGTGAAAATAAGCATACTCAGAGGAAACCTTTCTGAAATGTCATATCTTGCAGGACTAGAAGTTTCCACAAAGGGTGTTGACACCTCGGAAGCTGACGAGAAAAACGACCCTGTTTCCGTTGCGAAAAAAACAGCCGCAAAGTATAACTGCGTTGCAGCTATCACAGGTGCGGTGGATACAATAACAGACGGAAAAAGAGTCGCAAGGATATCAAACGGTCACCCATATCTTTCAAAGGTAACAGGCACAGGCTGTATGACAACAGGACTTGTAGGCTCATTCGCAGGTGCTTGCGACGATATGTATACCGCCGCTGTAACAGGCATTGCAAGCATGGGCATAGCAGGCGAGTTCGCATATGAAAATGCTGGAGAGATAGGCTCAGGAAGCTTCCATATTTCTATCATTGATGCAATCAGCAAAATGAATAGTCAGGTATTTGCGGCTAAGGCTAAGATAGAAGAAGTTTAGTATTGCAATATTTCAGATCTAGTGGTATCATATCAATGTGATGCCACTAAATTTTATGTGGTGATGTTGCTTGCGGGGGCGAACAGTGTTCGTCCGTTTGCACTGCATATTATACTTTTTCATACAAAGGAGAATGAAAAATGACCGTAAGATTTGCTTGTGAAAAGGATATACCGCAAATGAACAGCTTGCTCTATCAGGTAGAGAGAGTTCATCAGCAGGGCAGACCTGACCTTTTTAAAGAGGGTGCGAAAAAGTATACTGATAACGAGCTTAAAGATATGCTCAAGGAAAAAACTAAGCCTATATTTGCCGCAGTTGATGAAAATGATGTGATGAAGGGCTACGCTTTTTGTGTGTTTCAGGAGCATAAGGGCGACAATGTTCTCACGGATATAAAGACTTTGTATATCGACGATCTGTGCGTTGATGAAAATTGCAGAGGTCAGCATATCGGCTCGGTGCTTTACGAGGCGGTGAAGAAATTCGCTAAGGAGCAGGGCTGTTATAATGTTACTCTCAACGTGTGGGAGTGTAATCCATCGGCAAGAAAATTTTACGAAAAAGCAGGGTTGAAGCCATACAAGACAGGTATGGAAGTTATTTTATGATAAAAGATAAGAGGGGAAAAAAATGGACAAATCGAAAATTGACTACACGCTTTATCTCTGCACTGACCGTGGACTTATGTCCTGCGAAACTATCGAGCAGTCGGTAGAGGAGGGCGTGAAAGGCGGCTGTACAGTTATCCAGCTAAGAGAAAAGGACTGCACTTCAAGAGAGTTCTATGAGCTTGCAGTCAGAGTAAAAAAGATAACGGACAAATACAATGTGCCGCTTATCATCAACGACAGACTTGATATTGCACAGGCTGTTGACTGTGCGGGCGTTCATCTGGGACAGGGCGATATGCCGTGTGCAGTTGCAAGAAAAATCCTCGGTGAGGACAAGATAATAGGTATTTCTGCGGCAACTCTTGAAGAAGCTAAAAAAGCACAGGCAGACGGTGCAGATTACCTTGGCGTTGGTGCAGTGTATGCCACCAACACAAAGACAGACGCAAGAGCTGTCACAAAGGAACAACTTGTAGAAATAAGAGCCGCTGTGGATATCCCTATCGTAATAATAGGCGGAGTTAATCAAAAAACTGTGCCGAACTTTAAGGGTATGGGTATTGACGGCGCTGCGGTAGTTTCTGCGGTGGTATCTCAGCCTGATATTGAAAAGGCGGCAAAGGATCTTCGTGAGCTTTGCGAGGATTGTTTCGGAAGATAAGATGTTGAACGGGCGGTTATTTAGACCGTCCGTTTTTTGTTTTAAAAAAATGTATGATTTTGTCTTTCGATTTTACACAAATTATACATTGCGCTATTGACGATTAAGTTAAAATCGGTTATAATAAATGAAAAAGCTTTGTTTTTTAGATTAAAACGCTAATGCGTTGAAATAGTAATGTATGTTAGGAGAGTAAAAATGAAAAAAACTAAGATCGTATGCACTATTGGACCTTCCACAGATGACGAAAACATTATGCGTGAGCTTATGAAAAACGGCATGGACGTTGCGAGATTCAATTTCTCACACTCTGACCACAGTGTTCATAAGGCTCGTTTTGAAACTGTATGCAAGCTAAGGGAAGAACTTGGCGTTAATATTGCAACTCTTCTTGATACAAAAGGACCTGAGGTAAGACTTAAAAACTTTAAGGATCACAAGCCTGTTACTATCAAGGACGGCGATACATTCACACTTACCACAAGAGAAGTGGAGGGTGACGAAACTATCTGTTCTATCACATTCCCACAGCTTCCAAAGGACGTTTCTGTAGGCACTAGAATACTTATCAATGACGGAAATATCGAGCTGAAAGCACTGAGAGTTGACAACACTGACATCGTTTGCGAAGTAATCCACGGCGGAGTTGTTTCCGACCACAAGGGTATCAACGTACCTGATGTAAACCTTTCTATGCCTTACATTTCTGACGCTGATATGTCTGACCTTGAATTTGGCGCAAAAATGGGATTTGACTATATCGCAGCTTCATTCGTAAGAACAGGCGCTGACGTTATTTATCTTAGAAAATTTACCCAGAGCCTTGGCTGGTTCAATCCTAGAATCATCGCTAAGATAGAAAACGCTCAGGGTGTTGCCAATATTGACGAGATCCTTGACGCTGCTGACGGAATAATGGTAGCAAGAGGTGATATGGGCGTTGAGATACCTTTCGAGCAGATACCTGCTATCCAGAAAGAGCTTATCAGAAAAGCCTACAACGCAGGCAAAAACGTTATCACAGCAACTCAGATGCTGGAGTCTATGATAACAAACGCACGTCCTACAAGAGCCGAGATAACAGACGTTGCAAACGCTATTTATGACGGCTCGTCTGCTATAATGCTTTCAGGGGAAACTGCCGCAGGTAAATATCCTGTTGAGGCTGTCAAGACCATGAGCCTTATCGCAGAAACGACCGAAAAGGATATCGACTATATCTCACGTTTCAAGAAAAGAGCAGACGAGAGAAATTCATCTATCACTGACGCTATCTCACACGCTACTGTTACAACTGCCCATGACCTTAATGCTGTAGCGATCCTGACAGTAACAAAGGGCGGAACAACAGCAAGAACGCTTTCAAAATTCCGTCCGAACTGTCCTATAATCGCACTTACAACTGACGATACAACATATCATCAGCTCAGCCTTTCATGGGGTATCAGAGCAGGCGTTATCGAAGAGAAAACAAACACTGACGAACTCATCAGACACGCTCTGGAGCGTTCTGTGGAGCTTGGCTATCTGAAGAAGGGCGACCTTGTCGTTATTACAGCAGGAGTACCGCTTGGAATGAGCGGAACGACAAATCTGCTCAAAGTCGAGAGAGCGTAGTTTTTAAGTGAGGAGTGAGGAGTGAGGAATGGCAGCGCCATACCGAGCAAATCACCAACACAAAGTAAACGCACACACGAGCGAAGCGAGCAAAATGTCTGCGGAGAGAGCCTCTATAGGTGCAAGCCTACTAAGCGGTGCAGAAAAGCAATAGAAGAATTGCAAAAAAATCAATTACAAAGCGGTGTCGGAGCGGAATGCTCTGCACCGCTTTTATTGCAAAAAATGTTTGAGCTTTTTGGAGACGATCACTTTTTTTATTCAAATAATTTTCCGTGAATTGGGTAACCGATTCTAACATATGAAAGAAGTATGGCGTAAGAGTAATATTTCTGAATGTGACTTGACTTTGATTTTGAATTATGTTATTAATTTAACATACGAGCGGTAGTATTATTAATAGGTATGCAATACTGAATATTGAGGTAATATGTGCTGCCCGAAATCTTATGTCAGGAGAGTATAAAATGGAAAGACAGTTTTATGACGAATGGGAAGGCAGATGGTCAAACACTTCTATCAATCTTCGTGATTTTATCCAGAAGAACTTCACACCATATGACGGTGACGACAGCTTCCTTACAGGCCCTACAGAAGCAACTACTAAGCTCTGGGAACAGGTAATGGAGCTTTCAAAGAAGGAGAGAGAAGCCGGCGGTGTTCTCGATATGGACACTAAGATCGTTTCTACTATCACCTCACACGGCCCTGGTTACCTTAACAAGGATCTTGAAAAGATCGTTGGTTTCCAGACTGACAAGCCTTTCAAGCGTTCTCTTCAGCCTTTCGGCGGTATCAGAATGGCTATGAATGCTTGCGAGCAGAACGGCTACACAGTTGATCCTGAAGTTGTAAAGATCTTTACTGAATATAGAAAAACTCACAATCAGGGCGTTTTTGACGCTTACACACCTGAGATGAAGCTTGCCAGACACGCTGCTATCATCACAGGTCTTCCAGACGCTTACGGCAGAGGAAGAATCATAGGCGACTACAGAAGAGTTGCTCTTTACGGTATAGACTATCTTGTTGAGGACAAGAAGGATCAGCTTGCTACTTCACTGGTAAGAATGACTTCTAAGAACATCAGACTCAGAGAAGAGCTTTCTGAGCAGATCAGAGCCCTTGGCGAACTCAAGAAGCTTGGCGAGATCTACGGCTACGATATCTCACGTCCTGCTAAGAACGCTAAGGAAGCTATCCAGTGGCTGTACTTCGGCTACCTTGCTGCTGTTAAGGAGCAGAACGGTGCTGCAATGTCACTTGGCAGAACTTCTACATTTATCGATATCTACATCAAGAGAGATATGGACAGAGGTATCCTCACAGAGCAGGAGGCTCAGGAGCTTGTTGACCACTTCATCATGAAGCTCAGACTTGTTAAGTTCGCTAGAACACCTGAGTATAACTCACTGTTCTCAGGCGACCCAACTTGGGTAACAGAGTCTATCGGCGGCGTCTCTATCGACGGCGTTCCAATGGTAACAAAGACTTCATTCAGATATCTCCACACACTTGAGAACCTTGGTCCTGCACCAGAGCCAAACATGACAGTTCTGTGGAGCACAAAGCTGCCTGCAAACTTCAAGAAGTTCTGTGCTAAGACTTCTATCAAGACTTCTGCTATCCAGTACGAGAACGACGACCTTATGAGAGTTACACACGGTGATGACTACGCTATCGCTTGCTGTGTATCTTCAATGAGGATCGGTAAGGAGATGCAGTTCTTCGGTGCAAGAGCTAACCTTGCTAAGTGCTTGCTTTATGCTATCAACGGCGGTGTTGACGAAAGACTTAAGATACAGGTAGGTCCTAAGTATCGTCCGGTTACAGGCGATTACCTCGATTATGATGATGTAATGGCTAAGTATGACGATATGATGGAGTGGCTGGCTGGTCTGTATGTAAATACACTGAACGTTATCCACTATATGCACGATAAGTATTCTTATGAGAGAGTTCAGATGGCTCTTCATGACAGAGATGTTAAGAGATACTTCGCTACAGGTATCGCAGGTCTGTCAGTTGTTGCTGACTCACTTTCTGCTATCAAGTACGCTAAGGTAAAGTGCATCAGAGATGAGGACGGAATCGTAACTGACTACGAAGTTGAGGGCGATTTCCCTAAGTATGGTAACAACGACGAGAGAGTTGACAAGATCGCAGTTGACCTCGTTAGAACATTCATGGACAAGATCAGAAAGCACCACACATACAGAGATGATGTTCCTACAATGTCTATCCTTACTATCACATCTAATGTTGTTTATGGTAAGAAGACCGGTTCTACACCTGACGGAAGAAAGATCGGTGTGCCTCTTGCTCCTGGTGCTAACCCAATGCACGGCAGAGATACTCACGGCGCATCTGCATCACTTTCTTCAGTTGCTAAGCTGCCATTCAGACACGCTCAGGACGGTATCTCAAACACATTCTCTATCATTCCTGACGCTCTTGGCAAGGACGACAAGGTATTCATGGGCGACCTTGATATCGAAAGCATAGCTAAGGAGCTTAACGAAGATGGGGTTTAATGTTAAAAAGGACGAGGACGAGGCTCAGGTAAACGAGCTTGTTGACGTCATTGACAGACTTATGATGGACGGTCAGGGTCATCTTACGATAGACATTGACGAAACCGAAGAAGGTCTGAACGTTAAAACTTACAGCACTTCCGATTGTGGCGGTGACGGCAAGACGGCTTGCTGTCAGCCTACAGAAGAGGACGCTGTTGACAGAGATGAAGATTAACTCCCTATTTTAGAAAACGGCGGAGGTTCGTTCTCCGCTTGTTTTCCATAAATACTAAGAAAGGAATGTAATACTATGGCAAACTTTGAACCAACAGAGGCACAGGTAGACAACCTTATCGGACTTCTTGACGGATATGCTGAAAAAGGCGGTCATCACCTTAATGTAAATGTACTTAACAGAGAAACTCTTCTGGACGCTCAGGCTCACCCTGAGAAGTATCCACAGCTCACTATCAGAGTTTCAGGCTACGCTGTAAACTTCGTAAAACTTACTAAGGAGCAGCAGGACGACGTTATTTCAAGAACGTTCCACAAGAGCCTTTAATTTGAGCTTTGCCGCATAGAATGAGTTTCTTTGCGGATAATATGCACACGGGCGGTCGGCGTCGTCTTACATGGAACATCTTGTTTTATGTGGATGAGAGCTGCCGCTCGTTTGTTGCTTTTTGCGGATAGGCGTGCGGTGATATAAATTTGTGAGCGAGCAGAAACGGGACGTCGAGGGCACCGTCCCCTACAAAATGGTTTGTGCAGGCTGAACGGGTGTGCATTCATGCGAAATAAAAAAGGAGGGATATCCCATGGAGGGATTTATACATTCTACGGAAAGCTTTGGTACAGTGGACGGACCGGGGATAAGGTTTGTTATTTTCTTTCAGGGCTGTCCTATGCGGTGTCTTTACTGCCACAATCCTGATACTTGGAAGATAGGCACAGGTACAAAGAGGACAGTGGAAAGTCTGCTGGCGGAATATGACTCGGTAAAAGAGTTTATGAAAAATGGCGGAATTACCTGCACGGGCGGCGAGCCTTTGGTGCAGATAGACTTTGTGACGGAGCTTTTTGAAAAGGCTAAGGAAAAGGGGATACACACTTGTCTTGACAGCTCGGGCATCACTTTTACGCCTGACAGCACGGAAAAGTTTGAAAGGCTTTGCAAATGCACCGATCTTGTTATGTTGGATATCAAGCATATTGACCGTGAGGAGCACAAGAAGCTTACGGGGCATTACAATGACAACATTCTTGCGTTTGCGAAGTTTTTGTCGGAGCATGGTGTGCCTATATGGATACGTCATGTTGTTGTGCCGGGTATCACGGACAAGGAAGAATATCTTTTCAGGCTGGGCGAGTTTATCTCACAGCTCAAGACTTTGAAGGCTCTTGACGTTCTGCCTTATCACACTATGGGCAAGGTAAAGTATGAGCAGCTAGGTATAGATTATCCTCTTGGTAACACGCCGCCTCTTGACAAGGAGGATGCTGTTAAGGCGAGAGATGTTATCATGAGAGGGCTTAAAGCGGCGTTGAAAAAGAGAAAATAGTATTTTAGACGAGTGGACTTCGGTCTGCTCGTTTTTTGTGTAAAAGTATATATTTTTCTCGACAAGTTTTTGAAAATATTCTGCATATTTGGATAATTGACGGCAGGCTTAAAATATGGTAAAATGAATGAGTAAGAAATACAGCAATAGAATATTGTTAGGACAGGTTTATATTGGAAACGCACATTCTCTGAATGATAACGAACAACACAGCGTCTGCGAAAGGGCTGTAGGTTTGATATCATAAGGAGGATTTTTTATGCCAAAGAATTTGTTTCAGGAGATAGTTTTTACGGTGCTGATGGTGTTTGTGATGGTATACGCCATGATATGCTACAACATTGCACTCAACATGGGCGGAATGTCAAATGCCGTATTTCTCAAGGCTTTTCATGAGCTTGTGATAATGGCTCCGATAGCTTTTGTTCTTGACTTTTTTGCTGTGGGAAAGATAGCAAAGAAAAAGGCTTTCAGCATTGTTGATGTGAGAAAGGATAATCCTTTTCATCTTGTGCTTGCCATATCTGCTATCTCTGTTATTTTTATGTGCCCACTCATGAGCCTTGCGGCTACGCTGCTTTTTAAGGACGCAGGCAAGGAAGTTATTGCGGTATGGTTAGAAACAACGGCTATGAACTTTCCTATGGCTCTTTGCTGGCAGCTTTTCTTTGCAGGTCCGATAGTTAGATTCGTATTCGGACTTATTTTCAGAGAACGTGAACAGAAAAACGGGGCTGTATCTGCGGCTGCGGAATAAGGTTTTTACGAGTGGACTTCAGTCTGCTCGTTTTTTATTTTACACTGAAAAATAAAAACTAAAAAAAGTGTTAAAAGCCTTTACAAAGGCAGGCGGTTGTGTTATAATAGTAATCGTAAAAATTTGCGTGAAAAAGGAGGAGCTTATAGTGCAGAAGGCGTATCTGATTTTGGAGAACGGTACTATTTTCGAGGGTAAAAGTTTCGGCGCAGCTGGCGAAGCTATTGGCGAAATTGTTTTTACTACGGCTATGACAGGCTATCTCGAAACACTTACTGACCCTAGTTACTACGGACAGATAGTTGTTCAGACATTTCCGTTAATTGGTAACTATGGCGTTATTCCTGAGGATTTTGAAAGTGAATGTCCTCATGTTAAAGCTTATATTGTTAGAGAGTGGTGTCAAGAGCCTAGCAACTTCCGTTGTGAGGGTGATCTTGACACTTTTTTAAAGCAGCATAACATCGTAGGTCTTTACGGTATCGACACTCGTCAGCTCACAAAAATAGTTCGTGAGTCGGGTGTTATGAACGGAAAGATCGTTCCTGAGGGATCAAGCTTCGGCTTGACAGATCTTAAGAACTACACGATAGTTGAGGCTGTAAAGAACACGACCTGCTCGGAGGAGAAAACATTCGAGCCTGAGGGAGAGGTCAAGAGGAAGGTAGTGCTTTACGATTTTGGTGCAAAGCACAACATTGGAAGAGAGCTTGTTAAGAGGGGCTGCGAGGTAACTGTTGTTCCTGCATACACAAAGGCAGAGAGGATAAAGGAGCTTGCACCTGACGGCATAATGCTTTCAAACGGCCCTGGAGATCCTGCGGAGAATGTGGAGATAATCGAGGAGCTTAAAAAGCTTTCTGAGATGAAGATACCTACATTCGGAATTTGTCTTGGGCATCAGCTTTTGGCACTGGCACATGGTGCGATGACACACAAGCTGAAGTATGGTCACAGAGGTGCGAACCAGCCTGCTGAGAACACAGAAACAGGCAGAGTTTACATAACATCACAGAACCATGGATATGCAGTAGAGAACGATTCGCTCCCTGAGGGTGAAGCAAAGGTGCTTTATGTAAATGCCAATGACGGCACTTGTGAGGGTATCAGATATCTCAACGAGCCTGCATTTTCTGTACAGTTCCACCCGGAGGCTTGCGGTGGTCCGCATGATACTGACTTCTTGTTTGATGAGTTTATTGAGCTCATTGACACTAACAAGAAATAAGCTCTGATTTTTTGAAGTATAGAAATTATTGATCTCAGTTTCTGCAACGGTAGGGGCGAACAGTGTTCGCCCGTGGCTGACGGAATGTGTTTGATATGACTATTGTAGTGTTCATTATTCGAGCGGCTTTTATATGGGGCGGTCGTGATAGTGAACGGGCGAACGCTGTTCGCCCCTACATTATGTTTTACTGAGGTCGTTAAGCTTTAACACAGAGGGTTGCTGGGTGCGGTTTTCGAGAGTGTGAGAAGGGATAACTCCTCACTCCTCACTCCTCACTTTCAGCGTTTCCCTAAACTTTTCGGAAAGGATTGAATTTAAGTGCCTTTAAATAAAGATATAAAGCG
>OOCM01002006.1_pt1 | contig 14496 bp, 17 predicted proteins | sample 1671111 | NCBI WGS metagenome assembly OOCM01 (sample SAMN06348123, study PRJEB24527) | human gut metagenome | biome: human gut; feature: ankylosing spondylitis patient; material: feces | host: Homo sapiens | place: China | collected 2015-10 | reverse complement strand
GCCCCAGCCCAGATTGTAGGGCGGGTCGGAGAATATCACGTCGAAGCTTTCGCCGCTTTTCGCGAGCCGCGGCACTGCGCGGCGCACGTCGGCGCAGAGACATTTTACTCCGTCTGGCGCGCTCTTAACAATGGCGGCGTGGCGTTTGCGGTCGCTTTCGACAAGGACGACGGAGGACGCGCCCCTGAGCCGCGCCGTCGCCGCGACGCGCCCGCTGCCCGAGAAGAGGTCGAGAAAGCTCTTCCCGTGTATGTTGCCGAGTATGTTGAAGAGCGCCAGCAGAACTTTGCCGGACGTGGGCCTCATTTCCTTCAATGCCATCCCTCCGCGGCTGTTGATGCGAAAAGTATAACGGCGGAGCGCCGCGCTGTATATAGGCGAAGCCCCGCCGCACGGGGCAAAATATGAGAAAGCGCCGCCCTTCGCGGAACGAGGGGCGGCGCTTCGGCGTTTCCGTAATTTTGCGCGCGTCAGTTCTGCGCTTCGGCGAGCGCCGCGCCGTACTCGGCGCCTTCTGCCATCTTCGTGAGCATGAAGTTCGTCGTGCCGTTGAGTATTCCTTCCAGTTTAACGACGGAGCAGCCGGCGATGCCGTTCTTCATCATGTCTATGAGCGGCGTTCCGCTCATTACGACGCCCTCATAGGAGAGCTGCGCGCCGTTGGCCTTCGCGAGCTCCGTCAGCTCGTCGAAGGCGAGGGCTATCGGACCTTTGTTCGTCGTCGTGACGCTGATTCCGCGCGAGAGCGCCGCGCGTATGTGCGTGAGGCCCGGCTCGCCCGTTTTGAGGTTCGTCGGCGTGCCTTCGGCGAGCACCGTCGCGCCGGAGCGTTCGAGCAGCTCTTCGAAGCTCCCCTCCGCGCGCGGAAGCTTCTCAAAGGTGCGCGTCTCGCGCACGGATTCGAGCGCCGCGCCGAGGTCGCCCTGACCCACAGGCGCAAGATAGCACTCGTGTCCGCCGTCCAGCGGAGACATTTTCACCAGCATAAAGCCGTCTTTGAAGCAGATCTGCGTATTGTAGTGGCTGCGCCACATGAAAAGATCGACAAAGCAGCGCTCACACAGATGATAGTTGTAATGCGAGCCGCAGTGCTCGACCATCGGTTTATCTTCTAAGGTAATTTCTCTAAACGGTAACATATAATTCCTTTCGCAAGATTGATTGAGGGTTACTTGCCCTCGCGCAGCGTCTGATAGTGCGCGCGCACCTCTGCAGCCTTGCCGCAGGACATTTTTCCCTCTGTGCAGACACCGTCCACGCAGGCCGGTCCGCAGTGACCAAACAGCGTCGGCGCAACAGCGTATACCTGCTTGTACATCTCCTCGGCAAGCGCACGGATTTCCCACTGAGCGCGATTGCAGCAGCGCAGGCGGAAAAAGACATACAGCTCCCCAGCGTTCATCGTCGTCAGCACCGGGACAGTCTGCCCGCTGAGCAGCAGATAGGACAGCACGTCCTCCCCTGCCCCCGCTGTCCGGAGCTGCGCGGCAGCTTCGTCGGCCAAGCGGAACGCTTCGCGGTACTGCGCCTCCATTCCGGCCTGCCGGACGCTTTCAGGCAGGACATAGCGGTCATAGCGCGCCGTTTTCAGCAGCTCCGGCGCACAGAGCGCCTGCATCCGGTGACGCGTCAGATGCGTGAGCGCCGCAAGAGACAGTCCGCCGAACTGCAGCGTATAGCTCGCCTGCTCCAGCTCCCGTTTTCGCGGCTGGGCCAAAAGGGATTTGAGCAGCGCCGTCTGCTCCGGTTCCGTCAGCGGCTGCGGCACATAGCCGCGCGCAAGCTGATACGCGCCGCAGATCAACCCTTCTGCATCCTGCGGCGCAGCAAGAACTGTAACAGGTGCTTTCGACGCAAGCAGCTGTGCCTGCCGCGGGCAGAATGCGTCCGACTGACGATAGGCCTCCGGCTTACGGACAGCCAAAAACGGCAGCTGCCGCTCACACTGCGCAAACAGGCTCTCGCCCAGCGCACGCAGCTCCGGAATGCGGCTGCCGCGTCCATAGGTCAGCTCGTTCATCACGTGCACAAGCTCCCGTGCATTCATGGAGCAGAAGAAATTGCTGCAAAAGCAGTACGGCAGGACGAAGCGCGCGTCCTCCTTCGGAATGCCCGCAGCCTCCAGCGCGTCATAGGTGCGGAACAGCGATGCTGCCGTGTTTTCAAATACCACCCGCTGTGCGTCGTCCGCGAAAGCAGGCGAAACATATCCGGCCTTGGAAAAATCGACGTAGCGCCGGGATTTGACCGTAAACGAGGCCAGCCGGAACTCGATCAGAAACTGCTCCGCCAGAACGGAGACATTTTCAAACGATAAGTTTACATAACAATGCTCCAGTACCGAGGTATGCCCGGACGAGAGCACTTTGCCGATCAGCTTTTCATTCTTTTCCTGCCCGGCGGCCAGTGATTTCGCATAAATCTCGCCCGCCGTGCCGTCCATCGTGGAGATCCGCCCGCCGGAGGCGATCATCGCAGCCGCTTCCGGGCTGACATTCAAAATTGATACACTTCCCTGCATAGCTGTTCCTCCTCAGCGGAACGGGTTTCCCTGTTCGTCGTAAATTTCCAGCCGTTTGATGCGCGCAAAGTCCGGCTTCTGCTCCGGCAGATAGCGCTCGATCGCGTTGACCAGCAGCTGCGGGTTGCAGCTTGGATTCTGCGCGGAGACGAGAACCGTCAGCTCCAGCTCCTGCGCGGACGCTTTTCGCATGGAAAGCCCAAAAATCATGGGCGTGAGATCAAGCTCCGCCTCCCCGCCGCTTTTCGTACGCTTTTTGACAAGCACGGGGTCGCCCGAAAACAGCTCCGTGATTGTCCGCTCGGCCTGTTCCGGTACACCCCGGTCATATTCCAGCGTGATCTGCGCGCGCAAACGCGTTAGGTGCTTGATCTTAACGGCGCTTTCATACGCCTCCAGCACTCGGATGCCTGCGGGCATCGTGCGGTTCAGCAGGGCCGAGAGCTTTGCAAGGTCGACAGAGCCGTCCTGAATTTCAAAGTCCAGAATTTCGCAGACGCTCTCCGAGCCGACGGGCAGCGGCAGCGCGATGGAGACATACGCGCGCGGGCTGAAGCCCTGCGAATGCCAGATCATGATATCTGCGCGCTTGAATGCGCGCTGAAACACGCGCATCAGATCCAGATGCGAGAGATAGACCGCGTCGCCGGTCTTTTCAAACAGCAGGCGATTCATCGCACAGCCTCCTTTCGCTCAGCATCCGCGCACCGCAGCCGTTGCAGTGCGTGCGGCAGTCCGGCGTCGCCTCCGAACGCAGCGCCTTTTCACGCTCGTGCAGCAGGAATTTCGTCGTAACGCCGACGTCGATGGTCTGCCACGGCAGAAGCTCGTCGGCGGCAAAGCCGCGCGTCGTGTAGAAATCCAGGTCGAGGCCAGCGCGCCGGAACGCTTCCAGCCACTTTTCATAGTCAAAATACTCGTCCCAGCCGTCGAGCCTGCACCCGAGCCGGTGCGCCTCCAGCAGTGCCTGTCCAACGCGGCGGTCGCCGCGTGCCATGACGGCTTCCAGACGGCTGAGGTCGGATTCGTGATAGCGATAGTCGACGCATTTTGCGTGCAGGTTTGCCTGCAGCAGATGGACGCGCCGCAGATATTCCTCCGGCGTGATCTGCGCTGCCCACTGAAACGGCGTGAAGGGCTTCGGGACAAAATACGCCGTCGCCAGATTGATAGACAGCCCGCGCTTTTTCCCGCTGCCGTTCTCCCGCCAGACCTGAAGGATTTTATAGACCAGTTCTGCAATGCCAACTACATCCTCATCCGTTTCCGTCGGCAGACCCAGCATGAAATACAGCTTCACACTGTTCCAGCCGCCGGAAAAGGCCGTGGCGCAGGTGGAGAGAATTTCTTCTTCTGTTACGTTTTTATTGATCGCGTCGCGCAGGCGCTGCGTTCCAGCCTCCGGTGCGAACGTCAGGCCGCTTTTGCGCACCTTCTGGATGCGCATCATGAGCTCCCGCGAAAAATTATCCGCGCGCAGGCTCGGCAGCGAGAGATTGATCTTACGCGGCTCACAGTAGTCGAGCAGACCGTCGGCCAGGGCTTCCAGCTCGCGGTAATCGGAGGTCGAAAGGCTGGCCAGCGTGATCTCACTGTTGCCGGAATCTTCGAGGGATTCGATTGCTTGTTTACATAATACATCTGCCGATTTAGCCCTTATCGGCCGGTAGCAGAACCCGGCCTGACAGAACCGGCAGCCGCGGATACAACCGCGGAAAATTTCAAGATTCGAGCGGTCATGGACGATCTGGGTCGACGGAACGATGGTCTTCGTCGGAAAATATGCCGTATTCATATCCTGCACAATGCGCTTTTTGACGCGCTCCGGCGCGCCGGGTTCTGGCGTGATGGCGGCAAGCGTTCCGTCTTCATGATAGGTATGCGTGTAAAAGGACGGCACATAGACGCCCTCGATTTTCGCGACCTCATGCAAGAATTCCCGCTTCGTCAGCCCCTGCTTTTTTGCGGCGCGGTAGCATTCGATGATCTCCGGCGTGCTTTCCTCCCCTTCTCCGACGGAAAAGAAGTCAATAAAATCCGCCAGCGGCTCCGGGTTGACCGCACAGACGCCGCCGGCAAAAACGATATTTTCCAGCCCGCCGCGGTCTTTGGACAGCAGCGGGATCTGCGCCAGTTCCAGCATATTCAGGACATTTGAATAGCACATCTCATAGCCGAGCGTGAACGCGACCAGATCAAAATCCCTGACCGCGTCGTGGCTTTCCAGCGCCCAGAGTGGAAGACCATGCGCGCGCATCTTGTCCTCCATATCGCCCCACGGCGCAAAAACGCGCTCGCACCAGACGCCGGACATCTCGTTCATCACGCCATAGAGGATCCGCATACCGATGTTGGACATACCGATCTCATAGGTGTCCGGGAAACAGAACGCAACGCGCACATCGACGTCCTTTTTGTCTTTGATGATCTGATTATATTCTCCGCCCACATAGCGTGCCGGCTTCTGGACGCGCATGAGGAGCCTGTGGAACTGATCTGTCATGAATAGTTTCCTTCTCTTTTGTGATTCACTCTATTGTACCTGTTCGCGCCAGAAAAAGCAACAAAAAGCTTGCCGGTTTCCCCACTGTTCACTGCACCGCATCCGTACGTCTTGCAAGCATCAGCAGGCGCACGGTCAGATAGGCCGCCGTTCCAAGCGGCCAGAGTCCTGACTTCCTGAAAAAAGTCAGGAACACGCCGATCAGCAGCAGAACCGCGCAGGCTGCGAAGCTGACGATCTCCGAAATATGCTCCGCCTGTGTGATCGGCAGCCGGGCCAGCAGCACGCAGCGGATCATCCGCCCGCCGTCCAGCGGCCAGACCGGCAGCAGATTATAGATCCCCAGCATCAGACTGTATGCGGCGAAGGAAGGCCGCTGCATGCAGAAGGCCGCGCCGCAGATCAAATTGACCAGCGGTCCCGCCAGCGCCGAAAGCAGTTCCTGCCGGTAGCCAAGGCCGGACGCCGCGATCTGAAGATCTGCAAACCGCAGCGTCAGTCGCCGCACCTGTCCGCCGCAGGCCAGCATCATGACAATGTGCGCCAGTTCATGTACTGCCATCGCGCAGAGGATCGGCAGCACCGAGCCGCTTCGGTCGAGCGCCGCAAGAACGATTGCAAACATAAAAAAGCCCGGCCGGAGTTCAATTGCCGGCACCGGTCAGAATCTCAAACGAGCCGGACAGCGCCTCCTGCACAGCCTCCCCTTCCCGCAGCCGTTCCGTCAGTGCTGAAAACGCCTGTACGGTCTTTGTTTTCTGTGCCGCACCGGCAATTTTCGTGATCGCCGCGTCAACCGCCGGTACGCAGGTCTTGAGCGTCCACACAAGCGCCAGCATCGCCAGCAGCAGATAAAGCCGCGAGATCCCGGCTCCCGCTTGCCTTTCGTTTTTACCCCTGTTTTCCTTCATTGCACGCACCTCCTCTGGCAAGCGTATGCGCCAAAAAATATTTTCATGCATCCCTCTTGACAAATCACTGTTTTCTACGTATAATATCCAAGCTGACGGGGTGTGGCGAAGTTTGGTATCGCGCTTGGTTCGGGACCAAGAGGCCTCGGGTTCGAATCCCGACACTCCGACCAGATCCGGTTGAAATCTTCCGATTTCAGCCGGATTTTTCTGCATATTCCGAACTTTTTCGATGGAGAATTCTGTGACTTTTCCGTTTGACCCAAACCCGACCCAAACAGGAATTCGGAGCGGAAAGCGACGGAAGCTAGAAAACGCCGCCTGCCGGAGCAGTTCTGGCAGGCGGTGTGCGCTTTTCTGTTCATTTTTTGCTGTTATCCCACGCTCGCCATGAAGCCGCTGATTTTCTGCGCGGCTTCTTTTTTCATGCCCGCCGTGACGTGCGTGTAGACATCCAGCGAGAATTCTGCCGAGGCATGACCGAGGATCTCCGCGACTGTTTTCGGGTCAATGCCGCTTTGGATTGCCAGCGTCGAGAATGTGTGTCTGAGGTCGTGGAACCGGACGTGTTCCTCAATCCCCGCCTTTTCCAGCAGCTTCTTGTGAATCCGCCCGACGCAGTCCGGACCGTACATCCCGCCGGTCTTTGGTGACGGGAACATATACGGACTGAACGGGTGATTTTTACAATCTTCGACCAGCAGCCGAATCGCTTCGTCGCTGAGGTAAATCTCCCGGACGGAATTCTCCGTTTTCGGTTCTGTCACGACCAGCTCTCCCTTGCCGCGCGACACAGATTTTGATACAGTCAGCGTCTTCGTCTGCAAGTTCAGGTCGCTCCACAGCAGCGCCACCAGCTCCCCGCGCCGCAGTCCGGTGCTGAGTTCCAGATAGAACATCGGCAGGACGCCCCATTCTTCCGCCGCTTTCAGGTAATCCCGAATCTTCTCCGGCGGGATGATCTGCATTTTCTTCTTCTCTTTTTTGGGCAGGCGGCAGCCGTTTGCGGGATTGTACGGAATCAGCCGCTCCGTCACCGCCTGCTCCAAGCACTGCCGCAGCATCGTGTGCAGTCCGCGAATCGTCTTGTTGCTGAGACTCAGATCGTCCATGTTTTCGTACCGCTGCACTCGCCCATGCGCCTTCGTTTCGTTGTAAAACTTTTGAATTTGCAGCGTCGTGAGCGCCGTCAGTTTGATGTCCCCGATGCGCGGCACGATATGCTGGTCGATGTAGTTCTTGTAATATGTCGCCGTGGATGCGCGGACGGATGGCTTTGCGTAGTTCTCGTACCAGAGCTGCGCCCATTCGCCCACCGTGTAGTCGCGTCGCTTCGTGATTTCGATCTTTTCGAGTTCTTCCATCGCCTTTTGCAGCTTCTCTTTGCATTCGCGCTGCGTCCGCGCGAGGACGCTCTTTGCGATTGGTTTCCCCGTCTCCGGGTCAACGCCCGCCGTGTAGCGCCCCTCCCAGCGCCCGTCCTTCCGCTTTCGGATATTGCCCTCGCCGTTTGCCCGTTTTTTCGCCATCTGTGTTCCCCTTTCCGTTTTGGTAACACAAACAACTACCACAGAAAAGTAATAAAGTCTAGCAATTTTTTGAAAATTTCGGACATTTTTCAGAGATTTGTATTTCAGTAGAACAGCCTATTCTTTGTTTACTGCGGCGCAGTTTTTGCGCCGCTAAATCCCCCAGAAGTAGCTCTGACTGCGCTCTTAGAAATAGTTATGTAAACTCATGTCCTCATTTGTATTACACGCCCAAGACATTCAGGATTTACAGATTTTGTTCATAGCCCTGTGCCTGCTCATGGTCGTCCTGCTTATGTCCCATTGCCAGCCGCTTTTGCATCAGCTTTTTGCGGCGCTTGGAGTCGATGCGGATGCCCATTGGATTGCTGGGCGGCACAGCGTTCTCGTGGAAGATTTGCACCATCTGATGGAACAATCTGATAGTTGAATTCAGCAGATACTCGGATGGAAGCCGTGCAGAGTGAGAAGCCACAGACGAAGTGTTTTCGCTTATCTTGCACCCAACTATGTTGAAAGTCGCAGAGATACAGGTATAATATAATCAAAAGCAAATCGTGATATGGGGTGTTGGACATGGAACTCAGAGTCCTGAAGTATTTCTCGATAGTGGCAAGAGAAGAAAATATAACCAAAGCAGCAAAGCTCCTGCATGTGACGCAGCCTACCCTCTCCAGACAGCTCATGCAGCTGGAGGAAGAATTGGGGGTGCAGCTATTTCACCGAGGAAAACATAATGTCACTCTGACCGAGGACGGGATGCTGCTGCGTCGGCGGGCGCAGGAGCTGGTTTCTCTGTCCGAAAAAACGAAGATGGAACTGCAGCACAAGGAGGAAATGCCCACCGGTGAAATTGCCATCGGCTGCGGAGAGACGAAGAGCATGGCGGCACTCTCCGAGAAGATGGTCTCTTTCCGCCAAAAGTATCCTCTGGTTCAGTTCAGCATTTACAGCGCCATTGCAGATGACATCAAGGAACGCCTTGAAAAAGGGCTGCTGGATATGGGGCTGCTGGTGGAGCCTGTGGATATTTCCAAGTACGAATTTATCCGTCTGCCGCTAAAAGAACAGTGGGGCGTATTGGTGCGAGCCGATTCGCAGCTGGCGGAGAGAGAATTTGTCACGCCGGAGGATTTGCGTGGCGTTCCGCTGCTCATGGTGCGCCGAGAGCTGGTAAAAAACGAACTGGCCAACTGGTTTGGTGATTCCTTTGACCAGTTGGAAATCGCGGCAACATACAACCTGATCGTGAATGAGGCGTTCATGGTGGAGCAGGGGCTGGGCGTTGCTTTGTGCTTTGATCTGGGAGCTGTTTTTGAGAATCTTCGCTTTGTTCCGCTTACTCCCCGGATGGAAACAGGCTCCGTGCTGGTGTGGAAAAAGAATCAGACGCTTTCAGCGGCGAACGCGCTGTTTATCCAACATATTAGAAATACGATTTAAGCATTTCTCGAAATAGAATATAAGCATTAGACATTTCTTAAGCTTAGCGATACGATATAGGTGTTCGAAAGGACACCTATATTTTTTGTGTGAAAGTGAAGGAGAAATCATGACGAAGCAGGAAGCGAGTGAGCGCTACAACATCCCAATCTGGCTTCTGGACGAATATGAAAGCTGGGGGCGTTGCCAGGAAGTCAAAAAAGTGATGGGGTCCTGGCAGTACGATGACAGCGATCTGGAGCGCCTCAGCATGATTATGACGCTGCACGATGTGGGATTTACGGGAAGCGAGATCGAGACCTATATGCGTCTGCTTCAGGAGGGAGATCGCACAAAGGAGCTGCGAATGCAAATGCTCACGCAAAAACGGGATCATGCGTTGGACGAGATCCACTTCAAGGAAGCACAGCTCGCAAGGCTGGACTACCTGCGACACAGTATTAACAGCAAGAAAAAGCTTTTACCGGAGGTATTCCCATGAAAAAACGAATTTCTATGATTATGGTTATCTGTCTGTTGCTCTCCCTGACAGCCTGCGGCGTGGACAGCGGAACGAACAGCAATACGGAACCATCCGCAACCCAATCCCAGGCCGAAACGCCGTCCTCCGAACCTGTGGAATATCCGGGTGTTTCCTCCGATGATCCTGCTGAAGGCTCTGACCCTGCGGCAGAACCGACAGAAGAAGCTGCTAAAATGCTGGTTGTGTATTTCTCCGCCACCGGCAATACAAAGGCCGTTGCGGAAGAAATCACTCGGCTGACAGGAGCGGATCTGTACGAGATCGTCCCGGCAGTTCCCTACACCGACGAAGACTTGAATTACAACAACAATGAATGCCGTGCCAATCAGGAGATGAATAATGCCTCTGCCCGTCCTGCCATTGGCAGTGAAGCCATGGATGTTTCCTCCTACGATACCGTGTTTATCGGCTATCCTATCTGGTGGGGAACGATGCCGCGGATCATCAATACTTTCCTGGACACGTATGATCTCTCCGGAAAGACAGTGCTTCCTTTCTGCACATCCGGCAGCAGCGGTATTACCCAGTCTGTAACGGATATCCGGACTGCGGAGCCGGATGCCGATGTGCGGGATGGCCTGCGTGCAAGCGGTGCCAACGACAGCAGCATTGAAAACTGGATCGCGGATAACGGAATTTCTGAATAAGGCGATGAAATATCAAAATAACAGGAGGATTTCAAAATGAAGAAGAATATCGGCGCTAAACTGGCCCTGTATCCCACCCCGCTGGTGGTGATCGGCACCATGGTAAACGGGAAGCCCAACTGGACTCTGGTGGGGCATCTGGGCATCATCGGCCATGACCGGGTGATGGTGAGCATGAGCGACAGCCATTATTCCAATCAGGGCATCCGTGCGATGAAGATCCTGTCCATCAATATTGTGGATGAAGCCATGCTCAAAGAGGCTGATTATGCAGGGTGCGTCAGCGGGGCAAAAGAGGATAAATCCCAGCTGTTTGTCCATCACATCGCAGATGGCGGCGTACCGATCATTGACGCTGCCCCTGTTTCCATGGCCTGCACGGTTGAGGATGTCTACAAAACGGAAGGCTTTGAGAGCTTCATCTGCAAGATCACAGCCACCTATGCGGAGGAAACCGTGCTGGATGACAGTGGCAAACTGGATTACAGCGTTCTCAAGCCGGTGCTGTTCGAGATGCCCACTTATCAGTATCTGAAAACCGGCGAAGTGTTGGGCAAGTGCATGAGCATGGGAGGGAAGGAAGCATGAAAACAATGGATCAAAAAGAATTCGCCCGTGAAAATGTGTTTGGCTTGGGGGCAGAGAACACGGCCTATGCCAAGTATTTCATCGGGCAGTCGTATCTGAACCCGATGACAAATCCGGAAAGCGGCCTTTTCCTGGCAAATGTCACCTTTGAGCCGGGGTGCCGGAACAACTGGCATATCCACCACGCAAAAAAAGGCGGCGGGCAGATGCTGATCTGCACCGCCGGTGAGGGCTGGTATCAGGAGGAAGGCAAAGCGCCGGTGTCTCTGACTGCCGGCACGGTCATTACCATTCCGCCCGAAGTTAAGCACTGGCATGGAGCGAAGAAAGATAGCTGGTTTTCCCATATTGCCGTCGAGGTTCCCGGCGAGGATACCTCCAACGAGTGGTGCGAGCCGGTGACAGAGAAAGAATACTCTGAATTGGAGGAAAGATGAAATGAGCAAGAAACTGGTAGCCTACTTTTCCGCCAGCGGCACGACAAAAAAGGCCGCTGAGCGTTTGGCAAAGGCCACGGGCGCTGACCTGTTCGAGATCAAGCCCAAAGTCCCGTACAGCAGCGCCGACCTGAACTGGATGGACAAAAAGAGCCGCAGCAGCGTGGAAATGAGTGACCCCACCTCTCGCCCGGAGATTGCCGAGAAGATTCCCAATCTGGCGGACTACGACACGGTGTTCCTTGGCTTCCCCATCTGGTGGTATGTTGCGCCCCGTATTATCAACACCTTTGTGGAGAGCTATGACTTTACCAGAAAGACTCTGGTGCCCTTTGCCACCTCCGGCGGCAGCGGCATGGGAAGAACGGTGGATGAATTGCGAAAACTCTGCCCGAATGCGAATTGGAAAGCCGGTAAAATGGTGAACGGCGTATCCGACAAAACACTTGCGGACTGGGCAAACACGCTTTAAGGAGGGTGCCCCATGGAACTGCAAAAGACTGACCCGGAATTTATGGAGCGCTTCCGGAACTTCGCCTTTGATGAGGTGATGAAGGAAGAAAACCAGCAGCTCGATACGCCTACGCGCTATCTGGCAATTCTCGCCGCTTTGATCGGATGCGGCGGCGTGGATGCCTTCCAGGAAATGCTGCCCGCCGCGCTGAAAAACGGTGTTACGCCGGTGATGCTCAAGGAGACCGTTTATCAGGCTGCGGATTACCTCGGCTACGGACGGATGCTTCCCTTTTTGAACGCGACCAATGAGATTTTTGCGCAGATGGAGATTGCGCTGCCTCTGCCCGGTCAGGCTACCACGACTATGAATGACCGACTGGAAAATGGTGTGGAGGCCCAGACCGCGATCTTCGGAGAACACATGAAAGAGGCGTGGAAGAAGGGCCACATCAACCGCTGGCTGGCCGCTAACTGCTTCGGAGATTTTTACACCCGCACCGGTCTTGACCTCCCGCAGCGGGAGATGATCACTTTCTGTTTCCTCATGGCTCAAGGCGGCTGTGAACCGCAGCTCATCGTCCACGCCAAAGGGAATATGAACCTGGGCAACGACAAGGATTTCCTTGTCCGGGTGGTATCCCAGTGCCTGCCCTACATCGGTTATCCCCGCAGTCTGAACGCTGTAAGCGTTTTAGACAAGTGCTGAAATATAAATGGAGGAACGATTATGAACAGGATCACTCTGAACAATAACATTCAAATGCCTATGCTCGGCTTCGGAACATTTCTGATGGGCGGCTCCGAATGTGAGGAAAGCGTTCTGGCTGCCATCCGAAGCGGCTACCGCATGATTGATACGGCGGAGGCATACCGGAATGAGGAGGCCGTTGGAAGCGCAATCGTGAAAAGCGGTATTCCCCGCGAGGAATTGTTTCTCGTGACGAAAGTGAACTTCCGTTCTTATGAAAATACCCGTGAAACCGTGGAAGCATCCCTGAACAAACTGAAAACCAGCTATCTCGACCTTGTTTTGCTGCACTGGCCCTTTGGCAATTACTATGCGGCATGGCGTGAACTGGAAAAGATGTACCACGAAGGAAAAATCCGGGCGATCGGCGTTTCCAACTTTGATCCGGGCCGTCTAATCGACCTGATTGAATTCAATGAGGTGGTACCCGCTGTCAACCAGATTGAAACCCATCTGCTCTGCCAGCGCCGTGTCGAACATAAATGGTTGGAAAAATATCATGTTCAGCATATGGCTTACGCTCCGCTGGGTCAGGGGAGAAAGAATGAAATGTTCGAAAATCCCGATTTGGTGGAGATTGCAAAAACACATGGTAAAACCGCGGCTCAGATCGCACTGCGGTATCTCATGCAGAGCGGTGTGATCGTCATTCCCAAATCAGTCCATACCGAACGCATCAAAGAGAACTTTGAACTGTTTGATTTTGCGCTCACGGCAGGCGAAATGGAGCGCCTTGCTAACATGGACACGGCTACACCTATGATCGGAAATCCTGACAATCCGGCCATGGTAGAAGCTGCAATGAAATGGTAAGAGCAGGAAAAGCTCTGAAGGAGTTTTTGCAATGGAATATACAACTTTAGGAAATACGGATATTCAAATCTCCAAGCTGTGTGTCGGCTGCATGAGCTTCGGCAAGGCAGGGACCATGCATGACTGGACGCTGGATGAAACAGAAACAGAGAAAGTGGTCAAACACGCACTTTCTCTGGGCATCAACTTTTTTGATACTGCCAACGGCTACTCTGCCGGAACCAGCGAGGAATATCTGGGACGGGCATTGAAAAAGAACATCGCCCGCGACAAGGTGGTCATTGCCTCCAAGGTCTATTTCAATCCCGGCAGGCTGTCCGCCGGGGCAATTCACCGGGAGATCGACGGGACTTTGAAGCGGCTGGGAACGGACTATCTCGACCTGTATATCATCCACCGCTTTGACTATGACACGCCCATCGAAGAAACCATGGAGGCCCTGAACGATCTGGTCAAAGCCGGTAAGGTGCGTGCGTTGGGTGCCTCCACCATGTACGGCTACCAGTTTTACAATATGCAGCTTGCCGCCCGTGACCACGGCTGGGCGCAGTTTCAGGCCATGGAGAACCACTACAACCTGCTCTACCGGGAGGACGAGCGGGAATTGATTCCCATTTGTAAGCAGATGGGCGTCTCCCTCATGCCCTACAGCCCGTTGGCGGCGGGACATCTGACCCGCCCCCAGTGGAACACAGATACCCTGCGCAGCCAAACCGACCGGGTGGCTATGGGTAAGTATGACCGCACTGAGGAGCAGGATATGCAGATCGTCCTGCGGGTACAGGAACTGGCGGAGCGGTACGGCGTGAAGATGCAGCAGATCGTGCTGGCATGGCATTGGGCAAAGGGCGTCGCTTCTCCTATCATCGGCGCAACTAAGGCACGGTATCTGGATGATGCTGTGGGCGCATTGGCAGTAAAACTGACGGCGGAGGATATCGCCTATCTGGAGGAACCCTACCTACCTCACCGCGTTGTGGGAGCCATTGACCGGAATCCTGCGGATGGGGTCATGCTGCTGGATGAGAAAAAGTGATTTCAATACAGTTCTATCCCGAATCTGACAAACAGCCGCAGCCTTATCTTTGATTATGGCATAGCAAGCCGTGCCATGGCATAGCGCAGAAAGCTTTCAACTTCGCTTGCGTCAAAAGTGACATCAGGCTACGGATAGCATTTGAGCCTCGTTGGAGAAATTCCAGCGAGACTCTGTTTTGACCACATAAACAGCCACAGACGGCACCGGGATACATGGAAAACATATGGTCAAAGAGGTTTAGAAACAAAATGAAATCGAGCAAAAACCGCTAAAAAGGACTAAAATTGATAAGAAAAATGGTTTCACATCTCTTTGTTTACAGCAGCGCAGATTTTGCG
>OOCM01002005.1_pt1 | contig 14497 bp, 12 predicted proteins | sample 1671111 | NCBI WGS metagenome assembly OOCM01 (sample SAMN06348123, study PRJEB24527) | human gut metagenome | biome: human gut; feature: ankylosing spondylitis patient; material: feces | host: Homo sapiens | place: China | collected 2015-10 | reverse complement strand
GGATTGCAGCACCAGTTTTTCCGTGGCTGTCACTGCCAGATCCTTCAGCTCCTTCTGCGCGTCGGACAGCAGCTTGTCATGCTCCCGCTGGGCAGCGGCATGGGCGTCCGCCAGAATTTGCTCCGCCTGTGTCCGCGCGTCGGACAGCTGCCGCTGCATGGCGGCGTCCGCCGACTTCTGGGCAGCGGCGAGCTTTGCCGCAGCGTCGGCGTCGGCATTTTTCAACTGCTGACGGACCTCTGCCGCTGTTTTCTCCGCGTCTGCCAGCGTCTTTGCCGCTTTCGCATCCTGCTCCTGATAGTACTGCTGCCGCTTTTCCATAAACGTTTTGACGGGCTTATAGAGCAGCAGATACAGCCCGCCTGCCAGAATCACAAAATTCAGCAGGTGCAGTAAAATTTGCTGCCAATCAATATTCAACGGGATATTCACGGTTTCCCACCTGCCTTACTTATAGGACGAAGATGATCAGAATGACGACCAGCAGCGCATAAATGATAGCGGTTTCGATAAAGACCAGTCCCAGCATCAGCGTGGTACGGATCTTGCCCTCCGCCTCCGGCTGACGGGCGATCCCCTCCGCAGACTTGCTGACGGCAACACCCATGGCCACGGCGCCGCCTGCGGCGGCAAGGCCGGCCCGGAGGGCGTGGTGGGCCAGTTCTGCAAGGGCTTGCAGGAGCTGGACGAGAAGGCCATTGCCCAGTGCTTTGAAAACGGTGACGATCTGGAGCTGTCGGATCTGGAGGACGTGGACAGCGACGATGCCGTGGCCCAGAAGATCATGGACTTCATGAAGTCCTGCGCCGGGCAGCTGAAGTATCAGGTGGGCGAGGCCACCGTGGACGGCGATACCGCCACGGTACCGGTGGAGTTCACCTATGTCAATGCAGGGAGCCTGATGACGGAGATCCTGACGGAGTACATCTCTGAGGCGTGGTCTCTGGCTCTGAGCGGTGCCGACGATGAGAAGCTGGCTGCCGCCTTCGAGGAGGTCTTTGATGAAAAGACCACGGGGGCCGACTTCCCCACCATGACGGCGACGCTGACCATCCCCTGTGTCCAGACGTCGGACGGCTGGAAGATCTCCTCCAGTGCCGACAACAGCGAGGAGCTGTCGGATCAGCTGCTGGATATCCTCACCAGCAACATCTATGGGGCGCTGGAGGACTTCGGCGCCGGTCTGCTGGGCACGGGCATCGCCCTGGACGGGCCGCCCATGGCCGCCTTTGGCCTGGCCGTGGGCTGGGAGCCGCGTGTCTTTCTGGGCACGGTGAGCGTCTTCTTCATGCTGCGCGGCATCATCACTCTGGTGCTGCAGTGGTGGCACGGCTTTTTCACGCCCGAGGTGCTGGGCATGGCCATGTACGGGACGCCCGGCGTGATGCTGGGCAGCCTGGCGGCCTTCCCTGTGGTCAAGCGCATCAACGTGCTTTTGTTCCGCCGTGTCCTGCTGGCCATCATCGCCATCTGCGGCGTGGTCTGCCTGGTGCGCTCCATCTGGTAAGTGGCGGACAGCGGAGAAGGGCAGGCCGGGGGATCGGACAGGCTGCGACGGATGTTTTCCGACCCTTTCAAAAAAATTTTGCAGATTCCAAAATTTTTGCTTGACCTCCGGCAGCATTTCCCATACATAGAACGAGTTCGATGCGTCCCCATCGTCTAGCCGGCCCAGGACAACGGCCTTTCACGCCGTCGACAGGGGTTCAAATCCCCTTGGGGACGCCAACAAGGAATCAAGGCACCTGCAGTGATGCAGGTGCCTTTTTCGTTGCAGGCCCTTGCGGGAGACCGCGAGGGCTTTCTTGTTCGGGACATGCTTTGCGTGAGCGTCCACGGGGAATTGGGCTGGCTCAGGCAAGGTCGTGTGGCCTGTGGCGGAGATCTGTTTTTTCGAACAGAACAGCCGCCGCATCCGGGAAGCCCGGACTAACGGCGGCTGCGGGAAACAGGCCTTGAGGCCCGCAGGCTAGAATTTGTAGATGAAGCTCGCGTTCATGTTCCAGGCATCCTCGGTGCTGTTGGCGGCGTAGCGGCGTCCTCCGGCGTGGTAGCCGCCCCAGACATCCCGGCTGTTGTCCAGCCACAGGGCGATGTAATTGGCCTCCACCAGCAGCTTCAGGTTCTCGTGGAGGGTATAGGTGCTCATGATGCCCACTTCCATGGCCCGGTCCCTGTCGGTCAGGTACAGTCCGTAGTAATTGGCGGTATTGAAGTCCGTCCCGTTGGGGCGGACGATGTCAGGGCCGCCGGCCCCCTTGATGTGGCGGGCCATACCGGCGCTGTTGGTGCCCTGATAATAGTTGAGATGGATCGTGTGGCTCAGGTCTTCGAAAAAGCTGATATCGCACACGCGCAGGCCCAGGCCCCAGGTGCCCACCAGTGTGGAGCCCAGCAGGGTGTCCCGGCCCAGGGTCCAGGTGCCCAGGGTGCCGAAGCCGGCCACGCTGTTGGTGCCCTCGTTGTTGGCCTCGATGGTGGGCATGCGCTCGGAACCGTTGGCGGGATCCCCGTCATCGCCGCTGCTGTCCCAGCCATAGATGCCGGGAGTGCCCCAGTCCAGCGCGTATTCGGCCAGGGCCGAGGCATACCAGCCGTGACGGTCGAGGGCGGCATCCCCTGTGGCGACGCTGCCCCAGGCCGCGCTCCAGGCCAGACGCAACGGCCGGGCCGCCGTGATCTCGCCGGTGAGGCCCGCCCAGAAGGCCGTGGCGTGGGCCAGGCTGCTCTCGCGGCCATCGAAGCGATAGGCGGACGGGGACAGGCCGATGCCGTAGCTCCCTTCGCTGTTGCGGCTGTAGAACCGTCCGTTGCCGTGGCGGAACGCGTTCTTGCCGATCGTTCCCAGCAGCGCCCAGGGGGTGAGGCGTATATCCTCGGACGTCACCGGCAGCAAAAGGCCGAAGAAGTCCGCATTGTCCAGCCAGCCGCTTTGGCCGCCATCGGGGGCGGCCCAGTTGTCATTGAAGGCCCGCGCCCAGAAGGCCGTCAGGGACAGATGTTCCGTGAGCGGAGCGGCGACGCTGATCCCGGCCACGTCGGCATCGAAGACCTGTGAGGCATCGGTGACGAAATCGGGCAGGAAGATGCGCTGCAGGCCCATGCGTGCCTTGATCCCCGTGCCGGGGAGGTTCCAGTCCAGATAGCTGTGCTTGATCTTGACGATCTGGCCGTCAGCCCCCAGGGTCCCGCCGCTGCGGGCGCGGCCCCAGGTGGCCCCGCCTATCTCGAAATAGACGCTGCCGGAAAGGGCATCGGACACCGCGGCATCCAGTTGCAGGCGTACGCGGTTCTTGGCCTCGAAACGGTCCTCGCCCCAGCGGCCCCAGCCCTGTACGTTTTTCCCTTCCCTGTCCTTGCGGACAAAGCTGCCGCCATCCCCGTATTCGAGCATGGCGATCCAGACGCCTTTGACACGAAAGTCCACGGCGTGGGCTCCGGGCGCGGTCATGAGCCCCCCCAGCAGGGCCCCGGCCAGCAGGGCGGCGGCTGCGCCATACGGCTTGTTTTTCTTCATCTGTCCTCCTCTGAAATGTGTGGCATGTTTTTAAAAAGCGTGCTACGATTTTCTGGTAGCACGCTTTTTAAAAACATGCCACTATTGTGGGGAGGTTCCTGTGGAAAAAATGAGGATGGGCAAACTGCTGGTATGCTGGCTGCTGCTCTGCGGTCTGAGCCTGCTGGCCGGCTGCCGGGAAGAGGAGAAGGGACAGGCCGGTGCGCCGCGCGAGGAGCTGGTCTATGCCAGCACCAAGGACATCCGGGACATCAATCCGCACCTGTACGGCGGCGAGATGGCAGCCCAGGGCATGGTCTTCGAGCCCCTGGTCATCAACACGGCGGAAGGTGTCCGGCCCTGGCTGGCCGAAAGCTGGGAGATCTCGCCCGACGGCCGCGTCTATACCTTCCATCTGCGCCGTGGTGTGACCTTCAGCGACGGGACGCCCTTCGATGCCGAGGCCGTCCGCCTGAACATGGATGCCATCATCGCCAATCGCCTGCGCCACGCCTGGCTGGACATGATCAACGAGATCGAACGCCACGAAGTCGTGGACAGCCACACCTGGCGTCTGGTACTCAAGCACCCCTATTATCCGACCCTCATCGAGCTGGGGCTGTTGCGGCCTTTCCGTTTCATCTCGCCGTCCTGCTTCATCGACGGCCAGACGCGCAACGGCGTGCGCGGCCTTGTAGGCACGGGCCCGTGGATACTGAAGGAACACAAGGAGAACCAGTACGCCCTGTTCACGGCCAATCCCTCTTACTGGGGAGAGAAGCCACGTTTGCAGGCCGTGCGCTGGAAGGTGATGCCCGACCATCAGGCCATCCTGCTGGCCCTGCACAAGGGGGACGTGGATCTGGTGTTCGGGGCCGATGGCGACATGCTCAACCTGGACAATTTCGACGCCATCCGTCGTGAGGGGCGCTATGCGGCGGCCATCAGCCAGCCCATCGCCTCGCGGGCCATACTGCTCAATGCCCACCAGCCGTTTACTAGGGAGCGGGACGTGCGCCTGGCCCTGCAGTATGCGGTGGACAGGGAAGGCATCGCCGCCACCATCCTCAACGGTTCCGAGACCGTGGCTCCCAGCCTGATGGCCTCCACGGTGGCCTATTGTGACCTGCCGCTGGAGGCGCGCGGCCATGACCCGGAAAAGGCGGCACGTTTGCTGGACGGGGCGGGCTGGCTCATGGCGGCCGACGGCTGGCGCTACAAGGACGGACGGAGGGCCGGCGTGCGCCTGTATTACAATTCGCAGAATGCGCAGGAGCGCAGCATCGGCGAGTACATGCAGGCGGACCTGAAAAAGATCGGAGTGGAAATGAAGATCGTGGGCGAGGAGAAGCAGGCCTTTCTGGATCGCCAGAAGAGCGGCGACTTTGAATTGCAGTATTCCCTGTCCTGGGGCACGCCTTACGACCCGCAGTCCTATATTTCCTCGTGGCGCATCCCGGCGCACGGGGACTATCAGGCCCAGCTGGGTCTGGAGCGCAAGGAATGGCTGGACGCGGCCATCACCCGTTTGATGACCGAGACGGACGAGGAGCGCCGCAAGGCCCTGTATGCGGAGATCCTCGGGTATGTACATGATGAGGGCGTCTACATCCCGCTGACCTATTCCCGCACCAAGGCCGTCCACGTGCGGGAGCTCAAGGGCGTTTCATTCGGCGTGTCGCAGTACGAGATCCCCTTCGAGAAGATGTATTTTTGATGCACCGCGTCCCGGTGTCCGGCAGGCATGGCCTGGAGGCACCGGGACAAAGATGAAGGATGGACATGAAGCATTGCCTGTTGCGTCGCCTGCTGGGGCTCGTGCCGCTCTTGCTGGGGATATCGTTCCTGTCGTTCGTCCTCATCCAGCTCAGCCCCGGGGACCCGGCGGAAGTGGTCATCCGGGTCAATGACATGACCCCCACGCCGGAACTGCTGGCCGAGGTGCGCACGCAGCTCGGGCTGGACAGGCCCTTTCCGGAACGTTACCTGCGCTGGCTCGCGGATGTGCTTCGGGGCGACCTGGGCATGAGCTATGTGAACGGGCGGCCCGTGGCCGGGGAGCTGGCCCGGGCCCTGCCGCCCACCCTGATGCTGGCGGGGACGGCCGCGGTCATCATGCTGGCGTGCAGCCTGGCCGTGGCCCTGGTCTGTGTCCGTCATGAGGGCAGGGGGGTGGACCGTCTGTTGCGGGCCCTGCTTTTCCTGGGCACCTCCGTACCGGCCTTCTGGGCGGGGCTGCTGCTGATCTGGCTGTTCTCCGTCCATCTGGACTGGCTGCCCACCGGCGGCCTTGAGGGGCCGTCCTCGCTGGTGCTCCCGGCCGTGACGCTGGCCCTGCCCTATCTGGCCGCCTATGCCCGGCTGTTGCGCAACAGCATGGTGCAGACCGCGCAGGAAGACTTCGTCCTCTACGCCCGGGCCTGCGGCCGCAGCCGGGGGGACATCCTGCGCATGGTGCTCCGTAATTCCCTGCAGGCCAGCCTCACGGCCTTGGGCATGAGCCTGCCCAAGCTGGTGGCAGGCAGCTTTGTGGTGGAGTGCATTTTTGCCTGGCCCGGTCTGGGGCGCCTGTGCGTCACGGCCATCTTCAACCGGGATCTTCCCGTCATCCAGGCTTATGTCCTGCTGATGGCCGTGCTGTTCGTGGCCGGCAACCTGTGCATGGACATTTGTGCGGGCCTGTTGGACCCGCGTCTGCGCGAACGGGGGCTGCGATGAGGTGTGTACGGGCATTGCTGCATGACAGGGCTGGCCTGGCCTGCCTGCTGTTCCTGGGCATCGTGCTGCTGGCGGCCCTGCTGGTGCTGTCTTTGGCGGCCTGCGGCACAAAGGACAACGACAAAATGGCAGATATGAGCGGAGACAGCTCTGCCATGACCGGCGAGCCGAAAAACGCCGAGGAGGCACTTGCCCTGCACAAAAAGCTGATGGAACAGGAGAACACGATCCTGTCGCAGAACACTGCGCTCTGGGAAAAGGTTTTCATGGAGGCCGACAAGGGCATGGCCATGGTGGAGGACGGCAAAAACTATGGTGATTTCCTGCTGGATACCATCGAGAGCGCCAAAGACCAGTTCACCGACGAAGAGTATAAGATGCTGAAGGAATCGGCCACGGAGATCAGCAATATCGAAAACAAGCTGACCGAGCTGGAAAACAAGTACCCCGAGATCATGCAGGAATCCGTGGACGGCGATATGAGCGTGCCCGCAGGCAGCGATATGACCAATCCGCCCGACGACGGCAGCATGCAGAAGTTCCCTGCATTTGAGGGCAAAGACTTGGATGGGAATCCGGTGAAGAGCGACGAGCTGTTCTCCGGCAACGCTGTCACCGTGGTGAATTTCTGGTTCACCACCTGCAATCCCTGCGTGGGTGAGCTTGCCGAGCTGGACGCACTGAACAAAGAGCTCGCAGAGAAGGGCGGCACGCTCATCGGCGTCAATACGTTTACGCTTGACGGCGACGAAACGGCAATCTCGGAGGCGAAGGATGTGCTGGCCAAGAAGGGCGCGACCTATCAGAACGTGTATTTCGCTTCCGACGGCGAGGCCGGAAAATTCACAACCAACATCTTCGCCTATCCCACCACCTATGTGGTGGACCGCAACGGCAACATCGTGGGTGATCCCATCGTAGGTGCCATCACGGAAAAAAAGCAGGCGGAGACGCTGCAGAAACTCATTGACCAGACCCTTGCCGCCGACAAGGGCTGACAAACGGTTTCGTCAGCGGTTTCGCAAAAGATGTTTTCTGATCATGTAAACAGCGCACCCGGACACGAAGGCCGGGTGCGCTGCCCGTCTGAAGGATCATCGGAAGGTGGAAAGACCATAGCTGTTCGCCAGTGCGTCAATTCGCTGCCCGGCTTTGCACATCCGGCACTCGCCGGTTGGATAGGTTTCATAGCCCGGGATATCGGCAGGCGTGAACAGACTTAATACCGGGATGCCGTCCAGCTCCGGGATCGCGCTGAAAACCGCCGCAATGCCCTGCGTTTTGCCGCCATAATATTGGATACAATCAAGGGCGCGCCGCGCAGTTTTTCCGGAATTGACTGTCGAGATCAATAGAAGCATGTTTCTGCCATGGATCATGGAAACCAGATTTTCACGGAACAGAAGCTGACCGTTGGAGTCGTATTCCGGTGTGACGACACAGATGCTCTTGTTATTGTTGACAGAGAACAAAATTTTCTGCGTCAGCTGTCGGGCCAGGAACGCGCCGATGACCTCGCTGCCATCCATGCAGATGATGGTGTCGATCGACTTTTCGTAGATGTAATGGTTTGCGAGCGCAAGCGCAGTGTCGTGCGCCAGACTGTATTCGTGCTTCAGCCGTGTGATGTCAAGGTAATAACTGTTATGGGAATGCCGGGTCGCAAAATGACCATGGAATGCAATGAGTTCGAGATTAGGATTCTCTCTGGAACGGATGGCTTGTGTACGCATAGACAATACCTCCTTGCATATTCACGTTGGAATGGCGGCGGGTGCAGGCGGGGCAAAGCTGTTTTCATATGGGTTTCCTGCGGTGGTTATATTATAATAGATACCGAGTCCTGATAGCAAGCGATTTATAAAAAAACAGTAGTCTTGCTCCGCCTGATCATGGTTCCTGCTCCTTTGCAGCAGCCTCGGCGGCAGCCTTTTTTGCTTTAGGAATAGTCCTCGGCGTAGGCAAAATCAGTGGCCGCAGGGGTCATGGACGTGTTTTTGCCCGCAGCACAGCTGGATAAAAAAATCAGAACCAGCAGGGCGGCAAGCAGAATTACAAGTTGGCGATCCTTTTTCATAGTGTAATCTCCTTTCGTTTGTCGCTCTGTTTATAGACAGGAAAACAGAGGCTCCGCTGCAGGATTTGTTCCGGAACTTCGGTTTCTCTCCTCTATTTTAAGGATATCTGATTCAGTTTCGTTTGACAAGGGGGGAAACGATAGGAAATCTGCTGCCAAAAACCGCAATTACTGGAATGTTGACAGCCGATATATTTTGCGGTACAATTCATACATCTGCTCATGGATAAGGGCGGAAAGTCCGGATTTTTCATGGCAGACGATGAAATTGAATGATATGAGGGCAGGCGGAAGCAAGATGCAGTACCGAAACACACGGCAGCGTAAAATTGTTCTGGAAGCGGTACAGGAACACCATGACCATCCGAGCGCGGACCAGATCTATCTGGAGATCCGTGCAAAAGACCCGAGAATCAGCCGCGGAACGGTTTATCGGAATCTGAATATCCTTTCTGAGGAGGGGCAGATCACGCATGTAAAGGTCCCCGGAGCGGATCGGTATGACTGCAGGACAGACTTTCACTATCACCTGATCTGCACGGGCTGCGGCGCAGTCTGTGATGCCCCGTTTTCATACGACCCAACGCCGGACAAAACGATCGCAGCGGAATCCGGGTATCGGATCACGCGGCACAGAATGATTTTTGAAGGCGTTTGTCCGGCGTGCCAGAAGGCCGGGCACGAAAAGTAAGCACGGAACAGAAACCCGAAAGGTGCAGGATTTGAGCGGAGAATCGCCCGGATCCTGCGCTTTTTTATTGTGATACGCGAGCGATGGCCTGATGCATAAATTAAAATGAGACTTTGTATTATTAGTGTTGCGGATCCGTCACTTTTCTTGTATGATAAAGATAGAAAAACACAGCACGACAGGAAAAGAATTTGATGAAAGGAGGCGCAGCATATGATTTTGGGAATTTTGCGTGAGACGAAGAAGGGCGAAAACCGAGTGATCTGTACGCCGAAAGAGGTGGAGACCATCACGAGCGCAGGACACACCGTTTATGCACAGCGCGGCTGCGGAGAACGAGCCGGTTTTTCGGATGAAGCGTATGAATCTGCGGGGGCGCTTCTGACAGACTCTGTGCAGGAGCTGTTCAAAGTATGCGATATGGTCGCCAAGGTCAAGGAGTTTACGCCGGAGGAATGGCCGCTGATCCGGACAGGCCAGCTGCTTCTCGGCTGCCTGCATCCGGCGGCAAATCCGGAGGAGGTCGACGCGCTGATGAAAAGCGGCTGCATTGCATTTACGGCGGAGGATTCCCATCGATATGGCTCCCCGAACTGTGAGGCAGCGGGGAAGCAGGGGGCGCTGTTCGGGCTGGAATCGCTGCTGACCATCCACGGCGGAAAGGGAAAATATGTCGGCGGCTTTGCGGGGGAGCCGGGCATCCATGCGCTGATTCTCGGAAGCGGAAAAGTCGGCAGAGGCGCTCTGCAGGTCTTACAGGCGCTCGGCGCCAACTGTACGGTCATGGCCAGAAATATGCACAGGCTCCGTGCGCTCTCAGCACAGTATAATGGCCGCGTCCGCGTTAGGCGCTGCTCACGGGCGCATATTGCGGAGGAATTGCCGAAAACGGATATCGTTCTCAACTGTGTCAAATGGCAGAAGGAGAACAAAGAGTTCCTTATCACCCGAAACATGCTTTCCCTCATGGAAAAAGGCTCGGTGATCGTGGATATTTCCAACGACGAGCCTGGCGCGATCGAGACCAGCCGCGCGACCACGCATGAAGATCCGCGGTACATTGTAGACGGCATTGTGCATTACTGTGTTGCAAATATTCCGGGCGCGGTCGCACACTCTGCGTCTGTTGCCTACGCAGCGCAGATGCTGCCGCTGATCCTGCACCTGCTGAATGACGGCGAGGAGGAGACCTGCATCCGCGACGGCTATTACCGGCGGGCACTGACGATCTACCGGGGGCTTCTGACACATGAGGAAACGAGCGCCATACAGGGAAAACCCTGGGTTCGCCCGGAAGAGGCGCTCGGGATCTCCGGCTTCCGCCTCGACCCTGCATCGCTGGCGTCGGATACGCACTCGACCCATTTTTATTCCTGGGCAGAAGACGGCGGAGCCCAAACTGAACACAGTTCATAAGGATGACACAAAGATCTATACCGAGCAAAACGTACAGGCTGAATCAACAAAACGAGCAGCGGCGCAAAACAACGCCGCTGCTCCGGCGCGTATTAGGGCTGCCTCCGGCTTTTGAAATGGGACATATCAAATTACGAATAGACGGTCCGCAAAAGAAGAATGAACGGTTTGATAAGAATTTATCGATAAGTATTGACCGGTATCCGGTGGATATGCTATGATTCTTTTGGATTAAAAAATGCTATTTATATCAAATAAATAGAATAAAAAGATCAGAAAAGCAGAAGGAGTGAGCCAGCCTTGAGCAGATTGGATATCAAAACCGCAAGCAAGGCCCAGACGGTCGTCGACCGCCTCTACAAGGACATGGAACGCAGGATCGCGTCCAGCCCCCCAGGCCTGTGTCCGATCGATATGTCGCTGACATTTTTGCAGCTGTGCCACGCGCAGTCGTGCGGCAAATGTGTGCCCTGCCGCATTGGGCTCGGCCAGCTTGCCGCGCTGATGGGGCAGGTGCTCGACGGAACAGGCACCATGCTGACCATCGACACCATCGAAAAAACGGCGCGGGCCATCGTCGCCTCTGCTGACTGCGCCATCGGACGCGACGCGGCGCAGCTGGTCCTGAGCGGCTTTGAGGGCTTCCGGGACGACTATGTGAACCATGTGCAGCACCACCGGTGCCTCGCCTCGCTTCAGAACCCCGTGCCCTGCGTGTCGCTCTGTCCTGCGGGCGTGGACGTGCCGGGCTATGTCGCGCTGGTGCGCGAGGGACGGTACGCCGACGCGGTGCGTCTGATCCGCAAGGATAACCCCATGCCGACCGCCTGCGCGTACATCTGCGAGCACCCGTGCGAGGCGCGCTGCCGCCGCAACATGGTCGACGCGCCCATCAATATCCGGGGCCTCAAGCGCTATGCAGTCGATCATGCGGGCAATGTCCCGAATCCTGCCTGCGGGGAGGCGACCGGCAAACGCGTCGCCATCATCGGCGGCGGCCCGAGCGGGCTTTCCTGCGCGTATTATCTGCGCCTTATGGGCCACAGCGTGACGATTTTTGAAGAAAAGAAGCGGCTCGGCGGCATGCTCCGCTACGGCATCCCGGCCTACCGCTTCCCGCGCGAAAAGCTGGACGCGGAAATTGCCTCCATTCTGTCCACCGGCGTGGAGGTACATACCGAAGTGACGGTCGGAAAAGACATCTCCTTTGAACAGCTGCACAAGGATTACGACTGCCTGTATGTCGCCATCGGCGCGCATACGGACAAGAAAACCGGCATTCCCGGCGAGGACAGCAAAAACGTCATGTCTGCCGTCGAAATGCTGCGCGCCATCGGCGACGACATCATGCCGGACTTCGCCGGCAAGCGCGTCGTGGTCATCGGCGGTGGCAACGTGGCGATGGACGTGACAAGAAGCTCCGTGCGTCTGGGCGCTGCCAGCGTCACCTGCGTCTATCGCCGCAGAATTGCGGATATGTCCGCGCTTCCCGACGAGGTGCAGGGCGCAATTGCCGAGGGTGCGGAGATCCGCGAGCTTTCTGCGCCGGTGCGCATCGAGGCAAACGAAGCGGGCGAGGCTGCCGCCCTCTGGGTGCAGCCGCAGATCATCGGCCTTGCCGACAAGTCCGGCAGACCCCGCCCGGACGCGGCAGACCAGCCAGAAGAACGCATTCCGGCTGACATCATCGTCGTCGCCATCGGGCAGGGCGTGGAGATCGCGGGCTTTGAGCAGGCCGGTATCCCCATCAAAAGGGGAACGTTTATGGCTGAAAGCTCCAGCCAGATCGACAACATGGAAAACGTCTTTGCCGGCGGCGACTGCGTGACCGGCCCTGCTACCGCCATCCGTGCAATTGCGGCGGGCAAGGTCGCGGCGGCCAACATCGACGAACAGCTCGGCTTCCACCATGAAATTCGCACCGATGTGGAAATTCCAGCGCCGCATCTGGACGTCTGTCCCGCACGCGGGCGCGTCAACACCAAAGAGCGCGAGGCAGCCCAGCGCAAATGCGATTTTAAAGATATCGAATGCGGCATGACGCATGAGGAAGCCTGCGCGGAAAGCGGCCGCTGCCTGCGCTGCGACCACTTCGGCTACGGCATCTTCAAGGGAGGGAGGATCGAACGATGGTAAGCTTGATCATTAACGGCAAACCCGTCTGCGTGCCGGAGGGGACCAGCATTCTGGAAGCGGCACGCGCGGCCAATATTGACATTCCAACGCTCTGCTATCTCAAGGACCTCAACGAGATCGGCGCCTGCCGCATCTGCATGGTCGAGGTCGAGGGACAGGATACGCTTGTTGCCGCGTGCGACAATGAGGTTCACGAGGGTATGGTCGTCCACACGAATTCTCAGAAGGTGCGCATGACGCGGCGCGTGAATCTCCAGCTTCTTCTCAGCCAGCACGAGGTAAACTGCGTCAAGTGTACGCGCAGCGGCAACTGCAAGCTGCAGAAGCTCGCCAACGACTATAATCTGCTCGGCGCGCCCTATCAGAAAAAGCTGCGTCCGGCACCGGTCGACTACTCCGCGCCCATTTTGCGCTTTGAAAACCGCTGCGTCAAGTGCATGCGCTGCGTGCAGGTGTGCGATAAGGTGCAGGGCGTGCATATCTGGGATCTGGTCGGCACCGGCTCCCGGACGACCGTCGGTACGGCAAAGGCGGACAGCCTTTCCCAGTCCCTCTGCACCTATTGCGGCCAGTGTGTGACCCACTGTCCTGTCGGCGCATTGGAGGAGCGCGACGATACCGACCACGTCTACCGCATGCTCGCCGATCCCACCCTCACGACCGTCGTACAGGTTGCACCTGCTGTCCGCGCGGCGTGGACAGAATATTTTGGTCTCTCACCCGAACAGGCTGCGCCGGGCGTTCTGGCCTCCGCGCTGCGGGAGCTGGGCTTTGATTATGTATTTGACACCAATTTCAGCGCCGACCTCACCATCATGGAAGAGGGCAGCGAGTTCATCGAGCGCTTTACGCATAAGGATGCATATTCCTGGCCGATGTTTACCTCTTGCTGTCCCGGCTGGGTGCGGTTCGTAAAGGGGCAGTTTCCGCAGTTTGCAAAGAACCTCTCTACCGCGAAATCGCCGCAGCAGATGTTCGGTGCGGTGGCTAAGAGCTATTTTGCCGAAAAAATCGGCATCGATCCCAAAAATCTCCGTGTCATCTCTGTCATGCCGTGCACGTCCAAAAAGGCGGAGGCGGCGCTTCCCACGATGAAAGATGCCTGCGGCGACGCGGATGTCGACGTGGTCATCACCACGCGCGAGCTCGTGCGGATGCTCCGCTGCTCGATGATCGACCCGGCGGCCTTGGAGGAGAGCAGCTTCGATTCGCCGCTCGGCTCCGGTACGGGCGCGGCGGTGATCTTCGGCGCGACCGGCGGTGTCATGGACGCGGCGCTTCGCAGCGCGTACTATCTTGTGACCGGTGAAAATCCGGACCCCGATGCCTTTACTGCTGTGCGCGGTATGCAGGGCTGGAAGGAAGCGAGTTTCGACGTTCCCGGTGCAGGCACGGTCCGCACGGCGGTGGTCAGTGGACTCGGCAACACCAGGAAGCTCATGGAGGCGATTGCCTCCGGCCACGTGCAGTATGACTTCGTTGAGGTCATGGCCTGCCCCGGCGGCTGCGCAGGCGGCGGCGGCCAGCCGATTCACGACGGCGAGGAGTGCGCCGAGGCGCGCGGAAATGTCCTGTGGAGACTTGACCACAAGATGCCCCTTCGTTTCTCGCATGAAAACCCCGATGTGCAGGCGCTTTACAAAGAGTATCTCGGAAAGCCGCTGTCCGAACGTTCTCACCATCTGCTGCATACCGATATCGAAGCATGGCAGATGCCGCAGGAGCTTTGATTGGCGCTGCTTTCAAGGGCACAGCACAAATACGAATATGCGGGACAAGCTTGCCTTGTCCCGTATGTTTTTTGTTGGTATTACCGCTTCAGCCACTGCACAAATTTCCTCTGTGAGATCTTGGCCGCTCTCGCACTTCTCTTTTTCCTTCTGCGCTTCCTTACTCCACGCGAAACATACTTTCTGCTAAATTTTTCCTACGCGAATCCACGCGAAGCGGCGCATGTACTCAC
>OOCM01002001.1_pt1 | contig 14504 bp, 13 predicted proteins | sample 1671111 | NCBI WGS metagenome assembly OOCM01 (sample SAMN06348123, study PRJEB24527) | human gut metagenome | biome: human gut; feature: ankylosing spondylitis patient; material: feces | host: Homo sapiens | place: China | collected 2015-10 | reverse complement strand
AATCGGCACCTGGATGACCACGCCGGTTTCGAGGGTGGCGGGCTTGGTCACGTTGGAAACGGTGTCGCCCTTCACGCCGGGTTCGGTCTTCACGACGGTCATGACCAGGCTCACGGGAACTTCGATGTCGATGGGCTGTCCGTTGTAGAGCAGCACGCGGCACTGCTGGGATTCCAGCAGCCAGTCGGACTTGCCGTCGGTATCGGCTTCAGGCAGGGAAATCTGCTCGTAGGTGGTCATGTCCATGAAGATGAGGTTGGTGTCTTCACGATACAGATACTGCATGTCGCGCTGTTCCATATCGGGCTTGCCCACCTTTTCGCCGGAACGGAAGGTATTGTCCACCACGCGGCCGTTCAGGATGTTGCGCAGCTTGGTACGCACCATGGCGCCGCCCTTGCCGGGCTTGAAGTGCTGGAATTCAACGATTTCGTAGGGAGTGCCGTCGATCTCGATCTTCAGGCCGCGGCGAAAGTCAGTAGTGGAATACATGATGCCTCCAGGCAGAGATTTGGTATTTTTTCATAAGTCCGGAGCACTCCTCGCATAAGCGCGTCCGGCCCCGGAAAGGGGAAGACCTCCCGTCGCTGCGGGAGGACCGTCTGCGGAATATTTGCCTTTTCCGCCGGAGCGGGCTACTCTCGGCTTTTTCCGCAAAGCAAGATATATTGTCCGATAGAGGCTCACTTTGTCAACTCGGGAGGAACGTCATGTCCGACCTAAGCACCGAAAAAAATAAGCGTCCCGCCCCCACGCTGGAACTTCTGGCCACCCTGTACACGCTGGAACAGCTGGAAAACGCCGTCCACGACATGCCGCAGCTTGCGCTTGCCGGGCGCTCCAACGTAGGCAAGTCCTCGCTCATCAACGCGCTTGCCCGCCGAAAAAAGCTGGCCAAGGTCAGCTCCGAGCCCGGCAAGACCCGCTCGGTGAATCTGTTTCAGGTCAGGCCCGACGGCTTCTGCCTCACCGATCTGCCCGGCTACGGCTATGCAAGGCGCGGCCATGAGGAACGCCGCAACTGGGCGGCCCTCATCCAGAAGTATCTTGAGGAAACGAAGACCCTCCGCGCGCTGGTTCTGCTCATCGACTGCCGCATTCCCACGCAGGAATCCGACCGCATGATGGCGGAATTCGCACGCTCAAGAAATCTTCCCGTCATCGCCGTGCTCACCAAGGCCGACAAGTGCACTCTGAAGGAACGCTCGGCCCAGCAGAAGACCTGGGCCGCCATTCTCGGCGGTCAGAAGCCCGTCGCCGTATCCTCCGTCACGAAGCTCGGCATCGACGAGCTGTGGGAACGCCTGCGCGAAGCCGGCGCACCCGAAGAACCCCTTTCCTCCGAAGACAGCGCCCCTGCTGCCGAATGATGCGTCATGCTTGATCTTTCCATTCTCAACGAAGCCCAGAAGGAAGCCGTCACCGCGCCGGAAGGTCCCATTCTGGTCATTGCCGGCGCAGGCTCAGGCAAAACCAGAACCATCGTCTACCGTCTGGCATGGCTTGCCGAGCACGGTTTCGATCCGCACACCATGCTGCTGCTCACCTTCACGCGCAAGGCCGCGCAGGAAATGCTGCACAGGGCGGCCGGTCTTCTCGATCATCAGCTTCTCGGCGTGCAGGGCGGCACCTTTCACAGCTTCGCCTTTTCCATCCTGCGCCGCTGGGCTCCCGAATGGACGGGCGGCTCCCTGACCGTCATGGACAGCTCCGACAGCATCTCCGCCATTCAGGCCTGCAGGGAAAATCTGAAGATCGCCAAGGGCGACCGCAGCTTCCCGCGCACGCAGGCCGTTCTCGGTCTGCTCAGCAAGGCGAGAAACAAGGAAATGGAGCTTGAGGAAGTGCTCCGGCGCGAAGCTCAGCATCTGCTGCCCCACGCCTCCGACCTCGTCACGCTCGGCGACGCCTACAGGCAGTACAAGAGGGAGCACTCCCTTCTGGACTACGACGATCTGCTCTTTGAACTAGAACAGCTCTTTCTCGATCGGCCCGACCTTCTGCAGGCGCAGAAGATGCGCTTCCGGCAGATCATGGTAGACGAATATCAGGACACCAACAAGGTGCAGGCACGGCTTGTGCGCATGCTGGCCGGAGAAGACGGCAACATCATGGCCGTAGGCGACGACGCGCAGTCCATCTACGCCTTCCGCGGCGCCACGGTGCACAACATTCTCGATTTTCCCAGACTGTTCAAGAACACCCGCATCATCCGTCTGGAAGAGAACTACCGCTCCGTGCAGCCCGTGCTGGACGTAGCCAACAATCTGCTGGCAGGCAGCGCCGAAGGCTACCGGAAGCATCTTTTCTCCCGCAGACCGAAACCGGAGGAAAAGGCCGTCACTCTGTATCGCCCTCTCAGCGATCTCAGTCAGGCGCAGCTTGCGGCAAGGCGCATCGAAGAGCTGCTCGCCACGGTTCCGGCAAAGGAAATAGCCGTGCTCTTCCGCTCGGGCTACCAGTCCTACCATCTTGAAATAGAGCTGAACAAGCGCGGCATAGGCTTCCGCAAGTACGGCGGTCTGCGCTACGCCGAAGCCGCCCACGTCAAGGACGTCATGGCCTTTGCCAGACTGGTGACCAACCCGCTGGATCTGCCCTCCTTCGACCGCATCGCCGCGCTTTCCCGGGGCATCGGGCCGAAAACCTCCCGCAAGCTCTTCACTCTTGCCGGCGGCGACGATGAGGAAGCCCTGAAGAAAGCCTGCTCCCGCTGGCCGGACTTTCTGGAAAACATGGAGCTCATCGCCGATCTGCGCATGAACACGCCCCGTCCTGAAGAAGTGATCGGACGCATTCTCGAACACTATCGGCCGAAGATGGAAGAACTTTTCCCCGACGACTGGCCGAGACGCCTGCAGGGACTCGAGGAAATGTCCACCATCGCTTCCACCTACGACGACCTTCAGCTTTTCGTGGCGGAACTTTCGCTGGACAGCCCGGAAGAAGCCCCGGAAGATGAGGACGCCGAACGCAAGATCACCCTTTCCACGGTGCATTCCTCCAAAGGACTGGAATGGTCCGCCGTGCTCATCATCGACCTGGTGGAAGACCGTTTTCCCTCCCGTCACGCCATGGTGCGCCCCGAAGACTTCGAGGAGGAACGCCGCCTCATGTATGTGGCCTGCACGCGCGCCAAGGATACGCTCGACCTTTTCGTGCCGCTCAGCGTGTACAGCCGCAGCTCCGGCGGACAGGAACCGACCTCGCCCAGCCCCTTCGTGCGCGAACTGCCCTCGGACATTCTGGATGAGATCTACGAAAACTACGGCGGCGTTCTGGCAAGACGCCGCGTGAAGGAACAGGATCGCCCCGCTCCGGCCTTCTCCTCTTCCTTCATGCCGCAGAAAAAACGCTCCTGGCACTGGGACGAAGACGAAAAAGAAGAAAAGCGTTCCTTCCGAAGCCGCCGCTCGCAGGACGACGACTGGCCGCCCCGCGAACGGGAGGATCCGGTGGTTCCGCGTTCCCGCGAAGATGCCGACGACGCCTACCTTGCCGCCGTGCGCGAAGCCATGCGCAGCGGTCGGACACTGGAAGAAAGCCCCGACGAAAAGCCGGTCAAGAAAAAACTGGGCTTCTGCCGTCACCGCCTCTTCGGGCGGGGAAAAATCGTGGAGGAAATTCCGCCGGACAAGTACCGGGTCAACTTCCCGGGGCTTGGGCTGAAGATCATTCTTGCCGACTATCTTACCATGGAGTAGCCATGCGCCCTGCCAGTGAAGACGACATCCTCGGCATTGTGGGACGATTCTTTCCCGTCTCCCATCCTTCTCTGCTGCTCGGCCGCGGCGACGACTGCGCCGTTCTGCGCACGGGAGCGCCTCTGGCCGTCACCACCGACATCTTTGCCGAAGATGCGCACTTCCGCAGGCGCTACTTCTCCCCCTTCGACATCGGCTACAAGGCGCTGGCCGTCAACGTGAGCGATGTCGGCGCAAGCGGCGCCCGCCCCACGGGCTTTTCCATAGGCCTCACCCTGACGGGCGCAGAGGACGAAGCCTGGCTTTCGGAATTCTGCGCGGGCATGAAGGCGCTTTGCGACGAGTTCTCTCTGGCGGTTTCCGGCGGCGATCTGGCCAGAGCCGACAGGCTCAGCATCTGCATCACCGCCTGGGGCGAGCTTCCGGAGGGACTGCCGCGCGGACTTCGCCGTGGAACGGCCGAAGAAGGAGACATCGTCTTTCTGGCAGGCAGACCGGGACTCGCCCGCCTGGGACTCACGCTGCTGGAAGCTTCCGCCACCACGGAAGAAAGCCTCCGCACGGCCTCCGCATGGCCCGAAGCCTGCTCGGCACATCTTCACCCCCGGCCGCTTGTGAAGGAAGGCATGGCCATCGGCCGCTTCGCGCTGGAGCACGGCTTGCAGGACCGCATGGGACTCATGGACGTATCCGACGGACTGGCACGCGACCTGCCCCGGCTTCTGGCCTCGTCCCGCTCGGGGCTCGGCGCCGACATCGTGCTCTCTTCCGACGATCTGTCCGAAGAAATTCTGCGTCATGCCGAAAACGCGGGCATTTCCGCCGCAGACTTTGCCTTTGAAGGCGGCGAAGACTATGCTCTTGCCGGAACCTGCCCCGCAGAATACTGGCCCGAACTTGCCCGCGTGCTGGCAGACTTTCCCGCCCCGGTTCTCATGCTCGGAGAAGTGCGCAGAGGAAACATCACGCTCAACGGCCGGGCTCCGCGCTCGGAGGGATTCGATCATTTTTCCCGCTGAAAGGCGGGGTTCTTCATCAGAGCTTCACACTTGTCGCCTAATGTGCTGAGGCAGAACAAAAAACGACGCATGCCGGACGAGCCGGCCCGAGAAGGAGAAATGCATGGAAAAAACCATGAACGCCACCAAGCACATCGCCCTGATCGCCCACGACAACATGAAGGAAAGCCTCATTGAATGGTGCGCCGAACACGCGCAGCTGCTGTCCCGTCATTTTCTCTGCGGCACCGGCACGACGGCCCATCTCATCAATGAAAGAACGGGGCTGCCCGTCACGCCCTACCTCAGCGGCCCGCTCGGCGGCGATCAGCAGATAGGCGCCCAGGTGGCGGAAGGTCATATCGACATCATCGTCTTCTTCTCCGACCCCCTCACCGCGCAGCCCCACGATCCCGATGTGAAGGCGCTTCTGCGCATCGCGCAGGTCTATGACATTCCCATTGCCAACAACCGCGCCACCGCCGACTTCATCATCACCTCTCCGCTTTTCAGCGGCGTCTACACCTACACGCCCCACATCCATTTTCCCGTGAAAAAAGATCGCTAGGAGAAAACGCACGCGGCACGACATGCCTTTCCCGTGCTGAACGCATCACGCGTCAATCAATAACATGAGGGCGGCGATTTCCGTTTTCCGGATCGCCGCCCTCATGCAAACATCGAGCGCCCGAGTATCCCTGCAGGATCAGCGGGACTCCCCTTCACGCCTCTCCAGCTCTTCCAGAAGACGCTCCAGCGCCTTGCCGCGGTGGCTGCGGGCCATCTTTTCCTCACGGGTGAGCTCGGCGCCCGTCCGTCCGCTTGCAGGATCAATGAACAGAGGATCATAGCCGAAGCCGTTGCTTCCCGAAAGGCCTTCCGCGATGTGTCCTTCCCACGCCCCGCTGACCACGATGCCTTCCGGAGCGTCCTTCATGGAAGATGGATACACCATGGCCATGCAGCAGCGGAAACGGGCCGTGCGTTTTTCGGCGGGAACATTCTCGAGCATGGTAAGGAGCTTGCGGTTGTTGCGCTGATCCACGCTCTCTCCCTCCACCTCGGGCCAGTCCAGACTGTAGCGGGCGGAATACACGCCGGGCGCGCCGCCGAGAGCGTCCACCTCTATGCCGGAATCGTCGGCCACGGCGGGAACGCCGAGGGCATCGGCCACGGCACGGGCCTTGATGAGAGCATTTTCCTCAAAGGTGGAACCGGTTTCCGGCACTTCCGGAAAATCATCGGGCAGGCTTTGCACATCAAAGCCGAATCGGGCCAGGGGCTCGCGAAGTTCCTTAACTTTGCCCTGATTGCGCGTGGCGAGAATAAGCGTCTGAGGGAGCGTCATGGGGGTCTCCTTGCCGAAAGGCTGTTTTCATGGCAAAAAGGGATATCTCAGGCCAGTCCTGTTGACAAGTCAAGGCCTGCTCGAAGGTAGTATGCTCAAAATATATTCCCAAAGTCTCGGCTGCCCGAAGACCCGTGTGGACACCGAACGTCTGCTGGGCTCGCTGGGCCCCGTTCTTACCGTGGATGCGCCGGAAAAGGCGGACCTTGTCTTTCTCAACACCTGTGCCTTCATTGCTCCGGCCGTACAGGAATCCGTGCAGACCATCCTTGAAATGATCGAGGATCTGAGCGCGATGCCCAAGGGAAAAAAGCCCTTCCTGGCCGTAGCGGGATGCCTTCCCGGCCGGTACGGCATTGCCGATCTCAAAGGCGAACTGCCGGAAGTCGACCTCTGGCTCCATACCGACGACATCGACACCTGGGCGGATCAGCTCATCCGCGCGCTCGGCCTGCCTCAGGCCGCAGACGGTCGTCTGCTCAGCACCGGCCCTTCCTACGCCTGGCTCAAGATAGGCGAAGGCTGCCGGCACAACTGCTCCTTCTGCGCCATTCCCTCCATACGCGGCCGCTATGTATCCGAACCGGCCGACAAGCTGGTGACGGAAGCCTCCGCCCTCGTGGCCGACGGCGTGAAGGAACTCATTCTGGTTGCGCAGGACGTGACCGCCTACGGTACGGACTTCGGCAAGGATCCGCGTTTTCTGCTGGAAAAGCTCCTTGCGCTGGACGGCCTTGCACGGCTGCGCCTGCTGTACCTGTACCCTGCCGGACTTACCCGCGAGCTTCTGCGCTTTCTCAGCGAAGCGGGCAAGCCCTTTGTCCCGTATTTCGACATACCCCTGCAGCACGCCCATCCCGACATTCTGCGTCGCATGGGGCGCCCCTTCTCCGGCAACCCGCAGGAAGCCGTGGACCGTATCCGCGAATTCTTCCCCGACGCCGCCCTGCGCACGACCATGATGGTGGGCTTCCCCGGAGAAACGGACGAACATTTCCGCACGCTCATGCGCTTTGTGGAAAAAAACCGCTTCCATCATATGGGAGTGTTCGCCTTCCAGCCTGAAGACGGCACCGAAGCCGCCGCCATGCCGGATCAGCTCGACGATGATCTCAAGCAGGCCAGAAAGGACGAACTCATGGAACTTCAGAGCGAAATCAGCGAGGAGATTCTCGCAGGCTATGCCGGCGAACGGCTGGAAGTCCTCGTGGATGAAAGTTCCGAAGAATGGCCCGGCCTGCATACCGGGCGCACCTGGTTCCAGGCTCCCGACGTGGACGGCCTGACCTACATCAGCGGCCCCGGCGTGGAAAACGGCGCCCTGGTGGAAGCGGACATCGTAGAAACAAGGGAGTACGATCTCGTAGCCCTTGTGTAAACAGAGGACTATCATGCGTAAATTTCTGCTCTTTCTTTTCTGCTCTTTTCTTCTTGTTTCCTGCGTGCCGCCTTCGGGCGCTCCGCAGAACATCAGCGGAGCCTGGGTCGACGATCAGGAAAGGCTCTACTATCTGGATGAAGACGGCGGCCTCGGCATTCCCGACAGAACCGCCCTCTCCGGCGTGAGCTGGAATCTGGAAAACGGCGTTCTCACCCTTGTCACGATGGACAGCCCCGACGACAAGGTCAGAAAACAGAAGCTCATCGTGAAAAGCTCCGGCGCGAACCGGATGGAATTCACCGACGCCGACGGCTCCACCATCGTATGGGAACGCAGCAAGGCCAAGGTCGGCCGCATGGACGGAACGCTGTTCTACCGCGAACGCATGGCGCTTCCGCCGGAAGTCGTGGTCAGCGTGCGTCTGTATCCCCTGCATTCGCCCATTCCCGTGGCCACGTCCATCATGCCGGAGTCCGGCAACGGTCAGATCCCCTTCCGGGTTTACTATCTGGAACAGACCATCGACGCGCAGGTCCGCCTCACGGCCTCCATTCTCTACAGCGGAGAAACGCTGTTCGCCACGCAGACCGACGAAGTGGTCTCCGTACCCGGACAGCCCAACGTACTCGTATACCGCACCATGCCGGGGGAACATCAGCTCCCCCCTCTCGAAACGCCGGCCAGCTACAAAGGCACGCTGAAAAGCGGTGACAAGCAGGTCAGCGTTCACCTCTATCTTGAAGATGACGGCCTCGCCCTGCTCACGCAGGACGGCGACCGCAATCAGTACATGGGCACCTGGATGGAAAAGGACAGAAACCGGACCATCGAAGTCACGCGAGGCATGCTCAAGCCCGTCACCGCCACGCGTGAAGCCGGAGGCGGACTGCTTCTGCACGGCCTCGCCTCTCAGCCCGTGGAACTCAAGCCCGCCGACATTCCCTGGCCCTCCCAGGGATTTCTTCTCGAAGGCGAACTGCGCTCGCAGAACGGCAGCCCCGTCTTTTCCGAATGCAATTCCCAGAGAGACATTCCTCTGCTGACCACCGGCAAGGGCTACAGCCAGCTCAGCCAGATCATGCAGGAAAACGGCAGCGCCTCCGTCGTGCTGGAAGGCCGCATGCAGGACGGTCATCTCGAAGCCTCCAACGTGTTTCTCGTCAGAAAGGGCGGCGTCTGCTCCACGGAAAACTACGCCTCCGCGCCGCTGCTCGAAACCTACTGGCGCCTGCGCGAAATCAACGGCAATCCCGTCACCATCTATCCCGACCAGCCCGAACCGCATCTCATTCTCCGCGACAACGGACAGGCCTCCGGTTCCGACGGCTGCAATAATTTCTTCATGTCCTGGCAGCGCAAGGACAACGCCATGACCTTCTCGGAAGGCGGCTCCACCCTGCGCCTCTGCCCGCAGGGCGAAGAACAGGCCCGGGCCATGCATGAAATGTTCTCGAAGGTGGACGAGTGGAACATCAACGGTTCCATGCTGGAACTGCGCTCAGACAACAGCATCGTCGCCGTACTTGAAGCGGTGGACATGTAGGAACATTTTCCCGCACGCGGGAACGGATAACAAAGAAGGCCTGCCATTCAAAAGAATGGCAGGCCTTCTTTGTTTTTTACCGAAAAGCGGATGGCGCAAGCATCCCGTTCCGCACGCGTCGATCAACTACAGCGTGCACAGATAGGGATCGTCCTGCAGAAGATAATTCTGCACGTAGTCCTTCACGCCGTCTTCCAGAGACTGGAACTTCACGGGGCACTTTTCGCGTTCAAGCCAGGACATGTCGGCTTCGGTGAAGTACTGATACTTGCCCTTGAGGTGCTCGGGCATGTCGAAGTATTCGATGTTCTCCGGCACGTCCATGGCGGCAAACACGGCCTTGGCCAGATCGTTCCAACTGCGGGCGTGTCCGGTACCCACGTTGAAGATGCCGTTGCAGGAAGGCGTTTCCATGAACCAGCGCATGAGCGCGGCACAGTCCTTGGAATACACGAAGTCGCGCACGGATTCACCGTCGCCGTACTGCGGATGATCCGACTTGAACAGACGAATTTTTCCGGTTTCCTTCACCTGAGGAACGGCGCGGCACACCATGCTCATCATGCTGCCCTTGTGATATTCGTCGGGGCCGTACACGTTGAAGAACTTGAGGTTCACCACTTCGCCGAGCAGCTTGTGCTGCATGCACCACATGTCGAACAGCTTCTTGGAATAGCCGTACATGTTCAGCGGCCGAAGCTTCGGCATGAGCTCCAGAGCGTCGGAGAAGCCCAGTTCGCCGTCGCCGTAGGTAGCGGCGCTGCTCGCCGTAATGAAACGGGCGCCAGCCTCAAGGGCGGCAAGGCACACTTCCACGGTGTAGTGGAAGTTGTTCTCCATGAGAAAATCCGCATTCCGTTCCGTGGTGGAGGAACACGCGCCCATGTGGATCACGCATTCCACGCCTTCCAGCTTCTTGCCGGAACGAAGCTGCGCCAGAAAGGCATCGCGGTGCATGTAGTTGCTGTAGCGCAGGTGGGAAAGGTTCTTCCATTTTTCCGTGGAGGCAAGATTGTCCACCACGAGAATGTCGTCCATGCCCTGCCTGTTCAGTTCCCAGATCATGTTTGCGCCGATGAGGCCGGCGCCGCCGGTGACGATGATCATGCGTGCCTCTTCAGAGTAGCTTTGGTGGTCTGCACGAGAGTGATGCTGCCGTCGGCGTTATGACGGGCATCTATGCCGAACATGATGACGGTATGCAGAAGCGGACGGCCGAACAGGAAGTCCAGCATTTCCTTTCTGACATGCCCCTTTTCCATGACGAGATCACGAAACGCCCTGTCGTATTCCACGACTTCCACAAGGGCGCGGCGCGCGGCTTCCTGCTCCTCAAGATGCGAGGCAAGCTCGATGAGCGCCGCATAGTTGCAGCGGGCTTCATGGGCTTCCACGGAATCCATGAGCCACGCGGGAGCATGAAGAAGTTCAAGAATGCTCCGGCGGTCGAGCCTGTCTTCTCCCTGCATGGAAAGAAGCGCGGACGGATCGTCGCAGAACAGCGCCCGGCACTCCGCAGGATGGCGGTCGTGAATGAAGCAGCGGTTGTCCTCCATGAGAAAACGGCAGGTCCAGTCGTCGGGACGGGAGCCGAAGGGCGCGGCTATCTTGACTATTTCTTCCGGCAGCGGAACCACATGATCGTTGGAGGTGTCCCGCACAAGTTCGCCTGCGCGGAACGTGCACAGATCCTGCAGCTGAAGCACGCCGTCCACAAGAAGAGACGCGTCTTCCTTATGAAGTGCCGGACCGCCCTTGCGGCAGCAGGTTCCGCACTGGCGGCACTGATGATTCTCGCTCATGATATCCTCACTGGAGCGTTTCCTTGTTTGCCCTTTCCGGAAAGTCCCTGAAAGCGACGCCCCGGAAAAGGGGGAACCGCCCGGAGGCGGTTCCTCTTCCTTCGCCTTCCCGTCGGGAAGGCTGCTATCGGTCGAGTCCCTTATACAGTCTCAAGCGCCGGATGCGCACCCGGCGATACTGCATATGGGTCTCCAGCATATTCTTTTCCTGGTGCAGCGCGTGAATTTCCTGCGGGAACACGACGCCGTTTTCCACATCTTCGGCAGCCATGAGTTCCCGTATTCTTCTATCGCATTCCTTCTGCACCGAGCCGATGAGCTCCATCTGAGCCTCAAGCTCAGAAATCGTCTCCGGTAGCGGGTTCCGGAGGAAGTTCTCCATAGACTCCGTGAGCAATGACGCGTCTGCGCGCGGGTTTGGCATCTTCGGTCTCCTGCTCTGCCTTGCGTTTCAGTTCGGGACGGGGAAGCGTGTTGTACATATTCCAGAAAGCCGGGAACAGACCGGTCATCACGCCGGGATTGGACAGGTGCAGGTTGGGCTTGAGGAAGGCTCCGAGCGCATAGGCCATGGCCCACTGCGCGGAAGGAGCAACCCAGGATCCGGGCACCGTTTCCTCCACGGGGCAAAGCGCGCCGTCCTTTTCGCCGACGCCGCAACGGGCCAGGAACGCCGTGACGAGATGACGATCCTCTTCGGCAAGCTCGGGCAGAGAAACCGTGCTGCCCTCATGGGCGGCAGCGGCCATGATCACGGTGCACAGAGGCAGAAGCTCAGGGCAGAAGGCAAGCACGTCCTTCACCACTTCGGGAGTGGGAGCCGACGTTTCGCTGGTCTTGCCGCTGCATTCCACAGCCGCGGAACCGTACTTCACGCTGAGGCCTGCGCCCTGCAGAATCTTTTCCACAAGGCCGTGCGCACGGCTCTTTCCCCATACGCCTTCCAGCACGGCGCGACCGCCGTTGAAGCCGGGGAACATGAGCACGGAAGCCGCCACGCAGGCATCCATGCAGACCACGGGAGCCTCAGGCACGGAAATCTCGCCGCGTTCCACGCTGATGTCGCGACCGTTGCGGACCACCTTCAGGCCGCAGCCGGAAAGCACATCCAGCACGAGCGGCAGCAGACGGGGTTCATGTTCGGGCAGCGTCAGACGGCATTCCGTTTCCCAGAAGGGGGAAGCCAGCACAAGAGCGGCCACGAAATCTTCGGGAAGGTCGTCGGCCAGACGGATCTGACGGGGCATGAGACCGGAGCATTCCATGCGGACAGGCAGACCGTCCTGCGAGGGAATGACGTTGGTCAGGCGAACGCCGAGCTGAGGCAGGAAGTGGCGCAGCGGCGCGATGTCGAGGAAACGAAGGGAGCTGTCGCCGGTAAGCTTGAGTCTGGCGGGCATGCCCACGCACAGCGCAATGACGAGCCAGAGGTTGAAGGCGTCGTCGCCGATGTGAATGACCTTGTCCATGTTGCGGACAAGCCCCTTGCCGCCGCGGCTCTGCACGTCGCCGTTCTCTTCCCACCAGAGCTGACCGCCGATCTGATTGAGGGCCTTCACGCCGCTCACGACGGCATCGGTAAGAGGCACGCGGGAAACGGAGGTCGTCTGTCCGGCGGCTGCGGCCACGGCCAGCCAGCAGCGGGCGGCCACGGTGTCGGACGGCGCGGGAATGCGGATATCCACGGCTTCACCGTTGGGGGACAGGTTGTAGTAGCCCTGTTCCTCTTCCATACGGGTCAGCGGTTCAATGGTCTGGAGAAGAACGAAAAGATCGCGGGAAAGGCGATTGTCGCGGGCAAGACGGGCGGCCTTGCCTTCCCAGGCGGTACGCAGCGTCTTTTCCGTTTCGGGAGCGAGACGTCCGCCGCGGCGCAGGCGGGCGAGCATCTGGGCGCGACGCATCACAAGATGCAGAATGTCGTTGTCCAGATCCATGATGGCGCCGAGTTCTCCCTTGCGGGAAGGCGCGCGATCCGTGCGCGGCCGGAAGCCGTCCTTCTTGAAATCTCTGCGTCCTTCACGACGCTCGTCATCGCCGCGTTCAAATCGACGCGGGCGGAAATGTTCCGAATGTTCCTGGCGGCGGCCTTCACCGCGTTCGCCGTCGTTTTTCCTGAAGGAACGCCTGGCGAAATCCTTTCTGTCCTCGCCCCTATTATCCATGTCAAACCTGCTTTGGTCTGTGCGTGGCGCGTCGGCAGGCGCGCACGTCGTTTCAGAAGGGGCGGAAAGCGAAGCCGACGCCCCGTATGATCACCCCGTAAACCCATGATCTTTCCTCAGGAAAAATCATGATGAACAGGCATGATATCCCTATTGCATCCGGCCCGCAAGTCTTTTGCCCTGCCGCCTCCCGGCACGCTTCACGAAGCCGCCGGAAAAGGATATGCTTCTGCCTGCCCGGAAATCGCCGGGAATCATCACCCCACAAGGATCAGCTTCATGGAACAGTTCACGCCCTTCGATCGTCTTTTCCAGTCCTGCGGAAGAATATGGCACATCCGCCGCGCCGACATGGACAAACTCTGGGCCGACATGGATCAGAAGGAAGGCGGAGAAGACCGTCTTCCCTACTGGAATGAAATATGGCCATCCTCCCTGGCTCTGGCCGGATGGCTTGCGGAAATGCAAGACGACATCAAAGGAAAGCCCTGCCTCGACATGGGGTGCGGACTCGGCTTCACGGCGCTGCTCGGTCAGTGGCTCGGCGCCTGCGTGACGGGCATGGACTACGAAGCCGAAGCCCTGCGCTACGCCGAAATCAATGCCCGCCTCAATGCCGTGGAAGGCGTGCGCTTCGAAGTCATGGACTGGCGCAATCCCACGCTGCCGCCGGAAAGCTTCGACCGCATCTGGGCCGGAGACATCATGTATGAAAAGGACTTCGCCGAACCCATTGCGGCCTTTCTCGCCTGCATGCTGAAAAGCGGAGGCCGCGCCTGGATTTCCGAACCCGGAAGAGATGTCTTCCATCATCTTCTCGACGCGCTGCCCGAACACAGGCTCCGCCACAAGCGCATCTGCTCCCTTCCCGTTTCCCCGCTCACGGAACAGGACGTTCCGGTTCCCGTCACCATCTGGGAAATAGCCAGATAATCAAAAGGCGGCCTGAAAAGGCCGCCTTTTTTCAGGCCCGGCGTCACTATCGTTGGCCGAGCCTGTCCGCCAGAAGCTCCGCCGCCTCCCGCGGCGACAGAACGCTGGCATCAATCTTCCGGCTGTTCATTTCTTCATAGAGCGGGAGCCGCTTCAGACTACGTTCCAGCACATCCGGACTTCTTTTTCCGGCTTCGATATCCCTGCGCAGGCGTTCATCAAGCGCCTGCGGTGACGAAGTGAGCGTAAAAAGAGAAAAACGTGTGTCGGAAAGGTCGAGCCTGCCGAGCACATTTTCCACGATCGAAGTTTCATGCATGACCCAGCAGAAGATGACATAGCGATACTCGGAGCAGTGCAGAAAGCTGTTCAGAAGATACGCTATGTTGCCGAGCACCATGGCCCGGGTCTCGTCGTTGACCACAAAAGGCGACATGTTCCAGCACCAGTCCCCGTCCAGAAAGACCGAAGGCTGCAGGATGCGAAAAAGTTCCCGGCATACGGACGTCTTTCCTACTCCCATCGTTCCGTTGACGAATACAAGTTCCTTCATGCCGCTCCCCCTTCCGTCATCAAAAGTCAGGACCGCCCCTTCAAGGGGCGGTTTGATTTGACCCTATAAGGGTCTGT
>OOCM01002000.1_pt1 | contig 14509 bp, 9 predicted proteins | sample 1671111 | NCBI WGS metagenome assembly OOCM01 (sample SAMN06348123, study PRJEB24527) | human gut metagenome | biome: human gut; feature: ankylosing spondylitis patient; material: feces | host: Homo sapiens | place: China | collected 2015-10 | reverse complement strand
GAGAGCTGCGTGAGGCTCAGAAAAAAGCCAGACAGCTCAAAGCGGCTGAGATAAATAATAACGCTGCTCCTGCGATCGCTGCCATGCCTGCTGCAGAGGTCATTGCACCTGCGGCAGAGAAGAAAAAATCCTCCGTAAAGGCGGCAGGAATGAAGTCTATTCTTGTCAGCGAAAACAAAATGTACATAACCTCTTTCGGCAAGGGCAATTCTGCTGTGCTTGAATATGAGGTGGACAATAATGACTACAACAAAACTCAGCTTTCTTCAAAGGACAACAGCAATATCGAGCTTTGTGGTGTAAACGAAGTAAACATCACTTTTTCTAGCAAGCATGGCTTTGAGAGCGGAGTGGAGATAAATACTTCAAACCCTACTCACAGAAGCGGTGAAAGCTCGCCTGTAAGATGGGATATGCTGGGGCTTAAATCGGAGCTTGAAAAGCGCTTTTTCGGCAAAACTTTTGATGATAATATACATATCCAGCTTATTTACAACATTCTGGATATCGAAAAGATACTTGCGGTGTATGTAACGAATATCGTTTATGCGCTGAACAATATGCTTGGGGAAGGCGATGAGAGCAATTACGATTTCATGGGGTATCTTTCCACATTTAACACTTATAAAGTTTTTACTAATCCTAATGGCAGCACTTTATCCGACGATAAGAAAGAGAATATCAGAAAAAGTCTTAGCAAATTCAATGCCCTGCTGAAAACTAAGCGTCTTGGCTATTTCGGCCTTGAAGAGCCAAAGACAAAAGACACAAGAGCTTCGGAAGCATACAAAAAGCGTGTTTATCATATGCTTGCAATTGTGGGACAGATAAGACAGTGTGTTTTTCATGATAAATCGGGTGCAAAAAGATTTGACCTTTACAGTTTTATTAACAATATTGATCCCGAATACAGAGATACTCTTGACTATCTTGTAGATGAGAGATTTGATTCTATAAATAAGGGCTTTATCCAGGGTAACAAGGTCAATATCAGCTTGCTTATTGATATGATGAAAGGCTATGAGGTTGATGATATCATACGCCTTTATTACGATTTCATTGTGCTTAAATCTCAGAAAAATCTCGGTTTTTCTATCAAAAAGCTTCGTGAGAAAATGCTGGACGAATACGGCTTCAGATTTAAGGACAAGCAATATGACTCTGTGCGCTCAAAGATGTACAAGCTTATGGATTTCCTGCTTTTCTGCAACTACTACAGAAATGACGTTGTCGCAGGCGAAACTCTTGTGCGCAAATTGCGTTTTTCAATGACCGATGATGAAAAAGAGGGGATATATGCTGATGAAGCGTCATAGCTTTGGGGCAAATTCAGAAATGATTTTGAAAATATCGCCGACCACATGAACGGTGACGTTATCAAGGAGCTTGGCAAGGCTGACATGGATTTTGATGAGAAAATTCTTGACAGTGAAAAGAAGAATGCGTCTGACCTTTTGTATTTCTCCAAAATGATATATATGCTTACATATTTTCTTGACGGCAAGGAGATAAACGATCTTCTAACAACGCTTATCAGCAAGTTTGATAACATCAAGGAGTTTTTGAAGATAATGAAAAGCTCTGCTGTTGATGTTGAGTGTGAGCTTACGGCGGGCTACAAGCTGTTCAATGACAGCCAGAGGATAACCAACGAGCTTTTTATCGTAAAGAACATTGCTTCCATGAGAAAGCCTGCGGCTTCAGCGAAGCTTACGATGTTCCGTGACGCACTGACTATACTCGGTATAGACGACAAGATCACGGACGATAGGATAAGCGAGATCTTAAAACTTAAAGAAAAAGGCAAGGGCATACATGGTCTGAGAAATTTTATAACAAACAATGTTATCGAGTCCTCTCGGTTTGTATACCTTATCAAGTATGCGAACGCTCAGAAGATAAGAGAAGTGGCTGAGAATGAGAAAGTTGTCATGTTTGTTCTTGGGGGTATCCCTGACACGCAGATAGAGCGTTATTACAAGAGCTGTGTTGAAGTTCCTGACATGAACAGTTCTTTGGAAGCAAAGCGCAGTGAGCTTGCGAGAATGATAAAGAACATCAGCTTTGATGATTTCAAAAATGTGAAACAGCAGGCAAAGGGCAGAGAAAACGTGGCTAAGGAGAGGGCAAAGGCTGTTATCGGACTTTATCTTACGGTCATGTATCTGCTGGTGAAAAATCTTGTGAATGTCAATGCAAGGTATGTTATTGCGATACACTGCCTTGAACGTGATTTTGGGCTGTATAAGGAGATAATTCCTGAGTTGGCTTCAAAGAACTTGAAAAATGACTACAGGATACTTTCACAGACGCTTTGTGAACTTTGTGATGATCGTGATAAGTCGCCGAATTTGTTCTTGAAAAAGAACAAGCGGCTGCGCAAGTGCGTTGAAGTTGATATCAATAATGCAGACAGCATCATGACAAGAAAATACCGCAACTGTATTGCTCATCTTACTGTAGTTCGTGAACTGAAAGAATACATAGGAGATATTCGTACAGTGGATTCTTACTTCTCCATTTATCATTATGTTATGCAGCGCTGCATCACGAAAAGGGAAGATGACACAAAGCAAGAAGAGAAAATAAAGTATGAGGACGATCTTTTAAAAAATCACGGCTATACGAAAGACTTTGTAAAGGCTCTCAACTCGCCGTTTGGATACAACATTCCGAGGTTTAAAAATCTTTCAATTGAGCAGTTGTTTGACAGAAATGAATATCTTACGGAAAAGTAGCGTGGTGTAGATACCGCCGCTCTCTTGGGGGACAGGTGGCGGCGGTGATATTCATTCTTGTAAAAGACGTGGTGGATATTCTGTTTGATTTGTTTTTTGGAAAGAAGAAGTAGGACAAGTGATAATCAGAGCGCTGTATGCAATGTGGTGCGGATATCTACAAACGCTTAGCAGCATAAAGCTGTTGGATAAAGACGGCGAGATATCTAAAGATGTAACAACTCATATCACAAAAGAAGAAGCCAAAAAGCTGATGAAGCTCCTTAAAAAATTGAATATTTTTTGATTTTCTACCTCATCAGCGTCATTAGGGGAATAGCCCCAATCGTCTGTAGAAGCGATAACAACAGTATCGTTCTTAAAGTCAACTATAGCGCCAACACCATATGTAGTGATAAGCTGAGTTTTTCTTATATCTCCAACGGAGATCTTTTTGTCTGAATATGTTGATATGCCATTCTTCTGCATAATCTCTTATTCTAGGCTCGATACTTTCGACACGTTCAAGCATGGTTCGTTTTATCTGCTCTATATCTTTATCATCAGCAGTTTTCCGACGATGGCAGCAAAAATCCTGCTCTCACACAGAAGATCGTGGACAGCGTATCGAGACTTTCTGAGAATGATCAGAAGCTTGTGCTGGAGATTTCGGAGAGGTTGGGGAAAGATTGAATCGATAAAGTGCCTTAATGCTAGTCATAAGGCACTTTTGCTATGTGGAACATACAAAAAAAGAGTTACGCTTTTCGATTTCTCAAAGCATAACCCTACTTGTTTAGGTAATACAAAAACTCCCCCTGCGGCGTTAAATTCTGATAATAAAAAAAGCCATGACGGACAATGCCCGTCACGGCGAGTGACTGGTCGAGGTGACGGGACTTGAACCCACGGCCTCTGCGTCCCGAACGCAGCGCTCTACCAAACTGAGCCACACCTCGATATACCACTGTAATATTATATCACACCCATCAAACCTTGTCAAGGCGTTTTTTTCTGTTTTGTATCCTCTTTGCTTTTTTACTGCGTTGACCTTTGGTGTATGACGAATTTATTGAAATCATTCTCATTGTAACTTATTTTCATTGACATACGCCTTGCGTTGTGATATTATATATATAAAGGCGTTCTCGTTTGAAAGTTTTTGTATGAGGTGATGAAACTGATGAATATGAAGAAAAGAATGTTGAGCATTGTCCTGTCTGGCGCAATGGCTGTTTCTACTGCTGTGTCTGCTGGATCGTTCAGTGCCTTTGCCGTGGCGCAATGTGTTGCGTATTCAGGCTCTAATGTGAATGCTCAGGACTATGTGCAATGGTCTGACACAGTGAAATCTTACCTGACAGTGTGCGACAACGGCAATTATATGCGTGTCCAGTCAGGCGCTATCGAGGGCAAGCTCCTTGTGGAATATTACAGCTCTGATTTTGAACCGCTCAGCACTAAGCTTATCGACAATGAACTGCCGATCTTTGGTGCTTTCTATGACTCCGGCAATAATTATTATGTCCTTAGCGGTCAGGAAAATCCGAAACAAAACGACTCCCTCGAGGTTTTCCGTATAACGAAGTATGATAAGAATTGGAACAAAATAAAGTCCTGCGGTCTGTATGGAGCTAACACTACAGTTCCATTCGATGCAGGCTCGGCAAGAATGACCCATAGCGGTGACCACCTGCTTGTCAGAACTTGCCACGAGATGTATAAGTCAAGCGACGGAAATAATCATCAGGCTAATGTTACCATTGAAGTGGATATGCCTTCAATGACTATCACTGATTCGTATACCGGCATCATGAACGTTGATTATGGCTATGTGAGCCACTCCTTCAATCAGTTTATAAAAACTGATGGCAACCATATAGTCGCCCTCGACCATGGTGACGCTCATCCACGTTCTGCCGTTCTGGTGAAGTATAATTCTGATTTTACTACAGGCAAATTCTTCCCAAGCTATTTTGAACAGGTCAGCAATATCGACGTTGTAACATACCCTGAATATACCTCCGGTCACTATAACTATACAGGTGCGGCTATAGGCGGCTTTGATGTGTCATCATCAAGCTATATAGTGGCACAGAGTACAGTTGACCTTGACTATATCAATACGTCAAAAACACGAAACGTCTATGTTTCCGCTGTTTCAAAGGACCTTTCCACAAACAAGCTCAATAAGATAACTTCTTATGCAGAGGGTACAGACTCAGCTTCTGCTCCACAGCTTGTGAAGATAAATAATAACAGCTTTTTGCTATTGTGGGCCAGAGATACAAAGGTAAGCTGTGTGAAGCTAAACGCTGACGGCACAGTAAACGGCAGTATACACACCTTTGAGGGAAGCCTTTCAGATTGCCAGCCTGTTATCAAAAACGGCAGAGCAGTATGGTATGTTTACGATAAAAATAACGTGACTTTCAACTCCCTGAACCTTTCAAATCTTGACGATATCAAGACAGTTGACGTCAAGACAGGTCATGACTATGAAACAAAGTACGCATCAAAAACTGACGGCACTGTAACACAGACCTGCAAGTCTTGCGGCTATGTGAATAAGTTCACAGTTCCGACCTCTACCACTGTTTATTGGCGCACAGACATTTCGAATACGTCCTTTTCAAGCGCATTGAGCAAAACTCAGTTCAGCGTGGGCGACAGCATTGATTTCTGGCTTTATGACGATACAGATTACACAGTTGAATTTTCTGATCGCAGTATGGTAAGTGTAAATAAGCTTGAAAACTATTCTAACGACATCAGACGCATCACATTCAAAAACGGCGGTTCACTCACTGTAAAAATTTATCCTACATACAATCCGTCTGTAGCAAAGACATACAAATTCACCTGCGGATGCACGAGCCACACATATGGCAGTGCTGTTATCACAAAACAGCCTACCTGCACATCAGAGGGTACAAAAACAAAAACTTGTACACAGTGCGGAGCAACAGTAACAGAAACAATTGCAAAGCTTTCCCACAGCTACAGAACCACAGTTGTTGCACCTACTTGCACTACTGACGGCTATACACTCCACAAGTGTTCTGTTTGCGGTACTTCATACAAGGATAGCACAACAAAAGCAACAGGTCACAGCTACGGAAATTCAGTTGTAACAAAACAGCCGACCTGCACAGCAGAGGGTACTGCTATAAAGACTTGCACAAAGTGCAATGCGACAGTTACGGAAAAGCTTCCTGCAAAGGGTCACACAGCAGTTACCGACAAGGGCTACCCTGCTACTTGCACCACCGCAGGCAAAACAGACGGCTCACATTGCTCAGTTTGCAATACTGTTATCAAGGTTCAGACAGTGATAAATGCCACAGGTCACAAGTCAAGCGGTTGGATAGTCGACAAAGCGGCTTCTATCGGAGTTAAAGGCTCAAAGCACAGAGAATGTACGATTTGCAAAAAAGTCCTTGAAACGGCTGAGATCCCTGCACTTTCAAGAATTAGCATTTCAAAGGCAAGCGTGACACTTTCCACTTCGACCTACGCATATGATGGCAAGGCAAAAACTCCGTTCGTTACTGTAAAAGTCGGTGGAAAGACTTTGAAAAAGGATACTGATTACACTGTTTCGTACAGCAACAACACCAAGGTCGGAACAGCTACTGTAAAGATCACGGGCAAGGGCAACTACACAGGTTCAGTTTCTAAGACCTACAGTATCAAAAATAACTTCAAGAAAGCCACAGTTTCGGGCATTTCCACAAAGGCTTTCACTGGCAAGAACATCACTCAGAGCATTACTGTTAAATATAATGGCAAAACTCTAAAGAATGGCACTGACTACACAGTTTCGTACTCAAACAACAAGAAAATAGGCACTGCCACTGTAAAAATCGCAGGAAAAGGCTCTTACACAGGCACTATCACAAAGACGTTCAAGATAAATCCTGCCAAGCAGGAGATACAGAAGCTCACGGCTAAAAGCAAGGCATTCTTTGTGGATTGGGCGCAGAAAGGTTCTGCTACTGGATACGAGATACAATACGCTACCAACTCAAAGTTCACAAGTGCAAAAAAAGTTACCATAACAAGCAATAAGACCGACAAGACCACTGTTTCAAAGCTTTCAGGCAAAAAGAAATACTATGTTCGTGTTCGTTCGTACACAACTGTAAATGGTACGAAATACTACGGTGCTTGGTCGGCTTCAAAGAGTGTTACTACTAAGAAGTAATTTTATATGAGAACAGCGTATCGCAGGGGGCTGCGGTACGCTGTTTTATTTTTACTTTGATATTGCAGTTCGAGGCCTCAAAAATTATTCTTTTCCTAGTCTTTCAGAAACTTCAAGCACCAATCGTTGGTCTTTTTCCGAAAGTTTCGACCCTGCACCCAATTTCCGTCTTACTTTGGGTAGGACGGATTTTTTTGTTCCCGGTGAGATAGAATTGCGTTATGATAAATTTTGAAATCACTCGTCGTGACGGGCATTTTATGTACTCATGTCCCTTGTGCATATGTGCTAAGCCCACAAGATCGCAATTGTATGTAATGTCGAAAAGGTGCATATAGTCTTGACAAAAGACCGGACGTCTGTTAAACTTATCCTAAGCAAAGACCGGGGACGACACCCATAGAAAATAACAGCGTCGGAGCTAAACGCAAGCCTGTGTAATACAGGTGCTAATTTAATATAGCTGTGCAAGGGGGAGATACCCATAGAAAAAAACGTTATTGTTACAGACATAAACGGAAAACGAATCGGAGCTACCTATCCCAAAAGGGCTAAGGGGCTTGTTAAGAACGGTCGGGCAGAGTATGCAAGCGACTGTGAAAAATGTACTATAAGAATGTTGGATACTCATAAGCCGACCGTGGATGTTACGGAGGTAAATAATATGAGTAAAGTAATAGATTTTGATCCTAGAGATTTTAAGGCAGATAAGTCCTGCGAAAACAATGTCATAGCTAAATATTTTGTGACCGATAAGGACGGCGAAAACGTTATTGCCTATTCTATTGGAAACTGGAATTGGGATTGGACGCAGATATGCTGTGACAAAAAGCTTGAGAAAAATACCGACTATGTTTTCAGATTTGTGATAGTCGGAGGCTATTGCAATACGTGCGATGAAACTTCTCGTTTTGAGATCGTGCCTATGCCAGACGGCAGCTTAACCGATGAAGCTTACGAAGACAGATACACCTACGATCTGGCTCAGAACAGATATAAGCCTGTTTTATGCAAAAAGACCGACGAGGGTATGCTGAGGCTGTTTGAGATACCTTTCAGCACCTTTGATTGCGAAGATTTCAGGTTTGTATTCGTTGCTATGCACGCTGTTGCAACGCTTTATGCACCAAAAGAGTTTTCAGCTTATGCAGACCTTGAGAATACGAATTTTGACCAGCTTCGTGATGAGATCAACAGCAAAAACAGCGAGGATAATTCTGCAAATGTGATGATGGATTTCACAGGCGCTCATGTCACACGCTCGACTGTCACCGATCTGCTGACAATGGCTCGTTTTGGCAAAAACGAGAATGTTTGTATTGATTTTACAGGAGCTTTCATAGAGGACGATAAGCCGGACGATATTCAGGTTGACGCAGATGATTCCGGGTCTGACGATATTGCTGTTGAGCTTATGGACGTTGCAAACAACTGAGCTTCGCAGGAAGATATACTTTACTGAGATATTGTGATTTAATACAGCAAAAAGAGGCAGAGAAACCCATTGATCGGGTTTCTCTGTTTTTTTGGTTTCGCACAAAAAAACCACCCACAGCCAAATCAGCCGTGGGTGGCAATACTATTTTAAATTAACACTATTCTTTATTTTCCCAGCGCTATCTTGCCCATTGCGTCTGCCTGCATGATAGCGTCATAAAGCTCGATAGGCTGTACGTCGCCTGCAAGATTGTGGATAGTTTCGCCTGAGATACAAGCGTTCTTTGCGATAGTTTCTACCTGCTCAGGTGTCGTTACACCGATCTCTTCAAGTGTGACAGGAAGTCCCACTTCAAGGCAGAAGTTCTGTACCTCTTCAAACTCTTTCTTTGGCGCACCCTCAAGTACAAGCTGAACCAGTGTACCAAGGGCTACACAACAGCCGTGGTCTGCGTGCTTGATTCCCAATGATGTCACGCCATTGTAGAACGAGTGTGCAGCCGCACAGTTTACGTTGTCTGCTCCAACGCCTGAAAGATATACGTTAGCCTCGCAGATAGCTTCAAGGGCAGGTGTAACTGCGTGTACCTTGCAAGCCTCAACTGCCTGCTTGCCGTATGTTTTCAGCGTGTCATAGCAAAGTCTTGCAAGTGCCTGTCCTGCTCTTGTGATGCCTGTGCCTTCAAGGCTTGCGGACTCTGTTCTTATGGAAGCTCTGCCCTCAAAATATGTACCAAGTGCATCGCCCATGCCTGCAATAAGGAACTTTACAGGTGCGTTTGCGATAACTGTTGTGTCTACCATTACTGCGTCTGGATTGGTAGGATAGAAAAGATATTTGTCAAAGCTGTGGTCATCATTGTATATTACTGACAGACCTGTACATGGCGCATCTGTTGCCGCAACTGTAGGCACGATAACAATGTGCTTGCCTGTGTAGTATGCTGTAGCTTTTGCAGTATCAACTGCGCTTCCGCCGCCAACTGCAACTACTGTGTCTTCCATTTTGGCTATCTCGCCCTTGCTTGATATACCACCAAATACTTCATAGCGTCTGTAATCGTCAAGCTCGCCAAAGCTTTTCTCTATCTTGTCATGACAGGCTTTGTAGCCGCTGTTTGAACATACAAACAGCCACCTTTTGCCCATATAGCCCATTTCTTCATGAAACTTAAGTGTAGCATCTCTGCCCTGAACATATTTGAGCGGCTCACGCATTGCTCTGAGTCTTCCCATCATAATGAATTACCTCCGATTTGTTTGATTTATTAACTTTATACGGAATTCTCTCCGTATTTTCAATTAGATTATAGCATTTTGCACAAAAGATGCAAGGAACATTTTATAAATGATATGTGAATTATTTGTTGTGGCAAGTTTTGAAAAATAGTTGCTTAATATACATAAATATAGTATAATGAGTATTAAGACAGTATGCGTCATAAGGTTGTGTATTTTTCATAGGCTGTGGGGTGCGTTTTTGTGCAGATATACAAAAGTGTGATGTTATGATAACCATATCGGGATAACTGCAACTAAGTATATGAAAGGGCAAAAATGAGAGAGCATGAAACGGAGATAAAAATGAGAAATGCAAAGCTTGGAGATGTCATCGCCTTTGTCCTAAGGTCCATGAACGAGGAAACTCGTCAGACAGACGAGGAGGCAGAGGCGCAGATGAAAAGGTTGATACGCATACTTGTCTTGGAGGGATATGTGAATGAACAAGAATGAATTGAGAGCCGTTGTAGAAAAGGCTCAGAATGGCGAAAAGACAGCTTTTGAGAAGCTGTACAAAGAGTTCCACGAGAAGCTTTATTTCTTCGTGCTGAAAAACGTTGGGGATAAGCATACCGCAGAGGATATCACCGAGGACAGCTTTTTGGCTTCAATGGAGGGGATAGGGTCGCTGAAAGAGCCTGAGCATTATGAAACGTGGCTTCACTCTATCGCTTTCAACAAGTGCAGAATGTATTTCAGACAAAAGGGCAGAGAGGATAACATAAGCCTTGATGACGAAAACCTCAGCGAGGATATCCATGCTGACGATACTGTTATGCTCCCTGAGGATTATGCCGACAGCAAGGAGCTTAAACGCTGTCTGAAAAAGGTCATAGAGGGGCTGAAGCCTGAGCAGAGGTCGGCGGTGATACTTTATTATTATGACGGCATGCCGCTGAAAAAAGTGTCCGAGATTTTGGAGATAAGCGAGAATGCCGCCAAGCAGAAGCTTTTTAAGGCGAGGGCAAAGATAAAGAAAGAGATAGAGCGTATCTTTGAGGGCGGCGCATTTGCGGCTGTGCCTATGAGCGCAATGATGAGAGCGGCTCTGCCGAAAAAGTATGCAATGACAGCGGCTTCACCTGTTACAGCGTTGAAAACCTCTTCCGCTGCTATAAAGATAGTGGGAACTGCGGCGGCTGTGGTGGTGGCAGTGAGCATACCATTGGCTCTCCGTGGAGTGAACAACAACGGCTTCGGCGTTCACGATGACAGCAGTGTTTCAGACAGCTTAAATGATGATAGCCTTGACCTTTCTGACAGCAGTATGGCAGACGCTTCATCAGAGAAGATACCTGAAATCAGTTCGTCAAAAGCTGAAACAGACAGCATATCTGAGCCGTCAAGCGAGCCTGAAAAGGTAACAGACACCGCCGTGACAACTGCACCTGCACCTGTGCAAACCGATACTCCTGTTACAGATACGCAAGGCGAAAATACAAGCGCTGTCCTCCCAAGTGCAGACAACCCAGGCGAGGAGCTGTTTTCAAATACAGTGGGGGATATGCTCAAAATGGCAGACAACAACTATGAGTTTGTTTATCCAACATTCGTTCAAAACGGCTATGATTCTATGTATCAGTGCTCGGCTTTTCCGCAGTATCACTTCGGCAGGGCGGCTTTGAATACCGAAACAGGCAAGGGCTATGTTGACGAAAGCCTGCCTGTCACAAGGGTGGAGCTTTACAATGGTGCATACATCACAAAGAATATCTATGTGGGCATGACATACAACGAGCTTTGCAACGCTCTGGGTGAAAAGCCACTTATGTATCTTTCAAATACAGACAGAAACCGAATCGTATCAGCGACAATAAACGGCAGAACATGGTGGTTCGGCTTTGACCTCACTGACGAACAGCTTGATGAAACATATAAAAGAATGCAGGCTCAGACGGACAGCGAGACTTTTGAACTCAACCCATATCAATACGGCGTTGACATCTCTGACATTGACCCTGTTACAAGCGTGGCAGTGTGTGATATAAGCGACAATTAAGAACAGCAAAACGGATATACTATATATAACAGAAAAAGTGGAGGCTCTTTGCGAGCTTTCCGCCTTTTTCATATGTTCAGCATTACGGAAGCGTAAAACATTCCGTCACCATATTCAAATTTAGCTACGCCATTGTATTTGGCGGCAATGTTCTTGACAGACTCTGTGCCGATTCCTTTGCCTTTGCGTTTTGAGGAAAGGAAACCGCCTTCTGGGTCGGTGAGGATAGTTCCGGTGAAGGTGTTGTCCACCGCCAAGCAGAGGGAATAGCTGTCAGCCTTTGCTCTGATTATTATTTTTTTATTCTTTGCACTGTCAGCCACGCAGCCGTGAATGGCATTTTCGATAAGATTTCCGAAAAGCACAGAGAGGTCGGTTATGTCTATTTTTATATCATCTGGTATGTCAGCGCTCACCTTGTATTCAATGCCGCTGCTTTCCGCTATTTGAGCAAAATATGCAAGAAGTGCGCTTACAGATGTGTTTTTGCAGTAAATGTGTTCTGATATATCGGGCATAGAATCCCTGAAAGCGTTGAGATATTCCGAAAGCTTATCATATTCGCCCTTTTTCAGAAGCTCCTGCATAAGAGCGATATGATGTCTGACATCATGCTTATAGCGTCTTGTTTCTTTTATCTTATCCTGCAAATAGTCATATTGCAGGTTCTGCATTTCAAGCAGGTGGTTATTTTCCTGAAGCCGCAGATTTTTCTGCTGCTCGATGACCAGCCGTGCCACGATGTAATACACCAGAAATGCTCCTGCGTTTATAAAGAACAGGGCTATGGTGTTCTTTGGCTCCAGAGCAAGCTCTAAGCTGCTTTTCGCAGAGTTGCCGTAGAGCGTATAATACCATATTATATAGAACGTAAATGGGATAAGCCAAAGATAGCGCCACTCCAGACCTGACGGCTCTCTTTCCACCGCAGGTGTGTAGACCTTTTTCATGTAGATAAAAAGCGGCCCCCATACCACGGCTTCTGTCATAAGCATACAAAGGGAAAACGACCAGCGGTATGATTCATAGGCAAGTGACGGGAACAGAATGCCCTCCAGACATTTTGAGGTAATGACGATAAAGCTTGCGTTATTTGAAAGCAGAAGCAGTGTGAAGCCTGTTTTGCCGACCTTGACCTTCACAGCGAAAAAGTAAAAAGCCGCATAGAGCAGGGTGCTGACTGCACTTAGCAGACCTGCATTTGTGCTGAAAAATGCCGCCTGCCAGCCTAAGAAGATCTGCACCAGTGAAAGAGCCACAACAAGTCCCACAGTAGCTGTTTTGGAAAAGCGAAGCCTATGCCGGAAGGGATAAAGGGCAAGCACCATAAGTGGCAGAAAATTCAGAAGGGAATATATGCCCACTTCCACAAGGCGGTACAAAGGAGGCATTACTGCTCACCGCCTTTTCGCAGATCACTGAAGCGAAACTGAGCGAAGGCGTCTAATGTTTCTCTGGATTTTCGGCGACTTATGGGGATATGTGTGCCGTCGCTCATTATGAAAAGGTCGCTTTTTTGCTGGGCTATCTCATAGAAATTCACGATGACGCCTTTGGTGGAGGTGTAAAAGTATGAATGACTGCAAAAAATGCTCTCGATCTCAGCAAAAGAATTTCTTGAAACTATGCTTTCACCGTCTGTGCAATGGATTGTCACGATATGTGACGCACAGTCTATGTAGATAACATTTCTGAGTATCACGTTCTGACCGTCGGGAAGCTTAACGGAACGCATACGATCAATTTCATCAGAACCGATCCTGTCAAGCATGGCTTTTACTTTGTCAGCCTGAAAGGGCTTGCAAAGATAGTAGCAGGCGTTGAGGTCGTAGCTTTCGCTTGCAAACTCGTTGCTTGAAGTGCCGAATGCGATATGCACGTTTTTGTCTGTTTCACGAAGCTTTTCTGCGACCTCTATCCCTGTCATTTTCCCCATGAATATATCAAGCACAACCAGATCATAAGCTCCCATCTGCCAACATGACAAAAAGCTTTCTCCGCTTGAAAACGTATCTATCTGACAGCTGTGAGCGGTTTGTTCGGAAATATATTCATGAAGAAGTGCAAGGTCGTTTTTATTATCGTCTACCAATGCCACTCTCATACTGTAAAAATCCTTTCTTATACATGATTTCTTAATATATAATAACACATATCAAAGCAAAATTCAAGCATTATTCATTTATTTTATTACCGCTTGTGCAGGTTTTTGACCGTTTGTGCCAAATCTATTGACAAAGTGTGTAGGCTATGTTAAAACAATCGAGTAAAATTATGTTCTGAGTAAAAAAGAAAAATCAGCAACAAAAAAATATTATGGAGGAATTAGAATGAAAAAGAAAATTTTAAGTTTTCTGCTTGCGTTGTGTCTTATCGTGGCACTTGTGCCAATGACAGCGTTTGCAGCGGAAGCACCGTCATTCAGCGGTGGAACAGGTACAGAGGAAGACCCATGGCTGATTGCTTCGCAGAAGGATATAATTGCTTTGGCAGAGTTCCTGAATTCAGGTAATGCAGAGGAACTTGATGCTGAAAAAGCAGGTATTGGGAACTGTTATGGCTACTATTTTAAGCAAACTGCTGATATTGATTTGACAGGAGTTGCATGGGGACCAATTGGTTATTCTGGAAGTTATTATTTCGCAGGAAACTATGATGGTGGCGATCACAGCATCACGAATGCGGTTTCTGCCGGAAAAGTTGACCCAGATGGTTACGCTACAGCGGGCATTTTTGGATGGGTTGCTTTTGGTTCGGTTGAAAATCTGCATGTGAAAAACGCAAACTTTGTGGCAACCGGTCAGAAAAATTATAGTTATGTGGGCGGTATTGCAGGTGTGTGTTATGGTTCATCCATCATAAACTGCT
>OOCM01001995.1_pt1 | contig 14529 bp, 10 predicted proteins | sample 1671111 | NCBI WGS metagenome assembly OOCM01 (sample SAMN06348123, study PRJEB24527) | human gut metagenome | biome: human gut; feature: ankylosing spondylitis patient; material: feces | host: Homo sapiens | place: China | collected 2015-10 | reverse complement strand
GTCTGTTTATCGACCACGGCATGGGCATCGTGTTCGGCGAGACCTGCGAGATCGGGGATAACTGCACCATCTACCACGGAGTAACGCTGGGCGGTACCGGCAAGGATACCGGCAAACGCCACCCCACCTTGGGCAACAACGTGCTTATCGGCGCAGGCACCAAGGTGCTGGGCCCGGTGTTTATCGGAGATAACGCCCGCATCGGCGCAGGCAGCGTGGTGCTGCGCAACCTGCCCGCCAACTGCACCGCCGTGGGCGTACCCGCCGAGGTAGTGCGTATCAACAACAAGGCGGTGAACCCCGCCGACGATCTGGACCAGCAGGATCTGCCGGACATCGTCTCGCAGCGGCTCACCGATCTGGACCGCCGCCTGAGCCAGCTGGAAAAGACCGCACAGGGCGATATCCCGCCCACTGCCGCGCAGATCGCTGCCCGGCAGCGGAAATAAAAGATTTCTTTGAAAAAAAGAGGAGACAGGCTTCCCGGAAAGGTCGCCTGTCTCTTTTTTTGTTGTCAGCTGCGGTTATAACACCGGCTCACCGTTTTCTTTATTGCAATACATCCGGGCATCGGCCTGCCGGATGGCCTCGGTCAAGGGCTGCACATTGCACACGCCGCCAATGCTTACCGAAAGCCGGAGCTCCGGGTGGCTGGGCACCCGCGCTGCCTGCACAGCGTTCTGCACTCGTCGGATGACGCTTTCTACGCCGTCAGGGCAGTTCTGGGGCATCAGCAGCAGAAATTCATCGCCGCCATAGCGGATCAGGATATCAGTCTGACGCAGACAGCTCTGCATGGCTGCGGCCACGGTCTGCAATGCTTCGTCTCCCACCAGACGTCCAAAGCTGTCGTTGACCGACTTGAACTGGTTCACATCGATCATCGCCACACCGCCGTGCATCTCGCCCCCGGCAAGGAACTTATCAAAATAGCGGCGGGTGTAGGCTCCGGTCAGGGGGTCTACGAAGGCGCTGCGCTCCATGCCGTTGCAGCGGTCCAGCAGCAGCCGGTGGCCGCCCATATCCAGCCAGCGGCCATCCGTCAGCCGGGTGACCATTTCCAGCATACAACCCCTGCCGCCTACCTCGATATACTTGGAAATGACAAAATAGGCTTCCTCGTCCTTGAACTCGATCTTATTCAGGATGGTCTTGCGGGCGTAGGCTTTGGCGGAGATGCAGTTTTCGCACCGGGTATCCTTGTTCCATACCATGTGGCAGTTGCCGGGCTTTTCGGTCAGGATGCCGTCACTGTCCAGCGCAAGCACCTTGCGGTGCTCCGGGTCTACCAGACGCACCACATCAAAGATGCCCTGCAGCCGCCGTAGGAACCGGGCGGGATCTTCCTCCGGGTCGATGGCGGTCAGCAGCTCTGCCTGATGCTCCACGCGGTGCTGTTCATCGGTGAGCTGCCCCAGCACGTTCACGCAGCGGCGCACCCCGGCACCGCTCCAGATGGTATGCAGCGCCATCCGGTGCAGGTGCGGCTTCCCATCTCGCTGCACCATTACCGGCAGCACCACGTCCGGCGCTTCCGGCGTGGCGCGGCTGATGGCCTTGGAAAGCTTGCGCCGATCCTGTTCGTTCAAAAAGCTGAGCCCCTTGCCCTGTGCAAAATCGGTCACCGTTTTTTGCTGCAAAGGCTCGGCATGGTAGTCATACACGGTCACGTTGCCAGCCAGCAGGTCGTAGTCGAACCGGATGCCACCGCACTGGGCGGCGTAGAAATCCGTGCGCTCCTTTTCCTGCTCCAGCAGCAGCTGGGAGTGGTTCTCCCGGGGCAGCGCCTCCCGGTGCAAAATCTCCTCGGAAAGGCGGTGGGTCTCCTGCCGGAAGCCCCGGTCCCACTCCGAGCGGGTCAGCTCGGTGCGCAGCTGCTCCGAGGACTCTCGCAGGCAGTCCAGCAGCAGCGGGTTGAACGCGCCGCACTCGCCGTTCAGGATCATGCGCAGCGCGGTGTCGTGGTCGTAGGCGTGCTTATAGCAGCGCTCGCTGGTCAAAGCGTCGTATACGTCTGCCAGTGCCACCACCTGCGCCGCAATGGGGATCTCATCTTCTTTCAGCCGGTCAGGGTAGCCATTGCCGTCCCAGCGCTCGTGGTGCCAGCGGCAGATGGCGTGCGCCACCTGCAACAGCGGCTCATCCCGGGCAATAGCCCGTCCCAGATCCTGCAGCATCTGCGCACCCGCCACGGTATGGTTCTTGATAATGGCAAACTCCTCGGCAGTCAGGCGGCCGGGCTTGTTCAGGATTTCCTCCGGGATGACGATCTTGCCGATATCATGCAGCGCCGAAGCGGTGCTGATGCGGGCGATATCGCTTTCGTCCAGCTGATAACGGTCGGTCTTTTGCACCAGCTGATGCAAAAGCAGGTCGGTCAGGGTGCGGATGTGCAGGACATGAAGCCCGCTTTCACTGTTGCGGAACTCCACCACATGGCTCAGAATGCTGATCATCAGCACGCTGTTATGCTCTTTTTCGTACACCTGATCGGTAACAAGGCGGGTGAGCCGCTTTTGCTTGGCGTACAGCATGAGGATATTCTTCACCCGGCGCAGGATCATGATCCGCTCGAAGGGGCGGCGGATATAGTCTGCCACACCCAGATCATAGGCACGCTCAATGTTGGCGGTATCCTCTGCCGCCGAGATGACGATGACCGGGATCTCGTCCAGCCATGCATGATACTTCATCACCCGCAGCACGTCAAAGCCATCCATGCCCGGCATCATCAGGTCCAGCAGCAGCAGGGAGATATCCGTGCGCTGCCGCATCAGTTCCACTGCCGCTGCGCCATCCTCCGCCTCCAGATAGTCATAGCCATCGCCCAGTATCTCCTTGAGCAGGGCACGGTTGATCTCGGAATCATCCGCGATCAGGATCTTCGGTTTCTCGTTCATGGCCATGTTTCTCCTTTTGCGGCGCATCCTTCTGCCCCGGCTTTGTTCCGGGCACACCGTCCGCACTGACTGGATGTAATAGGTTTTCCCTGGCATCCGCTTTATTGCATTCATTTATACTTTACTGGATTTTACAGCAAAATGCAAGACTGAGCGCAGCATTTTCTGCCATTTTCCGGTATTTTCTGCAAACGTTTTCATTCCCGGTTGTATAAATGCAATCCAATTTTTACAGTACCCTTTGCAAACGTTGTTCGAAAGCAAGCCGTTTGTCGTTACAGCCCTTCCTGTGAAAATGCGGTTGCCGCGCTCCGCAGAGCGCGGCAACCGCGAAATATAAACCTTATTTCCGCTGACGATGCGCAAAGCAAAGCGGAGCGCATTTTAAATCGTTCCACTCTGAAAGAAAAAGGACTGCTGCGCAAAAAAACGCAACAGTCCTTTTAAGATTCATTCTTGGGGCATCATGGCATCAAACCATCCAATCAGCTCCGCAGCCATCTGTTCCAGCCGGGTCTCCGGCTGCCATGCAGGCTGTGCAGGCTCCGGGGGCAGTGCCTGTTCCGGGGCGCAGAGGCATTCTTCCGTTTCCGGTGCAGGCTGTTCCGGTGCAGCCTCGCACTGCGGCACAGCCTCGGGGGCGGTGTCCGGCTGCGCAGGTGTTTCCGGGGCGGTCTGCTGCATGGCGGCAAGAGCAGCCTCGGCTCTGCGGCAGGCGGCTTCGGCCTTTTCTGCCCGGGCATTGGCCTGTTCCAGCTGCTCCCACGCCTGCTCACAGGCGGCTTCCAGCTCTGCATTATCGTGCTTGAGGGCAAGCAGGGTGCGCTCAAAGGCGAACATCCGGGTCTGATACCGGCGCACCTCGGCGCGTGCCGCAGCCAGCTTGCGGCTCAACTGCTCTGCCTGTGCCCGGGCGCTTTCCGCCTGTGCTGCGGCAGATGCCTGTACAGCGACCTGCCGGGCAAATTGTCCGCGCAGGGCACCGGTCTCCCGCTCTGTCTGCACCATGATGCCCTCCCATGCACACCTTGCACGGGGCTTTCGCTGACCGCATGGGCGCAGCTGCCAGCCCCATTGTAGCCTGTAATTACTTCCGCTTGTTCAGGATGGCCAGCAGCTCGTCGTAGTAACGATTGTCGCTGCTTTCCTCTTCCACGGCCTTCTTTTCAGCCGGAGCAGCAGCCGGGGCGGCATTGGATGCCGGGGCTGCGCTTGCGCCGGTATCGCTGCTGAACACCGCAGACGGCACAGACTGTGCACCGCCCATGGCGTTGTTGATGCTGTTGCGCAGATCACTGGCGCTCTTGTTGTCGAAGCCGGTGGCCACAACGGTCACGCGCATCTCGTCGGACAGGTTCTCATCAAAGGCAGTACCCCAGATGATGTTTGCATCGGGATGTGCGCTCTGGGTGATGAGGCCTGCGGCGGTCTCCACATCCTCCAGACCGATGTCCGGGCTGGAAGTGATGTTGATGATAACGCCGTGTGCACCGGCGATGCTGGTCTCCAGCAGCGGGCTGGAGATAGCAGCCTTGGCGGCGTTCTCGGCCTTGCCGGCACCCTTGGCGCTGCCCACGCCCATGTGGGCGTAGCCGGCATCCTTCATGATGGAGCGCACGTCGGCAAAGTCCAGGTTGATGAAAGCGGGCACGTTGATCAGGGCAGAGATGGACTCAACGCCCTGACGCAGCACGTTATCGGCAGCCTGGAAGGCATTCATCAGGGTGATCTTTTCCTGGCTGATCATCTTCAGGCGCTCGTTGGGGATGACGATCAGGCTGTCAACGTGCATCAGCAGGTTGGCAATGCCCTGCTCGGCCAAACCCATCTTGCGCTTGCCCTCAAAGGAGAAGGGCTTGGTAACGATGCCGACGGTCAGGATGCCCAAATCGTGTGCCACCTCGGCCACAACGGGTGCCGCACCGGTGCCGGTGCCGCCGCCCATACCGGCGGTGATAAAGACCATCTGGGAGCCCTTGAGGGCGTTTGCGATCTCGTCCTTGCTTTCTTCAGCGGCGCGCTGGCCGATCTCCGGGTCTGCACCCGCACCGCGACCCTTGGTCAGCTTGGAACCCAGCTGCACCTTGACCGAGGCATGGTTCTTGGCCAGTGCCTGCTGGTCAGTATTCATTGCGATGAACTCCACGCCCTGCAGGCCATCGCTCACCATGCGGTTCACGGCGTTGCCGCCGCCGCCGCCCACACCGATCACCTTGATCGTCGTAACGTTTTCGTCCAGTTCTTCATCGAGCATCAATGCCATAACTTTGTCCTCCATCGGATTTTTATGTGGAACTGCGCAAATGCCGCACAGAAATTATCATACGATATTTATATAACTGTATCGTATCATTTTTTTGCTCCGATTGCAAGACAAAATTGCTTTTTCGTGGGTGTTTTTTTCACAACCCCACTCCGGGCGGGTATTTCCTGCCAAATCTGTGCGCCCAGCCCCGCCAAAAGCCGGTCAAGGTCTGCATATCCGCGCCGGACAAACTCCACCCCGCCAAGGCGGCTGCTGCCCCGGGCAGCCAGCGCCGCAAGCGCCAGCGCCGCCCCGCCCCGCAGGTCCGGTGCAGTCAGCTTTGCCCCGCGCAGCGTCCCGCCCGGCTGCACATACAACGTGCGCTCTGCCACCCGGACGTTCGCACCCAGCGCCGCAAAGCCCTCGGCACAGGCAAAACGATTTTCAAACACCCTGTCCTGCAGGCAGCTTTCCCCCTGTGCGTAGAGCATCACCGCCGCCAGCAGCGGGGCGGCGTCCGTGGCAAGGCCCGGGTAGGGTGCTGTGTGCACGTTTCCCGCGCCGCGCAGTGCCCCGAACCGCGAAATGGCGGCAGCATCGCGTGCCCGCTCTACGGTGCAGCCCATTTGTTCCAGAATTTCCAGCAGCGGGGCATACAGCCCGGGTGCGCAGCCCGCCAGTTCTACCCTGCCGCCCGCCGTTGCCGCCGCGCAAGCCAGCGTGGAGGCGATGATGCGGTCTGCCACCGGCATGAAGGTGCAGCCCGCAAGGCAGCGCCTTCCCTGCACCCGGATGGTGTCGGTGCCCGCGCCCTCCACGCAGCCGCCGCAGGCGTTGAGAAAGGCGGCAAGATCCGCGATCTCCGGCTCTTTTGCAGCGCCATGCAACACGGTCTGTCCCTGCGCCGTGGCGGCGGCCAGCAGCAGCGTCTCGGTAGCGCCCACACTGGGGAAGGCAAGACAGATCTCCGCGCCCCGCAGCCCCGCCGGGGCGTACAGTGTAAGCCGTCCGGGCGCTGCGGGCAGCTGCCGCACCCCCATCTGCGCCAGCCCCTGCAAATGCAGGTCGATGGGTCTTGCCCCGATACGGCAGCCCCCGGGCAGTACAGTGCTTACCCGCCCCAGCCGCGCCAGCAGTGGCGCACAGAACAGGATGGACGCCCGCATCCGGCCTGCGGCCTCCGGTGCAAGGTCGGTGCGCATGGGCTGCCCCTGCACCACCAGTTCTGCGCCCTGCCAGCCCGCCGTGCAGCCCACGCCCCGCAGCAGGGCAAGACAGTCCTCCACATCGGTCAGGCGCGGCACATTTTGCAGCCGCACCGGCCCGCTGCACAGCAGCGAAGCTGCCAGCAGCGGCAGCACACTGTTTTTGGCCGCAGGCACTTCCACCCTGCCCTGCAAAGGCCGCCCGCCCGTAATGATCCAATCCCCAGCCATGCCAAGACCCCCGTTCTGCAAAAGATACCCCATGGTATGCAAAACGAGGGTCTTTGGTCAACAAAATGCGCCGGAAACAGCTTTCCCGCAGTCTGCGGGATTTGTCCGGTCATTTGTCCTTTTTTTTTCGCATTTCCGCGCCGCTCCTGCCCTGCCGCGGCAGGAAATGCAGCCTTTCATCAGCTTTCGCCCCGGGACACCGAAAGCACGATGCCCATCTCGCCCAAAAGCATCATCAGGCTGGTGCCGCCGGAGGAGAAAAAGGGCAGGCTGATGCCGGTGTTTGGGATGGTGTTGGTGACCACCGCGATGTTCAACACTGCCTGCAGCGCCACCTGCACCACAAAGCCCACCACCAGCAGTGCGCCAAAGCGGTCCGGCGCGTGCGCCGCCAGCGTGATGCCCCGCCACAGCAGCGCGCTGAACAGCAATATCACCGCACACGCGCCCAGAAAGCCCAGTTCCTCGCAGAGGATGGAAAAGATGAAGTCGTTCTGCGGCTCGGGCACGAACAGATGCTTCTGGCGGCTGTTGCCCAGCCCTAGCCCTGCTGCCCCGCCGCTGCCGATGGCATACAGGCTCTGGATGGTCTGGTGGCCGTCACCCAGCGGGTCGGCAAAGGGGTCCAGCCATGAATTGAGCCGGTCGGCGGCGTAGGGCACCAGCTCCGGCATCAGCACGATAGCCGTGCCGATGCCGGCAGCGCCGCCTGCTCCTGCCAGCATGAACCACCGCAGCCCGGTACCACCCACGAACATGAGCACCGCGCCAATGCTCAAAATCAGCACCGTGCCGGAAAGGTGGGGTTCCAGCAGCATAAGCACCGCCACCACCCCCAGCACTAGCGCAAAGGGCACTACCCCTACTGCAAAGCTGCCCATGCGGTCGTGGTTCAAAGCGATGATGTGAGCAAATACCAGTACCACCGCAAATTTGGCGATTTCGCTGGGCTGTAATGTGCCCAGCCCCGGCAGCACAAGCCAGCGCTTACAGCCGTTATATTCCGGCATGAACAGCACCGCCGTCAGCAGCACCAGCGAGAGCGCCAACAGCGGCCACGCAAGCTTGTGATAGATATGGTAGTCCACCCGGCTGGCCATCCACATGGCCCCCAGCCCCATGGCGGCGTACAGCAGCTGCGGCCGCACATAAGCAAAGGCGTCCTGCCGCCGGTACAGCGCCACCGCGCTGCTGGCGCTGCACAGCATCATCAGCCCAAAGGCTACCAGTGTGAGCACCAGCACCAGAAAGGGCAGGTCCATGGGCGGCAGCGGCCGCAGCAGCCCTTTGCGGGCAGCAGTTCTGTGCAATCCCGGTCACCTCCGTTTCTGTTATTGTACGCGGATGCGGGGGCGGTTAGTCATACGCACCGCCCCCGGGTGCATAAACTGCCCGCAAAGGGGGTGCTGCCATGCGCGGTTCAAAACCCATGGACGCCCTGCGCACCCTGCCGGAGCGGGCGTTCCGTCTGCGGGCACGGCTTATTGCGGTGGGGCTGTGCGCCGTCTGCTTTGCAGGGCTCATCGGGCGGCTGTTCTGGCTGCAATTATGCACCGGCGGCTGGTACACCCAGCGGGCGCTGGGGCAGCAGCTGCGAGACACCGTTGTGCCCGCCGACCGGGGCAAAATATACAGCGCCGACGGTGCGCTGCTCGCCGCCAACAGCAGCTGCTGGACCCTGCGCGCCAGCCCCCGGGAGATGCCGGAGGATAAGCTTGCCCTTGCCGCCAAGGAGCTTGCGGAGATTCTGGAACTGGACGAGGCAAAGCTGCTGGAAAAGTTCAGCGACCGGCGCGCGAACGACTGCCTTTTGCGCTACCGGGTGGAGCGGGAAACTGCCGATGCCGTGCGGGATTTCTGCGCAGAGAACGGCATTACCGGCGTGCGCATCAATCAGGACTCCAAGCGCTGGTACCCGCAGGGAGAGTTTTTGGCCTCGGTGCTGGGGTTCACCAACGTAGACAACGCCGGGGTCAGCGGGCTGGAGCTCGAATACAACGACACCCTTACCGGGCAAAACGGAGTGGTGCTGACCGCCGTGAACGCTTGGGGCTACACGCTGGCGCAAAGCTACGAAACCGAACTTGCCCCCGTGGAGGGCAGCGGGCTGCGGCTGACCATCGATGCAAATATTCAACATTATCTTGAAAATGCGTTGAATTATGCGGTGCAGGAGCACCATGTAGCCGCCCGCAGCGTGGGCATCGTGATGGAGGTGAACACCGGGGCAGTGCTGGCCATGGCTACCACCCCGGCCTACGACCCCAACCAGCCCCGGGTCATCGCCGATAAGGCCGCACGCGCTGCCGTGGACGCCCTTTCCGGCAAAGAGCGCGCCGCCGCCCTGCAGCTGGCGCAGCAGACCCAGTGGCGCAACAAGGCGGTGAGTGACTTATACGAGCCGGGCAGCGTGTTTAAGCTCATCACCTGCGCGGCGGCGCTGGATGCCGGAGCCATTACCCGGCACTCCACCTTTTACTGCGGAGACTCTATCTCGGTGGCGGGCACGCGGTTCCACTGCGCCAACCACAAGCGCCACGGCAGCCAGACCGTGACACAGGCACTGGAAAACTCCTGCAACCAGAGCTTTATCCAGATCGGGGCGCGGCTGGGCAAGCAGGCTTTCTGCGATTATTTTGCCGCCTTCGGCCTGCGGGAACCCACCGGCATCGACCTGCCCGCCGAGCCGAAAAAGAGCCTGTACTACACCGCCGACCGCATGGGGCCGGTAGAGCTGGCCTCCTGCGCCTTCGGGCAGAGCAGTAAGATTTCCTATCTGGAAATGGCCTCCGCCGTCTGTGCGGTGGTGAACGGCGGCAAGCTGATGCAGCCGTATCTGGTCTCGGATATTCTTGCGCCGGACGGCAGCGTTTTGCAGCACAACCAACCGGTCTGCAGGCGGCAGGTCATCCAGCCCGCCACCTCTGCCACCATGCGGGAGATGATGGAGGCAGTGGTGCTGTACGGCGGCGGGCGCAACGCGCAGATCGCGGGCTACCGGGTGGGCGGCAAAAGCGGCACCAGCCAAAAGCTGGACAGCGCCGACGAGAAGGCGCGCATTGCCAGCTTTGTGGCGGTAGCGCCCATCGATGACCCGCAGTTTTTGTGTCTGGTCTGTCTGGATGAGCCACACAGCTGGACCACCGCCGGCGGCAGTCTTTCAGCACCGGTCTGTGCCGAGGTGCTGGAGCAGACGCTGGTGTACAAAGGCGTCCCCCGGGCAGCAGACACCGGCAGCGCAGACGCGCAAGCCGCTGCCCTGCCCGCTGATGGGGACAGCTTTGACGGGGCATGATGATTTTGAATGGCCTCCGCTTGCGCTCTGGCCATAGTCAGCGGAAAAATTATTTTAAATAGAGCAATGCCGGAGCGTCTGCGGACGCTCCGGCATTGCATTTTCACGGGAGGGGTCGTGGCGGCAAACGGTAGGTGCAGCGCCGCTTTCTGCAAAAGCGCGGCGCTGCGGGCTTACCCCTTCCGTCATCGCCTGCGGCGATGCCACCCGCTCCCCACTCTGTCGCTAACGCGACATCTCTCCCCGGCCGGGGAGAGTCTGTCCAAGGGGACGGCTTTAGCGGTAGCGAGAAAGTTTCCGGCATAGCCCAAAGGCGTCTCCGCGAGGGCTGACTTCCCCCGCTCCGGGGGAAGATGTCACCGCAGGTGACAAAAGGGGGATTCTGGCTGCGAACGCAGTGAGCAGACTGAGGGGGTATTCGGTAGCGCCTGAGAGGGCGCTCCTACTAAAAAAATTTACGGAGGTACAACAGATGTACGGCTTACCGGATACCCTGCGGCCGCTTTCGGCGGCGGAAGAACAGGTGATGCTTGCGGTGTGGGCGTGCCCGGGCGCGGCGGCGCGGCGGGACATCAGCCAGAAGCTCAAGGCCACCGGCTGGGCAGCAGCCACGGTGCTGAATTTTCTCTACCGGTTGGAGGAAAAAGGCTGGGTCAGGTCGGCAAAACAGGGCAACTGCAACGTGTATGTGCCGCTGGTCACCCGGCGGGCTTACGGCGTGTACTGTATGCGGCAGCGGCTGGATACCCTGTTTGACGGCGACCTTGCCGCCGCCGTCCATGCGCTGGTAAGCGAGAGCGGCTGCTCCCAGAGCGCCTTGGAGCAGGCCATCCGGGTGTTGGAGGAGAAGCATCAGGAGACGGAGGAGTACGATTTGTACGACCCCTATGGCTGAATTGTTTCATATTTTTTTACAAATTGTTGGTTGACAGCGAAATATCCGTTCTGTAATATAAAAACAATTGAAAAATGAGAAACTGATATGGACGAACAGGAAAGGAGCAGTCAGACACATGGATCATTTGCAGAATGTATTAAGCTACTTCGACCAGCAGCAGCCCCTTTGCGCAGAGCATGACAGCATCCCCAAGGACCTCTATCGGGAGTTCGGGGTCAAGGCCGGTTTGCGCGACGAGACCGGCAAGGGCGTGCTGGCAGGTCTGACCAACATCTCGGACATCCGGGCGTTCCAGTATGTGGACGGGGTCAAGCACCCGGCAGACGGTCAGCTGCTGTACCGCGGCTATGACGTAAAAGACCTCATCAACGGCAGCCGCGGCAGCCGCTTTGCCTTTGAGGAGGCGGGATATCTTCTGCTGTTTGGTCAGCTGCCCACCCCGGAGCAGCTGGAACAGTTCTGTGCGGTGCTGGGCGAGTGCCGCACCATGCCCACCAACTTTACCCGCGATGTCATTATGAAGGCACCCAGCCACGATATCATGAACAGCATGGCGCGCAGCGTGCTGACGCTGGCTTCCTACGACCCCAAGGCGGCAGATTTGGACACCGCCAACGTGCTGCGCCAGAGCATCCAGCTGGCGGGCATCTTCCCCATGCTGGCGGTATACAGCTACCACGCCTATAATCACTACGAAAAAGACGCCAGTATGTATATCCACCGCCCGGACCCCAGCCTTTCCACCGCAGAGAATTTTTTGCGGATGCTGCGGCCGGATATGCAGTACACCCCGCTGGAAGCCCGCGTGCTGGACGTGGCGCTGCTGCTGCACGCCGAGCACGGCGGCGGCAACAACTCCACCTTTACCACCCGCGTGGTCACCTCCTCCGGCACCGACACCTACTCGGCCATGGCGGCGGCGCTGTGCTCCCTCAAGGGCCCGCGCCACGGCGGTGCAAACCTGATGGTCATGCACATGATGCAGAACATCCGGGACAACCTCCACGACCTTGAGGACGACGAGGAGCTGGAAGCCTACCTGAAAAAGCTGCTCCACGGTGAGGCCTTTGACCGCAAGGGTCTGATCTATGGTATGGGTCACGCCGTCTACTCCCTCAGCGACCCGCGCGAGGTGGTGTTCAAGGGCTATGTGGAGCAGCTTGCCCACGAAAAGGGCCGGGACAAGGATCTTTCCCTCTATACCCGCATCGAGCGCATGGCACCCCAGCTGATCGCGCAGGAGCGCAAGATCTTCAAGGGCGTCAGCCCCAACGTGGACTTTTACAGCGGCTTTGTGTACGAGATGCTGGGCATCCCCATGGAGCTGTACACCCCGCTGTTTGCCGTGGCGCGCGTCATGGGCTGGAGCGCCCACCGCATCGAGGAGCTGCTCAGCGCCAACAAGATCATCCGCCCGGCCTACAAGAGCCTTGGCGGCACCCACGATTATATCCCGCGCAGCCAGCGGGCATAAAGGGAGGGCATCAGCATGGAAGAGTTACAGCAGCATCAGGGGGAATGGTTCTTCCTCCACGAGTTCAACGTGGATAAGGTGTTCAGCACCATCCAGCGGGCAGATTATCTCATCCTGTATTATATCAAGGTGGCGCAGGAGGAACATCCCGGCGAAAAACTCTATCTTGCCGACCTTGCCGCCGCCATGGGGCTGCGGGTGACCGAGCTTTCCAAGGGCATCGAGAAGCTGCAGGACAGCGGCTTTGTGACATGGAAAACCGACCGCGAGGCCGGGCGCACCTATGTGGAGCTTTCCAGCAAGGCGGTGGAGTTGATGGCGGAGGAGCAGGCGCTTTTGCAGCGTTGCTACCGCCGGATGCGCACTGAGCTTGGAGACGAAGAGTTGCGCCGCGCCGCTGCCACCATGCAGCGCGCCACCGCCATCCTGAAAGAAGAGCGGGAGAAGGAGTTCCCGGCAGCGCAATAACGATTATGAAAGAAAGATACCGGACAGCTTTGTAGGCCGCCCGGTATCTTTCTTTTTATAAAAATATTTTTATTTGATGCAGCTTGCGCAGGGGGCATAGCCTGCGGCAATGGCTTCGTCATAGCTGGAAAAGAGGACTTGGTTCTTTTCCGCAGGCAGGTTGGGACAGGTGGGCAGGTGGAACTTTTTGCTGTTCACGTTGCCGATGTAAGCCTGCTGCGCCGTGCTGGAGGACGACGGGTCGGTGGGGTTCAGCTGGCTGTCCGGCACAAAGCGCTCGGTGCCCACGGTGAAGTTCTGGCCGTCGCTGCCGATGGTGATGGTGCCCTGCAGGTCGGTGCGGTAGACGTCCACCTTTGCGTCCCGCAGAATGCTTAACGTCTCCTCGTGGGGGTGACCGTACTTGTTGCCCGTGCCGCAGGAGATGACGCCCATTTCCGGCAGAACAGCGTTCAGAAACAGGTAGCCGGTGCTGGTGCTGGAGCCGTGGTGCCCTACTTGCAACACATCGGCCTTCAGGTTGGCGCCGCTGTTCACAAGGTCAGTCTCAGCGGTCTTTTCCATGTCACCGGTCAGCAGAAAGCTGGTGTCGCCGTAGTCGATGCGCAGCACCAGCGAGGTGTTGTTGGTGTCGCTGTACCCGGTCACCGGGCCTAGCAGGGTAACAGTGGCGCTGCCCAGCGGCCAGACCGTGCCCACGGAAGGCACTTCCAGCTGTAAGCCCTGCTGCTGGGTGTATTTGACAAAATCATTGAAGCATTTGGTGCTGCTCTCGGTCACCGGGCTGTAAGCGTGTCCCGCCGGGAACTTTGCCATTACGGCGGCAAGCCCGCCCACATGATCCTCGTGGGCGTGAGAGCAGAACACATATTGCAACTGCTCCACCCCCTGCTTTTGCAGGTAGGATACCACCAGACTGCCGTCGTCTACGTTGCCGCCGTCGTAGAGCATGAACTGTCCGTCACACTCTACCAATACGCTCAACGCCTGCCCTACATCAATGAAGTGCATCTCAAAGGGCTGACTTGACCCGGTGGAGGGCTTGACGGTGTGTCCGCCGCTGCCGGGCAGGCTGTCACAGGCGGTAAGCCCCAGCGCCAGCACAGCGGCCAACGCCAGCGCAGCCAGCCGCAGGAACAGGCGGCGGGGGAACAGGGTTACTTTTTCTTCTTTCCGGTTTTCCACGTTGCGTTCTCTTTCTGTTGATTATTCTTGGGTTTGTGGCCGGGCGCAGAGTTGGGCGCAAAGCGTGCGCCCGGGCTGGGTTGACGGCCTGCCGGGGCAGCAGCGCGGGCATTTTTGCCGGTACTGCGTCCCTTCTGGCTGGGGTGTACGGTATAAGTGCCATCGTTGTGGATGGTCACCTCGGCGCTCTCTGCCCGGCGGGCGGTGCGCTGCACGGCGCGGCGGCCGACGGCGGGCACAAGCAGGGGGATCAGGTCCTCCCGGTGGGTCAGCTGCAAGGCCTTGACCACCTTTTCGGCGTTGCGGGGTTCGTAGTATTGCAGCAGTGCGCGCTGCAATGCCTTGCCCTCGGGGGTCTTTTCCACAAACACCGGCTTGAGGGTGTAGGGGTCAAGCCCAGTATAGAACATACAGGTGCTCACGGTGCCGGGGGTGGGGTAGAAGTCCTGCACCTGCTCCGGGCGCATGTGGTTCTTGTAAAGGTACTCGGCCAGATAGACCGCGTCCTTCAGGGTGCTGCCCGGGTGACTGGACATGAGGTAGGGCACCAGATACTGTTTTTTGCCCGCCTTCTTGCTCAGCTCGTAGAACTTATCCTTGAACTTGTTGAAGGTCTCGATGGGCGGCT
>OOCM01001988.1_pt1 | contig 14552 bp, 6 predicted proteins | sample 1671111 | NCBI WGS metagenome assembly OOCM01 (sample SAMN06348123, study PRJEB24527) | human gut metagenome | biome: human gut; feature: ankylosing spondylitis patient; material: feces | host: Homo sapiens | place: China | collected 2015-10 | reverse complement strand
CAAGTTGGGCCAGCCGAATCCCTGATTTTAAAGACGTTTTTGTTTCAAATTATGCTTTCTACTGGGGGCTGATTTTATTTATGATCCCTGTCGGAAAATTTGTCGCGATCCCCTTGGCTGGCTATCTTGTTTCGAAGTTAGGAAGCCGGAGCATGGTACAGGTCAGTATCCTGGGATACGCTTCATCCCTGCTTTGTGTCGGACTGGCTCATGAGGTCTATCTTTTAGGCTTTCTGCTCTTTTGCTTCGGGGTGTTCTGGAATTTATGTGATATATCATTCAATACACAAGGCATTGAAGTGGAACGTTTGTATGGTAAAACCATTATGGCCACTTTTCATGGAGGATGGAGTCTGGGGGCATGTGCAGGAGCACTTATCGGCTTCGTAATGATTTTGGCAGGAGTCTCCCCCATCTGGCATTATACACTGATATTTATTATCATCCTTATAATTGCACTTTCCGGGCGGAAATATTTGCAGGAGAGCGCACCGCAGGAAGCGGAAGTTTCTGATACAAAGACGCAGGAAAGAAATACAGCCAAAGCTCCCAATGGTTTTCGCCTGTTATTTCAAAAACCGGAAATGTTACTTTTGCAGTTAGGACTTGTCGGACTGTTCGCGCTGATTGTAGAAAGCGCAATGTTCGACTGGAGTGCCGTTTATTTCGAATCAGTGGTTCACGTACCTAAATCATTGCAAATCGGTTTTCTTGTATTTATGATTATGATGGCAACGGGCCGCTTCCTGACTAACTACGCTTATCAGCTTTGGGGAAAGAAGAAAGTCCTGCAACTGGCGGGCAGCTTTATCTGTATCGGCTTTTTTGTTTCTGCCCTGTTAGGAGGAGTTTTCGAATCTATGGCCATGAAAGTAATCATCAATTCTTTAGGTTTCATGCTGGTCGGCTTGGGAATATCCTGCATTGTGCCTACTTTGTACAGCTTCGTGGGAGCCAAATCAAAAACACCGGTCAGTATTGCACTTACCATTCTGTCAAGTATCAGTTTTATAGGTTCGTTGATTGCTCCCCTGCTTATCGGTGCCATCTCGCAGGCGTTCGATATCCGTATCGCTTATATGATTATCGGTATATTGGGTGGATGTATCGTATTAATAGTCAGTTTCAGTAGTGCTTTCAATATTCAGGAATCTGGCGATAAACCTGAATAGGACAAATAAAAAACGCAGTCTTTCACTGTGTTTAAAACTAAACCTCCTGTGAAAGACTGCGTCAATCTTTTAATGCCTTAACTAACCTAACTACTTTATCTTAACTATACTAACCTATCTACAAAATACCCGAAAAATCTTTTATACTACTAATAATCCTATCTTTCAATTCGTTGTTTTCAACTATTGAGAAGCCACAGTCTACATTTGCCGGAGCCAATAATACAGCTTTAGCTTCTTCTGCATCTGCCATCTCTTCCGGGTGCTCTCTGAAATAAGTTTCCCATTGGGAAGCTGATTGCGGAGTTACACCCAGCACATAGTTGATAAAATCATCATCCGTCAAAAAATCCATTACCTTTGAGCACATATCGCATCCTTTTTAAGCGTTTACATAAGTAGGACGGCGTTATCCTGTCTATGTACTCAACCCATTTACCTTTTTACTAAAATTAACTCGCCAGACTACGCAATTTTGTCAATCCGCGATGCATCAGGTTGCGTACAGACTGATAATTCATATTCATAATCTCGCAGATATCCTCGTATTTCTTTTCTTCTATATAATATAATGTAAGCGCTTCACGTTGGCGGGGAGATAATTGATCCAGCAGACGTCTAACCAATGAAAATTCATTCTTGCGTTGCTCTTCTTCCATATAATCATCTTCTACATCTGTAGGAGTGGATATGCTAACTTCTTCTACTGCCGTATCAGACATATACATACGTTTGCGGAGTTCATCGCAGAGTTTGTTCTTTAATGAGATGAACAAATAAGACTTCAAATTATCAATAGTTCCTAATTCATCCTTTTTAGTGTAGAGCTTAACGAAAATATCGTGGATGCAATCTTTTAGTAACTCTTTATCAATGGTCAACTTCAATCCGTAATTAAAAAGAATGTTGATGTGCAAATCATATAGCTGCGAAAAAGCTGCCATGTTTCCCGCTTGAAAAGAAGCGAGTAAAGTGTCGGTTGAATGATTAGTCTGTTCCATCATAGCATTAATTCGATTGATTTGATGTTGCAAAACTAAGCAGTATCGACCGCAACGTTAGGTAAAATCTGGTTTGTGGATTGAAAAAACAAGTATCATGTTTTATAACACTCTTTTACTAGAAATTACCAATAAAAAGCAAAAATCCCGCTGAATAGTCTTCAACGGGATTCTCTGCTTTATAACTTATGGAACCAATAAATACCTTCTTTCTTATCTGGCACCTTTAGTTTGTATAAACCATTTATTTTCAGCGATTTATTTATCGTTTCAATCTTTCCGGAAGCAGGATGAATGTACTTTAATACATATTTTCCGGACGATAATTGAACAGGAATTTCTGTTCCGGACTTGGAATAAATGATACTTCCAATATCAGATTTTACCATTTTCTTGTACTCATCCGTATTTGTTTCTTCCACTTTCATTGCTGCTGCATCCTTCAGGAACGCTTTATCTGTGCACGGAATTACAGGACATGAACCTCCTGCCATAAACACAGCCCATCCCATAGCCGGATAATTCTGTGCGTAGAATGTCACTGCCTTTTGAGGAAATTTCTGACGATACTCATTGACAGCTTTATATGCTTCTGTGAAAGTTACCTTTCCCACTTTCATCTTCCGCATGTGCTGACGTGGCGCCATATTCTTTCCACCTTCCGGCGCAAAGATTCCATCCGTCTTATAATGCCAGTATCGAATATCAATAATATCTACTACGGCAGCGCGTTTAGGATCTGCAAGGATTGCATCCTGTACATCTTTCGTTGTACTCAATGCCACTTTTGCTTTCTTCCCGGTTTCAGTTTCCCATTCAGCTATCACGTCCAACCAAAATTGTACGAAGTGCAACGGGCCTGTAAATTCGGCACTTGTCAACTGAATAACATTCGAATTGTCTGCGAAGTTATTCAGGCACTGGCGGATATATTGTCTGTGCAGTTCACGACGGACAGGATGACTGATATCATAGAACATATCCGCTACAAAGATTCGTTTGTCTCCGGCAAATGGGGCAGGTTCAGGAAATCCGGTCTGATTGATGTTATTGCTGCTTCTCCATGGAGAATCTACCCAATGCGCACCGGCTTCCAATATATTGTGTTGGAAATAGTTTTCATGGAACAACAGCAGTCCGTCCTTATTTCCTTTTTCTGCAAATTCTTTTAAGCGGCTCCAGTACCATGCATTAGGGCGCTTCAAATCATATTTGCTCAATCCTTCCCATGCTGTCCCCTGACCGCTACGACCGAATGGCTGTTCATAGAAAGGTCCCCATACATCACCATCCCGACGGCGAACCCGTTCGTGGTCATCCCGGCGACGATCGTACCAAAGACCATAATTCTGATCGAAAACAAGAATGTTTTTCTGTTTCATAAAGTCGACTACAGAATCAATGCGGTCGGTTAATCCCAATCCCTCGCGTCCCGGCACAAAGCGGGTGATGGCCGGACTTGCCTTTTTTAGATAATTGGTTTTGAGCTTTCCGTTCCACCAAGGGGTGGTATGAGTGCCTCCCACCAATAGAGCACCGTTCATCTGAATACGTCCATTGGTTACAGTTACTTCCGGTTGGGTTAATAATTTAGCAGCAGAAGCAGCAGAAGCAGCAGCAGCAGAAGAAGAAGAAGAAGAAGAAGAAGAAGAAGAAGAATTTGCAAGCGCAGCGCTCTTTTTCTCTTTAATATCATCGATTGATTTTACTCCGGTTGATGCCACCGAAGGAGCAAACTTATTATCACCGATCCAATGTTCCAACGTCAACCGTGGTTTATATGCTTCTTTAGCGAGTTCCATAGCTACTTCCACTGTAGGACTACTGGTTGCACTTGTATTTCTAGGAAGAATACGTGCACGTTCTGCACATTCTTTATTCAACCGTTCTCCCAATTGAGCATAAAAAATACTGCGAGGTTGTACATGATTGTTGGACTGTGCCCATTCACCGTCACCGGAGAATTGTGCCCAACAACCGTATGCACGGTTCATCGCATCTTTTGCCGGGGCATAACATTCGATTTCCGCTGCGGTACATTGCCAAAACAAGCTGTTTGCCGTATTCCAACCGGCTCCGTTTTTATCTTGTCCCAAATTCTTGAAAGTCAGGTTATGACCGTCGATATTTACTACGTCAAACAACAGTCCGCATGCCCAGGCATCAATAGAACCACTGAATCCCAAAGATTCGTACGAATCACATTGTACAAAAGCATTGGGACCGGCTGCGCAATATCCGGCAGCAAAGTCATGAATACCCTGTTCCGAATAGCAGCGTTGAAATAAAGTTTGTTGTCCCAGCGTATGGAAAGTGCAACGACGCATCCCTCCGATTTCTGAAACGGGTTCTTTCGAGATACAGTCTTCAACGGTAATTTTGGAACCTGTACGCTGAACAATTACAGCACTTCCTGCAAAATGCTTGAAATTGACCAGTCTCACCCAACAGTTTTCCGCATCTTCAATGGAAATACCTGTCCAGCAATGATCCTCGTCTTTAGGATAACGTTTGTCGTAATCAGAAATCAGTGTCATATTTTCTACGCCACAATCATGAATACGTCCGTTCCATTGATAAGTCAACAGGGAAGAAGTTCCATAGTTAGCATCCAAAGCTACGGTCAGCGGAGTATCCAGTGTTACTTGGTTGCCATTTACTTCGCAGACTGTTCTGTCCCAAGTCAGATCCATGTCACCTTCTTTCCATCCCAAAGCGCTGATACCTCCTCCAAAAATATCACAACCCAAAGAGGCAATCCATTCTTTGCCGGAAGGACGGGTAACCATGACGCGGTCTCCTTTTTTCAGAGAAACACCCGAAGCGACTTCCAATGTTCTCGCGTTTACCGGAACATAGTGGGAAAGCACCTTCAATGTGTCTTGCACATTCAGGTCGTCCATTCCTTCCATGTAGATAAGCGCACCTCTGTCTACGCCTTTTTTCAGCAGTATTGTTTTTTCTTTATCCGTACCCCGCAATACAATTCCGGATGCGGAGATACGAATACTGCCGGACAGGGAAAACTCTCCCTGATCGAGTAATACGGCTCCCCGAAAACCGGAAGCGTCAGGAGTCAGCGAAGCTACATAATCAATGGCACGTTGAATACGCGCAGTATTATCTCCGGCTTTCCAGGGTACAAATACCACATTACGGACAGAAGGAATATCCTGTTCGGAGGATTTATATCCGCATGTAGAGAAATCGAGAATCCGGTTTCCCCGATCATCATTCAGGTAAGTGATCTGGTCATTCTTAACCTGTAAAGCAAAGGTTTGCGCATAACTTTGCACAAACCCAATGCTCAATAATCCTAAAAGGATCGTTCTTACTTGTATATTCATTACAATAAACTTTAATCTCTTTTCATCCGGTTACAACAGACTTTTCCGTTTAGACAATGTATCGTAATTGTTCTTCAAGTCTGTCCAGTCCACTTTCTTTCTGGTGTCTATACCATTGATGTATTTTTCAATATTGGTATATCCGTCACCGTTGCAGTCCATGTTGGCGTCAGCCGGGTCATTCGGATTCAATCCGTTGGCCGTTTCCCAGGCATCCGGCATACCGTCGCCGTCCGAGTCTACTACCGCTTCACCTTTATATTCGGGCAGTCCGCCTACCTGACGAATATCTGTGATGATACCTTGCTTGTAAGAATCAGCCGGTAACCGTCTCTTCACGTAAGGAGAGACAAACTCCGGTGCATCTTTCGCATAAATGGCCTTTCCTGTTTGTACGGTTTTAATGACACGTGCATCTACTGCGTCACGTTTCGGAAAATTAGCTCCTACATTATCTAATACAAAGGTATAAGCTTTTTTGGTATCCATTACAGTTACCGGTGGCATTTTAAAAGCCTCGTCCGATTTAATTAGCGGCAGAAACTTTGCGGCGTCCACCTCTTCTTTAAGTTGTACGCCTCCGTCCCAGTTATCTTTTGTAACTTTGGCATTGCCATGGATAATATTTCCGTTTACGTATGCTTTTCCGAATGAAAGCGGTCTGTTTTTGTCACGTCCCGCTTCCGGTTTGAGAATACGATAAGAAATCGGTTTACCTATCGGAGTGATCGGACCGGGTTTGAAGTAGTTGTTTATCATATTGTAGAAACTGTTGTGATCGCCTCCGTCTACGGAACGGTTCCACCAGTTGAAAACAACATTATTGACGAAGTTAAAATCGCCGTCCATACCTACCGAACTATTCCGGCTGATGTTGGAAGCAAAGAGATTACGGCAGAACATACTGTTATGCCCACCGATGGTTGCACCGAAAGCATGGTTGTAGGTATCCAATGCTTCAGAGAAAATAGAATTCTGGATGGTAATGTTTACTGTCGGAAGTTTCAGCCCGTGTCCGTCTGCCCCTCTGTTGTATACATGACGGTAGATAGACATATTTTCATCCAATCCCCAACTGGCGGAGCAATGGTCTACCATAATATTTCCAACCGCATTCCCTCCTACTGCATCATCACGGAAAGCTACGTCCTGCGCACCGCGGCGGAAGCGCATGTGGCGAATCACAACATCGTGTGTATCGATCAGGAAAGATTGTCCGGTGACGCAGATACCATCTCCGGGAGCTGTTTGTCCGGCAATCGTTACATAAGGGGCACGTACGCTAATCGGGCTTTTCAAACGAATCACTCCCGCTACATTGAATACAATAATACGTGCACCTCCCGTTTCGCAGGCTTCGCGTAATGTTCCGGGGCCTGAATCTTCCAGCGAAGTGACCACGATCACTTTCCCTCCACGACCACCGGGAGTATACATACCTCCGCCTTCCGCGCCGGGGAAAGCCGGGATATTACTTTTTATCAAATCTTCGGGTTTGGAGGCCCAAGGCTTATAGGGACGACCTTTCTTTGCTTCTTCTAACACTGTCGGCAAAGCTTTTTCCCATGCCGCATCCGATTTCCGTTCAAACTCCGCTTCTTGTTTTGCTCCTCTTGCTTTTACCGAGTCCGGAATTACAGGATACTGGGCTGCCACAGGTAGTACACAGGCAACCAGCATCCACGCTGATAATACTTTCTTAATGTTGTTCATTCTTTCGAATCTTAATTAGGTTTCTAAAAGGACGATTAAGAAAGCATTTTGTAATCGGTTATCTCTCTCCTTTCCGCCATTCATTCATATATTCGCGAGGGGACTGATTATATTTTTTCCGGAAACACTTGCTATAATATCCCGAATCCTTGAATCCGACAGCAAAAGCAATTTCGGAAACACTTAAATCCGTATTTTTAATCAGCTCGATAGATTTATTCAAACGAATCTCTTTTACCAGGTCGACGGGTGCCAGGCCGGTAAGACTCTTCAGTTTCTTGAAGAATGCCGAACGGCTCAATCCGATACCGGATGCTATGGTGTCAATGTTAAAGTCACTGTCATCCATATTTTCTTCAATGACCTGATGTATCTTTTCGAGGAACTGTACGTCTTTCTTTACCAAAAATTGTTCGTAGCTGTCTTCTTCGGTCGTCGTCTGGTTTTCCATTTGCTGACGGATTCGTTCACGGAACAGTTTCCGTTCGGCAAGCAACTGGTCGATACGTGCCAACAGATATTCCTTACTGAAAGGTTTGGTGATGTAGGCGTTCGCCCCTAAAGTGATCGCTTTGGTCTTGGCGCCTTCATCATTCTTCGCAGTCAGGATAATGACAGGGATATGGCTGATCTGGAAATCTTTGCGGATGGATTGCAACATTTCAAGCCCATCCATTTCGGGCATCATCTGATCGGTCACCACAATATCCGGATGATACAGATGTACTTTCTTCAAACCTTCCACTCCGTTATTGGCAATATGGATATTGAACTTGTCTTCCAACTGAAGCTTTATCAACTGGCAAAGGTCTTTGTTATCTTCCACCAACAGAAGGGTCGGTAATGAAGCGTCGATTTCCGGTTCTTCTTCCGTACCGTCTTCGGATATGGCATTTGCAACAGGATCTTGTTCTACCGAAACAGGGGCTGTCTCCGTATCTCCCACATAGAAATCTACTTCCGACGGGCGGTAATGCTCTTTATCCATCAGAAGTTCCACAATAAACACCGCTCCTTGTCCTTCGGGACTTTCGGCACGAATCTGTCCGTGATGCAGATTGACGATCTCTTTTGAAAGTGCCAATCCGATACCCGTGCCCTGATAATAGGAGTTTTTCGCGTTCTCTCCTTGCGAGAAGCGTTCGAAAATCTCGGTCAGTTTATTTTGTGGAATACCTACTCCGTTATCTTCCACCCGTACATAACAACGTTTACCGTCGTCCGTCAATCCGGTAGTTATATAAATACTTCCTCCGGAATGAGTGAATTTGAATGCGTTGGATATGATGTTGCGGATAACAATGCTCATTTTTTCCTTGTCCGCCCATACCATAATCGGTTCATCCGGCAATTGGAAAGTAAAACTGATCTCGTTTTCTTCGGAAAGTACCCGGAATTCTTTTTGGAAAGAAGCTATCATCTCATTAAAATCAATTAATGACACATGCAAACGCATCTTGCCGTTCTGAATCTTCCGGAAATCAAGGATCTGATTCACTAATTGCAGCATTTGATTGGTGTTCTTCTCCATCAGATCCACATATTGCAATCCTTTCGGAGAGAGCTTTTCGCGTTCTCTTAGTTCCTGTATCGGACCTTTTATCAATGTCAAAGGAGTGCGCAATTCATGGGAGATATTGGTAAAGAACTTGATTTTCATCTCTGATACCTTCTGCTCGATATAAATATCATTCTTCATTTTGAGCATGAAGAAAGCCAGGCGCAGGCTGAAATAGAGAGCTGCCAAACCTAGAATTACATATATAAGGGTTGCCCACCAGCTCAACCACCACGGTGGAAGGATAGTGATGGCCAGTGTACAGTTGGAAACCAGCTCCGGATTGGCTTCATCTACGGTTTCTACACGGAATGTATAGTCTCCGGGAGGTACGTTGGTATAAGAAGCGATACGGTTCTTTCCGTTATAATGCCATTCTTTTTCATATCCTTCAAGTATATATCGGTAAGATACCCGGTTCTGATTATAGAAATTCAATGCGGCAAATTCAATCGTGAACATGGATTGATTGTAGTTCAGTTCGATTGCTTTGGCGTATGTGATGGATTCTTTCAGAATCGGACATTCGCGGAAACTACGCAGATCGCGGTTGGAAACTTTAAAGTCAACAATACGTGTATCGTAGTTCGTATGCAATGTTTCCAGTTTGTCGGGAGAGAATGTCAGGATTCCCTGCCGGGTACCAATCCACAAATCTCCATTCAAGGTACGGAGGGCACTACCCTCTTCCAATTCCACATTCAGGAAACCGTCGTATTTGTCGTAGTTGCGAAACTGTTCGGTAGCTTTATTGAAGCAAGACAAGCCAATTTCCGTTGTAAACCACAAGTTACCGTTTTTATCTTCTACGATGGACTTGACTACATCGTTATTCATTCCTTCGCGTATGCCGTATGATTTGAAAATCGGTTCACGCTTTTCTTTATCATAGCGGACTAATCTATTCAAACCGCCTCCGAATACACTTACCCAGATTTGCGAATCAGTATCTTTGTAGAGTACATAAATATCGTTATCCGCTACGTTTGAATTTTCGCTGACCTGTCGGTACGTTTCAAACTGGATCTGTTCGGGGGTAGTGAAATGCCCGTCGAAAGACATCAGACCATCCATTGTTCCTACCCAAATACGTCCGTCTTCATCTTCCGTCATGGTACGCACCTCCATATAAAGACCGTATGCAGGATATTGTTTCAAGCCATTGTATTTATGTATAAAGGTAATTGCTCCGTTCTCTTCGGAAATTAGATTCAGACCTCCTCCCAGTAATCCGACCCAAATGCGTCCCTGGCTGTCCTGATAGGTAAAGTACACATCGTTGTTACTGATAGAATTCGGATTCTTGGGGTCATTGATATAACGGGTAAAACGCAACCCGTGCGGTGAATTCATGTCCGGTTCGGCTTTGACAAGCCCGTTTCCTTTGGTGGAAAACCAAAGATTACCGTCTTTGTCTTCCATAATATGATATACGGCTCCCAACAGATAGTTCTTATCCGAGAAGATTTGTTTCACTTGTCCGTTACGATCCAGGCGATACAAGGCTTGCCAGCGGGTTCCTACCCAAATATCCCCATTTTGCGCCTGGAAGAGAGCACGTATTCCCTGATTCCAAGAAGTCGATCTCTCGGGCACCACCGGAGATGGAGAAACTTCTGTCAGCAGTTGGAATTGCTTCTTGGGGAAATTAAGCCTGTATACTCCGCTGCTTGTAGATGCCAGCCAAAGGATGCCATCTTTATCCAGCAGAAGATGGAAGAAAAGCTGATTGGGAAGATCGTCGGAGAAAGGCTTCAATTGGTTGATACGGGTCATTTCCAGTTTCTCCCTGTCGAATAGAAGAATTTCTCCTCCCGGAGTCATAAAGAACATGCCTTGTTCGCCGGCATCCTGCATTTCAAAATTGCCGATTGCGTTCTGATTGGGGAATGTAAAGCGGTGATGGCTCCTGTTCAGGGGATCATAATAGGTCAATGCCTGGTTACCCTCCTGAAACCATACCTTATCGTATTTATCATAGAATATAATTCCATTGTCCTTTTCGGGGATGGTAAAGGGGAGCTTGGTCAACTGTTTGTAGCCGATATTGTACTCGTATGCTCCTTCGTTGGTGGTAATGTACATCAGACCGGATTCCGTTACCAGCAAATTAGAAACCGGCTGTTTGATTTCCGGTATCTCGTAACGGTTGACAACTCCGTTTTGCGGATCAATGCTATAAATGTGGCCTTTCTTGTCTCCCAACCATAAGAATTTAGAATTATAGGAGGCACAAGTGAACTGATCGGGGTTAGCAGATACTTTTTTCTGTATAAAGTCGGCAGGTTTGTCTTTCAGCGCTTCCCCTTTCCGTAGGGACAGAATCTGATAATCCATACCGATCCAATTGATAAACTCGGCTGTTTCGCAGAATATGTTGTGTTTCAGACGCATGTCGTACACGTTCACGTTAGGACGCGAATCATGCAATTGTTTCATCGTTATTTTACCTTCCTTGTCGGTGTACGCACGCAAAAGACTTTTATCTTTTGTCAGCAACAATACGTCGCCGTCTTCGGTCGTCTGAATCTTGATAATCTGAATGTTCTCGGAATATTCTTTCACATCATCGTAGACGGCATGAAAGCTCTCATGCCGTTTATCGAACAGATAGAGTTTACGGTCGATAGTCTTAATCCACAGAAAACCATTCTTATCTTCTACGATACGCTGAATTTTACGCGGCGGAATATCTGTGGAATAAAAGCCGTCATGGTTATCGTAGGAACGGAATTTACTTCCGTCAAAGCTGCATAGTCCATACCAGGTACCAAACCAGATAAATCCGTCTTGTCCTTTTAATGTACAGTTTACGATATTATTAGGCAAACCACGTTCAGCCGTGTAGTGTTCTACAATCATATTTGGATAGGCAAAAGCATACATGCCTATCATGGATAGTAATAGTATTAGAATATTCCGTTTTCTCATTGATAGCTATAATTGGAATTAAATGTACTCAAAGATAGTCTTTTTTTTGAATAGTGCTTTAGTAACATATAAAAAACAAGTTGGCAGATTACCCTGCTAATCACTTTTATCGTACTATTTTTCAGTTCCAAATTCAGTCTGTTGACGTTCTACTTCATCCAACACCCGTTGGCGTTCTTCCTCTGTCAGTTGTACTTTTCCTTCAGATGATCCCTTGACCGGGGGTGCATTAAGAGTGGACGGTGTTGTCCTTTGTATTTCATAAGCCTGTTCCTCATAGCAGAAAGGGAGTTCTGCAGGAACGCTTTCCAGTTCAATTTCAGTAGCTGTCGGAGCTTGAGTACCCTCAAACTGTACGCGGGCTTTCACCTTTATTTTTCCGGCTTTCCGGGTAGAACGAATCAACACCGGAGCGGAGCCGAACTCCACCGTACGGGGATTAGCGCCAATAGTAGCATCTCCGATGATTTCTCCTTCACCTTCTACCGTGAAAACGATATTCTCTTTTGCCAGACGGCGCACATTTCCACTATCATCGGTTACTTCAGCAACTACGACGATAAAGTCGGAACCATCAGCTATCAGGTTCACTTTTTGAGTATCTACATAAAGACGTAGTTTGGTGGAACGTCGGGAAGGCATTTTCTTTTGAGTGCATACCACTTTTCCGTCGATGATTCCTTCGGCAACCATGTTCACTTTTTGCCAGTTTTTTTGAGTATAGCTATATCCGCGTGCTTCCCAAAAGTTCCAGACATTCTCGAATATAACGGGAGCATTCGGCATGTGTCCTTTGGCATGAACCACCGGTTTCGTCCAGGTTTTCGTTCCATCATAAATAGAAAGACGGACTGAATCACAGTTTGTGAATACAACTACGTCCTTATCGGAGAACTGTGACATTTCATGAGCAATGAATATCATCGGTCCACATTCTGCCAATGGGTGTTGGAGGCTGGCCGGCGACTGGCTGCGAAATACTTCATACGCATATTTCTTCTGACGGAAAGCATCATAAATGCCGCCCCAATAAGGGTCCGGATGGTAACCACGCTGATGGTCGAACGGATGCCATTGGGCGCCACCGATAAATAAACCGGTCGTGCGGTACATCTCGTCATAGCTCTTTGCTAAAGACATAGCCTGTACCAGTAACGGACGTTCTCCCCAACTGCGGCTGGCACGGTTATTATTGTTGTGAGCATACCAGTCGTCTACATTCTCCCCGAATTCACGGGTAAAGATACATTGCTCCGGCTTGTCTTCTTTTTCATCATCACCCGGCCAGCCATAAACAACGTCATAATGCTCTTTCACTCCGGCCGAATGGACATCGGCAGCAGCTACCGGACGTCCCGGATAGGGATATTCTTCTTTGGTAATCTCAAGAGCTTTCAAGGCAAAATCGAGCGGATAGCGGGTTTCATTCAAGATGGGTTCCCACATCAATACGGAAGGGTGATTACGGTCACGACGAATCATTTCACGGGTATTCTGATGAACCAACTCTCCGAATTTCGGGTCTTTGTTCCAGTACTGCCATCCCGGAGTAGCGACAATCACAAACAGGCCGAGCTCGTCACAGGCATCCATAAAGGCAGGGTCTTGGGGATAGTGGGCTACCCTAATAATGGTGCATCCGGCATCACGCAGACGTTTGGCGTCACGCCATTGCTGTGAGTTCGGCAAAGCATTGCCTACGTATGCAAAATCCTGATGGCGATTGGCTCCTACCAGTTGTCCGAAAGGTTTGCCATTCAGCCAGAATCCGTCTTTACCACGGAATTCTGCCAGACGAATACCGACACGGGTAATGCCTCCGTCAATGGATTTATTTCCTTTTTTAATACGTGATTGTACCCTATATAAATAAGGTGTGTCCGGTGACCAAAGAGTAGGATTCTTTACTTCCATCTGTTGACGGATGGATTTCTTCTCTCCCGGCTTTAAAGAAAGTTTTCCTGAACTGCGTTTGATTACTTTTCCATCCGCGTCTGTCAAAGTCGTTTCTACAGTGACTGACTCGGAACGGGCGTCGTCATTCTGAACTTCGGTGTTTACATATACCAGCGCACTCTTTTCACTGATCTTATCAAAATGAACGAATACACCTCCACCGCTAACGGTTTGTGAATCAATAGCGTCAGTAATAGCTACCGGAGATTTGGCAATCATCCATACATCACGGTAAATGCCACCATGATAAGCAAAGTCTAATGTATATTGACGTTTTCCGGGAGGATAGGATTTGTCATCACTGTTGTCCGTGAAAACAGCGAGCAGACAGGAGTCTCCTGCTTGTACGCCATTGGCAGTCAAGTCTAAAGTAAAAGGCAGATAACCTCCCAGATGTTCCTGGATGCGTTTACCATTCAGATAAAGAATCTGTTTGCCCATAGCTGCTTCAAAATGAAGGACTACCCGTTGCCCTTTTGTTTCAGCGGGGAGGACAAAGTGTTTACGGTACCAGGCCGGTCCCTGATAATTGCGGCATCCGCTTCCTTCGGCCGGCATCAACTCTACGGTATGAGGAGTGGAAACGACGTTCCAGGAACGGTCATCAAAGTTTATCGCTTCTGCTCCCCGGACATCGCCTCTGAAAAAGCGCCATCCCGGATTGAAATTATAGACTTGTCGCCCGCTACCGGGAAGCTGGATGAATCCGGCAACCGATGTCTCGGGACGGTAAGTTTCTGTAGCCTGCCCTTTTTCTATCAAGGAGAATAGCAACAGAAAAACTGATAAGATGATAAATGGTCTTTTATTCATAATTCTTTATTTATATATTTCACTCGTTAAATGGGAATTTAGCGGTTAAATGAGAATTTAT
>OOCM01001983.1_pt1 | contig 14557 bp, 16 predicted proteins | sample 1671111 | NCBI WGS metagenome assembly OOCM01 (sample SAMN06348123, study PRJEB24527) | human gut metagenome | biome: human gut; feature: ankylosing spondylitis patient; material: feces | host: Homo sapiens | place: China | collected 2015-10 | reverse complement strand
TATTTCGTCTATAATCGATTGCTCGTGCATCACCCAGCAGAAAAACGATATTCTCATAGGCGATGCAGGAAGCTGTTCAGCAAATAGCGAATGGTTCGCATGACCATTGCCTTCGTCTCTTCCGTTACCTGAAACGGGTCGGCATCCCAACACCAATCGCCGTCGAGAAAAACGCTGTTTGGCAAATCCTGTTTCAACTGCTGGCTTACCGTTGTTTTGCCGACTCCCATTGTTCCGCCGAGTAAGTATAGCCGCTTCATACCAAACCCTCATAAATTCTAATTTTGTTTCTTGATAGCGGTGCAGCAATCGCAGCACCATTTCCTACTTCATCCGCTTATGCAGAATACATAAGTCTCATCGATGGCATCAATCTATCACTCGTTATTTCCTGTAATAAAATAGTCACAGTACGGCCATTTCTGTTTATTCCCGTCTATAAGCTTTCCAAGGAACTTCATCTTTTCAACCGAACGGCGCTTGATTTCAAGCAGCGTTTCACCATCCATGCGATGGTCACTTGCCTCATAAAGGGCGAGGATCGTAAACCAGTCCAGCATATTCTTCGCCATCATGTTTTCGCCGAGGTCGGGCATATCTTTCATGAACTTGAGATAATACGCCTCGACTTTTTTGAAGATCTGTTCGCCTTCATCCGGGTAAACCTCCCGGCAATACCGCTCACACGGCTTTGCGTATTGGGAGTTTGCATAAACTCTTTTCATGTCAAAAACCTCTCTTTTCCCATGTTGTTATCCCAAGGCCACGTCTAAAACCATCATAATGCTGAACCCGGCGGCAAAGAATACCGTGCCGAGATTGGAATGCTGCCCCTGTGACATTTCGGGAATCAATTCTTCTACGACCACATAAAGCATGGCGCCGGCAGCAAAACTCAGCAGATATGGCAGCGCGGGAACAATGAACTGGGTAGCAATGATTGTCAGTACGGCACCAATCGGCTCTACAACGCCGGAAAGCACGCCGCCGAGAAAGGCGTTACCCTTCCTTTGACCCTCGGCGCGAAGCGGCATGGAGATGATCGCGCCCTCCGGGAAGTTCTGAATGGCGATGCCGATGGACAGGGTCAGCGCGCTCGCCGCCGTGATCTGTGTGCCGCCGGCAAGGAAGCCCGCGTACATCACGCCGACGGCCATGCCCTCCGGAATATTGTGCAGCGTGACGGCCAGCACCATCATGGTCGTGCGGGCAAGCCTGCTTTTGGGGCCTTCGGCCTGTTCGCTGCCGACGTGCAGGTGGGGGATCAGATGGTCGAGCGCAAGCAGGAACAGCACGCCGAGCCAGAAGCCTGCAAACGCCGGGAAGAACGCGAGCTTTCCCAATGCTGCCGACTGCTCGATGGCCGGGATGAGAAGGCTCCAGATCGACGCGGCTACCATCACGCCTGCAGCAAAGCCCGCAAGCGAACGCTGGACCAGATCGCCGAGCGATTTTTTCATAAAGAACACACAGGCCGCACCGGCCGTCGTGCCGAGAAACGGGATCAGAATCCCGAGAACTGTCTGCATATGTCTGCCTCCGGGGGCTATTTGTTCCTTCTGTAGCCCGCCTCATCGCGGTATTCGGGGTGATTTTTCAGATACGGGTCCTTGTCGCCGCAGATGGTGTAGTCGCATTTGCAGCCGTTCGCGCAGGTGGTGGTGCGCACCAGCCTTGCGTGGATCAGCTCCATGGATGCAAAATCCACGTTGCAAAGAGCGGGCATGATGTCCGTGAGTCCGTGCTTGATGGCGAACTCCGCCGCCGTACAGCGCGATCATCCTCCGGCAGCCCAAACGCCTTTTTCGCGCCGGAAAGCTTGTAAGCTGTGCGCAGAACAGAAGCAAAGATACTCATACCGTCAATTCCTTTCCCGTAAACAGCAGCACGTTCTGCTGTTAAGCTGCTCTAACCAATAGGCAAAACGGTTAGATAAAACTAACTGTCCGCCAAAGCAATACGCTGCCGCTTAAATCTGATTCTATTTCTATGGTTTCTATGGTAGCAAAAACCCCGTTTCCTGTCAAGACGCAGACGGATTCCGACTGTTGCGCTCCGTGCTGTTTCGCAAAAGCGGGCAGAAACCATCCGCAGCCAGCGGCTTCCTTATCGGGAAAGCCGCTGGCTGCGGAGCGCCTGTTTTTTATGCTTCGAGCGCGGACAGGACATCGTCCCAGACGCCCGGGAAGATGCAATATTCGATCAGCGTCAGCGCGTCTGTCGGGTCTTCGCCGGACGAGAGCGCAGCTTCGAACGCAGACTGGTCTTCCAGACGGTAGATCGCGCCCGCGCCGCTTTCGTCGTACAGGGCCGCGACGCCGCCGGATTCAAATTCCAGCCAGATCACGGGCTCACCCTGTACAGCACTCGGCTCCGGGTCCATGATGTTGAGTGTGATCACGAGCAGCTTCGCCCGTTTCTCCGTCAGAACCTGTTTTTCCCAACCGCTTTCCGTGCGGGAATAGGCCGTGACTGTTCCGCCGGAGAGGGTGTCGTAGGGGGTGAAGGTGTACGGGTCGGCGGGAGCGGGTTCGTCCTCATCCAAGAAGTGCTCGGCATTCAGACCGCCGAAGCTGATGTGTGAGACTTCACCCGCTTCGACGCGGATCAGCATGAACAGGTCGCCGGACGTGAGCGCGTACAAGTCATACGGAATCTCCTGATCGTTCTCGATCATTGTTTCATGCGTCCACACGGCGTCCGGATACGCAGCCTCGACGGCCTCCTGCGGGCTTCCAATGCCGATGCCGGTATCCAGCGCCCAATCGCAGGGGCTTTGCGTCCAGACCTCGCTCAGCACCGAGCCGCTGCCGTCGCGCATGCCGGTGTTCGTGAATCGCAGACGCAGATCATACTGCACATCCGCGCTGCCGGAGGTATTATAGAACCAGCAGACTTCCCACACGCCGTCCTCGCGCTGAATTTCTCCCGCGTTGTTGGTACTGTCCGGCTCGCCGAGCATGGCCCGCACGTCCTCACGCTTCATCCCCAGCCGCAGTCCGCCGAGCTCCGTCGCCAGAATGCGCGCAGATACGGAATTCTCGTCCTCCCAGCCGCCGTCTGCCGCGGATTCTCCGCCGCGCGTCGGTTCTTCCGCACCGGCGATGCCGTCCTCCGCAGGTTTTTCATCGCTCGCAGGCGACTCTGTGGTGGGTGTTTCGATGCCGGCGGCCTGACTGGCATTGTCTGCGTTCTTGTAGCCCAGGTTCCGCACGGCCAGCGGGATGGAGATGGCCAGCACCGCGCAGGCGGCCAGCGCCGCGATGGGCAGCCAGCGCTTTTTCCGCCGGATATCGGCAGCCTCCTCAAGCATGGTGTCGCTCAAATCCCCGATGCAGCGGAACAGGTCTTTCGTCGTCATACCGCGATCCCCTCCTTCAAAAGCGCGTCCCGCAGTCCCGCGCGCAGGCGGAACAGCCGGGATTTGACCGTGTTTTCCGTCAGCCCGAACAGGCCCGACAAGCGCCGGACAGAGTCGCCGTAATAATACCGGCGGAGAAACAGCTGCCGGTTCTCGCGCGTCTGCGATTGCAGGAATCCCTCGATCGTCAGCGTGACGGCCTGTGCGTCCAGCTGTGCCTCGGGCCGTTCGCCGCCCGGCAGACAGTCGGCAAGTTCGGAAAGCAGCAGCTCCGTCTGCCCGCCGCCGCGCTTCTGCGCGCGGGCCGCTTCCCAGCGCGTAAAGGACAGATTACGCGTAATGCGGCCCAGAAATGCCCGCAGACAGCCGGGCCGCGTGGGCGGAATGGCGTTCCACGTATGCAGCCACGTGTCGCTGACGCATTCCTCCGTGTCCTCATAGCTGTGCAGGATGTTGAAGGCAATGGAGCGGCAGTAGCCGCCGTATTTCTTCCCTGTCTCGGCAATGGCCCGCTCCTCGCGGGCGAAGTACAGATCAATGATCGTTTCGTCTTCCATGTCGAATCCTCCTCTGTCTGTCAAGACCGGATTTTTCCGCGTTGGTTGCGTGAATTTGGGTTGATTTTTTTGAGCTTCCGTGCTATGTTCTGTATGCAATTTGCATGAGATCGTGCATTCAAAGCGGGAGGAAAAATAAAAATGCAAGAGCCGCTGCAAAAACCTGCATTTTCAAAGCAGGCGCTGCTGCACTGCGCGGGCATTGTCGGCGCGGGGCTGCTGTATTCACTGGGCATCAACCTGTTCGTTGTCCCGACCGGGCTGTATACGGGCGGAATTATGGGCTTTGCGCAGCTGCTGCGCACGCTGTTCCTGCATCTGACAGGGCTGGAGCTGAAGATCGACATTGCAGGTATCATCAACTATGCAATCAACCTTCCGATTTTATGCATCGCGTGGAAACGGCTCGACCATCGCGTGGTGTTCAAAACGCTGCTGTCCGTCACGTCGACGACTGTTTTTATGTCCCTGATCCCGCGCACGGACATTCTGCACGGCGATCAGCTGGCCGAATGTCTCATCGGCGGCATTCTCTGCGGCTGCGGCATCGGCATCACGCTCTGGATGGGCGGCACGACGGGCGGCATGGACGTGATCGGCATGATGCTCATCAAAAAGGGCTCGCATACGTCCATCGGCCATGTGAACCTGTTTTGGAACATGGCGCTCTATGCGATCTGCGCCGCCGCGTTCAACCTGTCCACGGCGATCTATTCGATCCTGTTCTCGTTCATCTCCACGACGGCAATGGACAAGCTGCATATGCAGAACATCAACGTCGAGGTCACGGTCGTGACCAAGATCCTGAGCCCGGAGATGGAACACGAAATTCTCGTCGACCTCCACCGCGGCATTACGCGCTATGAGGGCATCGGCGAGTACACCGGTGAGCCGGTCCATATCTTCTATATTCTCGTCACGAAATACGAGATCAGCCGCCTGCGCGCCATCGTCTGCAAACACGACCCCCACGCCTTCATCGTCGCCAAGGACGGCGCGGTCGTCTATGGGAATTATAAGAGGAAGCTGTAAACGCCCGCCGCTGCAGGGTTTCTGCAAATTTTAATATGTTTCACAAAAACCGGGCCGTGGTGGCCCGGTTTTTCTGGTTACAGCACACGCTCGACCGCGTGGTACAGGCTGCGGATGGCGAGCTCGTAGTCCGTCTCCTTGACGGCGATGATGATGTTCAGCTCACTCGATCCCTGGTCGATCATGCGGATATTGATGTTCGCGTCGGCAATCACGCGGAAGATGCGCGCGGCGGTGCCCTTGGCGTAGATCATGCCCTGGCCGACGACGGCGATGAGGGCCAGTCCGTCCTCCACGCTCACGTGGTCGGGCTGCAGCCGCTCCTGGATCTGCTGCAGGATCTCCTCACGCGCGGGAGCCAGCGCCTCGGTCGAGACGAGGATGGACACGGTATCGATGCCGGACGGGCAGTGCTCAAAGGAAATGCCATGCTCGGCGAAAATCTCCAGCAGCTTCGCCACGAAGCCGATCTCGCCGTTCATCATGGATTTCTCTACATATACGCTGCTGAAGCCTTTGTGGCCTGCGATGCCGGTCACGACGCGCTTGTGCGCGTTGGACGGGAGCGAGGGGACGATGAACGTGCCGGGGTCGGACGGGCGGTTGGTGTTGCGGATGTTGATGGGGATGTTCGCCCGGCGGACGGGGAAGACCGCATCCTCATGCAGGACGGACGCGCCCATGTACGAAAGCTCACGCAGCTCACGATAGGTAATGTAGTCGATCACGTGCGGATGCTCGATGATGCGCGGGTCGGCGGACAGAACGCCGGAAACATCCGTCCAGTTTTCATACAGGTCAGCACCGACGGCACGGGCGACGACGGAGCCGGTCACGTCCGACCCGCCGCGCGAGAAGGTGTGCACCGTACCGTCTGGCATGGCCCCGTAGAAGCCGGGGATCACGGCGTGCTCCACGCTTACAAGCGCGTGCCCGATGGCGGTATTTGTCGCCTCCGGGTCGAACGAGCCGTCGGCCCGGAACAGGACCATCTGCGCCGCGTCGACAAAGCGGAAGCCAAGATACGCGGCCAGTAATTTGGAATTGAGATATTCGCCCCGGCTGGCCATGTAATCGCGCTGGGGACTCTGGCGCAGGTGCGCCTCAATGGCGGCAAAGTCCGGCTCCAGATTGGCACTCAGGCGCAGCGCGCCGATGATATCGGCAAAGCGCTGCCGGATCTCGTCCAGCACGGGCGCAAATTCCTGCCCGGCGCAGGCCGCGTCATAGCAGCGGTAAAGAAGATCGGTGACCTTTGTATCGCCGTCAAAGCGCTTGCCCGGCGCGGAGGCGACAACATAGCGGCGGGCCGGGGCTTCCCGGATGATCGCCGCGACCTTTTCAAACTGTGCGGCGGTCGCCAGCGAGCTGCCGCCGAATTTCACAACGATGGGATTCATGGAAAGCTCCTTTCAATGGAGATACTTGCATTATTTTCGCACAAAGTCCCCCGCCGCGTCAACCATGTTTTCACGGAAAACCGCTTTTTCGGCAAAAAATCTGCGCGCAGGAGAAAAACATCTGTCTTTTTGTCAAGAACGCACAAAGCCGCCGGACAAACGCCCGGCGGCACACGATACTGTCAGCTTTGCAAAAGCGTTGGTAGGGGCGGGGCTCTGCTCCGCCCGATGGGCAGCCGCAAATCCGTATGATGCCCTGTAGGGGCCGATGCCTACATCGGCCGGCAGAACGCACCGCTTTTACGGTAGTCTGCAGCGAATTCGTAACTTCCCTACGGGCATATGCGTATGTGCATTCGAATTCGCCGAAGATTTCCGACCATCCAGTGCTTTCTGCCGGGCGGAGCAGAGCCCCGCCCCTACGAACCCTGTTTGCGGTTTCAATGTATTTGCGTGACAGGTCACAGTATCAGGTGATATGACATTGCCTTTTCAATAAACTACGGATATTCTACCGCATTTTGCCCGGTTTGTCGACATCAAAAAAATGTTCGAAGCCGTTCCAGCGCCTTCTTTTCGATGCGGCTGACCTGCACCTGCGACACGCCGATGAGGCCCGCGACGCGCTGCTGGGTCAGGCTGTGGTAATAGCGGAGCTGGATGACGAGCCGTTCCTTGTCGTTCAGGCGGGCAAGCGCCTCCTGCAGGGCCATGCGTTCAAGCAGCTTTTCCTCCATGCCGTCTGTACACAGGACATCCTCGAGGGAGAAGCCCTCCTCGCCGGTCTGGCGCTGGATGGACTCGGTCGCGCTGGTGGCGGTTTCGGCAGCCGCGATCTCCTCCGGCGAAAGGCCCAGCGCCTCGGACAGCTCGGAGACCGTCGGGTCGCGGCCGAAATCGCCGGTCAGGCGCTCACGGGCCTTTTTGATGGCGGCGGCGCGCTCTTTCACGCTGCGGCTGACCTTGACCGCGCCGTCGTCGCGCAGAAAGCGGCGGATCTCTCCGGCAATTTTGGGGACGGCGTAGGTCGAAAACTGCGTGCCGTAGGCGGTATCAAAGCCCTCGACCGCCTTTAAAAAGCCGACGCAGCCGAGCTGGAACAGATCGTCCGGCTCCACGCCGCGGCCAAAATACCGCCGGGCGATCGACCAGATGAGGCCCGTGTTTTCCGTCACGAGCCGTTCGGACGCGTCCCGGTCGCCCTGCTGGGAGCGCTGGATGAGCGTGATGGTGTCGCTCAAGCGGTTTTCCTCCGCTGCACGATCTTGCGCTTCATATGTACCGTCGTGCCCTTGCCGGGCTTTGACGTGACCTGAAGCGAGGTCATGAAGCTCTCCATGATCGTAAAGCCCATGCCGCTGCGCTCCGGGCCGCCGGTCGTGAACATGGGCGCGCGGGCCTTTTCCACATCCTCCATGCCGCAGCCCTTGTCGCGGATGACGATATCCAGCACGTTCTCCGGCAGAATGCGGCAGCGGATGGTCACGGTGCCGAGGCAGTCGCGGTAGGCATGAACAATGCAGTTGGTCACGGCCTCGGACACCGCGGTCTTGATATCGTTCAGCTCCTCGAGATTGGGGTCGAGCTGGGCGGCGAAGCACGCGACTGCCGCGCGGGCAAAGGATTCGTTCGAGGACCGGCTGGGGAAGGTCAGCGTCATTTCATTTTCAGCTTTCATGGACAAGGCTCCTTTCGTCTTCCAGAGTTGCTATGCGCTCAATGCCGGAGGCCTTGAGCACCTTCATCGGCTGCGGCGGAACGCTTCGGAGAATGACCTCGCCGCGCAGCTGCCGCATCCGGCGCACGCAGGAGATCACGATGGCGATCCCGCTAGAGTCCATAAACGTGACCTCCCGGAAATCCAGCACGCACACGCGCGGCAGATAGAGGTCGATTTTGTTGCCCAGGACGCGCATGATATCCTTCGCGCTGTGGTGGTCAATTTCGCCGCGCAGCGCGACGGTCAGATGCTTGTCCTGCAAAAAGCTTGTAAGATTCATTTGTTCGCCTCCAAAATAGAAAATGGACACACAGGGCTTTTTCCTGTGTGTCCATTATAGAAGCTTTTACGCGCGGGTTTTGTCAAAGGGATTACCGGCGCAGACGCTTTTCACTTTCTTCGAGCTGTGCAAGCAGGGCGCGGTTCTTTTCGAGCTTTTCGCGCTGCTCGGCCACGACCTTTTCCGGTGCGCGGGAGACAAACGCTTCGTTTGAAAGCTTGCCCTCGAACATGGCGATCTGCTTGAGGCAGTTCGCCTTTTCCTTTTCGATGCGGGCCAGCTCCTTCTCGAAGTCGATCAGCTCCTCCAGCGGAATATAGAGCTTGGCGTCGTTCGTGACGACGCAGACCATGTTCTCGTGGCCCTCGGGGTCCGAATCGCAGATGATGACCTGATCGGCGTAGGCCAGACGGCAGATAAAGCCCGTGCCCTGCCGGAAGATCTCGCCCTTGTCGGACACGACGTAGAGCGTGCTCTTCTTCGACGGCGGGACGTTCATCTCCGCGCGGCGGTTGCGGATGGAACGGATGGCGTTCATGACGGACTCCATATGTGCCGCCTCGACGGAGAAGTTCAGATTCTCGTCGTACTTCGGCCAGTCAGCCAGCATGAGGAACCTGCCCTCGTGCGGGATGGCCTGCCAGATTTCCTCGGTGATGAACGGCATGAACGGGTGCAGGAGGCGCAGGAACTGGTCAAGCACATACACCAGCACCTTCTGCGCGGCCAGCTTGCTCTTTTCGTCCTCGCCATACAGTCTTGCCTTGGTCAGCTCGATATACCAGTCGCAGTACGTGTCCCAGATGAAGTCATAGACCTTGGCGGAGGCCACGCCCAGCTCGTACGCGTCCATATTCTCCGTGACTTCTTTGATGAGCGTATTGAGCTTGGATAGCACCCATTTGTCCTCGATCTCCAGGTCGGCGGCATCCGGAAGGCCGTTTTCTTCGACGGTCAGGTTCATGAGCACATAGCGGCTCGCGTTCCAGATCTTGTTGGCAAAATTGCGCATGGCCTCGCACTTTTCGACGTAGAAGCGCATATCGTTGCCGGGCGAGTTGCCGGTGATGAGGTTGAAGCGCAGCGCGTCTGCGCCGTATTTCTCGGCCATTTCCAGCGGGTCGATGCCGTTGCCGAGGGACTTGGACATCTTGCGGCCCTTGTCGTCGCGGACGAGGCCGTGGATGAAGACGGTCTTGAACGGCTCCTTTTTCATCTGCTCCATGCCGGAGACGACCATGCGCGCCACCCAGAAGAAGATGATATCATAGCCCGTGACCATATCGGTCGTCGGGTACCAGTATTTGAGGTCTTCCGAATTCAAATCGGGCCAGCCGAGCGTGGAGAACGGCCACAGACCGGACGAGAACCACGTATCGAGCACGTCCTCGTCGCGGGTCAGCTTCGTGCAGCCGCATTTTTCGCACTTTGTCGGGTCTTCGCGGCTGACATTGATATGGCCGCATTCGTCACAGTACCACGCGGGGATCTGATGGCCCCACCAGAGCTGGCGGGAGATGCACCAGTCGTGCACGTTTTCCATCCAGTTGAGATACGTCTTGGAGAAGCGCTCCGGAACGAATTTGATCGTACCGTCCTTCACGACGCGGATGGCCTCCTCTGCCAGCGGCTTCATCTTGACGAACCACTGCGCGGAAATGAGCGGCTCGACATCGTTGTGGCAGCGGTAGCAGGTGCCGACATTGTGGGAATACGGCTCGGTCTTGACCAGATACCCCTGCTCTTCGAGGTCCTTTACCAGGGCCTTGCGGCATTCGTAGCGGTCCATACCGTTGTACTTGCCGCCGTTTTCGTTGATATGGCCGTCGTCGGCGATGACGCGGATGACGTCGAGGTTGTGGCGCAGGCCGACCTCAAAGTCGTTGGGGTCGTGCGCCGGGGTCATTTTGACCGCGCCGGTGCCGAAACCGATCTCGCAGTATTCATCGCCCACGATGGGAATTTCGCGGTTCATGATGGGCAGGATACAGGTCTTGCCGATGAGGTGCTTGAACTTTTCGTCGTTCGGGTTGACGGCCACGCCGGTGTCGCCCATCATGGTTTCCGGGCGGGTCGTGGCGACGACGATATCGCCGGAGCCGTCAGAGAGCGGATACCGGATATACCAGAGATGGCCGGGCTTGTCGACATATTCGACCTCCGCGTCGGAGAGGGCCGTCAGGCAGTGCGGGCACCAGTTGATGATGCGGCTGCCCTTGTAGATCAGGCCCTTGTCGTACATCTCGCAGAACGCCTCGCGCACGGCCTTGGAGCAGCCCTCGTCCATCGTGAAACGGCTGCGCGACCAGTCGCAGCTGACGCCGAGCTTTCGCTGCTGCTCGACAATGCGGCTGCCGTACTTTTCCTTCCACGCCCAGACGCGCTCCAGGAATTTTTCGCGGCCAAGGTCATAGCGGGTCTTGCCCTCCTTGACGCGCAGTTCTTCCTCGACCTTGATCTGGGTGGCGATGCCGGCGTGGTCCGTACCGGGAAGCCACAGGGCGCTGTAGCCCTCCATACGCTTGTAGCGCGTCAGGATATCCTGCAGCGTCGAGTCCAGCGCGTGGCCCATGTGGAGCTGGCCGGTGACGTTGGGAGGCGGCATGACGATGGAATAGGGTTTCTTGCCGGGGTCTGGTTCGGCCTTGAAGCAGTCGCTGTCCAGCCACATCTGGTAGATCTGGCTTTCCACCTGTGTCGGGTCGTATTGCTTGGGCAGTTCTTTTCTCATGTTGATTCTCCTATTGAAACATATTGTTTATTCTTCAGTCAATTTTGCACAGGGGCAGGCTGCGTGGGCACGGAAAAAGTCCAGAAATTCCTCCGGTGTGCCTAAAATCAGGTCCTTCTTCTGCAGAACGGTGGCCGAGCCGGAGTGCGTCAGCAGGAAAAGGCTCGGCGTTTCCACCAGCGTTTCCATTTTTTCATACGGGAAGTCGGCTGATTTCTGGTTTGTCTTGATCTGCATTGCCTCGTCCATGAATCGAATCTTCGGCTTTGACGACAGATCCATCCCGCCGAGGCTCTTTAGCAGCAGCGACGCGGATCTCTGAAACTGCCGCGTCATGCTCGCGTCCGGCCTTGGCAGGAGCCGCGCCGCCGCAATGACCAGCGTGATCGCGCCTGCGGCAAGCAGCGTCGTGTTCCTCGGCTCCGTCAGGCCTGTCACGAGTAGGAAAACGCCTATGGCCGCCAAAACCACAGACAAAACAGTCTGCACGGTCTTCCGGCGCTTCAGCACCGGATCGTCGGCCCGGTTCGCTTCCGCAAAGCGGTTCACGCCGTCGGTCATGCGCCAGAGCTTCGGGTTCATCTTCCGCGAAATGATCTCCGTGCGCGCCCGCAGCGCCTTCGCGAGCTCCTCCTGAAGCTCCGCGCTGTAGGGCGTGGGGACAAATACAAATTCGCTCGGCATATGGCGGTTCCTCTCTTTCTCTATGGTATTGGCGGCGGTTTTGCGCAGGAAAAGTCGAAAAACCGCTTGTGGTTGGTAGGGGCGGGGCTCTGCTCCGCCCGGCGGAGGGCAGTTGTTATAGCGGAAATCTCAGGCGGATAAGAATGCAGTTTCCTGCGTGTTCGTAGGGGCCGATGCCTACATCGGCCCGTTGGGAAGCTGCGAATTCGCCGAAGATTCCCGTAAAATCGGTATATTCTGCGGGCGGACAGAGTCGTCCGCCCCTACGGAGTACAGGGGGCAGCGAAACCTTGCTGTAGGGGTCGACGACTCTGTCGGCCCGTTTGGGTAGTTACGAATTCGCCGAAGAGTTCTGTAAAAACGGACTGTTCTGCGCGGGCCGATGTAGGCATCGGCCCCTACAACCAAATGCGCACGTACCTGCGGATTCGCCGTAGATTTCTGTAAAAGCGGTCTGTTCTGCCGGGCCGATGTGGACATCGGCCCCTACAATCGAATGCGCAGATGCAAGAAAAAACGCCCTGAGTTTCAAAACTCAGGGCGAAGAAATTCTCCGTGGTACCACCTGCGTTCCCGGAAAACCGGGCGCTCAAATCTCTGTAACGGGAGAACCCGGCGGGGCTTACTGTGCGTTCAGCCCGGCGGCTCGGAGGCGACGGGAACTTCGGCTTTGCGGAAGCTTACACCAGCCGCTTCCTCTCTGCGGCGCTGCGCGAAGTTCATTCCTCTTCTCAGCTTGTATCGGTATGGGAAACTGATGCGTTATACGTCTTCGATGATGGGCGAGGGCTTGGCCTGCTGCGGGTTGACGAGGGCGCGGAACTTGCTCCGGGACTCGCGGATCTCGCTCAGGGCCTGTGCGATGGCTTCCTCTGTGCGCTTCATGGAATCGTCGACATAGTCGTTCGTGACCTGACGCAGCTCCTTGATCTTGGCCTGCGCGTTCTTCATGAGGTCGTCGGCCTCCTTCTGGGCCTGCAGATAGACCTCCTCGTGCGAGATCATCTGCCGGGCGCGCTGCTCGGCCTGCTTGAGAATGTTTTCGGCCTCGCGCTTGGCGTTGGTGATGACGTCGTTGCGGGATTCCACGATCGTCTTGGCCTGCTTGAGTTCACCGGGAAGCTGATTGCTGATCTCGTCGAGAAGATCGAGAACCTTGTCGCGTTCGAGCACGCACTTGTCCGCGCCGAGCGGCAGACTCCACGCATCCTGTACCATCTCATACAATGTCGTCAGGATCTCTTCAATACCGCTTGCCATAAAAATACCTCCTTAGATTTGCTCCATCATGCGGGCTTTAAAGTCCGGGATGATCGCAGCCGGGAGAAAATCACTCACGTCGGCGTCATACCGCGCCAGCTCCTTGACGGCGCTCGAGCTCAGGTACATGAACTGGTGCTCGGCAGTCAGGAACATGGTATCCAGCCCGGGGTTGAGTTTGTGATTCATGAGCGCCATCTGGAACTCGCGCTCGAAATCAGAAACGGCCCGCAGGCCCTTGATGATAATGGAGCTGCCCTGTTCGCGCGCAAAGTCGGCCAGCAGCTTGTCGGAGTGCATGACCGCGACGTTCGGAATGTCCGCCGTGACGCGGCGGATAAGCTCAGCGCGCTCCTCCGGCGTGAACATGGGTTTTTTTTCACAGTTATACATCACGCAGACGATCAGCCGGTCAAAGCTGCGCGCCGCACGGGTGATGATGTTGAGATGTCCGTTTGTGACAGGGTCGAAGCTGCCGGGATAAATCGCTGTCTTCATGGCTCCTCCAGACGGCTATCCTCTGCGGAAGATCGTCACCGCAGCCTTGCCGTAACGGTAATCCCGGTAACGCACAAGACCCGGAATGTCGTCCGGAAGGGACTTCTCAAAGGGTCTTTCACAGACTATTATACCACTGTTCGTCAAAATGTCAATTTCTGATATGATTTTTAGCGCAGTTTCAAGGAAAATTTCCGCGTAAGGCGGGTCTAAAAGGATCAAATCGAACTGCCTGCGGCAGGTTTTCAGGTAGGAACTGTAATCCGCCTGCACAACTTCGGCACGTTCTTCCAGCCTTGTCTTTTTCAGGTTCTCCCGAATAACGCTGACCGGCTCTCTGCCCTTGTCGACAAAGGTGCAGTGCGCCGCGCCGCGGCTGAGCGCCTCGATGCCGAGCTGTCCGGAGCCGGCAAACAGGTCGAGCGCCGTTCTTCCCTCGACCTCAAACTGGATGGCGGAGAAAATGCCCTCCTTGACCTGATCCATGGTCGGGCGGGTATCCATGCCCCTGGGGGCCTTCAGCGGGACGCCTCTGGCGGTTCCTGTGATGACGCGCATGGCGTTTGCCCTCCTTCCTTCGGGTGAAAATGCTGATAGACAGCCAGCGCGGCGGACGCGGGGAGCACCTGCTCAAGCTGGCTGCGCTCCGCCTGCGAAATGGCTTTAACGGAGCGGAATTTCTTTAACAGCGCCTGCCGCCGCTTTTCACCGATGCCGGGGATATCCTCCAGACCGGATTTTTTCATGCGGCGCGAGCGCAGCGCACGCTGGTACGTGATGGCGAAGCGGTGCGTCTCCTCCTGGATCGTGCCGATGAGGGCGAAAACGGACGGGACGGCGCTGATGGCGATCTCATCGCCCGCGGCGGTCACGAGCGCTCTTGTGCGGTGCTTGTCGTCCTTGACCATGCCGTAGGCCGGGATATCCAGCCCCAGCGTTTGCAGCACATCCTCCGCGACCTTTGTATGCTCGACGCCGCCGTCGATCAGCAGCACGTCCGGGTGCTCGGAAAAGCCCGCATCCTGCTGGACGTA
>OOCM01001968.1_pt1 | contig 14625 bp, 7 predicted proteins | sample 1671111 | NCBI WGS metagenome assembly OOCM01 (sample SAMN06348123, study PRJEB24527) | human gut metagenome | biome: human gut; feature: ankylosing spondylitis patient; material: feces | host: Homo sapiens | place: China | collected 2015-10 | reverse complement strand
CCGCCGCGGAGGTCGCCCTCCAACGCGGCGAGGCCGGGCTGTTCGGCGACCTCCGCGGCGGGGGCGATCGCCCATTCCGGGCTCCCCGCGACGCCGACGTTGCGAAGCGTCCAGAGGTCGCCTTGGGCGAAGACGAGGACGTCGAAGGCCTCGTTTTGGTCGAAGTCCACGACCGCCACGGCGGCGGGGCCGCCGAAGTCGCGGCCGCCCGTCAGTTCCCCCGTCGCGCCGTCGAGGGTCGCGAAGAGTTCCTCCAAGGCGCCCTCCACCAAGGCGAGGCCGCCCATGTCGAAGGGCTGCAGGTTGCTCTCCAGCGTCGGGCCGTCGCCGGTGGCCACGCCGCCGAGGACAAGTTTGTTCGGGAAGAGCGGGTTCATGCCGGCCTGCAGCTCCTCGGCGAAGGTGTAGCCGTCGCCGTCCGTGTCGGAGGCCTCGTCCTGGTCGTCCACGCCGTACCAATAGCGCGAGAGGCGCGTGTGCGCGTCGTCCACGAAGTGCGCCGTCAAGTCCACCTTGCCCACGCCGGGATTGCCGACGACCGTGACCGCGTCGAGGGCGCGCCCCCAGTCGTCCGCCTGACGCACGCCGTTGCGCGTCCACTGGGCGAAGCGGTCGTCCGGCGAGAAGGCGTCCGTGGTGTGGCTTTGGCCGGGGCGCAGCACCACCCGCTTCGTGGCGAAGACCCCCTCGGGCTCCGAGCGGATGGTGACCTCGGGGTATTCGTTCGGGTTGTAGAGCAGGACGGCGCTGTCGCCGGTGGCCACGCCGCCAAGGACGAGCCGGTTCGGGAAGACGGGGTTCGTGCCGGCCTGCAACTCCTCGACGAAGGTGTAGCCGTCGCCGTCCAGGTCGCTCTCCGGGTCGGCCGCCTTCCCGTACCAATAGTAGGCCTGGCGCGTCTGCGCGTCGTCCACGCAATGCGCCACGGCCTCGATGGGCGCGTTCTCGACCGTGAAGGCCGCCGCGTTCACCGCCACGCCCCAGGCATCCGCCTGACGCACGCCGTTCACCGTCCAATAGGCGAAGGCGGAGGCGTCGGGCGAGAAGGCCTTCGTCGTGACCGTCGTCCCCGGCCGCGCGTAACCCGAGTAGGTCGCGAAGAGCGCCCCCTCCGGCTCCGAGCGCACCGTGTAGGGTTGGTAGCCGTTCGGGTTGTAGAGCACGGCGGCGCTGTCGCCCGTGGCCACGCCGCCGAGGACGAGCCTGTTCGGGAAGAGCGGGTTCATGCCGGCCTGCAACTCCTCGGCGAAGGTGTAGCCGTCGCCGTCCGTGTCGCTCTTCGCTTCCCATTCCAACGACCCCGCCGTGTCGTAACCGCCCGGCGCGCCATACCAATAACGCTCCTCCGCGTCCGCCACGCCATCGCCGTCCGAGTCCGTCTCGGCGTCCGCGTAAACCGCCGTCAGCGTAACGACCGAGTCCTTCGGCGTCACCGTCACCGCGTCAAGCGCCCGCCCCCACGCGTCGCGGTTCACGAAGCCTGGCTGTTCCGGGCTCACCGTCCAATGCGTGAAGCGCCACCCCGCCCGCTCCGGCGCCTCGACCGACGTGAAGGCCTCGTCCGTGTAGACATACGCCTCCGCCGCCAACGTGTTGCCCAGGCTGTCCACCTGCAGCACCTTCACCCGCACCGCGGACGACTGCCCCCAGCCTTGGGCGGCCAACGCCCCGCCCAAGGCCAACGCCACGGCCGGCGCAAACCTCCGCGCCCATCCCATGGCTCACTCCCCCTCGTCGATCTTCACCGACACCTGGCGAAGGCCCCCAGAGGCGAAGTCCAGGCGTGTCGCGCTCTCCGCGTACGCGAGATCCTCCCCAGCAAGCACCTTGTAACCCATCTTCCCGTAGAGATAGTTCAGCAACGCGGTTGCCTCACGCTTCCATCCGGAATTATAAGCCCCATCCCAATTCGTGCCGGTTGGCAACTTATCCCCATAGGCGATGTCCACGCCGCCCACGGAAACGCGCCCGTCCTTGATTTGCAGCCGCTCGTCCCCCTCCGCGAAGCACCACACGAGGGCGTCAAAGAGCCACGGTTCCGTCAATACGTTCCGCGTGATGGTCATCGCCTTGTGCGTCTCCGTTGCGGGGATTGTGAGTTGTTCCTGCGGCAGAAGCGTCTCCCCCTGCACGAGGATTTCCACCGCCACCTTGTCCAAGTCCGTGGCCCAATCGCTTGCCACCTCCCACACGAACGTGTGCTCCACATTCGTCTCCACGCTGTCCCCTTTCGGCACCCCTTCGCCCGTCCGCACCGGCACGATGTTGGCGAAACTCCGCACCCCGTCCTTGAACGCCATCGCCCGCACCTTCACGCTCGGCAAGTCGCTCGTCACCGTATACGACACCCTCATCGTCTTCAGCGCCGTCATCTCCGCATGAACTGCCACAGTTGCGTTCTCCGACATCACTGCTTCCACCACAGTGGCGCGATTACTGCCGCTTACTTTCTCCCAATCCGCCCCATGTGCTTGCGGAAACGAAATCTGTCCGCCACCTGTCAATGAAAAACCAACAGGAACCGCTCCTCGAAAAATCATAGTCCCCGAAAAATTTTGTCCATCCATCAAAACAACGCTTTCTGGAATGACCACCGACGCCAGCGAATTGCAGTACCGAAACGCCTCAGCCCCAATCGAGGTCACGCCCTCGGGGATGACCACCGACGTCAACGAACTGCACCCGGAAAACACCTTTTCTCCAATCGAGGTCACGCCCTCAGGGATGACCACCGACGTCAACGAACCGCAGTTCTCAAACGCGCAATTATTAATCACGGTCACGCCCTCGGGGATGACCACCGACGTCAGCGACCTGCACCCGGAAAACACATAGTCCTCAATCACGGTCACGCCCTCGGGGATGACCACCGACGTCAACGAACTACACCCAGTAAACGCACAATTATCAATCACGGTCACGCCCTCGGGGATGACCACCGACGTCAACGAACTGCAGTCCCTAAACGTATAATCATCAATCATGGTCACGCCCTCGGGAATAACCACCGATGTCAGCGAACTGCACCCCTCAAACGTATAACCACCAATCACGGTCACGCCCTCGGGAATAACCACCGATGTAAGTAAACTGCAGTACTGAAACGCACCGGATTTAATCCAGGTCACGTCCTCGGGAATGACCACCGACGTCAGCGAACTGCACCCCAAAAACGCTCTACCTCCAATCGAGGTCACGCCCTCGGGAATGACCGCCGACGTCAGCAGGCTGCACCCCTCAAATGCGCTGTCCCCAATCGAGGTCACGGGATAACCGCCAAGCGTTGATGGGATTGTAAGGTCTCCCGATGTAGTCGCAGAAATGGCAGGCGTTTTATCCGCACCGCTTTCAATGGTTGCCTGACCATTGGAGACCGTGAACGACCATTCGACGCCATCGACGACTTCGGTCTGAACCGCGAAGAGCGGTCCTGCGCAGATTACCAACGCTGCCAGTATGAATGTTTTCATGAGTTACTCCTTGTGGGATATGAGAAGGGTTTGTGGTTGCTTTTGTCGGAACGTCGCGATGAAGGCCAAACCTTTAACCGCGGGAACGACGCTCAACCAACAGGGAAACACAGGCGGAAGAAGCCGTGGGGCGTGACCGTACAGCCGCAGACACACGTCTGACACTCCGCCACACGGTCGGTTACCGGGCTTGTTTTGTATGCACAATCGCTCATCGCTCGTCTCCTTTCACGTGTTGTGGCGGGGACGAAAAAGCCCCCGCCGGGGATCGGCGGGGGCACAAATAAGGGCGTGCTCCGACCGACTTGTTTCCAATGGGGGCCTAGCACTGCCTTACGAGAAAACAAAGTACGGGAAACACGCCTGGGAATAACCCAGACGCGCCTCCGCAATACAATCGTCCTCGTTTCGGAAGGTGCTAGTTTCCATTGGACGAAAGTATGCGTGACGCATTCTTTCTGTGCGCCTGAGGCGTGGGAGAGGGCCCGCGAGGGTCGTCACCGCAACTCAAACACGACGACAAGATACCCCATTCCCGACCCGTTTGTCAAACGCCCCTTCGCTTACCATTCTTTCGGCGCACGTTTCATCTGACAGCTTACGGGGCACACCGCGACACGAAGGCAAAGGCCGCGAACGTGCCGTCCGCGCCCCCCACCCCAACGCACGCTCCCGCGCCTCCTCCCTAAAAAGAGGCTCTGCCGATGAGGCGTTTCAGCCTCCGCCTAAAAGCCTTCACGAAGTTTATGCACGGGGAGGATAACGCGTGGCCAATTCATCCAAAAGGGGCGTCCAAAAACGCGCGCACACCGCATCCTCCCGGCATTTGGCGCGGATGAGGCGACAGGCGGCCTCCCTTGTGTCCGTATCCGCCAAGCGTGCGGCGAGATAGACATGATAGGGGAAGGTCAGCGTATGCGTCCCCAGATAGACCAGCCAGGCCGCCACGGGGTACGAATCGATGTGCGAGAAGTGTTCGCGGAAGATCATCCCCAAGACAATCAGCCCCAAGATGCTCGGCCTTGCGCCCTCCGACCGGCGGAGCGTGTCGAACCACTCCCTTCCAGAGTCGGGATACGCCCAAAAATGTGAATCGGACGCCATAGCCTCAAGCTCAAAGCGAAGCATTTCCCTCCCAATGATTTGGCAGAGGCAAGACGCGGCCGCCATCCACAGGTTGTCTCTCTTCAATTGTTCGCGATTCTCGTCCATCCAGCCCAACAGACAATCCAACACACTCAGCGCATCGGAGCGGTTCGTCTCGATGTACTTCACCGCAAGCGGGATGAAATAGGCGCACTCCTCATAACACCCCGCAGGGCAAAAGGTCTGAAAGATACACATGAAGTCGTAGCACACCATCGCCTCGTCCGGCGTGGCGATCAGCGCGTCCAATTCCTCCTGGGAGAAATCCGAACTCGGATCCGACAACCGCTTGGGGCGTTTGTACAACGCCTCCACAATCGTTTTCAAGCGTTCCCATTCCATGCTTCATTCCTCCTGAGGCGATGAAAGGATCTGCGATGCCGCCGTGATGGCGAGACTGCCCAACACAGCCTCCCCAACCGGGCCATCGAAAGGGCAAAAAGCAAAAAATAGCGCTCCCACACCACAGGCGGATGCAGTTCCCACGGCATTCCAATTGATCGCCCCCTGTAACCCTGGAAGGGCGGGCTGGGAATCAAGATCCTCTGACAGTTTAGGAGGCAAAAGGTGTGAGAAGAAATCGGGAGAACCGTCCACATAATCAATTCATTATACACCAAATCAATAATGTTCCCCTCGCCATCTCCTGAACAACCAAAGTCAATAAGGCGTTCTCTGCCATTCCCTCAATTTCTGCCTGACTTCACTTGCAAGCGACCTTCCTTAGGCAAACGGGGGCAAGGAGGCTCTAAAAGAAGCAAAATCCTATAAAAGCGATTGTCATCGATTAATCCTCTATCGTATACCTGCTTAGCAAGCCGCACACAACGTTCTGCGGCTCGCTGATGTCCCAACAAATATGGAGTGCGTTCAACAGCCTCTCCCGGGAAATAGGCAAAGAGAAGATGTGCGTATTCACACTGAAACCGCTTTAAGTGTTCATCCATGAGCGCGACTCGCAACATATCCGTATATGAATCCAAATCCCGCTTCCCTAACAAAGCGACGAGTCGTTGCAATACTTGAACACGTTGTTTACAAAGCGTGGCGGCCATTTCATCGTCCGAACAAAGGAGCAACCGAAGGTGTAATTGCCGACTCCGCCGTGAAAGTGCCTCAATTTCATCAGAGATTGAGCCAACGGTGGATTTTCCTTCTCGTTCCTCAAAAAGCGCGCAACCATATTCCACGATTTCCCTCATCGCAGAAGTGTCTAAAGATTCCTTGATGGGACGTTGTCTTCCTGTGCGCCAATGTGCGCCCGATAATTCCACCTTACGTACTGTCGCGGTAGCACCGTCAACCCAAATTATGGCTGGACAATTGGCGATATCATAAACATAACGCACACACCAAACACCAACCGAATCTTGTTCATAAGATGTCGGCGACCTCACTCCCAGCTTTCTAAAAACCGAATCAAGGACTTCCCCGACGGCAATCGAAAGGAAGGTATCTTCAAAACGCCCCTTCCCAAAAGCCGTTATCAGGGGCGAATCCGCGCCGTTTCTCACCCAAAAGGCGTCCAATAACCCTAGTTGTTTATGAAATAATCCAATCAATATCGGTGACGACGCTGTTTGCCCATCTTTCGATTGCGTGGCACGATAAACCACGGCACGCACATTGTCATCCTGAAGACTTGGAAGGTATACCTTGATCACATGGAGAATGGCGGCGGCTTCATTTGGAAAAACCGCCCGATAATCCGAACAATACGCATCATCGGAAAGAGACTTCTGGACCTCCGCCTCTGTCATGCCATACCTCAGATATTGCTGCGGAGGTGGCTTAATGACTTCACGACTTGTTCGCCGCTGACCTCTCTCGCCAAAACTATCCTCTGAAATGAAAATGGACTCCCCCACGCATCCGTCTTCCGCCGGAAGATTAAAAACATCGGACAATGCCCACGTCAAGCGTGCGACCCCGATAAAGAATACCACGAAACCTATACGTTTAGTTAAACATACCCTCTCCATAAAAGGATCCTCCACGCTTGAATTTTGGGTCACCATGTCCACCATCTTTCATATAACGACGCGTTCCATCGTTATACGCCGAACGTAAACGGTGTTGCAATTCACGAATGGCGCTCACACACTCATGCTCCGACGAATAGAGCGCATAGAAGGGCAACGCCGAAAACGCTTCACGAAACATCGCTTCAATGTCATTTGCGTGCCCTTTTTCATGGTGTAACACATCTTGCCATCCCCCTTTTCCTTGATTGGTCGTTATGGTCACAGCGTCACGCTCATCGTAACTACGATCATAGATATAAGTCGTTATCATTAGCTGTGCCGAAAGTGTTCCTTCCCAAAGACCGAGATTGGGGTTACACGAACAATCAGGGAATGTCGTTATTGTGCCGGTCGTGAATGCCAAGGGATGATTTTTATCTTCCGCACCAGAAGCACCATATCGTTTTGTAAGCAGCGTGATTTTGGGGAGTTCTACGATTTCATAAAACACAAGTGTTGGTGCCCACAGATTACCTAAATGATCAAAGTTAGAAATACTATTGTTCCTCCCGATTAAATAATCGGGAAAACTACTTAGTCGATCTCGACTTGTCCACCTACCGTCTTTTGAATCGTAATGGCGATAGTTATAATAAACAAGGCCAAGGGTGGGGTCATGGTATTCGGAGGAGAAGCGGAAGGGGTTTTCTGAGAGAAAGTCGTGGTTGGTGACGCGGGAGGCGCGGGCGGTGCGGGTGACGGTGCCGAAGGGGGCGTAGTCATAGTGCGCGGCGATGCCGTCTTGGAGAGCGTGGTAGAAGACCTCGGAGACATTCTTGTTGCCGTCGTGGGTGTAGAAGAGGTTGAGGCCCCAGTTCTTGGCGCGCATGATAAGCGGGCACGTGGCGAGGGACTCGGTGGGATCCCACACGAACTCGGTACGAATGGCGTTGTCGTTGGCGGCGTCCAATCGTTGGACGCAGAGGAAGTTGTCGTAAACAAAGCGGAAGTGCGTGACGGCCTGACCGGCTCGCGTCTCGCAATAGTCCACGCGACGGCCCATGCGGTCGAAGGACATGGTGATTACTGTGTCGCCGGACTGCCAGCGGATGGGGCGATTCTCGGCATTGTACAGAACCGACCAAACACCAGTCTCGGTCTTGATGAGTGTCTGGTTGCCGTCGGCGTCGTATCCCGGCACGAAGTCATCGATGGCGGTGTATTGGTTGAGGTTGTTGGCCGTGTAGGTTTTGCCTTCGGCGGCAGTACGGTTGCCGATGTCATCGTAGGCGTAGGTCTGGTTTTGGCCGGAAATGAGTTCGTCGCGGACGTTGTAGCCGTAAGGCTGCGTCTCGTCCGCGGCCATCATGGAACCGGATTTGCCAATCTCGGTGCGGCGGCCGATGAGGTCGTTGACGTAGTCGTACTGCGAGGCGACGGCGCCGTTAATGGTGTTAGTCACGCGGGCGAGGAGGTCGCGTTTGGGTTCGTATTCCCACGCGGCGGTCGCGCCGTTGGGATAGGTGAGTCGGGACTTCAGGTGCGAATCGGGAAGATACGCCCACGCAAAATCGCCCATCGTGGCGAGCCGCCCCGTGGCGGGGTCATAGACAAGGGTGTTCTTGCGCGTGCCATCCACGCTGTATCCCACGTTCCGACCGAAGGCGTCCCAATGGCGGGTGAGGGTCTTGGAATAGAGCCCCGAGATCTGCTCGGAGGAAAGCTGGCCGAAGGCGTCGTAGGTGAAGGTGGTGACGCCGGCGGCGTCGGTGGCGGAGGTTTGGCGGCCCATTGCGTCGTAGGTGTAGGCGACGTCGGGCGTAGAGTCGGCGTAATCCACGGAGAGGAGCTGGCCCCAGTCGTCGTAAGTATAAGTGGTGACGATGCCGCGGGCGTTGGTGCGGGTGACGAGGCGGCCTTCGTCGGTGTAAGTGTAGGTAAGGCCCTTGCCGTCGGCGTAGGTCTTGGCGAGGAGGACGCTGGAGGCCTCGTCGTAGGCCCAGGTGGTGGTGTCGCCGACCCCGGAGGCCTCGTTACGATAGGTGGTCATGGCGGTGCGGTTGCCGAAGGCGTCGTAGGCGTAGCGGACGGGATAGGTGGCGCCGCCCTCGTAGGTCTTGTTGCCGCGCAGGTCGTATTCGTAGACCGTCACATTGCCGAGGGCGTTGGTGACGGCGACGACCTGCCCCATCACGTCATAACCGTAGGCCGTGACGGCGCCGACGGCGTCGGTGGCGGAGACAAGATTGTTCTTCGCGTCGTAAGCGTAGGTGGTGCGGTTGCCGCGACCGTCCACGGTGGCGACCTGACGCCCGAGGGCGTCGACCTCAAAGCGGTTGGTCACGCACGCGGAGTCCACCGTCTCCACAAGGTTCCCAAAGGCGTAGCGCGCAATCTCGGGATTTGTCCGCGAAGGATAAACCGTGATACGCTCGGCGTCCGTGCCATACGTGCGCGTGATGTTCCCACGCGGGCAGACGCTCTCCGACTCAAAGGAGCATTCCGGCGAAAGCCCTGAAAGCCGCGTCCATGTTTGCTGCGTCAAGGGCGCGATGTTTACGTCGGAGCAGGACTGCGTGGCGGCCTGACGCTGCCACACCTCGCCCTCGCGGAGGAGATAGTCGGTCTCGGTCGTCTGTTTTCGCCACACCTCGTCGACGGTCTGTACGAGGGCGACCTGCTCGCCCGTGGCGGCGTAGGCGAAGGTCTGCGTCGGCTGGCCCGCGGCCGTGATTTGCACCACGCGCCCGTAATCGTCGTAGGTCGTCAGCGTCTCCAGCGTGGAACTGTTCGCGCCGGAGCGGGTCTGGCGCACGGACTGCCCCAGCAGGTTCCGCGCCGTTTCTTGCCAACGCGCTCCCGTGGCGACGCGCTCCCAAAGCGGGCCGTAGGCAAAGACCTGCGGTTGGACGGCGGTGCCGGAGAGTTTGAGAAGACGGCCGAGGGCGTCCGTCTTGCGGGTCTGCGTGGCGCCGTTCGGAAGGGTCGTCGTGACGGTGCGACCGTTGAGGCTGTAAGCAGTTTGCGTGACACCGCCGCGGATGTCGGTTTGCGCCACCACTTGGTCGAAGACGTCGTAAGCGGTCGTCTCGGGGTTGAGGCCGTCCTGCCAAGTCTTCACCACGCGGCCAAGAAGATCGTACTCAAAATGCGTGGTGCAGGGAATCGGATCAAGCTTGGTTTCGGCGATGAGGCGGCCCTCGTTGTCGTAGGCATAGGTGAAGCGGGTGCCGTCAGGAAGCGTCATGGAGGACTTGCCGCAGCAACTGCCGCCCCAAACGGTGGTCGTCACGCGCCCCGCAAAGTCAGTCTCCTTGATGACGTGCCCTTCAATGTCATATTCATAGGTTGTGCGGTCAATGAGATGCCACGCGCCATCAATGAAGACCTCTTGGTTACGCTCCACCACGTTGCCGACGCGGTCATAGACCACCGAGTTCCGCGTGGTTTTCCCCGAAACCGGTTCCGGCGCTTGCTCGTGCAACTGCGTCACGGTTTCAATCCAGCGGTCATCGTCCAAACCGTAGGTGTACACCTGAAGCGTGCCATCCTCATCACGAACGGACTTCAGACGGCCCGCACAATAAGGCGTCGCGTCGTCCGGCGCATACCACGTCCTCACGGTGCGCAGGGCACCCGCCGCGCCGTAGGCCGCCCCCGCCGTGGCGGCGCGCTCCACGATCTCCTGCGTCGGGGAATAGACAAAGTACGTCCGCGAGACCTCGACCATCGCTTCCGTCTCGGGGTCTTTCTCGTACCTCACCTCGCACCGCGGGCGATCATCGCTCACCACCGCGGCCACGCCCGCGTGTTCGCCAAGGATGTCCGATGCGTCCACGGGGGCATAGGAATAGACCGTCTCGTGTCCGACGGCGGCATTCGTCTCTTTGGTCAGGCGGCCTTTGGCATCATAGTCGTAGACAAAGCGGTTCCCGCGCCAATCGCGCTTCTCCCGGATTTTCCCCTTGTTTTCGCCGGAGAGGAAATAATCCCACTCCGTGACGCGCTTCCCGCTCGCGTCCGTTCCCAGCGTCTCCTTGACGGCCACCGCGCCGACGCTCCACCCATAATCCTTGAAGTAAAACGCCTTTTGGAAATAGATCGTCTGCCCGTCGGCGCTTTTCTTGACGGCCACCTGCATGCCGTCGTCATCGTCGCCGGAATAAAAGGACTTTTCCTCAACCAAACCGTTGGGCCGCGTCAGTGTCCAATCCTCCACATCGGGGACATAACGATAGGTATAGGTTTTAGGATCGCCATTTCCCTTGCGTTGCGTCGCCAGGAGCAGATGGGCGTCATCGCCGCCGCGCTCAATCCGCCACGTTTCCACCGGCGCCGCGTCCGGGATCACATAGAGCCCCTCGGCCATTTCCGGCTTCTGGGCGAAAGGATAGACGGTGACCGTGTAGGTGTGGTCATCCTCCGTCACAATGTCCGCCAAGCGCGTCGCCGTCAGGATTTGCCGCAAGAGCCCATTGGGCGCACGCACCACGTCAATCCCAAAATCCTCCGCAGTGATCACGCGCCCACGCGCGTCCGTGAAAGAGACCAAGTCCCCGAATTTCCCCGTGATGTCCGTGGCGTAAAACCGCCACACCGTCCCATCCCCCGGGTAAAGATCATAATAGGCCGGATCCTCCGCCGTCGCCCACCCCTCCGCATCCACCATCTGCAGCCGTTCCGTGCTGATGGCCGTGCTCGCCGCCACCATCGTGGCCAGAGACTCCCCGTCCTCAAAGCGGAAATGCAGGCGCGCCCCCAACTGATTGCAAAAAACCACCTCACGCGGCACGTTTTTGTTCGTTCTGTCGCTGCCGACATGGGAGAAGGTGTACGCCATCACGAAGCTCAGCGTCTCCGGCGTGAAGATCGCCGGTGAGGCCTCCGTCTCAAAGACCTTCAGCCAACACCGCCGCCGATCCGACAACACCGACGTCCGCCCCAGGTCGATCTGGATATGCACGCACCCGTTCGACGCCCCGTCCGCGGGGCACTTCTCGCACGTCGAGGCGCTGTTCTGCCCCTCATCCAACTTACACGGCGGGTTGCGCATCATCCCCGCCCACGCCCCTCCCGCCAGGAGGGACGCCGCAACGACAAACAAACAGCCACTTCTCATCGCACTGCCTCGGCATGACACGGCCAACGCCGCAACCCAGATTCACCCCTAGTATACCCCTTCCGCCCCCACCTGTCCACCACAATCCGCGTCTGAGCCGCCCACGCTGCGATTGCGCCGAAGGAAGGGCGGTTCCGCCTCCTATGCACAGGCTGCCCAAAAGCCTCCGACGCCTCCCTCCGCAACCCTACCCAAAGCGCAGGGGCGGCGACCTTCCCCCGCCGTCCTTGGGGGCGGGAGACGGCGTACCTCGGGGCGAGGTACGGCGCGATCCAAGAAACGAGGCCCGCAATCTCGTTTCCCGCCCTGGTCGAAAGGGCGGGGTTTGCCGTGAGGGGTCTCCGCGCCCCTTCCTTTATATATGGATAAGGATGGGCGCGCGGAAGAGGGCGGCGGCCCCTTCCGTTGTTCGGGGGCGGGGCGTTGGCTTTGGGGCTTGGCCGGTTGTTCTTTTCCCTTGCGGTCTGGGGGCCGATGTGCTACTTTATCGACGTATGCTTGAGTCAGCAAAGAGGATTTGTATGCGTGAGGCATGGCTGGCGCACGCGGCGCGACGAATCGCCGTGTGCGTGATAGGTGTCGTTTCGGCAATGTGTTATATTGGGTGCGACAAGGCCTCCGAGGATCCTTACGCGGAGCTGGACGCCAAGTTCCCCGAGGGGCGGCCCGGCTTGGCGGACGCGCGAACCCGCGCGCAGGATCCCGCCTACGTCGAAAAAATCGAGACCGGCGCGCAGCGTTTCGTCTCCCTCCGCGAGGCGGCCGAGAAGGCGCAGGCCGAGGCGGACAAGTTCCGCGGCATCGTCCGCGAGGCGCTCGCCAAACGCATGAAGGAAGAGCCGCCCGAGGCAATCCTGGAGGCCGAGCTCGCGAAGAACGCCCATTACCAAACCCTCGCCAAGGCCGCCGCCGAGGCCAAGCAGGGCGACCAGCCCCAGGAGACCAAGGGCAAGCAACGCAAGCAGAAGAACAAGAAGAAGCGGTAGGCCAGCCGACACCGAAGACGCCTCGCCCCGCGTCATTCCGGGCCAGGGCGCCTGGGATCGAGCGCGAGTGCCACCGATGGACCCATTTTGCCTAGCTCTCGAGTTACTTCACTTCAAACCTTAAGAGCCTTCTCTCTGGCAGATCGGTCATCTTCATCGTATAAGTCCCAGGAAAAGCCTTCTCAAAACGGACGGTCTCGTAACCTTCGAAATAGTCGTTGGTGTTTTGCATCATGAATGGGACGAGCAACTCGTTCTCCGCCCCAACCTGTACAGCAAACGCAGCAGAGCCGCCCAGAGCCGGCATTGCCTGCGTTATCAGATCGGTATTGACCACAAAGTCATAGTTTGGCGCAGACTCCGGCACCAAATGCCAAACATACGTTTTGATTCCGCCTTCGACATTGTCCTTATTCCTGACACGCATCTTTACGGCGATAACACACGTGATGTCGGCGTCCTTCAATTTCGTTTTCGTATCAACGATGCCATATTTTGAATAATCATCATGCGCACGCTTGAGATACTCGCGCGGCGTGAGCAGCTCTGCCCCGTCTATGCAAAACGAATACCCGTCAGTCGCCACATCCTTCGACCCCAGAAACGCCCCATCCATCGAGAGCCATTCGCCCTCCGCATAATATTTCTCAGGAATGACCGTCCGGTTCCCGTTAACGACGCTCACCCTCATGCCCGCAAGGCCGGTAGCAGCACAGCCGAAAAGAGCAAGCACCGCCCTTCTTGTCCACAGGGTCTTCTTCATCGCGCTCACGACCTTTCCCGAACTTTCACAACGGCACCGTCGCGCATGCAGTAAACCCGATCGGCCAGCTCCTCGAGCACCTCTCCGTCATGGCTGGACAGAATAACCTCGCGACCCGTTAATGCCGCCATCGCCACAACGCGCTTGAGCATTTCCACGCCCGCTTCGTCGAGGGCATTTGTTGGCTCATCGAGAACAAGTAGCTTCGGCTTTTCCATAATTGCCGCAGCTATCCCCAGACGTTGCTTCATCCCAAGCGAGTATGCTCGGAACTTCTTTTTTTCGTCTGCGTCGAACCCCACGAGCCGCAGGGCAGAGCGAATGTCCTCGGGGGTGGCAACGCCCTTGATCTGAGCGATGAGCTCCAGATTGTCGTAGCCAGACAGATATCCCAAAAGGCGCCTCGATCAACATCCCCAGACTCGGCGGGAACGAGATGTCCGCCCCAAGCCTTTGGCCATCGATAGAGATTTCGCCTTCGGTAGGCTTGATCAATCCGCAGACCGCTCGCATAAGCATGGTCTTACCCGAACCGTTTATCCCCTGAAGCCCAACCACAGTCCCAGGGTCAACCTCGATGGACACGTTGCGCAGAACATCGTTTTTGCCCATGCGCTTCGATACGTCCCTAACGATCACGCTCATATCTTGTCCCCCTTTTCTATAAGGTCGGCCCTTCGAAACCACAGTCCACTCAACGATAGGCATAACGACATAACCACAATTGAAAACAAGACGCTCGAGCCCGTCGCGATTCCCTCTTTGACAATTCCGCCCCAGCGCAACAGCATTAGGGCGTTGCCTAACAGCACCCAATGCCGCGCAAATGCCGAACAGATCAGGTAGCTCATTAAAACCACAAACGAGACCGACGGCCCAAGTACAAAGCCAATCACTGCCTGCGCAAACGCAAGCGCCTCGAAAGCAAAAAAGAGACCTGTGAAAAACGGCAGCGCATCCGCCTCGCCAGCTTTGAGAAACCACGGCGCCAAATTAGCCAGCTGAAGCGACTCACCATGAATGACCGCGCTGAACGAGGCGCTCACCATCAAGCTCCAAATCACAACAGAGCAAACCACCACGAGCAGCGAAAATGCCGTTACCGCCGCCACCAAGATAAAACGCGAGACCCACCAAAGGGTTCTTGACCGGCATCGAACAAGCGCTTGCAAACCAA
>OOCM01001965.1_pt1 | contig 14640 bp, 8 predicted proteins | sample 1671111 | NCBI WGS metagenome assembly OOCM01 (sample SAMN06348123, study PRJEB24527) | human gut metagenome | biome: human gut; feature: ankylosing spondylitis patient; material: feces | host: Homo sapiens | place: China | collected 2015-10 | reverse complement strand
CGTTAATAGGATATGGCGTACAGGGTGTAACACTGGAATTATACTGGGGTGGGAAATTCAATTATGCACATAGTCAGTTTGCACAGAATCTTTTAGATGGCGGAATTGTTTTATCCATCATGTTTTTTGTTATGTTTGTGTCAGTAGCATTTTGTATTAGAAAGACAGAAAATAAAATTTTAAGAAGTATTGGAACTTTGATAGTGCTTGCATTTATGTGTGTGGCATTGTTTGACAGTGTTTCATTTTATCCCTATTTTATGCTTACATTAATGATATTAATGTATCTTCCAAATATTTCAAAAATACAAAGTAAAAATGTTTTGGAGATAGAATGATGAGGAGAAATATTATATGGCGTATAAAGTTTTAAATTTATTGTCCGACGGTGGTGTTGGTGGAATTGAGAATCTGTGTAAATGCATTTCAGATATACGAACAGAAGAGAATTGCTTTTGCTGCCTATTTGAAGAAGGGGCAATTTATGAAGAAATGAAAAAAAACGGAAATGCAGTATCTTTGGTATCTTGTGGAAGCAAGAAGGTGACGAGGGAAAGAATTCGCGCACTTGTTGCATTGGCAAAGAATTATGATATTATTGTTGTTCATCACAGCGCAATTGTAATACAGTTTTACTATTCTCTTTTAAAATTATTGTTACCAAGGAAAAAATATGTGTTAGTTGCACATAGTTGTTTTTCACCAGAGTTTTATTATAATTATAATTCAAAATTGAAAAACCAAGTAAGAGCCTGGTTGCAAAAGCATGTTTTGAAAATTTCTGACAGAGTTGTTTTTGTGTCCAAAGCAGGTGAAAAATCATACAGAGATTATTTTGATATTCCGGATGCCAAAAGCAGAGTTGTTTATAATGGAGTTGTACCTCAGACAGAATTTCGAAAAACAAAGCAGATGATAATAGACGAAAATCATACGTTTAAAATTGTGTTTATCGGAAGATTGGAAGAGATAAAAGGCGTACATTTGTTAATTGAAGCAATGCAGGAACTTAGAAAAAAATATTTCGTAGAACTTGAAATTGTAGGATATGGAACAGAAGAGGAAAATCTGGAGAGCTTATGTAAAAAACTTGGAGTAAATGATATCGTGCATTTTGCAGGAATGCAACGTGAGATAGGAAAATATTTAAAAACGGCAGATATTTTTGTATATCCATCTATTTGTGAAGAGGTATTTGGAATCTCTCTTGTGGAAGCAATGTCCTATGGTGTTCCATGTGTTGCCAACGAAGTTGGTGGTATACCGGAAATTATTGCAAATCATGAAAATGGAGTACTGACAAAAGAAAAAACAGGATTGGCAGTTGCAGAAGCAATTGAGTCATTAATTCAATCTTACCGCGATGGAAAAGCAGATGAAATGGCGGAGAAATGCTATGAAACAGCACAATATTTTTCTAAAACTTATTCCTTATTTTTCATTTATAATTCTTTCATTTTATCTTAGCGATTGTGTCTGTCCGTTAAATGGGACAGATCAATTTTCTTCATGATTGCCGTCACCACTCTTTATCTTCCCGACCTATGCTGACCGGAATTTCTTTTTTCACACTCTCCGTAAAAAGCTCATGATTGACATTCTGCATCATATGGCAATCGATCAGACGATCTTTGACCAGGTAAGTAAAATTTTTGCAATTATATCATATCTATAAAAAATAAAAATACTCATTGAATCTGCCTCAATAATTCGGTATGATAGAAGAAGCAATACAAATGAGAGCGGGTTAATCTTATGAGACAGTTTATCAAAAATATGTTTTACAGGCAGCGCGAGGATTTTAACAGGGAGTATGCAGACCGGAACGATCGGTTTACTTTTCCGGATAACGTTACGATGACGCTTGATATCCCCTATGCTCCTGATCAGGACAAGGCACACCGGCTGGACATTTTCCAGCCGATGCCTGCACCGTCTTCTCCCGAGGGACTTCCTGTGATCGTAAATGTTCACGGCGGGGGGCTTTTGCTTGGCAACAAGGAATTTTACCAATACTTCTGTGCCAAATTGTGTACACTGGGATTTCTGGTGTTTAATGTGGAATACCGGCTTATTCCGGATTGTCAGATTTATGATCAGATTGCGGATATTTTCCTTGCACTCGATTTTATACAGGGTCAGCTTGCAAAGTATCAGGGTGATCAGGACAAGGTCTATGCGGTCGGAGACAGCGGCGGAGCCTGTCTTCTTGTATATACTGCGGCAGCACAGCGCAATCCGAAGGTCGCACAGGCAGCCGGGGTCACACCATCTGCTTTGCCATTAAAGGCGCTTGGACTGATCAGCGGTATGTTTTACACGAATAAGCCGGATCAGATCGGACTGTTTATGCCCAGATATCTTTACGGGACACATTATAAGAAATCAGCATTTGCACCATATGTCAACCCGGAGCATCCGGATATTATCCGGTCTCTGCCACCATGCTTTCTTGTGACAAGCGGTAAAGATCATCTGCGTCACTACACAATGCAGTTTAAAATGGCACTGGATGCCGCCCGGATGGAGTCCGCAATCATGGACTTTCCGGATGATAAACGGCTGACACACGCCTTCAGCGCTTTTGAACCGGAGCTGCCGGAGAGCACACAGACACTTGAGGCGATTGCCGAATATATACGACAATTTTAGGGGTTATTTCTGAAAGGCACAGGTATTTATATGAATTATGACGAAAAACTTTTCAAGGAAAAAGCAAACCGCAACGCGCGCAAAATATGGCTTATTTTTGCGATCCTGTTGTCCGCCAATTACGGATCTGATTTTTCAAACGGTCTGTACAGCACCAGATATTATCTGATCTTTCTGGCTCTTTGCTGGATTCCATTTATTACCGGAGAGATCCTGCTTCGAACCCGGGGCTGGAATACGGAACGCTACAAACTGGATCTGGTGATCGGTTATGGTATTTTCTATACATATGTGATCTGTACGACCTCGTCACCGATCGCATTTACTTATGTTCTTCCCGTCACCAGTCTTCTGGTGATCTATAAGGATCAGCTTTTCATGCGGTACTGCGGCATTGTGAATGCCCTGATCATTATCGGCAGCTCCATTTACCGCTACGCTGTTCTTGGTATGAACTCCGCCACGAACATGAAGGATTATCAGCTTGAGCTGTCCTGCATCATTCTTTGTTATATCTGCTACGGTATGTCCATCCGCCATCTGAACGAATCGGACGGTGCTATGACAGACAGCATCAAAAACGATCTGCACCGTGTGATCACGACGGTCGAGAAGGTCAAAAATGCCAGCAATTCCATTATGGACGGCGTCCTGGTTGTCCGCGAGCTTGCCGGTGAAAACAAGCACGGCGCTGATATTGTTGCTGCCGAGATGGACACGCTGAACAATAACAATATCAATCTTCAGACCACAACAACATCCTCTGTGGATATGACCAGCGACATCAGTTCCCAGGTACAGCACATTGCCGTGATGATCGAGGAAATGGTCAAGCTGATCGACGAATCCGGCACTCACGCCCAGAACAGCTCCGAGGATCTGAACAGTCTGCTTCAGACTACAAGGACTATGTCAGAGCTTTCCTCCGATACAGAGCAAACGCTTCAGGCATTTAAGGATGAGTTTGAAATGGTGAAGCAGGAGACCGGCACGATTGAAAGCATTAACAATCAGACGAATCTTCTGGCACTCAACGCATCCATCGAGGCCGCCAGAGCCGGAGAAGCGGGCAAGGGCTTTGCTGTTGTCGCGGATCAGATCCGCACCTTAAGTGCAGAGACAAAGGAATCCTCCAGTCAGATCAAGGAAGCACTGATCCGTCTCGAGGAAACCTCTGACCAGATGACGCACGCCATCGAAAATACATTAAAGCTGATCCGGATCACTCTGGAGAAGGTTGCCAAGACAAATCAGAATATTACCACGATCACATCAGATTCCAACCAGATCGAGCATCACATTCATACCATTGATGCCGCAATGAAACGTGTGGAACAGTCGAACCGCCAGCTTGTGACAAATATGAAACAGGTCTCCTCCACCGTGGAGGATATGACCTCCGGCATTTCCGGATCAAATGAGATCTGTCACCGCATGCTCAGTAAATATGATGAAACTGCCGTAAATATCAACACGATTGAAAATGTTGTCGAAGCTCTGATGTGCGAGCTTGGGATTGGCGGCTTTATGGGGCTGGAGGATCTGCAGCCGGGCATGAAGGTGATCATTACACCAGCCGATGATGCCAGTCGTAAATATCACGGAGAACTGATCCAGTCTCTGGCGCAGAGAATCGCTATCACCCTCCCGGATGCTGCTATCACCCATCCAACGACCTGCAACGTACAGGTAACCGTCGATAATGTTCTTTACTGTTGGGAAAACGCAGCGATCACCCCGGACAAAACGGATGCTGACCACTATCAGGTACAGATCAGCTCCCGTCCAAAGATCAATAACCGCCGCAAATATCCACGCATAGATCTGACCAACTCCTGCGTCATCACCGTCCCGGAAATCGGACAGGAGTTTACGGGACAGATGGACAATATCAGCGGAAACGGATTTGCCTTCATCACAGACGCTCCATTCTTTGCCACCGCCAAGGGCGAAAGAATCACGATAACGCTGGAGCAATTCGAGCTTACCGATCACAGCACTTTAGAGGGTCGTATCATCCGCTGCTCCGATAATGAAGGTCATTATATCGTCGGCTGTCAGATGCCGGAGGATGATGCTATCCTGACGGAATATGTAAAACAGCATCAATAAAAACAGTTCATAACACTTTGCAGAATTATATGAATTTGTAACACCATAATTACACTTACCAAAGAATCGCTGAATGTAAAAAGAGATTGTGCCAAATAAAGACACAATCTCTTTTTATTATACAAGAAATCACTCTACTTCCAGAAATCCTGTGTACAGTAGATACCATAATCTGCAGAACTACTATACGCCGCTCCGACTCCGATATACTTGAAATCCGTCAGCATACCTTTTCGGTGTCCTGAGGAACCGATCCAGCCGATCACCATATTGATCGCATCGCCGGCTCCGGCACATATATTCTCTCCGGCTCCCGACCAACTGATACCCTCTGCCGTCAACCGTGCGGAGAATTTTGAACCATCCAGACTGTTATGCTGGAAATAGTTGTTATTTGCCATATCCTCGCTGTGCTTTCTGGCTGCCGCAGTCGCTCTGTCCTCCAGCTTAAATAACGCTTTCCCCATATAGTTGCGGTATGCGTTGGTCATCTCATAGACCTCCTGCTCCGCCGCACGGAGAATCTCATCGGTAAATGTCATATATGTGCGGTACATCATGGAATACTTGGTGCATTCTCCGGAAAATGCGTACATTCCATAGATAGATTTGTCTCCTCCATCAAAGTAATCACTGAATGCATAAATATATGCGTTATCTGTCAGCTTGTAATATGCCTCCGTTCCGACTCTTGCCTCACTCTTGCTGCTGTCCAGAGCATCAAACTCGTAGGTTCCCGGCTCGCTCCAGCCCGCATCGATCATCGACTGTGCCGATGCGCCCTGCTGTATCAGCTTCGTCTGCTGAATTGTCTCATTATCATTGGTGCTTATCACTGCATCATAGGCTGTGAAGTTTTTCGCAATCGTAAAGTAAGAAACGACCTTTTCGCCCTTAACGCCGACAATCAGATACGGTTCTGTCAGGCTGTTGCCGTTATAAATGTATCCGTACAGGCTCTTCTGTGGCAGCGGATCTATACGTTCCGGCTCACCCCACTCCGCTTTCAAAGCAGTAATACTCTCTCCAATATATACCGACTTCTTCGCAAAGGAAAGCTGCGTTGTCTTCATTGTCGCAACCGGCGTTGCTGTTGGAACAGTAGTTGGTTTGACTGTCGGTTTTACTGTCGGTTTGGTCGTCGGCTTGACCGTTGGTGCTGCTGTCTCTGTTGGCAGCGGTGTTTCGCTCGGCTTGACCGTTGGGTTAGCCGTTGGCTTGACTGTCAATGTTACTGTCGGCTTCGCCGTTACAGTTGGAGTTATCGTCGGTTTTACTGTCGGCTTGACCGTTGGTGCCACTGTCGGTTTTACCGTCGCGGTCGGGATGACAGTTGGTGTTGTTATTGCCGGCTTGACTGTCGGTGCCAACGTTGGTATCGGAGTCTCTGTCGGCGCATCTGCCGTGCCTACAGCTGCCGTCGGTTTTACGGTTGGCTTCGCTGTTGGCGGAATGGTCACAATGATCGTTGGTTGTCTGGTTGGGGCAACCGTCGAAAAGGGTATCTCCGTTTCACCCGGCTCCGGTGCCGTTGTAGGATCCGGCGTCACCATCGGCTGTGAAGTCTGCGTTGGCACCGGAGTCTGACTTGGCTGCGGTGTCGGGTTTGGCGTCGGCGTTTCAGCCGGTACCGTTGTGACGCTTGGCGGCGGTGTTGTCGTCGGCACTGACGTCACCGGCGGCTGCGGAGCCATCGTCGGCACAGTGGTCTGATCCGGCAGCGATGATTCGATCGGTTCCGTACTGTTCTGAGGATCATTCTGTCCCATATTTCTGACAGTAACACGAATCACACATTTCTTCATGTGCGCCGCTTTCAATATGAGCTTAGTCTTGCCGCTCTTCTTTCCGGTAATGTGGATTTTCTTTTTCATCACCTTTACGGCAATGATCTTTTTGCCGGACACTTTTGCTTTCACTTTCCGGCTGCCGGTATTCTTCACTTTGACAGTAACCTGCCCTCCTCCGGCAACGGTTACTTTTGTCTTTGAAACCTTGATCTTTGTTGCTGCAGCAGCTCCCTCCGGTTGAAGCGGTGAGATCACCGAAGCCGCAAAAAGACCTGCTGCCAGCAAGCCGGCAATGATTCGTTTTCCATTTTTCTTTTTCATTCGCAAGCTCCTCCTTTGGAGTTGTTATGTTGTAAATTCATACGCTTCGGCAAAAGGTTCGAAAAAGCTCCGCTTTTTCTCACTCGCGGGCGCGACAGATGCGAAGCATCTGGATTTTGGAGTTATTATACCACAAATTAACCCTCTTGCGAAGAAAAATACTATTTCAGCCACATAGAATGTGAGGAGCCAACCTCCATTTTTACCTGTCCCAAAACACGGACACTGTCTCCATTATTCAACTGATGCAATGCCTTGCCATTCTGCCGCAGTACAATACGCTCTGCTGCGTGACTGTCTATCGTGTAGCTTCCATCCTCCGGATGATAACTGATCTGACAATTATGATCAGCAATGTGACCGGCTGCTTTCAGGCTGCCCGTCTCAATCCCACGCATCGCCTCAGGTGTCGTCCCAATCGTCACGCGCGAAGATGTCTCGTTCCTCAAATTCCATTGAAATCCCTGATAAATCCCTGTGCCATCACAAACATTTCCAACTGCAGCAGTTGCCTTTGGCTGAGCTTCTTTTTTCTTTTCGTCTTTGGATTGATCCTTCTTTTCTTTATTTTTCTTATCGTTTGAATCCTTTTTGCTCCTTTTCCGGCCGGACTTCTTTCGCTTGCCTCGCTTATGGCGGTGTTTCCTTCTGCCACTTCGACCGTCATCTCCGGAATCATTTCTTCGGCTGCGGTCACGCTCTTTCCGGTCAGGCTCCCGATAACCTCCGGTCAACCACCCAAATAAGATAAACACAAGTGCCACCACATGAAGCACCGCAAACAGATACACTCCCGTCAGAAGATACGGGTGCAGCGCAGGAAATCCAAGCAGCGCCACTGCAAGCTCCAACACTGTAAGCAGCGTTAAAAATGTTGGCACGACCATAGTCTTTGATCCCTCTGCCAGAAACAGCATGCACATAGCAAGAAGACAGAACAGTACCGGCAGGCCTGCTGCCACACCTCCGGCGATAAGCAGATCGGAGGCTCCTGCATCATCAGCATAATGAAGCCCCTCCTTCACATCCCCCCAGGAAAACGGTGCTTTCATAATATGATCATCCGGCACACTTCCCTGCTGTATATATGTGTAAGCGGCACTGCCTCCCGCTTTCAGCACGTCCAGACCCGACAGGGTCATGTCCTGCCCGGCTGCCTGAAAACTGCAGAACGGCAGGAGCAGGGACAGCAGTGCAAAAAGAAGTGCAAGTGCCGCTATATTTTTCATAAAACGTCCATACGCTCTCATTATAAATCTCCCCTTTCCTGTATGTTTCATTGAATTATATGCCTCATACACGGGGATATCAATGTCAAAATTATGATATTTTTATGACATCGCATTTTGCCCTCCACGCATTGATCTCTGCATCCAGATATACGCTCCCACACAGATCACAATCGACAAAATAGAGCCTGCCGGTGCCGCAAATCCCATCGGAAACAGATTATGCGGATACATTTTCGAGGCAAGGTAAGAACCCGGAATACGCAGCAATAAAATTGACAAAATATTGTGGATAAATCCAATATATGATTTTCCGTATGCACAGAAATATCCGGTAAAACAGAAATGAATTCCCGCAAAAATACAGTCAATAATATACGAGCTGATATACTGGCTTCCCAACAGGATCACTGCCGCATCCGTTGTGAAAATACCAACTGTCTGCTTTGAGAAAAGTTCGATCAGAATGGTCATGACGATCCCATAACTGCCGGTGATCAGAATCGCATAGTAAAGAAGCTTTCTCGCCCGGTCATGCCTTCCTGCGCCGATATTCTGTGCAGATAATGCAGACACCGTTGCCAGCATGGATGATGGCACGATAAAGATCATACCGATCAGTTTTTCCACAACACCGACTGCCGCTGCATCATTCAGCCCACGATGGTTGGCGATCACACTGATCACAATAAATGCGACCTGAATACAGCCGTCCTGCACGGCAACCGGAATACCGATCTTTAAGATCTGACCCAGAACATCTCTCTTCACCCGAAGCTCCTTCTTCGTCAGATGGATTCCCGATTCCTTGCGGCGGATCGCAATCAGAGATATGATCACGCTGATCGTCTGTGCCAGAGTTGTTCCCAGGGCAGCACCGATCGGTCCCATTCCAAGACCTCCGATAAACACATAATCTAACACAATATTGGCAACGCAGGCAATCGCAATGAAATACATCGGACTTTTGGAATCGCCAAGTCCGCGGAAGATCGCACTGATTACATTGTATGCAGTGATAAACGGTATCCCCAGGAAACAGACGAACAGATACTGTCTCGTTCCGGCAACTGCCTCTGCCGGGATCCCGATCAGGGTAACGATCGGATTTACCAGAAATACAAGAACCGCCATGACCACAACCGACATTCCCATGAAAAATGTCACCGTATTGCCGATCGAAGCCGAAGCCGCATCAAGCTTCCCTGCTCCGACACTTTTGCCGATCGTCACCGTTGTTCCCATCGCCAGTCCGACAATGATCACCGTCAGCATATGCATAACCTGTCCACCGTTGGAAACAGCAGTAATCCCGTCCACACCGTCGAACTGACCGATAATAAACAGATCTGCCATTCCATACAGCGTCTGCAAAAAATAAGACAGCAGATAAGGCAGCGCAAAATATGCGATCGTTTTCCCGATATTGCCGGTCGTCAAATTTCTTTCCATCTTTGGTACCGTACCTTTCTATCAAAATCCACATCATCAAGATTAAACTTTATAACAGATGTAAAGTTAAGGTGTCCAAATCTGTAAAGATAACATCCTCTATAGTGCCCTGAAACGCCAAAGGGCGTAAAATGACATTTTTAGCAGTTATTCGAGCACTTTTAAAAGACATTTTTGTTGCGTTCCATCCCCAGCATACTCTTCGCCAGCCAGAAGAAAAACACCAGCACCAGTATCGGGATGACGCAGGAGGTGACTAACATCACCGCCAGAACTTCAATAAACTGATTGATCACGTTTTCGACCTTGTCCGTAATATCGGACACACCGTTTTTAATGCCGGAAATGATGCCTGACAGTACTCCGCTGTTATCGCTGCTGTCACTGTCCTGCTGTCCATCACTACTGTTCTGGATATCCTTCGTTGCTTCCTTGGCAGCATCCACCGTATCCCGGATAGAAGACTGATACGTATGCTCGATCAGATCAGACACCTTGACGCTGGCAGGAATAACCAGAACGATTGCAATAGCAAATAACGCAAACTTTCTTGCCAGCTTTTTCCATGCATCCTTTGCAATTGCCGTTCCCGCCGAATAAAGGACACAGGCAATCGGGATCAGCATGACAAACGAAGCATAACCGGTCACTGTGACCAGATATTTCTCAACATAGATCGCACAGAGAACGATCAGGAAATAGGTACTCATATCCGCCAGCTTTTCTGCGATCGGGGTTGCCGTGTCTCCCGGAAGCAGCGTGATTGCCGCAGATGCCGCCGTTGATGCTGCTGTCAGCTCCAGAACCGTTGCCTTTTTGTCATCAAGTGCCGTGATCGTTTTCTCATGAAAGTCTGCCGATGCTGCAAACCTTGACACGACCAGTGCTGAGATCAGTGCCATCACAAGCGGCAGAATGATCCCGACCCACCGTTTTGTATTTTCATTCCATGTAGTATTCACCCGGTTTTCTCCTCTCTGATGTTTTCCTTTACCTTACCATATAAGCATCCGATACTCAAGATAAAACTGCCGGAGACACCACAATGGCATGGATCCCCGACAGTTCTATCATTAAGATTATTATTTTCTCAAGCTGATATGTAATGACTTTTGTCAAGAGTAAATTCGAAAAAAATCAAAAAAAATTAATTATTCTGTTTTCTGAAGGCACCCAGAAAGAGCTTCGGAGTATCAGTTCCCGGCATTGGCCACTCTGATATACGTGGATTGGTTACCTACAGGTCAATGGTCCGCCGTGAGCTCTGACTGTCTTCGCGCGTGGATCACAGCTTTTGCTGTGCCAACAAAGTTTGATCGCAGATAGCTCGAACCTTGAAATGGCCGAAACCCTTTCAGGATGTCTTCAGTTTTATGGTATAGTGCCATGTGTATGCGGCGTAAGCTGCCTTACACATGCTTAACTAACAATTATAACTGCACGGTGTTTAAGTCAAGGCTGCGTCAGCAACGCTGTACAGCGGCCCGGCCTTGACTTAAACAGGCTGCTGTTATATAAGTATCAGGCGATACGGTCAGTCATCATGCCCCATATGAAACAGACAAGTTCTCTTGTGATCGCTGTTTTTGCTACGTTATGTGTTTTTCTTTCCTGAAGAACCATTTTATAGTATTTACGCCTCAGTCTTTCGTTTGCTTTATCGGCATATGCGATAATCTCTGGGGGATTTCCGGACTGCCGTGCTTTTAATGCCTTAGATTTATAACCGATCTGTCCGCGAGCGTAACATTGTGCAGCTTCTGTCAACAGCAGGCGAAGATGCCGGTTTCCGGCCTTTGTGATGCCAAGTCTCGTCTGATCATCACCGCTGGAATCTTCACCGGGTACAAGCCCAAGATAGGATGCAAATTTTGAAGCAGCGGCAAAGCGGTGAAAATCACCAACCTCCACAAGTGTGGACAATGCAGTATGTGTTTTGATCCCAATGAAACAGCTTAGTTTTTTGACCGATTCATTGTATTCCGGTTTTGAAGCGATCTCCTCGATCCGGCTGTCCAGACGTTCCAGTTTATCTGTCAGCGTGGTATAGGTCAGCAGATACTCATCAAGAATCTCGCGATGCATACTATTTAGTTCCAGTTCCTTCAGCCATTTCAAATGAGATATTGTCCAATTGCTTTTTCCTCCATAAATATGACCATGACGCAGACAAAACGCAAGGATCTGCTGTTTTATCCTTTTTAATGCCAGCTTATGATCATTTCTCATTCTGAGATATTCTTTGGTTTCTTCATCTGTTGCAGTCGGTATATGCACTGCGCTGTAATTATGCTGTGCCAGGCATCTGGCAATGACCTCTGCGTCCCGCTTATCCGTTTTGATCCGTTTCCTGCTTCGCTGTTCCAGCATTGTTGTTGGTGCCAGGATCACACATTCCACATGATGTTCTGTAAGCTGGTGGTACAAAGTGTAGCCCAGACATCCGGCTTCATAGCCGCAGACAAATCGTGCATCATCCCCATAAACAGTACGGAGAAATTCAAGATACTTTAACACTTTTTTGTAATCCACTTCCGTTCGTTGGAAGTGTGAGGCTTTTTCTGCCTCGATTGTGTACGAGCAAAGTGTAAAACTTGATTTGTGAACGTCCATTCCCACATAAATTGTGTTATAATACATTTGGTGACCTCCTTTTGTATGCGGTAATCCCTGTTACCATTGTTTTTTTCCAATTCATAGTATACAGGTAAATCCACGATGCTACAAATTGGAGGTCATTACATATTGTCTTCGCACATTGATTATGGGTGCAGCTATATATTTATGTGAAGCTTATTAAGCAAAGCCCTGTTTCCAATCGAAGCTATATTTTAATTTCTGTTCTATGCTTTGATTTTTGCTGTTGAACAACCTCCCTTTTTCTTAAGCCATTTTGTATATGACTTTTTCTGTGTTTTCGGAACACGGATCGCTGCATTCTTACGGATGCCCTTAAATGCATTCTTTCCGATGGATTTTGCTGTGAGCTTCTCTGTTTTGATCGTGATCTGCTTCAGCTTTTTACAGCTTCGGAAGGCATCCTTTCCAATGGTTTCCACATTCTTACCAATGGTTATTTTTGTCAGCTTTTTGCAGTTTCGGAACGCTCCTGCACTAAGAGCTGTGACCTTATAGGTTACTTTGGAATACGTGATCGTATCCGGAATCACAACGCTTCCCTTGATATTCTTTTTCGCCTTAACACAAGAAACCTGATCGGTTGCAGTTACACGGTAAGTCACGCCCTTCACCATAAAGAACATGCCGATTGCTGCCTTTCCACCATCCTTTCCTGCTTGTGTCCCGTCTGCTGATGCTCCATCTTTTCCGGTGGCGGACGCATTATTCGGTTTTGACGATGCCTGTGTGCCATACGGGCTGCCGGAGCTTTGTGGTATGTCCGGTTTTCCAGACACCTGCGGTACATCCGGACTGCCGGAGCTTTGTGGCGTGTCCGGTTTATCAGACACATGCGGCACATCCGGGCTGCCGGAAATCTGTGGTGTATCCGGCTTATTCGTCGGAATCACAGGACTTTGCGTTGGATCCTGCGGCTTTCCGGAGACAACCGGTGAACTGCTTTCTCCCGGACTCTGTGTTGGGGCTGCTGATTCTGCCGGCTTCTCACTTGCCGACGGATCTTCAAATACAGCAGTTACCTGAATGTCGTCCGTCAAGGCTGTTTTCAGCATTCCATTTACAAATGTGATTCCCTGAACATACTCCGCATCTTTGCCATTGACCTTCCATCCCTTCAGATTCCAGCCCTGAGCCGGAACTGCTTTAAAATAGAGTTTTGAATCCTCCGCATAAGACCCGCCGTTTGCGATTGCTGTACCTTTTTCGGTGGACGCGTTGACAATGCCGCTGCCATCTGCGCCGTACTGTACCAGATAGCTTCCGGTCTTATTGCCGGTGTAGCTAAGTGTACTGTTTATCGTACACACCTCGTATTTTGCAAGCAGCTCATTCACTTCCGCTGTCTCTGCATCCTCCTTAATTCCGGTATAAATACTGTAATCTGCCGCATATGGCTTTCCTTTGCTGTCCTTGCCAATTTCCTGCTCATTGGCACCGGCAGTAAACAGAGCTCTGGCGGCGTCTTCATCCCCGGCAGACAAGCCCCGGAATTTTAACTGCGCAGCTGCAAACTGATATTGGTAATCTGTCGTTTTGCTGACATCCACCGTAACCGGATCAACCGTTACATATAGCTGTGCCTTCTCGATCTGTACCTCCCGGGAACATTCATAAGTCACGCCATCCTTTGTTATCGACGCTTCCAAAATATACTCGCCCGGCAGCTCGTTAACCGCCCATTTGCCGTTTTCCACGGTGATCGCAGTGCGCTTCCGATCCTTTTTGCCTACCAATGTAAAGGAGGTCGCTTCCGTAACATCCTCTACCTGATCCGTCTTGGCAAGACTCATCTGAAGCGAAATTTCCTCTCCGTAAACCGGCGTATTCTCCAGCTCTACTCCCGGCAATGTCTTTTTCTTGGAATTATATGCTGTAAAATACTGCGGATTCTCCGCCGCTGCACCATAATACTCCTCATCTCCCTGATATTTTACCGTTAATTTATAGTAGCCGGTTCCAAACGGCGTCCACTTTCCTGAAGCACACCCATTTGTAACAGTAAGCGCTGTATTTTCTGTTTCTCCTGTCGTCAGATTCATGATTTCGCAGACCGCTTCCCCGTTTAACGGCTCCTCCTCTTCAGAGACAATCTGTGCAGACAGCGTCTGCTCCTCGCCTCCCACCGGCTGTATATGGGTGATTGTCTTCCGACCGGAAGCAAGCCCATAAACATATTCGTCATCATATGGAACCGTGCTCTCATAATCATCTGCGGTAAGTTCCCTATACTTTAAATGGTTAAAATTCTCTTCCGTTATCTCCACCGTCAGATCCATATTCGGAGACAGCGTATCGGTCTCAGGATCATTTTCACGGCTGCGGACAGAACCTTTGTCAGACAGATAATTTTTCAACTTTGTACGGATTGCATCGTCCTTAAAAATTCTCAGGAAAAGATAGTGAAACGATCCGGACTGTGCTGCATTTACAATTTGATCCACCGT
>OOCM01001957.1_pt1 | contig 14692 bp, 16 predicted proteins | sample 1671111 | NCBI WGS metagenome assembly OOCM01 (sample SAMN06348123, study PRJEB24527) | human gut metagenome | biome: human gut; feature: ankylosing spondylitis patient; material: feces | host: Homo sapiens | place: China | collected 2015-10 | reverse complement strand
ACCTTCATCGACGAGCTTTTCGTCAATGTGCGCTGGCTGGTCGTGACTCTTCTTGCGGTGACGGCGGCCGGTGTTTCGGTGCGTTTTCGGAATGTTTCCCGACGGGTGCAGCGCTTTTTCTGCTGGATTTTCTCCGGCCGTAGGCTTCTGACGATATGGGGCGGCATTGTTGTTTATGCCATGTTCTATGTCAACTTCTTCACGTTTTTTCAGGAGCAGGCCGTCATCGGCGACTTTTATACCGAAGGCGCGTACGTGGATCCGCGTCAGGTGAAGGTTTCCGGCACGGGTACGAAGAACCTGCTCATCATTTACTGTGAAAGCATTGAGGAAACCTTCGGTCGAAGCGAGATTATGGGAGAAGACCTGCTTGAACCCATCCGTCCCTCCATTCAGACTCCCGATCTGCGCATTGATCAGATGCCCGGAGCCGACTTTACCATCGGCGGCATTGTGGCTTCGCAGTGCGGCATTCCGCTCAAGTCCATTTCCATATTGAGCGGCAATCTTACCGGATGGGCACTTGATCGCTATCTGCCGGGAGCCTTGTGCCTTGGAGACTATCTGAAGGCGGACGGGTACCATAACGTTTACTACAACGGCTCAAGCGGTGTGTTTTCCGGCCTCGACAAGTTCTTCCGCAGCCATGGCTATCAGGAATTCATGGGGAAGGAAGACTGGATAGAGAAAAAACACGTCGATCCTGCCACCATGAACACCTGGGCCATCTACGACAGCGACATGGTCGACCGCAGCATTGAGCGTATCGATGAGCTTATGGCGGAAGGGGTGAAGTTCAGTTTTGCGCTTTCCACCATGGATACCCACGAACCGGGCTTTCTTTCTCCGCCGTGCGTGGATCAGGGCTTCATGGAAAGCTGGTCGGGCTATGTCAAATGTTCTCTTTCGCAGGTTGAGCGCCTGCTCAGGCATATTCGAGACAAGGGCTGGGAAGATCAGTTCGTCATTCTCGTTATGGGCGATCATGAGGCCAGAATGCCGGAGCTGGACGGCGTGGACCTCAAGAACGTCGAGGGGCGCTATGTGCTCTGTTCGCTGACGAGGGATGCCACCCTGAAGCCTGTGAGGACTATCATCACCCACTTTGATCTCTTTCCCTCACTGCTTGCAGCGCTGGGCTTCACCGTGGAAGGCGACCGCCTCGGTTTCGGTTACAATGTCTTTTCTCAGGAAGTGCAGCCTGAGGAGAACTACCGCGACCGCCTGAGAAAAAGAGTGCTCAGTCACAGCAAGTTCTACGAAAGCCTCTGGCTTCCTGAATACGCAGGGTCGGAAAAATGACGGCCGTGCGGGCCGTATGCAAAAAAATACTTGCCATGCGGAACGATTTTCGCTATAAGCAACAACACATCGACACTGACTGCATTTATTGCAGTATACATATTTGCTGGTGTCCATAGAGAAGCGGGTACACCCGATCCCATTCCGAACTCGGAAGTTAAGCGCTTCATCGCCCATGATACTGCGCATCTTTACGTGGGAAAGTAGGCCGATGCCAGCATTATCTCTCAGCCCCTGCGGGAAACTGCAGGGGCTTTTTTGATATGCGGTTTGATGCGGCTTTTGAAAGCTCGAATCCATGACCTGCCGCGTTTTTGAGACGTTTTCCTTGCTCCCATTCCGGCGGATGGAAGGTTTGAGAATGACTGCAGTGAGGCAGAACCATGGGAACGCTTTGTCGTATACCCATGCGATCATTCGGAAAGGCTATGCCGGACGAATGGGATAGAATTGCGGCGAACGTATGCGACGGAAAGGGACCTGCTGAGTTTACAGGGCGGGTAAGCATACAGAGCGTTTTGAGGGGGAAAATATCCTTCAACGTACTGAAATGACTGCCCAGAAGCCGACTTGCCGAAAACGGACAGTAAAACGGCAGTGCTGCCGGTGGCGGCTTTTAGAGCGAGGCAGCTCGCGACCGCTTGATGGAACGTTCACGCCGGAAGGGCGGGCAGAACAGGAAGAAAGGGGATAAAGGCATGGAAAAGGTGACCAAGGAAGTCATGGGCGCGGTCTTTTTTGAAAACGGTCGTATTCTTGTCATGCGGCGTGCGCCTTTCATGAGCTGTGCCGGGAGCTGGGAATTTCCCGGCGGCAAGCTGGAGGCCGGAGAAACGCATGAGGCCGGCCTGGCCAGAGAACTTCGCGAGGAGCTGCACATCGAAGCCCGCATTGGAGAGTTCCTTACGGATAACCGCCATGAATATGAGTTCGGCACCGTGCATCTTTCCGTGTACAGGGTACTGTCCTGGCAGGGCGAGATCGTTCTTACCGTGCATGACGATATGCGCTGGGTTCCTCTCGGCGAGCTTGCCTCTCTGCCGGGGCTGCTTCCTGCCGACATTCCCGTAGCCCGGGCCCTGGAAACGATTCTGGGAGAGTCCGCTCAGGGATAATCCGTTTTTGAAGAAGGCGAGTTCTTTCCCTCCGATTGGAGTTGCCCGGCAATATACTGAGGGGAAACGGATATCCGGCGAAGCGTTTATGTCGCCGGATCTGAGGCCGACAGCTTTTTCATGTCAGTCTTGTGGTGCGACGGCCGTATTGCAGATCCGAAGGATAGAGCTTGATTCATGGTCGCGACCCTCACTTTCTCACTGACCCATCGCACAAGAACAGTCCGGCTGCCGGAGCTGCATATAACACAAGGGGACCTCATCGGTCCCCCTTTTCTTATTCAAGCGGCTGTTGACGGCATGTACCGCCCGTCAGCGCGTCGGCACAGTCGATGCACAGCTTTTTTCCGTCCTTTTCCCGGATGCGGGAAGACATGACCCCTTCACCGCAGCCTTCGCACACGATGGTCGGAAGGCGTCTCGCCGTTCCGGGCATTTCGCAGAGCGGTTCCTTTATGGCGAACAGTTCTTCAAAGGGCGCGGAAAGCAGATGATCTATGCTCTGTTTTCTGAGTGTTTCTCTTTCCTTTTCCAGCTCGGCACGCCGCTGTGCAGGGAGTAAGGGATCATCCAGCAGACGAACCAGTTCTCTGCTTCTGCCGGAAGATTCCTCCTCGCGGTATATCCGGACGATGCGCACCTTTTTCCCGTCGCTTCTGCGGAAAAAGGAGAATGCCACCTTGCCGCGGTCGCGGAAGATGAGATTTCCCTTGCCGAACGTGCAGCCGACAAGCGCCTGAATGGCGTCTACGGCGCACATATCGGTTTCGGTAACGGCAACGATTTCCTCATCGGCGGCGGTTCCCATGTTCTGCATGACCCATGCTGCGACCCGTATGCCTATGCTGAGGCCCGGGCACCAGTGACCGTGAAAGGCCGTGGCTTTGTCGATGATTTCCTGAGTAATGCCTGGAGCGTACATGATGTTCTCCTTATGTCTGAAAGCGAGATATCATGATCTGCGCGGGCAGACCATATCCATGTTTTCCGTAGAAATGCGCACGCATTCGGGGCCGTAGATGTGCTGAAGCATCTGCTCGGTGACGGTGGTATGCACCGGGCCTGAGGCAAAAACGCCTCCTTCCCACAGAACGGCGGCCGTATCGCAGAACCAGAGGATGTGATTCGGGTCATGGCAGCAGACCAGAATGGCCACGCCCTGTTGCGCCACCTCGCGCAGAACTTTCCATACCGCGAGCTGATTGCTGAAGTCCAGCGCGCTTGTGGGCTCATCCAGCAGAATGAGGGGCGTTTGTTGCGCCATGGCTCTGGCTATGAGCACAAGCTGGCGCTGCCCGCCGGAAAGCTGATTGCATGCCGTGTCGGCCAGAGCCGTGATGCCGATGCGCTGCATGGCCTGTTCGGCTGCATCCCTGTCCCGGCGTCCGAGTCGGAACCATCCCTCCATGTGGGGAGAACGGCCCATGAGCACCATGTCGCGGACAAGAAAAGGAAAAGGCTGTTTGTGTTCCTGGGGAACGTAGGCCACATGCCGTGCCAGCGCGGAAGGCTTCATGTGCGCAATGTTGACGCCCCGGACGTGAATGCTGCCCTGTTCCGGATGCAGAAATCCCATGCAGCAGCGGAACAGCGTGGACTTGCCGCTGCCGTTGGGGCCGAGCAGTCCGCAGATCTGTCCCGGACGAACGGCAAGGCTGACGTTATTCAGTATTCTCTTTCTTCCGTAGGAGAAGGAAAGGCCCTGAATGTCGAGAGCATTTTCTGCCGGAGGCGGCGTGTTGAGACTGGTATCGGCGCTTCGGCGGAACAGATGCCGCAGTTTGTCGGCAAGGCCGTGATCCTTTCCCTGATGGAACATCGGCAGCGCCTTTCCGCCGGAAGAGAGCGGGAAAGGAGCCGGAAAGCGGTTTGCGGTGATGTCATGCGCCATAGAGTTCTCTTCCCTTTGCGCGGAGCAGCCACAGAAGGTAGGGCGCGCCTGCGATGGAGGTGATGATGGCAATGGGAATTTCCGTTCCCGTGAGCGTGCGAGCAATCGTATCGCAGAGAAGCATGTAGACGGCGCCGAGGAGAGCGGAACCGGGGATGACCCAGCGGTTGTCCGGTCCGAACATCATACGGGCTGCGTGGGGCATCATGAGTCCCACCCAGGCGATGATGCCGGCCACGGAAACGCACACGGAAGCGGCCAGCGTGGCCAGAAGGATGAAGAGAATACGCAGGCTGTCGGGATGAATGCCCAGGCTTCGGGCCTCTTCGTCGCCCAGAGACAGGAGATTGAGCTTCCACGACAGCGAGGCGAGCACGGCAAGGCAGGGAAGCACGGCGCAGGCGGTTACGGCCACATCGTGCCAGTTGGCATAGTAGAAGCCGCCCATCATCCAGAAGGTTATTTCCCTCAGCTCAACATCGGATGCCAGATATTTCATGATGCCGAGCACGGCCGAAAACAGCGAGCCGACAATGATGCCGGAAAGGATCAGCGTGACGGGCGGTGTTTCTCCCCGGCTGCGGGCAAGGAAAAAGGAAATCAGCACGGCGGCCGTTCCGGCGAGAAAGGCGGAGAGCTGCCCATTGGGGAGCACGGCGGGAAAAACGATGGCCAGCGCCGCCCCGCAGGACGCTCCGGAGGATACGCCGAGAATGTAGGGCTCCACCAGCGGATTGCGGAAGCATCCCTGATAGACGGCTCCGGCAACTGCCATGGCCATGCCGGTCATGGCGGCCAGAAGCAGGCGAGGGAAGCGGATGCGCCATACGATGATGTCGTGCATTTTCGGAACCGGGCCGTCGCCGAATCCGAGATGCGAAGCAAGAATGCTCCCCACATCACGGACGCTCATGTCGTAGTCGCCGGAAAGGAGGGCCAGTACGAAGGCAGCCGCCAGGGCAAGGCAGAGCAGAAGGGCAAGGGCTGCGCGAAATGTTTTCATCATAACCTCGGGCAGGGGGGAAACGTTGCCGGAATAAGAAAATTAAAGTTAAACTTTAATTTTCTCAGAATCCGCTTTCCGCCATCCAGTCGAGAAGCTGGGTGCTGCGAAGTCCTCGGGCGGTTTCTTCGTCAACGCCGTAGACATCCTGGTAGAACTGCAGGGCGAAGTCGTACACGCTTATGTCGGCAAAGCGTTCGGGATAGGCGGCTTTGGCGATGATGAGCATGTCGAGCGGATATTCCACACGGCGCGAGGCGTTCATGGGCGACCACGGCATGGCATAGACCCGGTGATTTCTGACGGCGCGCAGCTCCTGAAGATCCTCATAATACGGGGCTTCATAAAGCTCGAAAGGCGGGTGATAGCCGTTGGCCGTGGGAAGAATGATCACGTCGGGATCGCAGGCATAGACCTGTTCCGTGCTCATGGGAACGCTGGTACCCGTTCCCTGATAGGCATTTTTGGCATGAACGACCTGTTCGATGATGTAGGATTCCGGCGTGTCCGTACCGAACACCGAGCCTGCGCCGCCTTTTTTCCGCACGTCGGGGCGAAGGCCGAAAAGCAGTACGGAGGGCTTTTCGCTTTCAGCAATTCCGGCAGTGCGTTCGCGGATCATGGTTTCCGTGGAAGCCAGTCTGCCGGCCAGTTTTTCGGCCTTTTCTTTCTGTCCGAATATTTCGCCGATGATTCCCGCTTCCGTTTTCATGCTGGAGAGATCGGAAGAGCGAAACCAGGTGGGGGAGTAAAGGACCACGAGAGGAATGCCGAGCGCTTCTATGGTGTCCACGGTTCTCTGAACTTTCTCCTTGTCGGTGCCCACGGTGGTATCGCCGACTCGGAGCAGTACCACGTCGGGGGAGGACGCGGCCAGCGTTTCATAGCTTATGATGTTTCCCTGAGGGGAATTGACGCAGGGAAGGTCGTTCAGCCAGGGGTGGAGATACTTCATGGTGTTCCAGCCCTTGTACTCACGACTCTCTCCGGTACGGGAGGGAATTTCATATCGGTAGTCCCGCTTCATGGACCAGGAACCGATAACCTTGACCCGGTCGATGACGCCAAGATGCGTCATGACGCCTTCAATGAAGCCGTCGTCGATGGTGGCCACGGCCTTGGGATCATCGGGAACGGTCACGGTCACGCCGCGCATGTCGACAATGGTTCCGGCCTGAGCGGCCGAAGAAAGCAGGGCCAGCATGAAAGCGGCTGCAAGGGCGGAAATCGATCTCATGGGAACTCCGTAGGGGAAGATGAAAGTAGCACAAAAACAAATAACGTGTTACGCAAAGGTGGAGTAGCACGATTTTTAAAAAAATGCCATGAGAATTCCGGGCATGAAAAAGGCCCGCGACAAGGTCACGGGCCTTTGCTGGCGAGCAGACCGACTACTTGCGGATGATGATGCACTGGTCCAGAGGCATTTTGGGAATGCAGTGTTCGTCCTGCGCGTCGCGGTAATAGGTAAGGCTTCCGTCGGGGCCGGGTTCAACGAGGCGTCGTACTTCGTCGGCTTCGCCGACGGCCAGAACGAGCTTGACCTGCAGGTCATGAGGAAGACCGATGAGCTCGGCGGCTTCCGTTTTTTTCACGGCACCGATCATGCAGCAGGCAAGACCGGCTTCACAGGCTGCCAGATTGATGCTCTGCGCCGCAATGCCCACATCCATAATAGCGAAATCGTCCATGTTCGACGGGCCGGCGATGACGATGAAGCCTCCCGGATGCTGATGACTGCCTGCGCGTTGTTCCGGCGTAAGCGCGCCGCCCATGACCACGAGGCTGTTCATGGCTTCGCAGGTGTCGTGGTCGGCTATGGTGATGAAGCGCAGCACCTGCTTGTTGCGGGCCGAGGCCGAAAGGCGGGCATGATCCACAAGTTCGGCAAGCGTTGCGGAAGAGATGTGTTTTTCCCCTTTGAAGCGGCGGCAGGTACGCGCATGGGAAATGAGTTCTTTGAGTTTCATGGAACGCTCCGTAAAAAGAAAAGACAGACCTTGGAAGAAAGACCGAAAAAAAGTCCCTTCATCGTATGATGAAGGGACGAAAACGGCAAGAAGAGAAGCAGCGCCCGGCTGACTCTCATGCTGCGCTCACCACGCAGCCCCGGCGACATTCTGTGAGTCTGCCTGCAATTCGGCAATACTGCACGGAAATCGACTGCCGGTCAGGAACACCCTGTCTTTTTAGCGCCAGTTGGGGCAGCCGTGGCCGGCGTAGGGAGCATGATGCCAGCCTCTCTGATGAGAGCCGCCGTAGCAGGGCAGACCGGCCTTGTCCATCTTGGCATAGAAATCATCGTTCACGGTGCGGATCTGTTCATGGAGCTTGGTGATTTCCGCAGTGAGGGCCTTCAGTTCTTCAGGCTTCACATTGGGATTGGGGGAGAGAGCGCGCAGTTCCATTCTCTTCTGAATGAGCTGATCGCGAAGAGGCAGAAGGGCCGCACGGTGTTCTTCGCAGAGCTTATCCATCTGCGCCACCTGCTCCTTGGTCAGTTCGGGAGCCTGAACAGCAGCGCCGCGGCCGTAGGCGCCGTGATGAGGGCCGTATCCGCCGGGATAGGCGTTTGCAATCATGGGAAGGGAGGTCAGCAGGGCAGCGGAAAGAATGGTAAGCGCCAGAGTATTCTTGCTCATGATCAATTCCTTTCACAAGTTATGGTTTCGAGAACAGCTCAGGGGGAGTACAGAGGCAGTAATAAAAAACGGGAACACTTTTGTCACGTTTCAAACTGTTTCAGAAGAACGCTTTTTGCAACACCCCGTAAGGTACCGGAAATGATGACGGAGAACCATGATGCTCATACGGCGTCGGAAGGGGCGAAAGGTGGGAGATCGGGCAATATTTCCTTCATTTTATCCCATACGGCGGCCGCAAGTCTTGCGTGATCCTCTTCATTAAGATGCATTCCGTCCGGTCCGTGGGCTTCTCCGTACGGATTTCCGGCCAGTACGGCCGCGGCGTCGAGAAAGGTGGCTCCGTACCGCCCGGCCACAGCCCGGTACAGTCCGGCGAGCCTGCGGGATTTCTCTGGCGCACCGGTATAGCGCTCCCCGGAAAGACGCATCTTTCTTTCTCCTATGAAAGGAGGCGAGACAATCAGCAGCTTTGGGTGCGGATAGTCAAGCAGTCCCTGCCAGGGCAGATGCAGCACCATGTCTGCAAGAAGTGCCATGCCTTCGGCAATGTCGTATTCCGTATGGTGCAGCACAGCCTTCATGTCGTTGCTGCCGAGCATGATGACCACGACATCCAGAGGAAGATGCGAAAGCAGGCAGGGCGGAAGATATTCTGCGCCGCTGAGACCGGCTCCCGGAACCCGTATTCCGCTGCCTTCGGTGACGCTGTCGCGCAGCGTTCGTCCGCCGAGTCCCTCTTCCACGACTTCCCATTCCGGGCCGAGAAGCGAGGCCAGTTTTCCGGTCCATCGGATGGAGGAGGGGTAACGGGAGGCCGTAGCACCGGGGGAAACCTTCCAGCCGTAGGTGTTGGAATCTCCGAAGCAGAGTATGCGATGTTTCATGAGGCGTTCTCCTTAAAAGAACAGCTGTACCAGCGCCATATAGAAGAGCGTTCCTCCGGCGATGGTGACGGCCATGTTCTTTTTCCAGACCTGAAGGGCGATGGTGACGATAGAGGCCAGAATTTCGGGAAGGCCGTTGCTGCCTTCCACAAGAGGTCCGTTGCGGAAGCAGTATACCACGAGCATGCCCCAGATGGCCGAAGGCAGCACCTTTCCGAGATAGGCGATGACGGGTGGCGTTTTTTTGTGGAACAGGAGAAAGGGGATCCAGCGCGTGAGCTGCGTGGCGAGTACCGCCAGCGCTATCATGATGCCGATCTGGAGCGTGGTCATGCTCTTTCTCCTGTCAGGGCGGAAAGTTTTTTCCGGAAAAGGAGCAGAAGCGCAATGATGAAGGTCATGGCTGCCAGCAGGAAGTAGGTGGTTCCGAAGGCAAGCAGGCAGCCGAGCGTGACGCCGAGGCCGCCGAGCGAGCTGATGTGCTGTCTTTCCTGCTGCCAGCTGCTGACGAAAATGGCCAGAAAGAGTGCGGGAAGTACGAACTCGATGCCGCGCGTGTCGAAGGGGAGGTCTGCGCCGAACACGGCGCCTGCCGCAGTGGAAAGCACCCAGTAGGCCTCGTTGAACAGCGTGACGAAGAAGTAGTACCAGCGCCTGTCCACACCTTCCGGAACGTGTCCCATGCCGAGAATGGAGAATGTTTCGTCGATGAGTCCGTAGATGAGGTAAGGTTTCATGATTCCGGTATCGCGGTAACGGTCGAGCATGGCGATGCCGTAGAAGAGGTGTCTGGCATTGACCACAAGACCTACGACGAATGCCGTGAGCGGGGCAAAGGGCCCCGTTATCATGCTGGCCATGATGAATTCCAGTGATCCGGCAAAAATGGTCAGGGCCATGAGAATGGGGAAGATCGGCTCAAAGCCCAGCGAGTGCATATACAGCCCGTAGGAAAAGCCGCAGAAACCGAAACCGATGAGAATGGGCAGAGTTGTACGGAAAGCGGCCTTTGCCGACGCCGCCGCAAGTTTGACCGACATGGGAACCTCGTGATGAATCGTTGTTTCCTATCATCGGCCTGAACGCCGTGCAAGAGGGCGGACGGATCGGCATGGAAAGCGGGCTTCGTGCTGCCGGCATGGTCGCGCAGGCTGTCCGCCATGGCCGAAGGCGGAACTTCTGTATGTGGCAGTCTTGTTCGCGTAAGCTTCAGCGGAGAAACCATGCTGTATTTTCGTATGATTCCGTTGATTCCGTGAAGAAAACGAAAGCGACACCGACGCCATTCATACTTGCCGGACTTTCGGCGTTACTGCTGTCGCTTTCGGACGGTGTACGGGGATTGCGGTACATAGTCTGCCGAGAGCTCGGGCCAAGGAGAGATTTTTCTTGCAAGACGTATGCTCCCGCGCTATATCACGAAAAAAATCATGTCAGGGGATACCATGTCCGCAATCCGGTTTACAGGGCTTTCGACAGCCGTCTGTTCCGTGGAACGCGAGTTCCGCGGCGGTACCTGACGCGCGCTTGCAGCGGAACTGGAAGTTCCCTGTATTCTTCGGGCGCGCATGACGTTTTTCTCCCTCTGAATCCGGCCTCTTCCATCCGCTGCCGCTGTGCGTGACACACGGTATGCACCGCTGTTGCGTCTGTCGTTTTCGGCATGATTTCGTAACACATTCTTCATGGAGGAGAGTCCTTATGAACGGCAAGAACCCCTTTGCCAGTACCGCCGGCATTATTTTTGTCGGTGCGGTCATCGGCATTGCAGCCATTCTGCTGCAGAAATTCGGCAACCCCGCCAACATGGGCATCTGCGTGGCCTGCTTTGAACGCGATATCGCGGGCGGTCTCGGCCTGCATCGCGCCGCCATCGTGCAGTACATTCGTCCTGAAATCATCGGCTTCGTGCTCGGGTCCATGGCCATGGCGCTGATGGCCGGAGAATTCCGTCCCCGCGGCGGTTCCGCGCCCATCGTGCGTTTTGTGCTCGGCATGGTGGCTGCCGTCGGCGCGCTGGTCTTCCTCGGCTGCCCGTGGCGTACGATTCTCCGCCTCGCCGGCGGCGACGCGAACGCTCTGTTCGGTCTTGCCGGTCTCATCTGCGGCATCGCGGGCGGCACGTTCTTCTTCAAGCGCGGCTACTCTCTGGGCAGCAGCACCCGTCAGAATGCGGCGGCCGGCTGGTTCTTCCCCCTGCTCATGGTCGGCCTGCTGGCTCTCTATCTTGCTTTCCCGCAGGTTTCCGGTCAGGCGCAGAGCGGCCCCATCTTCTATTCCGTCAGCGGCCCCGGCGCTTCCCATGCTCCGTTCCTGCTTTCCTTCGTCGTTGCGCTGGTCATAGGCGCGCTGGCTCAGCGCAGCCGTTTCTGCACCATGGGCGCGTTCCGCGATCTCATCCTTTTCCGCTACGGTCATCTTTTCTTCGGCGTGCTGGCCATGTTTGCAGCGGCCTTCATCGCCAATATGCTCACCGGCGGCTTCCATCCCGGCTTTGAGAATCAGCCCGTGGCCCATACCGACGGCGTGTGGAACTTCCTCGGCATGGTGACTGCCGGTCTCGCATTCGCTCTTGCCGGCGGCTGCCCCGGCAGACAGCTTTTCATGGCCGGTGAAGGCGACAGCGATGCCGCCATCTTCGCCCTCGGCATGCTGGCCGGCGCGGCCATGGCGCACAACCTCGGTACCGCCAGCTCCGCTGCGGGCATCGGCGCCTACGGTGTGCAGGGCACGCTCATCGGCCTTGCGGTCTGCCTCGTCATCGGTTTTGCCTTTTCCAGAAGAGCCTGACACAAAAGGAGAATCTCATGCTTATAGATACCCGCGGGCTTTCCTGCCCCCAGCCTGTGCTCATGGTTTATCCGCATCTTTCCGGATCTGATCCCGTGGACGTGCTCGTGGACAACACCACGAGTCAGGAAAACGTCAGCCGTGCCGCCCGACGCAACGGCTGGAACGTGGAAGCCAAAGATGAAGGCGACGGCATCGTTCGTCTGGAGCTTCGCAAGTAATGCTGCAGAAACTCACCGGCTGGCTGAAGCGAAACAGCAGGAAAACGCAGGATCCCCCTGCCGCTGACAGGGGCTTTCTGGTCTTCCAGCATACCGGCGAGGTCATAAAGGCGGAACGCTGTCTTCAGTCGGCCGGTTTTCCGGTGGAGGTCAAAGGGCCTCCGCCGGAACTGCGCACCGGCTGCGACATGGTGGTGACGTTTCCGCTTATTCTGGAATCCGCCGTGCGCCGCGTTCTGGAAAAGGAACATCTTGTTCCCGTGAGCGCGGTGCCGGTCAGCGGACCGCTTCTGGAGCCTGTATCCCTGTATCGTGTGAAGGATTACGGCGATTGGTTCATGGTTCAGGCGGCCAACGTGAAGATAACGGTGGAGCGCGCTTCCGGGCGCATCGTCAACGTTTCCGGCGGAGGCTGCCCGGATGTGCCGTATCTGGCGTCCGTTCTTCTGGGACAGCGCATCGACGGAGCCGAGGAACCCCGCGTGCAGGGGCATACGCTGTGTTCCTATGCGCTTCAGAAAGCGTTTCTTGAAGCCCGCCGTCTGTGGCGGCAGGGAGGAGATGCATGAGCTGGCTGATATGCGGAACCGTTCCCGACGACGCTTTTCCTCTGTGCATGGGCAGGTGGCGTGTCAACGGCGACATGCTTGAGCCTGAGCGGATGATTTTCTGCGAGGGCGGCGACAGGCCGGATGCCGTTCCCGTGCTTCGGGGAACGCCTGCGCTGGTGGCGGCCGCCGTTCTGGCGGCGGAAAGACTCGGTGCCGAGGCTCCGGAAGTTCTTCTGGTAGGCGATCAGGGCACTTCGGAAGGAAGTCTTCGGCTTTATGCCCATCTTGCATCCTGGCTTCAGTCACCGGAGTCCAACAGCCTTGAAGGATTGACGTTTCACTATCTTTTCCCCAGTGTGGACGGTCATAACCGCATTCTCATGGCACTGGAGGAGCGCAAAAGCGGTATGCCGGTGCTCATTGCCGATGCCGGTTTCATGTATGCGGCAAAAATGAGCGGCTATGCCGCAAAGTACGACGTGTTTACGCCCGATGCCGGAGAGCTGGCCTTTCTGGCGGACGAGAAGGCTCCGCATCCTTTTTATACGCGCGGCTTTCTGCTGTCGGAGTCCAGCCGGGCGGATGAGCAGGCGAAACTTGCCTGGGAGCACGGCGACAGCGCCGGGATTCTTCTTGTCAAAGGAGCGGTCGATCTTATCATGGAAAAGGGACATGAGGTGGGACGGGTGTCGGAACCCTGCCTGCCGTACATGGAACCTGTTGGCGGTACGGGCGATCTCGTGACCGGTCTTCTTACCGCTTTTGCCTCGGCGGGCTTCCCGCTTCCCGAGGCATGCCGACTGGCCGCTCAGGGAGCGCGCTGCGTGGGAGAAAAAACGCAGCCCGTGCCCTCGACGGGCATTTCCGAATTCATGCCCTTTGTGGCTGAGGGCGTTTCCGAAGCTCTGAACCGGATACAACACTGAAACACTGTGCTGCGCACGGAGATGGTATGGCGACATTCTGCCTGATGGACAAGACCAGGGGGGCCGGCTGAGCGGCAAAGACGGCTCCGGAGTTGCTGGAGCAGATTCTTTCCGACATTACGCCGCCGCCCGACAGGGAAGGGCGCATTCTGCACGGCTTTTCCCATAATGAGGACGCCGTGCTGGTCAAGGCGCCCCCGGCCGGACTTGCGCTGGTGCAGACCGTGGACATTCTCGGCCCCATAGGCAACGATGCCCGGCTGTTCGGACAGACCGCCGCGGCCAATGCGCTTTCCGACGTGTATGCCATGGGCGGATGGCCCTGGTCGGTCATGAACATTGCGGCGTTTCCTTCGCCGTCGGCGGAATCGGATACGCCTTTGTCGGTGCTGGCGGAGATTCTTTCCGGCGCCATGGAAAAGGTGGCGGAGGCCGGAGCCGTGCTGGCCGGAGGCCATACGCTGGATGATGAATGGATCAAGTTCGGACTTTCCGTCACGGGCGTTATCGATCCTGCCCATGTGGCCAGAAACGACGGACTTGTTCCCGGAGACGTGCTCATTCTCACCAAGCCGCTCGGCACCGGCGTGCTTGCCACGGCCATCAAGGCGAAGTGGCCCGGCAGCGACAAGGCCGAGAGCGACATGTACCACTGGACCACGCGTCTGAACGCCCATGCGTCGTCTCTGATACGGGACATGAATCTCAGAGCCGCCACGGACATTACCGGATTCGGCCTCGGCGGCCATGTGCTGGAAATGGCCGGAGGTTCCGGTGTCAGTGTGGAACTCGATACCTCTTCGCTGCCGCTTATTGATCAGGTTGAGGACTTTGCCTCCTGCGGACTGATTCCGGCCGGAACGTACCGCAACAGAGATTACTGTTCCTGCCGGACCTTGCGGGCGGAAGGCGCGGACGAGCTTCGCAGTACGCTGGCCTTTGATGCCCAGACTTCCGGCGGACTCCTTCTGGCTGTTCCGGCGGAGCGCAGGCAGGAAGCCTGTGAGCGTCTGGCGGCCCTGGGAGAACCTGCTTTTTGTGTGGGCAGAGTTCTGCCGCCACGCGAAGGAAGGGAGAGGCTCATTCTGGTCTGAGTTGGGCAACATACACGATGTTCAGGCTCCGGGATGCGGCCTATGGCCTTCCCGGGGCTTTTTTGTCTGAACGGAGCGCTTTTCTGGAAAAGGAGCTGCGTCGGTGCGGAGAAGTATCGTGAGGAGTAACGCCCCCCCCCGGGCACTCTTAGAAATTGTGCCGGTATCGCCTGTGCGGAGAAAAGAAAAACGCCGTAACTGAAGTTGCGGCGTTTTGTTTTTAAGACTGAAAACTCCCCGCTATGCGGGGAGTTCCAAAAAGGCGAAGCC
>OOCM01001953.1_pt1 | contig 14709 bp, 14 predicted proteins | sample 1671111 | NCBI WGS metagenome assembly OOCM01 (sample SAMN06348123, study PRJEB24527) | human gut metagenome | biome: human gut; feature: ankylosing spondylitis patient; material: feces | host: Homo sapiens | place: China | collected 2015-10 | reverse complement strand
CTTTTGGTGTTAAAAATGCTCAGAGAACATCCTCTCAGCTAGTCAAGAGCCAAATTTTAATGATGGCGATCGAATACGTTAAATTAACCGGAAAACGACGCTTGTGAAGAGCAAGTTATAGAGCGCAAGGCTCTTCTTCTCTTCATGAGCCGTCTGGAGAATTCTCCCATCCGCGTTTTGTGTAAACGGCGCTGCCGAAAAGGCAACATGCGGAAGATGGAAGCTAACACTCTGTCATAACAATAAGATCGGCGTCATGTGCCCTGACGGTTACGACTGTCTGCGCTTGAAGAGCTTTTCCAGATCTGCCTTTTCCAGCGTGACGGCGCAGGGGCGTCCGTGCGGACAGAAGTCCGGGGATTCGGTACGGAGCCACTGTCTGACCAGATTCAGCGCGTCGTCCGGCGTCAGATGCTGTCCTGCGCGTATGGCCGTGGCGCAGGCATGATGAATCCATACGCCTTCAAGATCGTCCACGCGGCCGGAGAGCGCTTCCCTCAGAAAGGCGAGAGCTTCGGAGCGGTCCATTTCCGGGGGCATGGCCTGCACCATGCAGCGTCTGCCGCGGCACGAGGTTTCAAAGCCCAGGCGAAGCAGCGAATCCTTCAGCTCCATGAGCCTTTCCACTTCCGCAGGATGCAGCTCCATTTCCAGAGGCACGAGAAGCGGCCGGGCCAGTCCCTTTGAACCCGCTGCACGGAACTTTTCGTAGAAGATGCGTTCGTGCATGGCGTGCTGGTCGAGCAGAAGCAGCGTTTCGTCGTTCTGGGAAAGCACGAGATATGTTCTGGCCACCTGTCCGAGATAGCGGAACCCGTTCAGAGGCGAACTTTCCATCCCCGGTGCGGAGGGATGCTCCTCCGGCATGGGGAGCTTCTGCGGCGCGGGCGGCTCAGGCATGGTCGTCGGTTCTTCAAGCGGCTGGGGTGATTCCTCAAATATGTCGGAGGGCGTTTCCTTGACTCCTTGGGGCAGGGGAGGAATGTCGGCAGGGCGATAGCCGCTTGTTCTTGGAGGCACATAGTCCTGGCGGACGGCCGGTTTTGCCTTGCCGGTCATAAAGTCCCTTTCCGGGACGCTTCGTTCCCGCAGAACGGAGACTGGAGCGTCATCGTGCTCAGTCTTGGAAGAGAACGTGGGCATGGTCTTTGGGCGGGGTCTGGGCATGACGCGCACGGCGTCGGCTTCTCCCCAGAAGCCCAGCGGACGAGGAGGCGTCGATTTGACCGGGGCTTCTTCCGTTTCGACAGAGGCAGCCCTCTCCTCAAAGCGTTCGGAAGCCAGGGGGACGGCCGTGAGAGCGCTGCCTATGGCCCTGAGCACAGCGGAAAATACGGCCTGTTCGTCGCGGAACCGCACTTCATTCTTGGCCGGATGGACGTTCACGTCCACGTCATGCGGAGGAATTTCGAGAAAGAGCACGGTCTGCGGATAATCCCGGCTGGTAAGCCTGCCCTGATAGGCCTGACGCACGGCGCGCATGAGCAGTCGATCGTTCACGGCGCGACCGTTGACGTAGAAAAGCATGCGGTCCGCCCGGGGCTGGGAGGAGCGGGGATCGGACGTGAGGCCGTGCAGGTGCATGCCGCTTATGGAAACATCGAAGGGGCGCAGCGCGTCCACGATGGCCGGAGGCCACAGTATTCCCATGCGCCGGGCGAGACTCTGCCCCTGTTCAAAGCGGACGAGTTCTCTTGTTCCGGCCTTCAGGGTGAAGGCGATATCCGTTCTGGCCAGCGCCAGTCTGGTGAAGAGTTCCTGTGCCTTCTTCTGCTCTGTGGCCGGGCTTTTCAGAAATTTCAGCCGGGCGGGAATGTTGGAAAAAAGTTCCGAGACTTCCACCAGGGTTCCCTGATTGAGGGCCGCAGGAGAAACGCCCCTGATGGTGCCGTAGACCACTTCGATGCCCGAGGCTTCGCCGGTGGAGCCGTCCTCCATAAGGGGCGCGGAAATCATGCGGAAGCGCGACACCGAAGCAATACTGGGCAACGCCTCACCGCGGAATCCGTAGGAGTCGATGTTCATGAGATCGCCGACTTCGGCGATTTTGCTGGTGGCATGGCGGGTGACGGCAAGTTCAAGCTGATCGGCGTCTATGCCCCGCCCGTTGTCGGTAACGCGGATCAGCGTCTGCCCGCCGTTTTCCAGTTCCACCAGAACGCTGGTGGCTCCGGCGTCGAGGCTGTTTTCCACAAGTTCCTTGACGACGCTGGCCGGACGTTCCACCACTTCGCCGGCGGCGATCTGGTTGGAAAGTTCCGGCGGAAGCAGACGAATCGTTTTTTTTGAGGAGGTGGTCATGATGTTCCCCGAAAGAATATAAGGCGCGGCAGTAAAAAGGACGAAGAATATTTTCGGGCGAAACGGCAGGAAGTCAAGTCGCTCCTGCCGGACTCGGAGAGCGATATCAAAGGAACAGATGCACTGCCCCAGGTACAGGGAATATCGAAGAAGAGCAGACATGCTCCGGCGGCGGATCGCTGCGGGGAGGGAGGAAGATGTGCTAGGCCGGATTGGATTCGCCGCGGCCACGGCCCTGACTGCCCTGGCGGAGCATGTGGAAATACAGCTCTCGTCCCACCCATGCGTCGGTGGCGGCGTACTTGATCTGCTGCGGGGTCAGCTCGTGGTTTTCCCAGTTGGAGCACTGGGCGCTTTTGCTGATGCGGAAGCCCAGCAGGTTGGCGGAAAGCGTGCGCAGACCCTGCGCCTGTATGCCTCTCACCCGGGCCATGGCCGCCAGATCCGCCACGCCGTCGGCCTTGAAGGGATGGATGCGGGCCAGAGCCTTCATGTCGTCGTTGATGGCCACGCCGGTTTTCAGCACCCTGGGCGAAGAGAGCAGTTCGGCGATCTGTTCGCTGAAGGGAACATGCGTCAGCTGAATGAGGTAAACCGTATCCGCCGTGGCAAGCTGAATGAGGGCGGGGCGGCATGTCTTGCCCTTGGTGAAGGTAGGCCGGGTTTCCGTGTCGAAACCGAGTACCTTTTCCTTCCACAGCACCTCAAGAGCGTCGGCAAGGGCCTGTTCGTCCTGAACGAGCACGACGGGACCTTCCCACGCCCGGAGCGGCAGAAGATTGATTTCTTCCTTCGTCAGGCACGGCTGAAAGACGACAGGGGAAAGAGCCTGCCTTTGAGGATAGCGGGTGGGCATGGGAGGAGTATTGGCGGACATGTATGACAACCTTTCCGTCGAAGCTAGCATGGAAAGTCGATGGGGGCAAGGCGCAGTATGCGTATGAAAGCCCGGCAGAAAGGGTATTTCAGGCCGGGCTTTCATGGTTTTGAATGTTCCTGAATCATTCTTCCGGAGAAAATCGTCGTATTTTCCGTGATGACATTATCTGTCGACGTGAAAAAAGAGACGTTTTTTCCTGCTGTTGCGTTATTTTCCTATGCAGAAGGAGGAGAATATGGCGTTCAGAGTCTCTTCCGTACTGTTGAGACCGGTAATGTCCGAAAGATGAGCGCAGGCAGTTTCCAGATGAATGCTGCACAGATCCGGAGGTACGTCCAGAGCGATGGCTTCCTGCAATTTTTCCAGCGCCTGCAGCGCCTTGCGCAGTTGTTCCGTCTGACGCAGGTTCGGCGCAATGTCGCCCTCTTCCGGCGTTTCGCCCTGAAGACAGAGCCTGCGGACGGCTTCGGAAAGCTCCTCGATGCCTTCTCCGCTGCGGGCGCAGACGGGAATCAGCCTCGCCTTGCCGAAATAATCCATGCCCTGCGGCAGAGGTCTGAGATCGGCCTTGTTCCATACGGCGATGCAGCGCTCTGCGCCGAATTCGCCGATAAGGCGTGCTTCCTCGGCAAAAGGCTCCAGCAGATCTTTCTCGGAGAGACCTGCGCGGGCGCCGTCCAGCACCATGAGCACGCAGCGGGAGCTTTCCGCCAGTTCCTTTCCGCGCCGCATGCCTTCCAGTTCTATGCTGTCGTTGCTGTGTTCGCGCAGACCTGCGGTATCCACCAGTCGAACGGGCAGACCGGCCAGAGAGGTCTGTTCCTCCAGATAGTCGCGCGTGGTGCCCGGCTTCTCCGTAACGATGGCTCTTTTGCGGCCGAGAAAGGCGTTCATGAGGCTGGATTTTCCGGCGTTCACCTGTCCGGCCAGCACAACCAGCGCACCTTCGCGCCAGCAGCGCGCTCTTTCGTACCCGGAAATCAGGGAGCGTATGCCGGAGGCAACCTCTTCCGTGATGGCGGAAAATTCCTGAGGCGGCAGGCATTCGCCTTCCTCATCGGGAAAGTCGATGGCGAGACATACGCGCTGGCGCAGGTATTCCAGCCTTTCGCGCAGCGCTTCCACACGTCGTCCCAGAAGACCGTCCAGCTTGGCGGAGGCCAGATACACGCCCTCGCGCGAGGGCGCGGCAATGAGCTCCGCCACGGCTTCGGCCTGGGAGAGATCCATGCGGCCGTTCAGAAAGGCGCGTCTTGTAAACTCGCCCCGTTCGGCCATGCGCGCTCCGCGAAAGAGCACGGAGTCAAGCAGCGCGGCCAGCACCGCCGGACCGCCGTGGCCCTGAATTTCGGCGCAGTCTTCTCCGGTGAAGGAGTGCGGTCCCTTGAAGAAGACGACCAGCGCATCGTCGGCTTCGCGGCCCTGAGCGTCAAGCAGACGGCCGTGATGCAGCATGCGCGGCACAAAATCCCGGAAGGATGCGGACGAGGGCCGGAACATGGACAGCAGAATGTCGTGCGCCCTGGGGCCGGAAATGCGTATGATGCCCACGCCTCCGGCGCCCGGAGCCGTAGCCACGGCCGCTATGGTGTCTGTTTCCGTGCCGAGGATGTCGTCTCCGCTCATTTCTCCAGCTCCGCCTTGATCATGGAGGAGAGGGATGCGTCGCCGGAAAGGCGCGCCGCCGCTTCAAAGTTTTCACGGGCCTTGTCTTCCTGCTGCAGATGGTAGCGGTAGATCACGGCAAGGCTGTAGCGGGTGGCGGCATCGTCCTTCAGACTGATGGAGCGTTCCAGCTGCGAGGCGGCTTCCGCCCAGTTGCCTTCGCGGGCCAGAATGACGCCCATGAGATACGGCGCTCTGTGATCGGACGGAGCGGCCACCACGGCGCGCTGCACCATGTCCTTCGCGCCTTCCGTGTTGCCCTGTTCGGCAAAGATGCTGGCAAGTTCGAGGAGCGTATCCGCATCGTGGGGATTGTCCTTCATTTTCTGCATGAGAGCCATGATGGCCTGACCTTCCGGCGTATCCGCACCCTGTTCCATCATGCTGCGGGAGGCGTCGGTGGAAGACGCGCTCTGAGCGACGCTCGCAGGAGCCTTCTGACGGACAAGAGGATGATCGCCCATGCGCCAGGCGACGGAAAGGGCAAACATGGCGCCGAGCCCGAGAGCGAGCGCCGCCAGTACGATACGGCGGGAGGTATCAGTCATGGTCGGCCTCCCACTGGGCAAGACGGCGTTCCAGCCTCTTCTGCGAGGCGGCGAGGAAGGCCGTGTACAGTCCGAGTCCTATCCAGAGTGCGGCGTTGGCCGCCATAAGCCAGGAAATTGCAGTCATGGGTATGTCTCCCCGCCTTCCGGCGCGGTATCAGTGTTGTTCGTTTTCGGCATCGGCCATCATTTTTTCAAACATCAGAACATCGAGTCTGCGGGAAAGCCTCATCTGCCGGTGGCGCAGCAGAAGCATGGCCAGCCAGATGAGGCCGAAGCTCAGCACGCAGGCCGCCACGGCCACGGCCATTTCCGGCTCCAGTCCGCCGCCCTGCGAGGCGAATACCGACGGGTGAATGGAGCGCCACAGTCTTGCCGACAGAAAGACCAGCGGGACATCGAGAAAACCGGCTATGGCCACCACGGAGCAGAGCGCGGCACGACGGCTTTCCGGCAGCGGCATGGAGCGCAGCGCCATGAATCCGGCATAGATGAACCAGAGAATGAGCGCCGTGGTCAGGCGAGGATCCCAGGTCCACCACACGCCCCAGGAGTGCCGGCCCCAGATGGAGCCCGTAACGAGGGTGAGCGTGCAGAAGAGCATGCCGACTTCCACGGACGAAGCGGCCAGAAGATCATACTTCGGCGCACGGGTTTTCAGATAGAGAATCCCGGCGACGAAGGAAAGCGCGAAGCTGATGAGTCCCCACCATGCCAGCGGCAGATGAATGTAGAATATTTTCTGGGCCATGCCCATGACCTGTTCTTCGGGCGCATACACATAGACCAGCCACTGGCAGGCGGCAAGCGCCAGACCTCCGGCAAGGGCAGAAAGCGCGATACGGGATTGAGTCATCAGTCATCTCCGCTGTAGACGAAGGGAAAAAGAAGCAGACCGGCCGCCAGAAAGAGTCCGTCGAAGGCGGCGGCCAGACCGATCCAGCGCATGGCGTCGTCCAGCATGGGCTCGGGATCGATGCCCATGGAAACGAGACGCACGCCTGCCAGAAGCATGGGAACCAGCAGGGGGAAGAGCACGATGGACAGCAGTGATTCTCTTCCGCCTCTGCCTACGGACAGCGCGCCGAGCAGAGAGCCGGAAGCGGCCATGCCCGCGTCGCCGAGAAGAATGCCGAGAAGGGCCGTGGGCCATGCCGTGCCGAGATGCTGACCGAGAAACACGAACACGGCGGGAACGAAAATGCACTGGGCGGCGGCAAGCAGCAGAAGTCCGGCCAGCGCCTTGCCGAGCCATATGCCCTGCACGGGCGAGGGCAGCAGCACGAGTCCGAGCCTTGCCTGAGCCGTTTCCTCCACGGAGTAGAGCATGTTGAAGATCAGCACCTGACAGAAGGCCGAAGCCAGCCAGAACATGGCGGCGGCCGCCTGCGGACTGAGCCTGTCTCCGGCGTTCAGGGAAAGGCTGAACAGAAAGACAAGCAGAAGACCGAGCAGCAGCGCCTGCATGAGGCCTGCCCCGCGGGAAAACGTGAGCTTGAGATCCTTGCCGCAGAGGGCAAGCGCGCATTTCAGCATGACAGCCCTCCTGCGTCTTCCCGGAGGGAACGGTTTTCCAGCGTCAGAATGCGATCGGCGTGTCGAGCGTCCTCATCCGTATTATGGCTGATCCACAGCACGGCGGCGCCTTCGCTCCGGGCCTTCTGCATGAGGTCCATGAGCATGCTCCGGGAGGCGACGTCAAGCCCCGTGGCGGGTTCATCCAGAAGAATGAGCGAAGGTTCGGCCAGAAGAAGCCTTGCCAGATTGAGCCGCTGGGCCATGCCCCGGGAAAAGATGCCGGCTCTCTCATGGGCATGACGGGAAAGACCTACGGTTTCGAGCGCCTTTTTCGCACGTCCGGCAGGATCGTCGAGACCTGCGGCCCTTGCCCAGAACAGCAGGTTTTCCTCGGCATCCAGTCCCGGGTAGAGAAAGGTGGCGTGCGCCATGTAGCCGAGCTTTTCTTCGGGAACGTGCCGGGTCACGGTTCCGGCGTCGGGCCTGGTCAGTCCGGCCATGACGCGCATGAGCGTGGACTTGCCCGCGCCGTTGGCTCCGGCCAGAAGCGAGAGCGTGCCCGGCATGAGCGCAAGGTCGATGCGGCGGAAAAGCAGTCTCGGGCCGAAGGCCTTGGCTACGCCCCGAAGTTCCAGCAGCGGACGGTTGTCTTCCATGTCAGCGTTCCGAAGCGGTGTCGTTTCCGGCGTCGGCGGAATGTTCCGGACGGCGTCTGGGGCGCAGGGCGAGCAGAGGAGCAAGGCTCATGAGCGTGCCGCCTATCCACAGCCAGTTGACCAGCGGATTGGAGCTCATGCGCAGCACGGCCTTTTCACCGTTGACGCCGAGAAGCGTGGCATAGAATTCATTGCCGAGCGAGGGATGCGTCGTGGCTTCGGAGAAGGCATAACGCGAGAACTTGTCGTAGAGGCGGCGCTGAGGAGAAACGATGCCCACCACTTCGCCGTCCGAGGAAAGCTGCAGTTCCGCTTCGATATATTCGAAGGTGGCCTCCCTGCCCTGATAGAGATTGGCAAGGGTCACGCTGTAGGGACCGACCTGCGTCACGGCGCCGGGGGCGAGTTCCACTTCGACTTCCTGCTTGTACGGACCGGAGAAGGAAATGCCGAGCGCGATGAGCGCAACGCTGGCATGCACAATGCAGGCCATGAGGGAGGGCATCCATACCCGGGTGGCCTTTTCGGCCAGAAGCAGAGCCATGCTGACGAGAAGAGCCGCGGACAATGATGCGCTCATGAGCGGCAGAGCCTGCGTGACGCCTGCGCGCCAGAAGACGATGAGCGCGCCGCAGAAGGAGGCGACCACGATGAGAAGTTTGCGCCATTCCCGGATGCCGCCCTGCCATCTGAGCCAGGGGCAGGCCACGAGCAGCGCCAGCATCACGGTGAAGAGAGGCAGACAGACGCGGTTGTAGAAGTGCTGATCCAGCCCCACGGGACGATCCGTCCACAGGCTGCTTATGACCGGCCAGAGCGTGGCCAGAAGAATGACGAGACAGATGGCCATGAGCAGCCATACCGTCATGACCACGAAACCTTCGCGCGTTTCCAGACCGCCGAGTTCACGGGAGCGATCCGTGCCCGCACGGAAGGAGATGAAGGTGATGAGTACGAGGAAGAACAGCACGAAGACGAGCAGATAGGGGCCCGTGCCGTTGCCGCCGAAGGCATGCACGGAATTGACCACGTCGCCGCGCACGAGATAGGTGGCGAAGAAGGCCGATACCGTGGTCAGGCTCATGAGAAAGATGTTGACGCGGTGCAGCTTGCCCCGCTTGGTTTCCACAAGGCCGGTATGCAGGGCTGCCGTGCCGATGAGCCAGGGCAGAAGCGACGCATTTTCCACGGGGTCCCAGGCCCAGTAGCCGCCCCAGCCGAGTTCCATGTAGGCCCACCAGCCGCCGAGTACGATGCCTGCGGTAAGGAAAAGCCAGCCGGTAAGCGTGAAGGGTCTGGCGGCGTCCAGCCAGTGCATGGAGTCGCGCTGCGAGCTTACGGCCTGCGCGAGAGCAAGGCAGCCGGGAATGACGAAGCCGCCGTAGCCGAGGAAGAGCAGCGGAGGATGGAAGATCATGCCGGGGTTCTGGAGCAGGGGATTCAGGCCCTGACCGTCGGCAGGCGCGGGCAGGCTCTGCAGGAAGGGATTGCTCCAGGTGGAGAGCAGAAGGCCGAAGAAGGCCATGATGGCAAGAAAGAACACCATGAACCAGCTGCGCGTTTCCGCGGCAAGGCTGCGGTAGGTGCGGGTGAAGAGAAAGGCCGTGCCGCAGACGGACACCATGAGCGCCCAGAACAGCAGGGAGCCTTCGTGACCGCCCCAGAAGGCGGTGCAGCGGTAGAACAGAGGCAGGGCTCTGTCGGTGTAGCTGGCCACATAGTCCACCGAAAAGTCGCTGACGACAAGGGCATACATCAGAATGGTGGAAGCGCCCGTCAGACAGAGGGAACCGAGGGCCTGAGCATACTCAAGCCAGCGCAGTTCGGAAGTTCTTCCCTGCCAGAGCTGCGCGGTTCCGATGGCGGAACCGGCCAGAGAGCAGAACAGGGTGGCAAGCAGACAGATATAGGCGGCAAGATACATGGGTTCTCCGGAAAAGGAAAAAGCCCGGCATCAGAAGGGAACGGCCCTTCGACCGTTCCCTTCTGATCAGGCGTGTTCTCTGGTGCTTTTTTCGTACTTGGAGGGACACTTCGTCATGAGCGTTTTTGCCGTGAAGGCATTTCCCTCCATACGTCCTTCCACAATGACTTCCGCGCCCTTCTCAAAGGTGTCCGGCAGCGCGCCGCGGTAGTGAACGAGAATGCCCTGTTCGGGATGTTCCAGATCACGAAGCGTGAAGGTTGCGCCGAGACCGCTCTGCGGCTTGACGATGTCGTCCGCGGCCACGCCGAACAGTCGTGCGGATTTCAGCTTTTCCGAAGGCATGGCCACTGCCTCGGAAACGTTGAGATGATACATGCTGCCCTCGGAAAGGGCGGACCACAGCATGAAGCCCAGACCTCCGGCAAAGAGGACGAAGGCTGCAATGTATATGGAAAGATTCTTTTTGGCCGACATGAGTCCACCTCCTGAGGGATGAATAAGCATCGGTCAGGTTCCTGCCGTTTTCAGTGACCTGCGTCACGGAGAATATAAACGGGTCGAAGCCCGGTATCGTCCGGGAGAACTTTGACAGATTTCAAGCCTTCATGCAAGTAGGAATTGTTCCTGTTTAGGCTTGTTCCGAATGTTCGTTTCTGGCAGATGCCGTGGTTTCGGCGCGGCGGTTCCTGGCCACGGCCCTGAGGTCGGCGGCCACGTCGCTTTCGTCCACGATTTCGCGTCCGAGCAGTTCTTCCATCACGTCCTCAAGGGAAATGACGCCCGCAAGCCCGCCGTATTCGTCGAGCACGGCGAAAAGATGCTGATGTCGTTCCAGAAATTCGGTCAGCACCTTGTCGAGCGTGAGCGATTCCAGCACGAAGTGAACGGGCTGCATGATTTCCCCGAGCTTCATGTTTCCTTCATGGGCGTCGCGGTGCAGAACCACATCGCGTCTCAGCACGAGGCCCACGATGTCTTCGTTGTCTTCGGCGTACACCGGAATACGGCTGAAATTCCAGAACGAGGGAATGGCATGGGCTTCGTCCACGGTGCAGTCTTCAGACAGCGAAAAAACCACGGTGCGGGGCGTCATGACGTCGTGCACGCGCTTCTGGTCGAGCGCGAGGATGTTGCGTATGGCGGTTTCCTCATAGCTCTGGATGACGCCGGCCTGACGGGAAATGCGCGCCATGGCGTTGATGTCGTCTTCCGTGGCTTCGGGGCCGGATTCTTTGGGCGTGATGAGTTTGGTGATCTGCCCGGAAATCCATGTGGCGGGGCGAAGCGCCGTGGTCATGACGAAAAGAGGGATCGCCAGAATGCGACCGAGCGCTCCGGGATAGGAAACCCCCAGCGTTTTCGGAATGATTTCGCCGAACAGAAGCACCAGCACGGTAAAGAGCGCGGCAAAGTAGGGCATGTTTTCCGCGCCCAGGGCCGCAGCGGCCAGAGCTCCGGCAAGCGAGGCGCCGGCGGTGTTGGCGATGGTGTTCAGCGTAAGGATGGCGGAAATGGGCTGATCCACGTTGGAGCGCATATGGTAAAGGATTTTGCCGGAACGGGAACCGGATTCCTTCATTTTTTCGAGAGTGGTCCACGGAATGGAGTAGAGCATGGCTTCCATGGTGGAACAGAACGCGGAAATGGACAGGGCAAGTACGATGGTGATGATGAGGGCGGTCATGGCAGGGCCGGGGTTGAAGGTTAATGCGCCTCAGTGTAGCCGAAGGGCGGTGTTACGGCAATGGGAACAGCCCGCTTTTGCGCGCATGATCCGGAATTTCAGGGGAGCGGTTCCATATTGCAGTTGGCTGTCAGCCCTTTGCGTTCGAGGCAGCGGCTTCCCCATGCGTACATGGCCTCCAGTACGGGACGTATGCTCAGCCCGAATTCCGTGAGGGAATATTCCACGTGCGGCGGAATGACGGGAAAGATTTCTCTGTGAACGAGTCCGTCGCCTTCCAGCTCCCGCAGCTGCTGCGTGAGCATTTTTGGCGTGGCGGCGGGCACGGCCCGGCGCAGTTCGGAAAAACGCATGGGACCGGAAATGAGCTTCCAGAGAATCAGCGTCTTGTATTTGCCGCCGATCATGTCGAGCGTGGCTTCCACCGGGCAGTGAAGCGTTTCTCCCTGTACCCGGCCTTTTCCGGAACAACAGCAGGTGTCGGATGATGTCATCATGGTATCCTTCAGGGTACTATATACCTGAAAAGTACATTCTTGCTTATAAAATATTCATAGCTATAAAGAATGCATAAGTCAAACAGATGACGGAACAGCCGTGACGCTGTCCGGAACAGGGAGAGATTGCCATGAAGAAAGTCATCATCATTGAAGGCATGCGCTGCGGTCACTGCACCTCCAACGTGGAAAAGGCTCTGCGCGGCATTGCCGGCGTTGCCGACGTCGCGGTTGATCTTGCCTCCGGCAAGGCCGAAGTCGAAGCTTCCGACGCCGTTGCCGACGACGAACTCAGAAAGGCTGTGGACGATCTCGGTTTCCAGGTCGTTGAGATCCGCTAGCACGCACGTTGTCGGGCGGGACGATGCATTTGCTGCATCGGCCCGTCCGAAGCAGGGCGTTGTTTTTCTTCAGCGCAGAAGTCTCGTATCTGTCTTTGCCGTACAAGAACGGCAGCTCGCCTGACGACAGACCGGGCGGCACGGCCTCTTCGTTCCGTTTTTCTGCGGCAGCACGTTGGCCTGCCGGTCTTTTCTGCCGCCCTGCCGCAGGCAAATCCGTCGGCGTTTTCGGAAGTCACTTTCCGCGTTTTCTCCTGAAAAGGCGCTCATGGCTTTGCGTCGGCGTTATTTTCGATGTTCCCTTCCGGGGCGTGTTCCCCTCTGACGGAGAGAGTCCCATGAAAAACCATCCCGAAGTTCTCAGATTTCGTATCGACGGCATGGCCTGCGGAGCCTGTTCGGCCCGTTCGCAGCGCGTGCTCAACAATATGGAGCATATCGACAGCGCCACGGTAAGTCTTGCCGACGGCACTGCACAGGTGCGTCCGGCCGAAGGTGCGCTGGACGGCGGCCTGGATCCTTTCATTCAGGAAGTGACGGAAAGAGTGAACCGTCTGGGCTTTACCGCTTCCTATCTTCCCCCGGATGTCGATGAACATGATCTGTGGGAGAGCGAGCAGAAGAAAACCAGAGCCGATCTTGCCGCGCGTCGCCGTCGTCTTGTGACTGAGTTTATTTTTGCGGTGCCCCTTGTGGTTGTGGCCATGGGCAGCCACTGGGGGCTTCCGCTGCCTTCGTGGCTTTCGCCGCATGAAAGTCCGCTTGCCTTTGCCCTGCTTCAGCTTCTGCTGACGCTGCCCATCATCTGGTCCGGGCGGGATTTTTACCGGCACGGCATTCCGCTGCTTCTGCGCGGAGCGCCCAATATGGATTCCCTCGTGGCCGTGGGTACGGGAGCGGCGCTGCTCTACAGCCTGTGGAGCACGCTGGAAATAGCCGTCGCGGCTTCTCCCGCCGAGGCGCATCAGGCTGTCATGGGCCTTTATTATGAATCCGCAGGCATGCTTGTGGCCCTTATTTCTCTGGGCAAGTATCTGGAGGCGGTGTCCCGCACCAGAACGTCCGAGGCCATTCGCGGTCTTATGGAGCTGACGCCGGAACAGGCGGAGCGAGTGCTGCCGGACGGAAGCGTGAAGGAAATCGCCGTTCGCGCCGTCATGCCCGGCGACAGGCTGCTCATCAAGCCCGGCTCCCGCATTCCCGTGGACGGTACGGTATTTGAAGGCTCTTCCGCCCTCGATATGTCGAGCCTGACGGGCGAATCCATGCCCGTGGATGTGGCCGAAGGCGACGAAGTCAGCGCCGGTACGCTGAACATAAGCGGTTCCTTCCTCATGGAAGCCCGCCGCGTGGGTTCGGATACCTCGCTTGCCCGCATCATCCATCTTGTGCGCGAGGCGCAGGGCTCCAAGGCTCCCATTGCCGGACTGGCCGACCGCATCAGTCTGTACTTTGTTCCTGCCGTCATGGCCGTGGCTACGGTTGCCTCGCTGGCCTGGCTCTTCTTCGGAGATCTTCCCTTCGGAGATGCGCTTCGCGTGTTCGTTGCCGTGCTGGTGGTGGCCTGTCCCTGTGCGCTCGGTCTGGCCACGCCCATGTCCATCATGGTAGCCACGGGACGCGGGGCACAGCTCGGCGTGCTCATGAAAAACGGTACGGCGCTGGAGTCCTCGGGACATCTCGATACCATCGTGTTCGACAAGACGGGAACGCTGACGGAAGGCAGTCCCAGACTTGTCAGCCTTCATGTGGAAGGTATGAGCGAACAGGACGCTCTTCTGCTGGCGGCCTCTCTGGAAGCCGTGTCCGAGCATCCTCTGGCCCGGGCCGTGCTGGAGGCTGCCGGAGATCGTGGCATTGCCGCCATGCCTGTGGAAGGTTTTCTTGCCGTGGGCGGTTCGGGCGTGACGGGCGGCGTGAACGGCCGCAATCTGCTGCTCGGCAACGAAAGGCTGCTTTCGGAACACGGCGTGGAGCTTTCCGCGGAGCAGAAGTCCCGCATGACGGCGCTGGCCGATGACGGGCAGACGCCGCTTCTTCTGGCTGCGGACGGCGTTCTGGTTGCGATGCTCGGCGTGGCCGATCCTTTGCGGGAAGAGACTCCTGCCGTCATACGCGAGCTGAGGGGCATGGGCTGCAGGGTCATGATGCTGAGCGGCGACAATGAACGCACGGCCCGCGCAGTGGCGGCCCGCGCCGGTATTTCCGACGTGGTGGCCGGAGTGCGCCCCGACGGCAAGGAACAGGTGATTTCCCGTCTGCAGTCCGAAGGGCGGCGCGTAGGCATGGTGGGCGACGGCATCAACGACGCGCCTGCTCTGGCCCGTGCGGATGTGGGCATGGCCATGGGGTCCGGCATCGACGTGGCCATGGAGGCCGGAGACGTGGTGCTCCTGCGCGGTCTTCCCGGCGTCGTTATGGCGCTCGGCCTGGGGCGCGCCACCCTGGCCAATATCCGTCTCAGCCTGTTCTGGGCCTTTGCCTACAACGTGCTTCTCGTGCCGGTGGCGGCGGGTGTGCTTCTTCTCTTCGGCGGCCCGGCCATGTCGCCCATGCTGGCGGGCGCGGCCATGTCGCTTTCTTCCGTCTCCGTGGTGCTCAACGCGTTGAGGCTGAGAAGGTTCTCCGCATAAAAATAAAGGCTCTGTCACAACAAATGGTTGATTTTGACGAGAAATAGCGTATAATAATA
>OOCM01001946.1_pt1 | contig 14756 bp, 11 predicted proteins | sample 1671111 | NCBI WGS metagenome assembly OOCM01 (sample SAMN06348123, study PRJEB24527) | human gut metagenome | biome: human gut; feature: ankylosing spondylitis patient; material: feces | host: Homo sapiens | place: China | collected 2015-10 | reverse complement strand
CTGATACTCCCCTATAAAAATGGCTATTTATCAACTGTTTGTTGTGACATAGCCAAATATAAAAAATTATGACATAAAAAAAGAAGCTCTCTTCTTATGCAAAAGAGAGCTTTTGTTTTAGTCTGTCGAAGCTATTGCCTGATGGGCTGTGGTTTTCTGTAGGTGTTGAGGGTTTTGAGCAATCCCCGCAAAACTACGGGGTTTGACTCGCATTCTCTAAGGATTTCAGCTTGCTCCTGATACTGATCACTATTCATTCTCTCCACCGGACAGCCATAGGTCTGCTCCAGGTATTGCCGGTAATGGGGAATGTAATCGGCCAAATTCAAGGCGGAAAGCATCTGACTCAGCGGTATCTTCTTCTGTGTAGTCGAAGATTGCGGCCGGGAAGTCCGCCGTGATGGACTCTTTTCCTGCCGAAGCGATGCGGCATTGCCGTCATCATCTTCTTCCGTGACTATGCCGAGCATGGCGGAAAGCGCATAGCGTCGTCCATAGGTACAGGCTGAACCAAGCCCCTGAGCATCATTTTTTGCCAGCGGGATCATGGCCAGACTCGCCTGATACTGGCCAGTCTCCGCATGAACAAGCTTGGTGACAAGGCCGAAGTATCCGGGCTCGGCTGGAACCGGGTACTGAGTCAGCCAAATACCGTTTTCAATCAGTACGGAACGACAGCAGTCCATAACACTGTTCAGTGTCGCGTACTTGTTTTTGATAAAAGGATTGACGGCATCTTTAACAGCAGGTTGAAGCTGCTTCTGCACATTCAGAAGCGCTTTTGCCAATTCACGTATATCATCTGATGCATATGAAAATTCCATGCGATAACCTCACATTATGGATTTGAATGGAAGCATATGTCCTGATGCTGACACCAGGAACAGTGCATTCCGATATTTTTATAAAAGTTACCCTGCAGGATGGCTTGGGATATAGACAGCAGCATGGAGTATGTCTGCTGGAAATCCTTTCGGCTCCGTGCAGAGTTGAGCCATACGACTTTGGGATTCTTAGTTCTGACAAGGTACAGATAAGAAACCGGAATACAGCTGTTCCATCCGAACCGGCTGGCCAGAAGGTACGCATAGGTACTGAGTTCCAGGGAACGCTCTGCCTGCCAGTCAAACGGAGTTCGTGCCGAAGTCTTGATATCTATAACCCGGTAAATTCCGTCATCTGTGCAGTCTATGAGATCCATGTATCCGCGAAGCAGTATGTTTTCATGGACCTCACCTGTCTCAGGATTGAACAACGGATACTCAAAGTACGTTTCCATATCCACGGGATTAAGAGGATCAATCTGCGTGAGAAATGTCTCAGCTTCCTTGAGTACGCTGTCCTGAGCGTTCTTCATGGCTTCCGGGCTTTCATATTCTGTGCCCGTCAGCTCGATGTCCTTCCAGAATTCGTCGGATGCCACTCTGGAGATCTCTGCAATCTTGTCACCGTACACAATGGTGTTCTCGATGACATGATGAAGTGCAGAGCCTTCCAGCATGGCCTTCGGCGTTTTTTCAGGAATGATCTTGTCGATATAGGTATATTGATACTTCTGAGGGCACAGGGTAAACGTGCCGATTTTGGACTTGGAGAGTCTCAGAGTGGTCATGATTCCTCCGAAAAGGAGGGCGGCGAGAAATCCCGCCACCCTTTTGAATTGTGACGGGAACAAGCCTGTGCCTTAATCGCTCATGCGGATTTTTCTTCGGGGAAGATTCTCCAGCGACTGATCAATGGCAGCAAGCAGCTCGCTCATTTTTCCGTGCATTTCCGTTTTGAAGGAAACGTCGGTACGAAGCCGTGCGGGAGATACGCCGTCCACAATGCTTTTGCATTGCTGCACCAGCGACTCCAGCTGTTCATCCTGAAAGATGTTCCTGTCGTCGAAATGAGACAGAAACTCATGCAGATTCTCCACAGCAGAAGATCGGAGGCGTTTTGGCGTTCCGTCGGTTCCGTTCAGCTTGTCGGTCAGATTGGATACCAGATCGACAAACTCCATTCTCAGCGCCTCTTCGGCTTCCTGACGTGCCTGTGCCATGAGTTCCTTGAACTTGGTCATTTCCTCCTGGTACAGAGAGGCTGGGAGTATTCGAGATGTGGACGGGCCGACCGTGAGGTAACGCCATTCAAAGCGAAAGCGTCCCTTCAGCTGATCGGCAGAAGGATAGTCCAATTGATCGAAGAGTTCTCCCAGCTTCTCCGCTGCTTCCGTGATGGCGGAAGGATACCAGTAGAGAAAACTTTCCACGGAACAATCGTAATCGTTCTTAAACGTTGAAAGCTGATCCTGTATTGTTGGGATCAGCTTTCGTGGCACGAGGACACAGCCTCGAATGGGAAATGGCAAGGCCAGCTTTCGGATGTAGTTTCGGGCCTTGCCGGTTATTTGTTTGATGGGAGCCGTGGATTCTGGATCAAGGAGAAGTTTTCGCCCTTTCAGGTAGTCCACGTTCCCGACCTCAGCCAGGAGTGCGGGCGGCAGTTTTCTGTCAATGCTCCAGCAGGTTGCCGTGAGCTGAAGAAGCGCCGCATCCTTGAAGATATCAGAATACGACACGTCGGACTCCTAATGGATGGAATAACCGCCGTTCCTGCACACGGGAACATGACGGGTCACTTCTTTCCCTTTCTTATTAATATAGGAAAGAGGTGTCAGTTCACGGGAGATTTCCTCCCCGAGAACCTGCTTGATGAATTCCGAAGCTTCCAGGCACGATTTGCCCTTGAAGCCGGAAGTTTCCAGCGTGACTTCGCCTGTGGCGTCGATGGAAATGGTGATGGTCTTCATGCTGTTCTCCTACACTGCGGTCAGGGTTATTTTCAGGGTATTGTCGACCTTCTTTTCCGAGTAGAAATAGTTATGGCATTTTGCCTGGGCCTTCACGACTTCCGCCGTGTATGCCTGCTTGAGCAGTTCGCCATGATGGCCGACAGCCTTTCTGAGTCCCTGATCCCAGTCGTCAAAGAGCAGGATGTATTCATCTCCACGTCTGATGACGCCGATCTCATAGCCGAGTTTGGCCGTGGGAACCTGTATGGCATGGTCACATTTGCCGAGTTGTTCCTCGGTAATATCCGTGTGAATCTTCAAATCTTCGGGATGCACCACTCGCCCATACCACGTATAGGTTTTCTGGTTTTCCACGAAGCGAAGATTGAGCCGTTCGCAGGTTCTCTTGAGAATGTTCAGATCCTTAATCTGAAGTTTGATTTTAGCGATGTGCGACATGGTTGCCTCACTTGGCTGGGGTAAGAGTTTTTCTGGCTACGGAACGGATTTTTCTCACTTCCTGTGGAGCCTCGTCGGGAGTATTGGCTATTCTTGCTCTGGACATGGCCCAGGAACGCAAGGCGTCAATTTCTTCCTTCATGGTTCGGGAAAGCGGAATCAGGTTCTTTCTGGCTTCTTCCAGACCGTCAAAGAGGGAATCCCTGATAATCTGCTCCAGTTCGGAACCGGTGTATCCGTTCAGCTGCTCCGCCCATTCAAGGGGCATGGCAGTTCCGTATTTTCTGTTCATAATGGCAATGATCTCCCTTCGCTCCTCAAGAGCAGGAAGGTCGACAAACCAGATGGAATCAAATCTGCCGGAGCGCAAAAACTCCGCAGGCAATTCCTTGATGTTGTTTGCCGTAGCCACGATGAACGCCTTGTTCTGATCATTCATCCATGTGAGGAAATGAGAGAACATGCCGCTGGTGGTTCCGCCGTCGCTGCTTCCGTTGCCTTTGACTCCTCCGAACATTTTTTCGAGTTCATCGAGGAAAAGGACACAGTTGCCGAAGGCGTCTATCACCTTGGTCGCTTCTCTGATTCTCCGTTCCGACTCGCCGACAAGGGAATTTTTGAGTTGCCCTATGTCCAGGCGAAGCAGAGGAAAATCCAGCATGGAAGCGACGGCACGGGCGGACAGTGATTTGCCTGTTCCCGGAATACCCACAAGAAGGATTCCTTTGGGTTTAGGAAGCGAGGAATCAGGGGCGTAGGCCTGTGCGCGGTTCTGGATGTAGCTTTTCAGTCTTTTCAGACCCCCTACGTTCTGCATGTCGGCAGGGGGATAAAGCTCCAGCAGACCAGATTTCTTAATCATCTGCGCTTTGGCTTCAGTGATGACCTTGGAACTGAAATAGCCTTTTTTCACCAGCGATAAGCTGAAGGCAGTTTCTGCCTGAAATTCAGTCAAACCAGTGGCGAGCCTTGAGGCTTTTCGGTTTGTTCTGATGTTGGTGGTTTCGCCGATCTCGGCCTGCAGGCGCATCAACGCCTCTTCATCGGGCAGCTTCATCTCGATGAGATGAAAGAATGGTTGGAGTTGAATCGGCAGCGCAGGTAATGGGGAAACCATGACCAGACAGTTGCCGACGCTCTTCCAGCGAAGAATTCCATTGAGGATGGACTGGCAGACGACGGGATCGTCAAGAAAGTGCTGGAGTCCATGGGCAATGAGAACCGTATCCTTCACGGTGGAAAGCCATTGAACAGCTTCGACAGGGTTTTGGATTTCGTTGAGAGTGAAGGATGACGGGGCCATGCCGTGAACACCGGAAACACAATCCCAACGGCAGATCTGCCATTCGGGAATCCTCCTCATGAGTTCATCCGCTCGATGCGGTTCCTGAGTCTGTAACAGGATGGCGGGAAAACCGGCTTTCAGATAGTCAGTAATCATAATAAAACCTCCTATCTGATACTATTTCTATATGAAAAAGCCCTGTATTAAATACAGGGCTTGATAAAATATTTTTCTTTGAAAAATAGACTGGTTAGTATTTTGCCAACTCGTCCTGTATTTTTCTGACGAGTTCGGTGGCAGTCATTCCCATGGCCTGAGCCAGAGCAAAGATAACAGTAAGACTGGCGGATCTTTTTCCCGCTTCAATCCCGACAATGTAGACTCTCTGAAGACCTGCCTGATCCGCGAGAGCCTGCTGAGTTAAGTGCCTCTTTCGCCGTTCTCGAAGAATGACGGTGCCTGTGGCTACCTGAAGGGAAGGGTTGCTTTCCATACCTCACAAGTAGTGGGTAACTTGACCTGAAAAGTATATGATAGTATACATTTTTAACCTTTGAAAAACTTCGGATGTACTTCTCCCAACAAATACCGGAGAAATACGCTCTTCTTTTTCTTAAAAGGATTTCAAAGTATTATAAGTATTCAGGAGGAGTCGGAATGCTTACCAAAGGTGCCATAGGAAACCTTATCAACAGGTATAGGGCAGTTTTGAAAAAATGCACGCTGATCAATGTATTTGGTTCGCTGGCCGTTGCGTCCATGCTGGTCATGGGAGGAACGTCCTGCGCGAATGCCGTTGATTTAAGCGACCTGACGGATGGAGTCATTTTTAAGGACGGGGCCGCAACAGTAGACCCTGACAGTGGAAAATATGCTGCGGGCAGCAAAGTCACTTCTGACGACAGCACTCTTGATACCACCTCGATTTCCCTGACTAACAAACCCTTTACAGGCGAGCTCAATGCTGGCAGCCTTGCCTTCGGTAAAGATGTGACAGCTACGGTTAAGGATGCCTCCATTTCCATTAATGGAGGTTCCTTCACCGGTCTTATGGAAGAAGGAGAAGAAGAGCCCTGCCCCATCCGTGGCGGCGGCATAGCTGCCAACGGTAGCACATCCATTGTAGAGAAATCCGCTATCAAGATTGACGGAGCTAAGCTAGAGAACACGTTGATCTGGGCTGGCGGTGTGGCGGTGGCCGAAGAGGATGGAACGATTAACGGCACCTCCATCACAAATGAATCTACCATCACCATTAATAATACAGACGCTTCTGACGTTACCGTATACGGCGGCAGTGACAGCGGTCATGTCGGAACGTCCACCATCACCGTCTCGGGAAACAGCGAGGTTGAAACCATCTTTGCGGGCGGTGACAACGACACTGTAGAGAACGTGACCATTACGGTCGGAGACGGTGCCACTGTTCATAATATCATTACCAATGGCTCTCATAATTCCCAGGTAGAAAACGCCACCATCGTCATCAACGGTGGTAATATTGCGGGATACCAGGGGAATGCCATCTACAAGGAAGCGACCGGCGGAACGACGGAGAACCTGAAGATCGAGCTGAACGATGGAACAATCAACGGCAACGTCATTGCCGATGCAGGTACCGCTACCATTTCCGTCAGTGATGAAGCTAAAATTTTCGGTGATATCATCAACAACAGCGGAAATACGGGGCTTGATGTTGCCGACGGTGCCATCATGACCTTAGCCAAGGGCGATGTTAAAGTCGATACGCTCAGAGCACAGTCTGGCTCGACTATTCTTGTTGGGAACGAAGACTCGGCAGGCAGACTCGTGGCCGCCTCTGCCGACCTCAACGGTGCCGGGGTCTTCCTTGACCCTGCATGGAAAGACGATCCTTCCGTTGATATCCTCGACAACGCCTCCCATGCCGTGTTCGGCGGTACTAAAGTCAACGGCAAGCTGACGGCCGGACAGAACTCTATGCTCGTGCTCGGCGATACCTCTTCCGACTGGGCAATGGGCGCGTTCAAGGACTCCGGTCTCACCTGGGGTAAGAACGGCATTACGGCTGCTCTCGCCATTGCCGATTCTCAGACGCTCGAAAGCACCGGTTCCCTGCTGGTTGACGGCAGCCTGACCAGTGCCGACTTCGCCAACGCCGGCGACGCCACCTTTGCCGATAAGTCCCTGCTCATGGTCAACGGCGCCGCAGCTTCCGGCAACAACGTCGCTCTCACCGGAACGGAGACCGGAACCCTCTCCGTTGCCGACGGTGCCAAGCTGTATATCCGCGACGCGGGGGTGGGCACCTACACGATCACCAGCAAATTCAACACAACCGATCTCAACGGCTGGCAGGATGATGACCTCATTCTCAACCGTCTGGTTTCGGGTACGACGAGCCTTGATGAAAACGGCAACGTCATCGTTACCACGACATCCGAGGATATTTCCCAGCTCTACCCCGGAATCAAGCCCGTCAACAGCCTGAACGCGCTCTCTCTCGACAGCGACTCCGACTATATGGGCGTCCGTTTCCTGAGCCGAGCCATGGATAAGACCATGTTGGCAGACAATGCCGTAACCTCGACGGTCAATGAAGTTTCGCAGTCCGCCGTGACTGCCGGTGTTCAGAATACCTCACTGCGTCTTTCCGATGCCGCTTCCGATACGGTGCTTCATCACCTTTCGCTCGGGAACTATGATTCCGGCAACAGCTTCCATCAGGACGGCGTTGATATGTGGGCTACTCCCATGTACGGCAACACCTATATGCACGGCATGGGAGCTTCCGGTACGTCTGTTCGCGGCAACTACGGCGGCATAGCCTTCGGCGCTGATACGCAGATAGGCGAAGTGGCCGGCGGCAAGGTCCGCGCCGGTATCGCCCTCAATGGCGGCGGCGGCAAGAGCGAAACCAGAGGTACGGCCACCAGTACGGAAAACTCCTACAACTTCGGCGGAATCAATCTGTACTCCGGCTGGAATCTCAACAACCTCAACGTGATGGCTTCACTGGGCTACAGCATCGGCGACCATGACGTGAAAATGAACCTGCCCTCCTCCATGCAGATGGGACAGGCCAAGGCCGATATCGACACTGGCGTGTTTACAGCGGATCTGCGGGCCGAATATCAGATCAAGACGAACTGGCTCGATATTCTGCCTCATGCCGGTGTGCGTTATACGTCGCTCCATACGGACAGCTATAATCTCAAGGTGAACGGTTCCACGCTGAACAATGTGAAGTCCGATACGCAGAACATTGTCCAGTTCCCCGTGGGCGTCACGGTGACCAAGAACATTGATGCCGGCGGATGGAACATCAAGCCTCAGGCGGATGTCTCCGTCATTCCCGCCACCGGTGAAAAGAAGGCCTTCACCAAGGTGCACTTCTCCGGTGTCGATGCCACGGACGGCTTCAACACCCGCATCATGGATTCCACGAGCTGGGCGGGCATGGTCGGCGTTCAGGCTGAAAAAGGCAATCTGAGCCTCGGCCTGAACTACGGTGTCCAGGCCTCCAGCCATGAAACCGATCAGGGTGTCCGGTTCACTCTGGGATGGAAGTTCTAATTTCTGAGCAGTAATGCTTTTACGCTCCCCGTCAGGTGTATGCCTGGCGGGGATTTTTTTATCAGGATAGGAAAATACCGACGTTGTTGAAGAAGTAAACAATAAAAAAAGACCGGGAAGCCTGCAGACTTCCCGGTCAAATACGTTCGCCCCCCTATAAGGGAGACGACCTTACCGTGCTTGCGCTCCGATAAGTCCCCTGCTAAAGGTACTATCTTTTTATGCTCTCCAATGTTATTTGTCAAGATATGTCTTTTGAAAGGAGAGCCTCATGCGCATTGCAGAAAACATCGTTCTTGGACTCGATCTCGGAAGTTCATCCATTGGTTGGGCTCTTATCGAAGAATCCCCGATCACCTTGGAAAAACATATTCTGCAGAAAGTATCTCCAGACGGAATTGTCACCTATGCCGTAGGCTCTCGTATCATAGATGCACCAGAAGATGCCAAAACTCATGAACTTCTTAATGTGGCGCGCAGACAAAAGCGTTCGGTTCGCCGCGTTATCGCCCGCAAGGCGCAGCGCATGAAGGCAGTCCGCAATCTGATTGCCGAGGCAGGTGTTCCCGAAATAAAAAATCTCGATGCCGTTCATCATGAAAAGGGAACTCCCCAGAACTCCCCCTGGGAACTGCGCAGCAGAGGATTACAATCCCCTCTTTCCGATCTGGAGTTTGCCGTCGCTCTCATTCACATTGCCAAGCACAGGGGTTTCCGCTCCAACAGCAAAAATGAGAACAACGATGATGCGGGCAAGGTGAAGGAATCACTCCGGGAACTCGAACGAAAGCTGAAAGAAAGCGGCGCGGAAACCATAGGTCAGTTTATGGCTGAACAGTCCGACAGAAGAAACCGCAAGAACTATAAGGGGGAAGCGCAGTACACGCATATGGTGATGCGGAGCTGGCAGGAACAGGAAGTACATCTGCTGTTCGAGCGTCAGCGTGACTTCGGAAACCGTCTTGCGGCGTCGGGCATTGAGGAGCGTTTTTGCTCGCTGGCGTTTAATCAGCGGGAATTGAAGTCCGTAGCCTCCATGGTCGGCAACTGCGTTTTTCTCGAACATGAAAAACGGGCTCCGGCGTTCTCCCCTACGGCAGAATTTTTCCGCTTTCTTCAAAAAGTCGTCCATCTGCGCGTCAGGGAAAACGACGAGGTGCGGCCTCTTTCATTGGCGGAACAGCAGACCATGATCGAGCTGTTCGGATGCACGGCAAAAATCACCTATAAAAGTGTGCGGAGAAAGCTGAAGTTCGGTCCCGATGTATTTTTCGATGAGCTCTCCTACCCCATGAGCAACGGCGTGATCGATATGAAGGAAGAAAACGCCGATGTCGTAAGGCGTTCCGGTGCGTCGTGCGCGGGCACCATGGCGTTGAAGAGCTGCCTCGGCCCCGAGCTTTTTGAAAATCTGCGGCAGGAGCGTACCGGCGAAGACGACCGCTATCCCGGCTGGCCCGTCATAGACAGAATAGCCAAAATTCTTTCCGACAACGACGGTTTCGACAGCATGGAACATGAACTGGCAGAGCTCGATATCGACGACTCGATCAGAAAAAACATTATGGTCTGCGCCAGGGAAGGTAAGTTCAGTGCTTTTCGCGGAACCATGAATCTCAGCGTCAAAGCCATGCGTGCCCTCATTCCCTTCATGCGCAAAGGCATGCGGTACGACGAGGCCTGTGATGCTGCAGGCTTTGATCATGCCAGAGAACGCGAAGTGGAAATCAACGACATACGTAATCCCGTTGTTCAGCACCTTCTGCGCGAAGTGAAGCGACAGGTAAGGGCCGTATGCCATGAATTCGGACTGTGGCCGGGGCGCGTCAATATCGAAATGCTTCGCGACGTGGGCAAGAGCGCGAGCGAACGCAAAAAAATGGACTCCGGCATCCGCTCCAGAACATCGGAAAGAGAGCGGCACAGAAAGGCGCTGGAAGAAAAATGGAACCGCCCCCCTTCCGCTGCCGAGCTCAAGCGGTATGAGCTCTGGCTGGAGCAGAACGAGCATTGCGCGTATGCGCAGCTTCTCGGCGCGGATTCTCCGGTGTATCGAGGCGCCCCCGGAGGCCACATTCCGCTGGACTGGCTGAAGGACGGCATGAATCATGTGCAGATAGACCACATTCTTCCACGCAGCCGGACATTCGACAACAGCCGGAACAATCAGTGCCTGTGCCTTGCCGGAGCCAATCAGTCCAAGCTGAACAAGACTCCCTTTGAATGGAAGGGAAATGCCGATGCCGAGGCATGGCATCGTTATTCAGTGTGGATAAACGGGTTGCCCGTCAAGGCCCGCAAGAAGCGCTTCTTTCTGCTCAAGGATCTGAGCGGGGAAGTCGAAGGTCGTTTTCACGCCCGCAACGTCACCGATTCGGCCTACACAGCCAGACTCGTCGCCCAGTGGTTCCGCAATGAATATGCCTATCGGCTGAAGGATGCGCCGGATGAGGAAAGAAACTGTCGCCGTGTCTATACTCGTCCGGGCGCAGTCACGAACTTTTTGCGTCATGTATGGGGCGTTCAGAGCCTGAAGAAAAATGAACAAGGCGAACGGGAAGGCGATCAGCACCATGCGCTCGATGCCGTCATTGTGGCCTGCTGCACGGAAGGCATGCTTCAGGCCATCACCCGTCAGTTCAAGAAAAACGAACTCGAAGGCTTGAACGACCGTTTGCCGAGGCCGTGGAATCATTTCCGCGAGAGTCTCGAACCGGTGATAAACAGCGTTTCCGTTTCCCGCGAAATAAAAAGCAAGAAGACCGGGGCGCTGCATGAAGAGACGTTGCGCTCTTTGCGGGAAGAAACCGTGAACGGTGTGAACAGGCAGATGGTCTATGAGCGCAAATGGGTGAACGACCTGACCATGAGAGACCTGGAAAACATCAAGGATCCCGAACGCTGCCGGAAGCTTGTTTCGGCTCTTCGCACATGGCTTGCCCTGCCGGAAAAAAGCCGTCCTCCGTTTACCGACCCGGACTCCGGCAATGTGGTCCGCCATGTGCGTGTGCGGCGAGGCGAGTTTTCCAGCGGCGTTACGCTGAAGCGCGGCAGCGGCGTGGCCCAGGCCGACAATGGAGAGATGGCGCGCACGGACGTGTACTCCCGTGACGGCAGATTCTACCTTGTGCCCGTGTACATGAAGGATATTGCCGACGGCAGACTGCCCCTGCGGGCATGCAGAAACGCCACGCCTGAGGCTCAGTGGCCCGTCATGGACGAGTCCTATGAATTTCTGTTCTCGCTTACGAAAAACTGTTATGTGCTGACGAAGAAGCGGGAAACAATCAGGGAGGGATACTATGTCGGCATGGATCGGACGACGGCTGCCATCAGCCTGAGCCTTGCCGAAGACAAGCAGAAGAAAATCAAGGGAATCGGCGTCCTTCAACTGGATCATTTTGAAAAATATATAGTGGACAGGCTGGGGCGTCGGGTCCGCGTGACTCGGGAACGGGATCCGAGGCGCTCATGAACTGGCGCGGCATACACGTAAGCGAACCGGCCCGGCTTTCCGTAAAACAGAATCAGCTTCTTCTGGAACGACGCAACGAAACGTTCACCTTTCCTCTGGAGGACATGGCGTTTCTTATACTGGATACGCAGCAGGTCTCTCTTACGGCAGCGCTGATGGCCCGCTGTGCGGAGGCGGGCTGTCTTGTCATCTGCTGCAACGACAAGCACATGCCCTGCGGCAGCCTGTTGCCTTTTCATACCTTTCACAGACACGCTGAAACGCTGCAGCGGCAGATCACCCTGTCCGAAGTACGAAGAAAACGTCTGTGGCAACAGATAATACGCCGAAAGATACATAATCAGGCATGGAGCCTTCACAGGGCAGGCAGACCGGATGAGCAGGCGGAACGGTTGTCCGTTCTTTCCGCCAAGGTGAAGAGCGGCGACTCCGACAATGTGGAAGGCGTAGCCGCACGCCTCTACTGGCAATACTGGGAGGAAAGTTTCAACAGAGATCAGGACGGAGGGGACAGGCTCAATGTCATGCTGAACTACGGCTATGCTCTTGTTCGAGCGCTCATGGCTAGGGAACTTGCCGCAAGGGGCTTTTCTCCCTCGCTTGGTCTGCATCACAGAAGCATGGCCAATGCGTTCAATCTTGCCGACGATATGATTGAACCCTGGCGACCTTTTGTCGACAGCCTTGTCCTTGCCATCCGGCGAAAAACATCCGGGCAGGCTACCTTCGGGCTTGAGGATCGAAGAGCACTGGCCAACATATTCTTCCAGCCTGTGAACATGGACGGTTCGGAAATGCTTTTGCTGGACGCCGTAAAAAAACAGATTGAACAGCTCCGCGTTTTCTATCTGAAACTGCGGGACGACATTCCTCTGCCTTATTTTCCGGAAGACGACAGGAGAGGCTGACATGCCTGAAGGCGGATCGCGCTATATGAGACTGCTTGTTTTCTTTGATCTGCCGGTTACGCGCAAAAGCGACAGAAAAGAAGCGACGCGTTTTAGAAAGTTTCTGCTGGACGACGGATACGTCATGCTTCAATTTTCTGTCTATATGCGCATATGCCGGGGGCAGGACATGGTGGATACCCATATGCAGAAACTGGAGAAGAATCTGCCCTCACAAGGCAGCGTGCGTGCTCTGCAGGTCACGGATCAGCAATATGCGAGAATGAAATTTCTTGTGGGGAAAAAGACCGTGCACGACAAGCCCATGGAGCAGTGTCGCCTGCTGGAATTCTGAAAAAGACGTTTAAATGCACAAAAAATACCGGAATCCGAAAGAAAAATCTGCAGTTTTTCCTCATGATTCCGGTAAGTTGTTGTGCCGCTAGTCTAGCAGGGGACTAATCGGAGGGCAAGCACGGCGGCCTCTTGCGCGGCAATGCGATACAGTGTAGTCTAGCAGGGGACTAATCGGAGGGCAAGCACGGCAACGCATTGGAGAGTGCGCCCGTTACATCGAGTCTAGCAGGGGACTAATCGGAGGGCAAGCACGGCCCTCGGGCAGCGCGGCCTTCCATGCCTTGCAGTCTAGCAGGGGACTAATCGGAGGGCAAGCACGGCACGACGGGATGGTGGGCGTATAGTATGGCCAGTCTAGCAGGGGACTAATCGGAGGGCAAGCACGGCGTCGGTGGGGCGCGTAAATGTTACCGTTTCAGTCTAGCAGGGGACTAATCGGAGGGCAAGCACGGCCAGCCAACGACAATCAAGAAAGCTCTTACTAGTCTAGCAGGGGACTAATCGGAGGGCAAGCACGGCATGCACGCGCTGAGAGATACGCCGCAGAAGAGTCTAGCAGGGGACTAATCGGAGGGCAAGCACGGCGTCCCTGGAAAAAACCTACGCTCTGGCCGAAGTCTAGCAGGGGACTAATCGGAGGGCAAGCACGGCGTCAGGCTCTGTATCGCGGCTGGGAAACAAAGTCTAGCAGGGGACTAATCGGAGGGCAAGCACGGCGATTATGACTCAGTTCTACAGCTACTTCTCAGTCTAGCAGGGGACTAATCGGAGGGCAAGCACGGCTCCATAAAGCCGAACAACTGGACAAATCCGAGTCTAGCAGGGGACTAATCGGAGGGCAAGCAAAGGGGATTCTCGCCGGAACTTTTTGTTCTCTCTTGCCTCTCTTCAACATCTGTATAATATGGCATAATCATATAGAAATATTGTTGATATCATAGCGAAGTCACTTATAGAAAGGAGCCCCCATGCACTGCCCGAAGTGTTCATCGGATACGATGATACCGGTTGACTTCCGGTTCCTGTGGAACCTGTTCAACGTACACGTCCGTGGTCAAAAGATCCGGCATAACCGACTCAGAAAACAACTTCTCTTCTGCCCTCACTGCCGAAGATTTTACATCATGTCGGACCTGTAGATCCGTATCTCTCACCTCATAACACCATCAACCGCAAATCGCCGGATTCCTCACGGAGTCCGGCTTTTGCTATTTAAGGAGGCTATTATGCCGAACTGGGTATCCAACACCGTGACCCCACTCAATGAAGCGGCTGCTTCATTCACTCGTGAGAGCATCGTGGATGAGAAAGGTGAATTCTGCTTCAGCAGGCTTGTCCCTCTTCCGCGTGAGCTCTCAAAAACCAGTTCTCCGAACAGAATCGTTTCCCCCGAGGAAATGCAGGCCTTCAAGGAACGGTATGCGGAGCGGGTATGCACGGAGTATGAGCAGGAAGGACTGCTTTATGTTGAGCATCCGTCCGGCTTCATCGAAAGCTGCTGTACCGCCGAGTGTGCCCGAAATCTCATCAAACGATTCGGAGCCGCAGACTGGTACACCTTCACAAACAGCCATTGGGGCTGCAAATGGGATGCCTGCTGCCGAAAACATGACGACACCAGCTACTTCTTCGATACGCCCTGGAGCTACCCAGAGACGTTTACGGAAGTCATGGCCACATCATGCCCTGAAGGCCACTGGCAATGGCGATGGGAAGAGGAACAGGGCTTCGGCGGAATCTTTGAGATCCGGAACGGGGTCATCATTCACACCGACTCCTGGGATATCCCGGAAGAGGAATAATCCCATGCCCATCGGCAAACGAACTGTCTCTCCCTGATCTTGTCCCTCATTATCCCCGTCAGTACCATATTCTGGCGGGGATTTTTTTATGCTGGCATACTTGTATCAAAAAATAGTGCCGACATTGACGACAGAAAAATTAATGGATCAATAACAACAG
>OOCM01001936.1_pt1 | contig 14824 bp, 9 predicted proteins | sample 1671111 | NCBI WGS metagenome assembly OOCM01 (sample SAMN06348123, study PRJEB24527) | human gut metagenome | biome: human gut; feature: ankylosing spondylitis patient; material: feces | host: Homo sapiens | place: China | collected 2015-10 | reverse complement strand
GCCGGGCCCAGACCGGCGGCACGAAAAAGAGCGCCCCCACAGGCATGAGCCGCTATAGCGGCAAGTATGCTCTCAGCGGTCTGCTGTTCTGCGGCGAGTGTGGCACAGCGTACCGCAGAGTGGTGTGGACACAGCACGGCGAGAAACGCGCTGTATGGCGCTGCAGCAGCCGCTTGGATTATGGCAAGAAATACTGCAAAGAATCTCCGACGCTGGACGAAGCGCCGCTCCGGCAGGCGGTGCTGGCAGCCATCAATGCCTCCATGTCGGGGCGCAAGGTGCTGGCGGACCAGCTTGTGGATGCGATGGAGCAGGAATTGGCTCCGGTCCCCGGTGAGAGCATGAGCCTCGGAGACATTGACCGAGCGGTCACGGAGTTGGGCAAGCAATTCGATACGCTTCTGGCAGAGGCGGCAAATGGTGACCCTGACGAATATGCCGAGCGTTTCCGTGCCATCTCCACCACAATGGAGGAACTGAAACGCCAAAAAGCCGCTATTCTCAGTATCCGGCAGGAACAGGAGCAGATCGGCCGCCGCATCCATGCGGCCGCCTCGGCAATGACCACGGCGACTGTGGGAATCACAGAGTGGGACGACGGTGTGGTCTATCAGATGCTGGAAAAGGTCACGGTTCTGGCGGACAACCGCATCAAGGTCACCTTCCGCAACGGCGTAGAAATTGAACAGGTCGTAGACCAACCTAAGAGGAGGAAATTCACATGATTTATGTGACTGGCGACTGTCACGGAAACTTCCGGCGCTTCCAGCCGGAATACTTCCCGGAGCAAGCTGGGATGACGAAGAACGATGTGGTCATCATCGCAGGAGACTTCGGCGGCGTGTGGTTTGCTGACAGCCGCGACGATGAAACGCTGGATTGGCTGGAACGCCTGCCCTTCACGCTTGCCTTCGTCTGCGGCAACCATGAAAACTATGACGCGCTGGAACGATACCCTGTGGCGGAGTGGCACGGCGGCAAGGTACACCGCATTCGCCCTCATGTGCTGCACCTGATGCGCGGTCAGGTTTACGAGCTGGAGAGTTACCGCTTCTTCACCATGGGCGGCGCAAAAAGTCACGATATTGAGGATGGGATTCTGGAGCCGGATGCCCCGGATTTTGAGCGAAGGCTCATGATGCTCCAGCGCAACCCCAGAGCGAGATACCGCATCAACCACGTTTCTTGGTGGGCGCAGGAGCTGCCCTCTGATGAAGAATATGCCGAGGCGCGGCGAAGCCTTGACACGGTCGGCTGGCAGGTGGATTACATCATTACCCACTGCGCTCCCACCAGCATCGCCCTTATGGGGAGCCGCCGCAACGAGGCGGACCGGCTCACGGACTTCCTGCAGGAGGTACGGGAAAGATCAAAATACCACTACTGGCTGTTCGGCCATTATCACGACAACCGAGCCATTGACGAAAAGCACATCCTGCTGTGGGAGCAGATCGTGCAAGTCATCTGAAACAGGTCAAAGCAGAGAAAAACACGGTGACACCGCCGTGCTTTTCTCTGCTTTGAGCGTTGATTAGGCGCACCGCGCCGGAAAGGAGAAAGCCCAACATCTTCCTGTTAATCTTTTGGGAATGCATCATTATTTGAAATTCCACACCTTGTATTCAATGCGTCATACATGGTACTGCATTCCGTTCTTCTGCGGATATCGTTGCAAGAATTGTAATACTGTCACGCATCACTAATCAATTTTAATTGCCATGTTGCCATGCTTTGAGCAATTTCGCCTATTCTGGATATGATAATTGAAAAGAGTGAAAGGATGTGGTATCTTTGAATAGGGTGATTATTGATATGAATAATCGAAATGCACTTATTTCGCTTGCTTATATTGAAACAAGCGATAATCCACTTCAGGTTTTTTGTAACTTTATTCTTTACCTGCTTTTAAAAGCACCTGAGCAAACTCTCCGTGCAGATATACTTAAAGACTGCTTGCAAGATGAATTTGGCATTTCCATGCCACAGCAAATTATCAATAATTGCGTCCGGCTTATGGAGAAGCGCGGCGAGGTTGCAAAACTTCCGCATGGGGCTGGTTATAAGATTGAAAAAACTTCTTTTGACATAGACAAATTCGAAAAGACTCGCCTTGAACTTCACGAACATGAGGAGAAACTGCTCCAGTCACTAATCGAGTATGTTGGTGCGCACTATAAGAAAATATGGAGCAATGCAGAAGCTAAAGAATATCTATCAACATTTTTGGACAAAGAAGGATATGGTGCCGAGTTATTCTTGAAAAAGAAACTTGAACTCGATCAAAGCCATGCATCCTCATCTCTATATATTGGCCGGTACATAAGCTATCTTCAACGCCAAGATGACAGCATCGAGAGTACATATTTAAATGAGGTCGTTTATGGGATGATGGTTCTGCAGGGAATACGTCAAACCGGAGACTACCAACAGAATTATGAACAGAAATTTCGGGGAACCGTTTTCTATTTCGATACAAAATTAGTGCTTCGTGCTTTAGGATTTTCTTGGAAGGCTCAAGTAGACTCTGCGCGGGAAATGGTACGATTGCTGCGTGAAAAATATGATGCTGAGATTGGAATTTTCCAGCAGACGCTTCTTGAGGTTCGGAACGCATTAGCTACTGCTGGATATGCAATTAAGCACGACAAAAGTGTATGCGATATAGAATTGAAGCTGTATAGCGAATTGTATCCTGATGAAGCTAAGCAGATGGAGGGATACGCCGAAAACATTGAAGCCCTTCTAAAGCGGGAGCTCGGAATAGATAGTATAACAACCATTGATAGAAACACTGAAAACGCGAGAAACTACAACATTGATGTAGTAGGTATTACTGACTACATCGAAAACAAATGTGGCTGGCGTCGCAATGCGATATATTATGACGCAGAAATTATCAACCAAATCAATATTCTGAGAAAAGGAGATTATTCTCAGCCATACGGCGGAAAGGCAAAGTTGCCAGTCTTTGTAACATCGAATAGCAAATTAGCGTATACCTTTAGAGATTATATTTTCTCAGATGCAAACAAGGACCACCGATGGAGTTCACACGCTCTACCAGTCATATCTGATAATATGTTGCTCTACCGCATTTGGCTTCCCTTTGCCGCTGAGTTTGCTAAGCTTCCATCTCTCACTCTTTCGCGATTTGCCTATGCTGCCCAAAGCGAGGGCGTTGTGTTTTTCGAAAAAATGCGTGAAGTTGCTTCAGGATTAGAGCAAACTCGAAATATAGACTTGATTAGCACAACAGAAGTAGCGAGGAGAAAAATAGAAGATATTTTGCTTCGAGAAACCGATGGAAATATCGATGCAGTGACTGATGAGGCGGTTGCAACATCCCTTGAGGAATATGTTTGCATGGAAAAGTTAGAGTTACTTGAAGAAAATAAGAGCCTAACGGATCACGCAATTTCAAGGGATCAGCAAGTAATTGAATTGTTGGCAGAAGGTTATATAAACAGATTAGGCATAGGCAACAGATTATTATTACTTGTTTCAAAATACTGGTGGATAATAGCAACCGCAGCTTTATATTTGATTACTGCGCAAATAAACAGTGCCCCTCGTTTAGTGGGAATCTCTCTTCTACCGGTTGTGTTGCAAGTAATTCTATATGTAATCGATAAGACAGCCGATGATGCTGGTGCCCGGTTTAAACTATACCCACGAGCCATTAAATATGTGGAAAAGCAATATACGGAAAGAATTGCTGCTACGCTTAAGAAAAGGGGCTACGAAGACGATATCGACTCCGTAGTTGCTTACTGCATCGAGAGAACAAAGGTGTTTAATAAATAAAGTAAGACTCGCTGTGTGTTGCCCAGCGAGTCTTTTTCCTAAGGAGGAATAAATCATAAATATTCGAAAAGAAACGAACTACACCGCCATGTTTGCCACGCTGGACGCCGCTGTTGCAGCGCAGCTTCCACGGATGGAGCTATACTGGGAAATTGGCCGGCTGGTCAGTGGCAGAGCGGAGAAAGGCGCGGCTGTCGCGGTGTCGGAATACCTGCAAGCGGCCTATCCCACAGCCGAGGGCTTTTCTCCCCGCAATGTGCGCCGTATGCGCGTGTTTTACGCAGCCTACGAGGAATCCCCTGAAATCATACGGCTGGCGATGAGCCTCGGCTGGACGCGGAATGTGGCGATTTTAGAGGAGTGCGGCAGCAGCGAAGAACGGGCGTGGTACATCCGCGCCACGTTGCGCTTCGGATGGAAGAAAGGCAAACTACTGGAAGCCATAGAATCTCAGGCGTGGCAGCATTCTTCTCTCGACGAGCAGGCGGTTTCCTGCTATACTGGAGAAAAAGAAATCTCTCAGGAGAGCGAGAGCGATGAAGAAGATACTTTTTGTGTGTCACGGCAATATTTGCCGCAGCCCAATGGCCGAGTTCGTGATGAAGGATTTGGTCAGGAAGGCGGGGCTGGCGTCACAATTCTATATCGAGTCTGCAGCAACCAGCCGGGAGGAGATCGGCAACCCGGTCTATCCCCCGGCGCGGCGCAAGCTGGCGCAGCATGGGATCTCCTGCGACGGTCATGCGGCACGGCAGCTCACCAATGCCGATTACGAGAAGTACGATCTGCTGATAGGGATGGACAGAGCCAACCTTCGAGATATGCACCGCATCTGCGGCGGCGACCCGGACGGCAAGCTCCGCCTCCTGATGGACTACACCGACCGCCCCGGCGATGTTGCCGACCCGTGGTACACGGGCGATTTCGAGGCAACGTGGCAGGATGTACTGGAGGGGTGTCAAGGACTGCTGCATGAACTCATGGAGGGAAACGAAAAATGCTGATGAATTCCAACGAATACCTCAATATCGTCGAGTCGATCAAGCAGGAGATCCGCACAGCACAGTACCGTGCAACGGTCAGCGTCAATCGTGAGCTGCTGGTTCTCTACCACTCCATCGGCGAGGTCATCAACGAGCACAAGACATGGGGCAACAAATTTGTTGAAAATCTTGCCGCCGACATTAAAATGTCTTTTCCGGACGCCACCGGCTACTCGGTGAGAAACCTGAAATATATGGCGAAGTTCGCACTGCGTTTTCCAGAAAAGGAAATTGTGCAAGCGGCGCTTGCACAAATTACTTGGTATCACCATATTGCCCTGATGGACAAGGTGAAGAATGCAGATGAGCATATTTGGTATGCCGAACAAGTTGCTAAAAACGGCTGGTCCCGCAACGTGCTGGTCCACCAGATCGAAAGCGGGCTGTATCAGCGGCAGGTGCTGGCGGAGAAGGTATCTAACTTTGAAAGCCGTCTACCGTCTCCGCAGAGTGAACTCGCGGCCCAGACAATGAAAGACCCGTATATCTTTGATTTTATCCCATTCAAAGAGGATATGATAGAGCGTGACATCGAGCAGGCTCTGGTCAAGGATGTGACAAAGCTCCTGCTGGAGTTGGGGACCGGCTTTGCGTTCCTCGGCAATCAGTATCACCTCAATGTGGGCGGTGATGACTTCTACATCGACCTGCTGTTCTATAACCTGAACCTCCACTGCTATGTGGTGATTGAGTTGAAGACCGGTGAGTTCAAGCCAGAATACGCCGGACAGCTTAACTTCGACCTCTCTGCCGTGGATGGCATCCTGAAAAAAGGGCAGGACAATCCCTCGATTGGTCTGCTGCTCTGCAAGAGCAAGAATGACCTCGTGGCAGAGTATTCGCTCAAAGACATGAGCAAGCCCATCGGCGTCAGTGCCTATCAGATCACCAGCAATCTACCGGAAGAACTGGAACGCCAACTGCCGTCTGTGGAGGATATCCAGAAGCGAATCAAAAATTGAGATGTTAGAGAACCAAATACGATATTTACGATAAGGATATGAAAGAAAGGATATGAAAGAAAAGATAGGGACTGCAATAAAATATATTCCTCTTATTTTATTATTAGTTATAAGCGGAATGTCATTATTTAGAAGTGTAGTCAGCGGTGAAAATGGGGTAAGTCAGTCTATTCGAATCTGGACGAATTCAATATCATTAGTGGCTATAGTAGGAGCTATATTTTCTTATTATGTTTTTGATTTGTTGGCCTATCGAATTTCAGGAGAGAAGATAGATATATTGGATGATTTTCGCAGACCAAAGGATAAAGAGAAAGGTTCGACCACATGGAACAGTGCACTTGCTAATTTAACATTGACGAATGTAGCAATGCTTATATGGTGGGGTTATGTACTTACGAAAATACAATTTTTCTTTATCTTAAGTCAAACCATCTCTGTTGTCATAATTGCGGGTATTTTTGCGGATGCTTTTGCGACATATCATTACAGAAAAACCATAACAGATGACCTGGACACACTAAGAATGCTTGGAGATATTATGTTTTCAGAAATCGCTTTTTTAGTGTTATCGATGATAGCACGACAGAAGGTGGGAGAACTAATATATCGAGATCTATTTTCACCAGGGAGCGATATGGTTAGAATCATAGCATTGGTAGTGTGCATCTTTTGCATGTTGATCATGCTATATTGCGGCTTTTTAAATGCTTACTATTTCGTTGGGATTAAGTTTGAGAGAAAAGACATATCTGTGCTTCAGCGGAGAGTTGACATGGTGCAGACGCGAAAAATCGAAAATATTAAATGCATGATAGAAGTATTAGAATGTATAGAAAACGAACTGGAAGAAAGCAAATTTGGATTTGTTGGCATGTGTAAGCAGTACGTGAGAATTTCCTTTGTGAGTGTGAAACTATACTGTAGACAGAAATGGTATTCAGTATTATACCTCTTGAGAGTGGCCTGGATGAGGGTAGTATCCAGCCTTGATAATTTGATAAAACCAGAGAGAATAAGAATAAGTAAGATTCGGTTTCTTGAAGTTACAACGGTAATAGAGCTCCTCTTGTTGGACATGGTTCTATTTGTGTATCTTGGTAGTGAAGATTCGTGTGCAAGATTTTTTGAGTTACTTTCCACGGTAGTTGTAATTCCAATTCTGCTGTCATCGCTTGCAAGTTTAAAAGAAAGATGACTTTCCAAAATATCCAGATTGTCGTACCCTTCCATAAGTCTCGCCGTGATTTTAGTCAAATTGCGGCGGGCTTTTTGCGTTGACACATTGATGTTTGAATTGGACAGGGAAGTGTATTGTATGAAAAAAGTTCTATCGGTATCAATAAAGACGATCATCTTTTTTGTGGGTTGGGCCATATGCGTATCGGTTATCCCGATACCGGATACCGCAAGTGCGGTAATCTGGAGATTTTGGGCAGAACTGATCCCGCTTTTGTCCGTTATTGCGATCACACTTATTTTCTGGCTGGCAGATCAGAAAAAGATACGATTACATCTGACCGGGAAGCCTGTTTATAACATCATATTGGGCGGCGTAACAGGGACGATTTGGCTGGGGGCATCTGTGGGGATATTATCTATCCTCGGAGTTGTACAGATAGAGGGCAAAAATCAAATCGCTATGCTGTGGTTGTGGCTGCTTGCGGCTTTTCTCAATACCGTTATGCAGGAAATGCTGGTTCGCGGCTATTTATACCAGATGATAAAAAGTAACGGTAGCATCGCCGCCGCGATTATCGTATCTACGGGCTTATTTACATTTGCGCACGGCGGCGCGTTTGAGGCAGGAATCCTTCCTGTGCTCAATGTCATCACAATGAGCCTTTTTATGACGGCGGTTTTGGAATACACGGGTTCCTTGATCGCGCCGATCGTGATCCATTTTTTGTGGAACGGTGTGGGCGCGATCATTCTGGGAGGAGTCTCTCTGGCGGAAGATTATCCTCACTTGTTTGATATGACGATTCACGGCAATCCGATTCTGTCCGGCGGCAGCTGTAAAATCGAAGGTAGCATCATTGTGCTTTTTATGAATCTGGCGTTCTTGATTGGGTTTGTAGCCGCAAAAAAGAGAAAGGATCGGAATAGATAGTATCCGATTTGCTGTAATGAACTGTTCCTTACTTTGACGATGAGATGGGGGAATAACAACGTCCCGCTTTGCAATGTCCGCTACAACATCATCTATGAAAAAATCCCGAAAGTTCAACTTTCGGGACCCTTTTTGTCAGCTGCTGAGTTCGCGGATTTCATCCTGAATGAGCCGACCCGCCGCGGCGGCGAGCTGGTCAATGCGGCGAATGCGCGCAAGGTCGCGGCCATAGATGGCGTTCGCGGCGGGAACGCTCGCGTTTTCACCCATGAAGACGGCGGCGACGCGGATGCCCTGCGCGCGTAGGGCGCGCACCTCCTCCGCCGTGTCATCGACGCCGATCTGCCCGTCGTAGTCGCGGCTGAGCGGGACTTTGCCGCTCGGCAGGATTTTGTGGCTGTCGTCGGGTGAGGCGTCGGTCAGCAGGATGAGCAGATGCTTTTCCGCGGGTGCGGACTTGATGAGCTCGCCCGCGCCGCGCAGCGCGAGCCCATCGCGGTTCCAGCCCGCGGCGAAGTAATTGAAAACGTTTCGTTCGCCGTTTTTGTCGCCAAAATCCTTCAAAATGCGCAGCACCGTGTAGCCGCGCAGGCTGCAAAAGCTCGTCACGCGCACGGGGATGCCGCAGGAGGCAAGGCTTTTGGCTAAGATATATCCCTGAATGGCGATAGCCTCCTGACAGTGCAGGCGCGAGGCCGAGGCGTCGAGCATCAGATCGACGGCAAAGCCGGGACGGCTCTCCTCGTCGCTGCGCAAAAATACGCGGTCGTCGTGCAGCACCGGTTCGCGCCAGACCTTGGTCCCGTCCAGCCAGCCCTGACGGGCGGGGATGCGCTCGGGCTGCTGGTGGACGAGCAGGCAGTTTCGAATTTGCTCGCTCAGGCGCGCGAGCGCGCTCTGGTGCAGATCGAGGTCGCGCGCGAAGGCGGCGCGGTTCAGCTTGGCCTGATCCTCAGCCTGCTCGTAAAGGCGCTGCGTGTCCGCGCTGATGAGCTGGTCCGACGCGCTCGCGCCCTTTGTGAACCACAGGTGGCAGCCCAGGTGGTTGCCGGTGCAGAGCTGCTGCTCGATGCGCGCGAGCTTGTCGGGGGAATAGATGCTGCGGCCGAAGCAGCGCTCGATGTAGCCGCGGTCCTCCGTTTCGTGCTCATTGGAGCGCAGACGCGAGCGCAGCGCGTTCGAGACCTTGACCATGCCGTTTTCCCCGGGCATGGCGGAACGGCCGATGGTCAGATCGTCCGTACGGACGATCTCGGTCGGCAGGAGCTTTGTGAGAAGCGGTGCCCACTTGTCGTCAAAGTGCAGCTGGAACCCGCCTTTTTTATGCACCGTGCCATCGAATTGCAGGTACTTTTCAAATGCCGCGCGCACGGCGATCTCAAGCTCGGCGGCGTTCATCGTGCCGGGGCAGGCGAGCGCTTGCGCGAGCCCTTTTTCCCACGGGGCGAGAATGGGCGGCTTTTGCCCGAGGATCGTCTTCCAGCGGTCGGACTGCACAGCGTAGACAAGTTGGTTCTTTTCCATCCACTCTTGCCGCGAGAGCTGGTATTCCGACGCGAAAAACTCCTCCGCGTGCTTGCGGCGGAGATCGGCGAGCACAGGGCGCTCGGGCAATTCCTTTTCATACGCCGCGTTCTCGAGCGCCAGCCAGCACAGCTCGTCGAAAACGTTCTGCCGCGCGTCGCCCGCCCAGTAGGCAAAGAGACGCTTTGGCATCTTGTCGCCGAACCACTTGTGCACAAGGCCGATGACGCAGTTCATGTAAAAGTCCGGCTCACCGTTTGATTTGAGCGCTAAGAACTGCGGCTCGAACTGATAGTCCCCGCTCGCCGTCCAGACGAGGTTGATGGCGCGGCGCTGCTGGGCGGAATAGCTTGACGTTTCCATGTCAGTCGGTGAACAGACGGCTGCGGTCAAGCTTTGCGGGGATGCGCGCGGCGATGACGTCGCGGATCAGGCTCTGCTCATAGGAGTCAAACGCCTTGTTCGTGATGCCCATGTCAAGCGCGCGGCTCGCGCCCACGCCGCGGCGAATCAGACGCAGCGCGTCGAGAAGACCGCGCAGGTCGAGCGCCTTTTCGGAGATCTCCGCGTTTTCGCACTTTTTCTGCAGGTCGAGGAACAGCTGGGCGAACTGCTCCTTATACTTCTTTTCAAGCGTCGGGAACTCATCGCTAAGCAACCGCACAAGACCGTCCTGGTCGATGGATGGCATCTGGATGACGACAAAGCGCGACGTGAGCGCTTCGTTCAGCTCGCGTGTGCCGGCATAGCCGTAGTTCATCGTGCCGATGAAGCGCGCGGCGGGATCGACCTCCACGCGCTCGTAGCCGGGAACATCGATGGCGCGGCGGAAGTCGAGCGTCGCGTGCAGTACAGCAAGCGCCTCATTTTTTGCCATGTTGATCTCGTCGAGCACGCCGAAGCCACCATGCTTTGCGCAAAGGTACACGGGGCCGGGGCGGAAGCGGACCTCGCCGCCCTCGAACGTGTCCATGCCGATGAGGCTCGCGGCGTCCATGTTCACGTGGAACGACACGTCCCATGCGGGACGGGCGAAGACCTGGGCGAGGTTTTCTGCCAGTACGTTTTTGCCCGTGGCCTTGCTGCCCGCGAGCAGCAGGTTCTCCCCGCACAAAATGGCGGCGACCGCCGCCTCCCACACGTCCTTGCCATAATAATGATACCGCGGCTGCGGGATGCGGTTTTGCAGCTCCGGCGGCGTCGGATACTGCGCGTTAAATTCACGAATGCCATCCAAAAGGTCGGGACTCAGCCCCTCCTGTTTCAAAAAATCCAACAAATCGATCACTCTTTCTTGCCATGTGCACTGCACGTTCTTTTTTTCGGTCATCATCATAACACGGAAAAGGGAGTTTGCAAGCAAAAGTTTTGCATTTTTACAGAAAACATATAGCGGTTTTCTGCTTTTCGCACAGGTGCGAAGGGATATGCCACCTGCGGGCGGCAGGGGCAAAGGGGATATTCTCTTTCGCGAAAGAGAATATCCCCTTTGGAACCCCAAGAGAAAGGCTTTTGATTGGCAGTCTCTGGCTTGAATGACTTTTATGCCTCTGGAATGGGAGTACCTGCCAAGTGATGAATCTAAACGATTTGTCTTACTTCTATCTCCGCTGCCGCTCTGCCAGTCTCGTAGAAGTGCAGCCTAATTTCCGTCTACCGCCAGTCTCATCAGTGCGGCGAGCGCAGCAATGCCGCATTTCGCAGGCAGTCTGCCGCCAAGGTAGCGTCACTCGCGCCTCACGATAGTAAGGCGCGGTTGCTGGTCAGTAACGAATCGCAGGGATTCATGGCGAAGCCATGTACACCGCACTTACTTTGCGCAGCGCATGCAGTCATTCAAGCCCAAAGCTGCCAATGTGCGGGGTCAAGGGGCAAGGCCCCTTGCGTTCTCTTGGGGGATTTAAAGGGGGTCATTCTCTCACGTGAGAGAATGACCCCCTTTATTCGCACTCCCTGCGCGGCACAGGGAATAAGGAGCAGCACTTTGTGCTGCAATTTTATTCTGATAAAAGAATTCTATCGTTATCAAGCTCATGTCCGGCACCTGCTTTGAACCGTGCGATGAGATCGTCGACTCCCATCCCCGCGCGTTCACTGCCCGCGACGTCGAGCACGATGTGCCCGTCCGCCATCATCAGTGTGCGGTTGCCGAGCTCAAGTGCCTGATGCATGTTGTGCGTGACCATCAGGCAGGTGATGTGACTTTCTGCCACGACGCGGCGGGTGAGGTCGAGCACCTTTTCCGCCGTTGCGGGGTCGAGCGCCGCGGTGTGCTCGTCAAGAAGTAAGAGCTGCGGCGGCACCATCGTCGCCATCAGCAGCGTGAGCGCCTGACGCTGGCCGCCGGAGAGCAGGCCCACGGGGTTTTTCATGCGGTCCTCAAGACCCATGTCGAGCTGCTTGAGCTGCTCGGCGAAGAACTCCTTGTCCTTCTTGCTGATGCGGCTGAACGGATTGCCGTGCGCCGCGCGCAGATACGCGAGCGCAAGGTTTTCTTCGATCGTCATGCTCGGCGCAGTGCCGCGCAGGGGGTCCTGAAAGAGACGCCCGATGCGGCGGGAGCGCTCGTGCTCGGGCATGAAGGTGATGTCCTTGCCCGCGAGCGAAATGCTGCCCTCGTCGGCATAAAAGCTGCCCGCGATGGCGTTGAAGAGCGTCGACTTGCCCGCTCCGTTCGAGCCGACGATGGTGACGAAATCGCCCTCGTCCAAATGCAGGGAAAGGGAAGAAAGCGCCTTTTTTTCATTCACCGTGCCGGGGTTGAAGGTCTTGGAGAGATTTTGAATGTCCAGCATCTTACACGCCCTCCTTATTTCTGGCGGCCATTTTGCGCTTCTGGAATGTCGCCCACTTCTGGATGCTCGGCGCGGCGATGGCCAGCGCCACAATGATGGCCGTCAGGAGCTTCAGGCACTCGACGGGCACGATCTTCGTGTAGAATACGATGGCGTAGATGAAGCGATAAACGATCGAGCCGAGAATCGCGGCGATGACGCCCTTTTTGACGCTTCTGCGCCCGAGCAGCGTCTCGCCGATGATGAGGCAGGCGAGGCCGATGACGACGATGCCCGTGCCGGAGTTGATGTCCACAGTCTTCTGATACTGGCCGACGATCGCGCCGGAGAGCGCCGTGAGCATGTTGGCAAGGCACAGGCCGACCGTGATCGTGAACGACGGATTCAGGGACGAGGCGCGCACCATGTCGGGGTTATCGCCCGTGGCGCGGATGGAAAGACCCATGCGCGTGCCGAGAAACAGCACCAGCAGAAGACCGGCCAGAAGCGTGACAAACGCTGCGAGCAGCAGCTCGTACCACTCGCCGCCGATGCCGGTCTCGCGCAGCATCGTGAAGACGGTCTTGCCGCCAAGCAAGCTCTGGTTGGATTTCCAGCCCATCGCCATTAAGTTGATGGTGTAAAGGCCGGTGTTCGTGACGATGCCGGCGAGGATCGACGGCACGCCGAGCTTCGTCTGCAAAAACGCGGTGACAAAGCCCGCGCACGCGCCCGCGAACATCGCGGCGAAGATGGCGAGGACAGGGTGTCCCGCGGCCGTCACGGTGACGGACACGGCCGCGCCGAGGACGAAGCAGCCGTCGGTCGTCAGATCGGCGATGTCGAGGATGCGGTAGCTTAAAAACAGCGCCATCGCGACCAGGGCGTAGAGGAAGCCCAGCTCAAGGGCGGTCTGCGTGATGATGAGCATGGGGAAATTCTCCTTTCAGGCCAATTTCCCCCGACGGGAAGGTCGGGGGAAAGGCAGTTCATTTGCGGGGAAGTGATGTTTCTTAGTCCTTGGTGGTCGTGACCTCGACAACGGTGCCCATGCTGTCGAAGCAGGAGTAGTCAAGGCTCATCGCGGCGGCGGTGTCGGTGTTGACGGTGATGATGCCGCCGTCCATCAGGTAGTAGTCCTCCATGGCGTCCATGCCGTCGGTGATGGCGGAGTAGGCGAGGTCGGCGGTCTTGGCGCCGAGGTCGGTGTAGTTCACGCCGCAGGTGGCGTAAGCGCCGTTGCGGACGAAGGAGTCAGCGCCGGTGTAGTGGGGGATGCCAGCCTTGGCGAGGTCCTCATAGATGGCGAGCTCGGCGGCCATGATGACGTTGTCAGTCGGGGTGAAGACGGCGTCCACACCATCGGCGATCAGCGCGGAAGCGGCAGCGACGACTTCGTCGTTCGTGTTCGCGGTCTGCTCAACGTACTCGATGCCCTTGGCGTCGAGGTAGGCCTTCGCGTCGGCGATGGGCTTGGTGGAGTTGGGCTCAGAGAGGGAGTAGAGCAGGCCAACCTTGGCGACGTCCGGGTTCTGGGCGAACATCATGTCCATGATGAAGCTGGTGTTCAGCGCGTCGCTCGTGCCGGTCACATAGTCGATGCCCGTCAGGCTCGCGGCCTCGGGATCGGAGACGGCGGCATAAACAACGGGGGTCTTGGTGTCCTCAGCGGAGAGGGCAGAGATCTGCGCGGCGGTCGTCGCGATGGGGATGATGGCGTCGACCTGATCGGCGATCGCCTGATCGGACAGCTGCTTTAAGATGGTCTGGTCGTTCTGGCCGGAGGTGATGTCGTACTCGATGGTCACATTATTGTCGGCTGCGATCTTGTCGAGCTCGGCGGCCACAGCGTTCGCGATCTCGTCGAGAGAGGCGTGGTCGAGCTGCTTGATGATGGCGACCTTGTAGGTCTTGCCGCTTTCGTCGCCGCCCTGCTGGGCGTCGTTGCTGCTGTCGTCGCTCTTGCTGCCGCACGCGGCCAGAGACAGGGTCATCGCACCGGCGAGGGCCAGGGTCAGAAGCTTTTTCACCATGTTGTTTTTCATTTTTGTTTTCCTCCAAATTTATTTGATTTCGGGTGGCAGATGAGGTCCTGGTTTGCCGGAACAGGAGGAATATAAAGAAAAAAGACCTTCATCCCATACACATGGGACAAAAGCCATCAAACTTCTGCGATACCACCCAAATTGACGTTTTGTAAAACGCCCGCTCGCTTACGCGCACCATCATACGCGCCCCGATGGATAACGGGTGGGATACCCGTCGGTCCCTACTTGACTTCCGCCGTTCGGTCCGCCCTCTGAAGTCCATTCACCGACCGTCCGCCGCCCCGATCACACCACCCGGGACTCTCTTTGTGCTTATCTGCATCGGCTACTTCTCTCCGTCATAGGTTTGAAGCTCTTCACTTGTTGGTTGCATTATAGCACGCGGGGCCCACTTGTCAAGTGGGTTTTTCAAAAAAAGTTGCACTTTTTTGATTTGCCCAACGGGTGAGGGAGTTTCCCGCGCACGGCGCGGGAGGGAGAGGCAGCGCCGATGGCGCTGCACGGATAAGGGGGCCATTCTCTCACGTGAGAGAATGGCCCCCTTGGACCCCCAAGA
>OOCM01001935.1_pt1 | contig 14824 bp, 10 predicted proteins | sample 1671111 | NCBI WGS metagenome assembly OOCM01 (sample SAMN06348123, study PRJEB24527) | human gut metagenome | biome: human gut; feature: ankylosing spondylitis patient; material: feces | host: Homo sapiens | place: China | collected 2015-10 | reverse complement strand
AACCCGGCAGCCTCCGCCGCCAGGTCCAGACCGCCAATGCCGGAAAACAGGCTCACATGGGTCAGGTTATTCATGGAGCATCCGCTCCCGGATGGATTTCTCCATTGTATCGTAGGCCCAGGGCGTATCATCCGTGGGTAGACCCCAACGCCTGCAAAGGCGCTTCATCCTGCGCTCATAGCCGGACACGCTTTTCTGGATTTTCAAAAGTGCCTTTTCGTCCGCAGCCTCCGCCAGTCTGCGGGTCAAACTGAAATGATAACAATAGAGATCATACAAATCACCGATCAGAAGCCGAAAACTTCCGCTACCAATCACATATTTTTCATCATTCATGCGCCGCGCCTCCTTTCCCGGTTTCACCAAGTTTTGTTGTCATAATGCTGTAAAGTTCATTGTCCTTCGGGAAGTCATCCACAAAAGGCAGGATCACATTGCCGAAGAAGATCAGCCCCTCGCCGGGGCCTGCGTTGCTGATATGCGCCGCCTGCTGGTTGGAGATATTCAGACGCTCACAGAGGATTTTCCTGTCTCCGCTGGCCTGGTTCAGAAGGTACACAAAATCGCTGTTTTCAAAGATGTTCTCGATCTCCGGGGAGGAAAGCAGGTCCTTGATGTTCTGCGTGATCCCCGTGGGGATACCGCCCCATTTGCGAAAGCGTTTCCAAATCTCCACGCTCCAGGAACCAACTTCACCGCGCAGAAGAAGGTGGAACTCGTCCACGAAGTACCAGGTGGATTTGCCCTGATCCCGGTTCTGGGAAACACGGTTCCACACCTGATCCTGGATCACCAGCATACCCAGGCTTTTGAGCTGCTTTCCCAGCTCCTTGATATCAAAGCAGACAATACGGTTGTTGATATCCACATTGGTACGGTGGTTAAAAACATTCAGGCTGCCATGCACATACAGTTCCAACGCTGCCGCGATCCGCTGCGCCTCCGGCTCCGGCTGCCGTTTGATCTCGTCATACAAATCTTCCAGCAGCGGCATATTCTCCGGGCGGGGGTCTGCGATATAGGGGCGGTACACGATCCGCACAGCACGGTCAATGACCGTCTTTTCCACCGGCTCCAGACCGTTCCGTCCGCCTGCCGCCAGTTCGCAGAACGACAGGATAAAATCTGATTTCAGCGCCAGCGGGTTATCATCCTCACTGTAATTGAGATTGATATCCATAGGGTTCACATACTGCGTGCTGGTAGGTGAGATTTTGATGACCTGTCCTTCCAGACGGTTCACCAGCGGAAAATATTCCGCCTCCGGGTCGCAGATCAGGATATCGTCCTTTGTGTTCAGGAACACACCCACGATGGAACGCTTTGCGGAAAAACTCTTGCCGCTGCCGGGCGTACCTAAGATCATGCCGTTGGGCGTTTTCAGCTTTTTGCGGTCAGCAAGGATCATATTGCCGGAAGTGGCATTGAGCCCGTAGTAAAGAGCTTCGCCGCCGTGGAAAATCTCCTGTGTGGTGAAGGGAACGAACACCGCCACCGCCGAAGTGGTAAGCCCGCGCTGTATCTTAATGCGGTTGACACCCAGGGGCAGAGCCGACACGAAGCCGTCCTCCTGCTGAAAGTCCAGCCGCACCAGGGAGCAGTTATATTTCTGCGCCACGCTTGCCGCACGGAGCAGGTCATTCTCCAGCTTTTGCCCGCTGTCCGCAAAGTTCACCACCAGGAAGGTCATCAGGAACATTCGCTCATTTCTGCTTTGCAGGTCACGGAGGATGTTCTTTGCCTCGCCTGCGTAGGTGGCAAGATCGGTGGGGATGATATCCATATCGAAACCTTCCCGCACTGCCTTTTTCTGTGCGTCGATCTTCATACTGTCAATGTCAGTGATCTTCCGCTTGACCGTTTTGATCGCCTCGTTCTGGTCCATGCTGCGGATATGGAGGCTGACAAGCAGCCCGCTGTCCGTATCCAGCAGCTCGGTGAGCATACGGTCATCCATTTCCGGTGCGCTGATCTGCAGAAAGGACACGGCACAGAATTTATCCGCCATCGTGAACTTCCGTGCTTCACCGAAGCGGAAGGAAGATGGTGCGATAAAATCCTGAACCGACAGGCCGGAAGGGGCAAGCCAGCTCCATTCAAAGGCAAACCGTTCCCCGTCCGGGTGTAGGATGCCGTGGAGCGTTTCCAGCCACTCCTTGCCGCCAAGCTCCTTTGCCAGAGCACCCATGACCTTGAAATGGTTGAGGGCATCCATGACGATCCGGGAAAATCGTGCCCGTGCGGTTTTGCTGTCCCGTGCCTCAATGGTGAGGGTCAGATACTTTGTTTTGATAAGACCGTTGTTGCCCCGTTCAAGCTGCTTGCGGAGCATTTGCGTGTAAAGCTCACGGATATGGTCGAAGTGATCTCCCTGCGCTGCGATCTCGATACGCTTCACAAAATCCTCCCGGTTCATGCGGCGGCTCACAAGGGAGAGCTGCATCCCGATAGAAGCGTCATGGGCGTTATACATATCGCAGAGGGCTTCAAAGATCGCCGTCTGGTCGTCAGGCTTTGCAAGCTGATAATTCACATCCTCGAACTCGATACACTTCGACCAAGTGTGATCGTCCAGCTTGCACAGGCCGTCCGGGTACATCTGGCGGAACGGTAAAGTGTCCTGTGCGGAATGTACCTTGCCGTCGCCTCTGGCAGTTTCCAGGATACGGCTGATCTCACGCTTTTCTGCGGCGGTCAGCTTTACCGCGGGTTTTGCCGCCTGTTGTGCCTGTGGCTTTGGCTTTCGCTTTCTGAACAATGGCTTTCACCTCCTTTTCCGCCTGAGCCTGACGCTCCAGGGCTGCATAGAAATTGTTTGTCTGGTAAGGCCGTTCTTTCATCCGCAGGAACATACAGCGGATGATCTGTCCGGCCACCACCTCAAGAGGTTGGCCGTGCCGCTCATACATGGCGAGCAGAAAGAACGGGAGCATGACGATAATCATGCAGAACGCGGCGGCACTGTTGCTGGCCGTGCGTCTGAGCAAAAAGAAAAGCGGTACTCCGATGAGTGCCGCCGCTCCGAAACATATAAGCTGCCGTTTGGTAAGCCCAAACAGCACTTTGGATTTTACTTTCGTCAAATCCTTTGGAATGGTTACATACGCCAATTTATCAAGCCTCCTTAATGCGCTCCGAACAGGCTCTTAGAGAGGCTGCCGGTCTTGAACAGGGCGAAGCACAGCAGGACCGTGTAGCCCATGCAGGCCCATATCGCGCCTGAGATATTTCCGTCCGTGGCGATACTCTGTACCAAAACAGAGTAGATTCCCACGCACACCATGATTAGAAATGCCTGGAACGCCAATGCAAATAGGGATTTCAAGTAGTTCTGTCCTGTATGGCTCCAATCCCGGTTCGTCATAGTGGCAAGCGGAATTGGTCCAACGGAAGTTGTCAAATACACCTCGATCACGCGGCCGTAGATGACAAGCATGATACAGATGGAAAGGGCGTTCATGGTAAGCCCCACGAAAAGGGACTGGAACCACAGCCCGAACAGTTCTCCCGTGCCCAGGGCTTCAAGCTGCGCCTCCATATCCGTGATGACACTGCTGATATCAATGGAGGTATTTCCGATGATGACGCCTGCGCTGCTGTTCACAACGCTTTGCCCCACATCAAAGATACCCATGACGATATTCCATGTGTTCGTCACAATGAGAACGGCACAGAAGGTCTTGAAAATCCACTTGAAGAACATCCAGGTATCTACATCGTGCAGATTGTTTTTCTCTGTCACAAGCTGGATCAGCTCATAACACATTACGAATGTCAGGATAACCCCGGCGATTGGAACGATCACCGTTTCAGAGAGGTTTCGGATCATAGAAAAGACGCCGCTGTTCCATGCCAGCGGCGTCTGTCCCACTTCACCGGCGATCTCGCCTACTTTGGTATTGACCGTATCGAACATGCCCGACAGGTTTCCCGTGATCCCCTCAATGAGCAGCCCTCGGAGCCATTCATCGAGTTTGTCGAGTATGCCGCCCATAAGCGATCACCGCCAGACGATCAACCGAACAGGCCGGAGAGCAGAGGTACAAGGGTGATGCCGATGAGGGCGACACCGCCGCCCGCCATCGAGCAGAGTTTTACACCTAATTGGGGATAAAACAGCTTATGAGTGGCGGTGGCATCATCATTGTGGCACAGACGGTAATTCCACAGCTTACCACTCTGTTCTCATAATTCATGGGCGGGATCATTGATAAGATTACTGAATTCATAAAGGAGCTGTTGCAGGGGTGGGTTCTGACCAACTTTGAAACCATGTTTACCGATGTCAATGACAAAGTAGGCACGATTGCAGGGGAGGTCAGCAAAACTCCCAGCACATGGAACTCCGGTATTTTTGATATGATAAAAATCTTGTCCGATAACGTGATGATTCCCATAGCGGGAATGATCATCAGTTTTGTACTCGTCTATGAGCTTATTTCCATGGTCATTGACAAAAATAACCTGCATGACTTCAATACAGCTATTTTTATCCGCTTTTTTATGAAAGCGTGTATTGCAGTCATGCTTCTTAGCAAGACTTTTGACATTGTAATGGCAGTATTTGATGTGGGAAGCCATATCGTAAATTCTGCCGCATCAGCGATTACCGGAAGCACCAGTATTGATGTGGCAAGTACGCTGCAGACGATGTTCAATGAGCAGTTTTCGGAAATGAGCATAGGAGAGCTGTTGGGACTTGGAATGGAGACCATGATTGTCAGTTTATGTATGAAAATCATGTCAGTCCTTATCACCGTCATTCTTTATGGGCGAATGATTGAAATATATCTTTATGTATCAGTAGCACCAGTTCCCTGTGCAACCGTAACCAACCGGGAATGGGGAACGATAGGAACGAATTATTTTAAGGGACTTTGTGCCCTTGCATTTCAGGGATTTTTTATGATGGTGTGTGTCGCTATCTATGCGGTGCTTGTGGCTGGTGTGGCAGTATCTGACAACCTGCATACGGCACTCTGGTCGGTGGCTGCATATACGGTGATCTTATGCTTTTCACTTTTTAAGACAGGTTCATTATCGAAATCTATCTGGAATGCGCATTAAGGGAGGAACGATATGGCAATATCCGTGCAGGTGCCAAAGGATTTGTCCGGTATCAAGACAAAAGTGGCACTGAACTTAACAAAGAGACAGATCATCTGTTTCAGCGGTGCGGCAGTAGCCGGAATCCCCTTGTATTTTTTAACCAAGGGACTGATCGGAACATCAGCCGCATCACTTCTTATGATGGGAGCAATGCTTCCGTTCTTCTTTTTTGCAATGTATGAGAAAAACGGGTTTCCGGCGGAGAAGATTTTGTATTTTATGCTCCGGCAGAAGATACTCACACCAGGGATAAGACCATACCGGTCGGAGAACTTATACAAGCAGTTGGAAGAAAAAGAAAAATTACGAAGGGAGGTTCGTTATCTTGAAGAAAAAGCAAAAGGCAGAACCGGAAAGTCGCAGAAAAAGCAGTTATAAGGGCAATAGCAGGAATAACAGCAAAAGCGGTGGTCTTACCTTTTCAGAGAAGAAGCGTCTTATACAGTTGAAACATATTTTATCGGGAAAGAGCAATGAGAAAGAAAAGCCGACTACCGCACAAAAGACGATTACTTTTGAAAAGATGTTCCGGGACGGTATCTGTCAGGTCAGCCACCGTTATTATACAAAGATGGTGGAATTTTTTGATATAAACTATTCGCTTTTGGAAGTGGATGAGCAGGCGGACATACTGGCACAGTACAGTAAGCTCATCAATTACTTTGATCCGTCTGTGAAGTTTGAACTGGTGCTTTTCAACAGGCAGGTCAACGAGCAGATGCTTACGGAACAGTTTGACATTCCATGGCAGGAGGACGATTTTAACGACATTCGTGAAGAATATACGGAAATGTTAAAGAAGCAGGCGGCAAAGGGAAACAATGGCATCATCAAGTCAAAATATCTGATTTTTGGTGTAGAAAGCAATGGCTACAAGGAAGCTAAGAGCCGCCTTAACAACATTGAAAAAGATGTCATACGAAACTTAAATAACATAGGAACTCTTGCGAGGGGACTGGACGGAAAGGAAAGACTGCGTATCCTGCATGAATATTTTAACCAGGATACCATGGAGCCTTTCCGTTTTTCATTTAAGGATCTGGCAGAATCCGGCAAGTCGGTCAAGGACTATATTGCACCGCCGGGATTTGATTTCCGCTATCCGAACCGCTTTAAGTCGGGGAATATGTATGGCTGCGTATCCTATCTGGATATTATCGCACCGAAGTTTACGGACGAGCTGATCAAGCAGCTTCTTGACATTGATGCCAACCTGACAATCTCCATGCACATGCAGACGGAAGATCCGGTAAAGGCAATCAAGAAGTTAAAAGCGGTCATTTCCAATATCCAGAAGATGAAGATTGAGGAGCAGAAAAAGGCAGTCCGGAGCGGCTACGATATGGATATTCTTCCAACGGATATTGTGACCTATGAAAAGGATACGCTGGAATTTCTGGATGATTTGAATACGAGCAATCAGAAGATGATCAACATGACATTCCTTATTACCTGTTATGGCAGAACCAAGCGGGAACTGGAGAGCTTAATGCAGAGAGTGTCCGGTATCATTCAGCAGGCAAACTGTGACCTCAGATGTTTACAGTATTTGCAGGAGCAGGGCCTTATGGCATCTGCACCGATTGGGTGCAATGAAACCGGAATTGAGCGTACCCTTTCCACAAAGAGTACCGCAATCTTAGTACCATTCTGCACACAGGAATTGTTTATGCCTGCACCGGCAATCTATTACGGATTAAATGCACTCAGCAACAACATGATCATGGCAGACCGCAAAAGGCTCCGTACACCAAACGGGGTTATCTTAGGTACTCCCGGAAGTGGTAAGAGTTTTAGTGCAAAGCGTGAGATTTTAAGCTGTTTTCTTATCACAAAGGACGATATTATCATCTGCGATCCGGAGGGAGAGTATTTTGCTCTTGTGGCAGCACTACATGGACAGGTGGTAAAACTTGCCACCAATTCCAAAGACTATCTGAACCCTATGGATATACAGTTATCCCATAAGGGGGATAAGGAAGCGTTAAAGCTGAAATCCGATTTTATTATTACTCTGTGTGACCTGATTGCAGGCGGCAAGGATGGATTGCAGAACGATGAAAAAGGTATCATCGACGAGTGTATCCGTCATATTTATGATAAGTATTTTGAAAATCCGGTGCCGGAAAATATGCCGCTGCTGGAAGATTTATATGATGCCCTGTTAGCACACAAAAATCCAAAGGCGGAGCGTATCGCAAACAGCCTTGTGCTGTATGTGCATGGTTCCCAGAATTACTTCAACCACCATACCAACGTAGACAGCGGCAATCGTATCATGTGCTTTGACATCAGAGACTTGGGAAATCAGTTAAAGGAACTTGGAATGTTAATCGTGCAGGATGCGGTTTGGAACAGGGTATCGCAGAACAGGGAGCGAAAGATTGCTACCCGTTATTACTGTGATGAGTTCCACCTTCTTCTGAAGGAGAAGCAGACAGCTATTTATTCCGTGGAAATCTGGAAGCGTTTCAGAAAATGGGGCGGTATTCCTACAGGTTTGACGCAGAACGTGGGCGATTTTCTCCGTTCTGAGGAGATTGAGGGTATTTTGGGTAACAGCGATTTTGTGTATCTGTTAAATCAGAATGCCAAAGATCAGGCAATTCTCGCTGATAAACTGGGACTTTCTGATAAGCAACTTTCCTATGTCACCAACTCCGAGCCGGGAAGTGGTCTTATCTTGTTTGACAATGTGGTAATTCCATTTGTAGACAAATATCCGACAGACACCAAGACTTACAGAATTATGAATACCAAGCCGGAGGAATCGGTGCAGAAGGAGGACGCAGTATAAATGGCGGAAAAGAGACAGAAGAAGCAGGCGGCAAAGGCATTTGAAAAAGACACATTTTCCAAAGATAAGGAAGTGACTGGAGCAAAACATACAGAACACAGGCAGGATAACACCTTTTCAGCGGAAAATCATTTTCATGCCAATATGAAGCCTGTGAGCAATCTGCCAAGAGATGCGAACCATGGCAGTCATAGAAGAAATGCAACTTCTGGTCACAGCGTCCAGAAGTCGGAAGCCGAAGCGGAAAAGGCATTCTTAAAGGAAAACAGTTTCATGCAGGATGAGCAGAGTGATTTTGAAACATCTTCTGACAGCACGATAGAAAACAAGGTTCATGTCAGGGACACCTACCAACGGTCTGAGGAAAAAGGAAAATATCACAAAGGGCGTGTGCAGAGAGAACACGCACACAGAGAGCGTGCGAAGTCAGAAAATACAAAGCAGTCCGATTATGGAGATCTTCAGACAAAGGACGCCACATTTTCGCAGGGGCAGGCGGGAGAATTTACCGACAGAAAAGTACAGAAGGCTTTTGATAAGTCAGAAAAGAACCGCCGGAAGTTGCAGAAAGCAAAGGACAAGATGCCGACAAAGCGGCAGTATGAGATGAAGCGTGTCTTTGATGAACAGACCGGAAAAGCAAAGTATGTTGTGGTTCCGGTGGATGTGGAGAAGCCATTTAAACCGGATGGACTGGGAAAAACTGCGGTTCACAAGCTCCAGACCGAAAATATGTATTTTGTGCATCGCAAGATTGCAGAGACAGAAAAGGATAATTCTGCTGTGGAGGGCGCACACAAGACGGAACAGCGAGCCGAGGATATTTACCACTATATGAAGTATCACCGCAAGAGCAAGGCACAGAGAAAGCGTGACCGCTTAGAGCGATTGCACAAAAAACAGGTTACAGCGGATATGAAGCTGGAGTATGAGAAATTCATCAGTGAAAATCCACATCTAAAGGGCAACAGTCCAAAGAAGCAGTTGCAAAGGCAGCTACAGAAACAGCGCATCAAGCGTGAGTATGCCAAGGCAAGGCGGGTAGGAGCAGAAGCCAAGACTGCAAAGGAAACATTTACAAAGACAGCCAATGCTGCAACCGGGATTGCAAAGAAGTTACAGGAAATTGCCACGAAAAATAAAACACTGATTATCACAGTGGGTATTTTTGCACTTCTGCTCATTATGATCATGTCGGCACTATCAAGCTGCGGTTCCATGTTTACCGGAACTGTGACAACAACGATGGCAAGCACATATCTTAGCCTTCCGGCAGAGATTGATGCAGCAGATTTATCTTTTACAGAAAAGGAAATGGAACTGCAAAATAAGATTGACCGGATTGAAACTGATTATCCGGGATATGATGAATACGATTATAACCTTGGTGCAATCGGGCATGATCCGTACACACTGATCAGTTATCTTTCCGCAGTCCATACGGAATTTACTGCCGCAGGAATAGAGAGTGAGATTCAGGAATTATTTGATGCCATGTATTCACTCACTACCGAGGAAGTAGAGGAAACACGGACAAGGACAGTCACAAAGACCGGAACCAGAATAGTAACAAATCCGGACGGGACTACCCGTATCGAGGAATACGAGTATGAGGAGGAAGAAGAATATACCGTAACAATTCTTCGTGTCACACTTACGGTCACACCGCTTGAGAGCATTGTAGCCGGACGCATGGACAGCGAACAGACGGAAATTTTTGGAGCCTATACGGAGACAAAAGGCGGCTTACAGGTCTTTGCTTCTCCGGTTGATTATTACTGGTATTACTATATCAGCAGTTATTATGGCTACCGGAAAAATCCAAACACCGGAGCCGAGGAGCTTCACAGGGGTGTGGATATAGCGGTGCCGACAGGAACGTTTGTATATGCGGCACATGATGGAACGGTAACAGAAGCAACTTACGATTCCTATTATGGAAATTATGTGGTGATTACGGACAGTAAGGGATATACCACAAAATATGCCCACATGGACAGCTTAAATGTGTCCGCAGGGCAGAGTGTAAAAAAAGGTGACAATATAGGCAAAAGCGGAAATACAGGAAGCAGTACAGGAAGCCACCTTCATATCGAATGTCTGTATAACGGGGAATATTATAACTCGTTATTTTATTTTGAAGTAGGAGAACAGACCATTTATGGAGAAACAACGGGCGGCACCGGAGGAGGAACCAGCAATGTGATACCGCCGGAATCCTATGATGATGCAACCGTACAGACGCTTATGCGTGAAGCAAACAGGTATCTGGGAATGCCATATACTTTTGGCGGCACAGCTCCGGTTAGTTTTGACTGTTCCGGTTTTGTATGCTGGGTATTTTCAAACAGTGGCGTACATAACCTGCCAAGAACCACAGCACAGGGCATTTATGACCAGTGTACTCCGGTATCAGCGGCAGATGCAAAGGCAGGGGACATTATATTTTTTACAGGAACCTATAATGCAGGACGTCCGGTTACACACGTTGGTATCTACTGTGGAAACGGTACGATGGTGCATTGCGGTGATCCAATTCAGTACACATCAATCAATACTTCTTACTGGCAGAGCCATTTCTATGGTTTTGGAAGATTGAATTAGCGAAGGGAGGAATTATTTTTGTCAGTAGAACGAATCAATTCACAGCTTAAAAAGGTCAGAGAGCAGATAGCACAGCTACAGGCAAAGGAAAAAGACCTTGCAGAACAGAAACAGATGGCGGAGGATGCCGAAGCCATGAAGATCATACGAAAATATAAAATCTCATCGGAGCGTTTGCAGATGTTAAACAAGCTCAGTGAGGATGAAGTCAGAAATTTATTACAGAAACGGGAACAGGAAAAGGAGGTTTCAACCAATGAAAATGAAGAAGTTATCCGTTAAGGCACTAATGTCCCTGATACTGTCGGCAATACTTTTTTGTATGCCGATTGGGGCATTTTTTGCAAACAGGGCAAATACTGTGGAGGTTCATGCGGAGGATACAGCAGAGCAGAAAACAGAAAGTGCGGCAGAGGAAAGCAGTGCAGAAAGCACAGCGTCCGGTAATGATAACAAGGACAGTTCCGGTAGTGGAGAAAATCACACAGAGCAGTCCACAGAGAATACAACGGAAAATTCCACAGAAGGCACAACCGAGGAAACACAGCCTTCTGCAAAATGCACCTGCAAGGAAAAATGCAGTCAGTATGCGGTGGATGAGGATTGTGAGGTGTGTGCAAAGGATTATAAGGAATGTGCTTATATCAATCCGAGCGTAAAAATCACAATCAATACACCTTCTGGGTGGCATAACGATACCACGAAAGTAACAGTCAAGGTGGAGGATACTATTGTATCCGGCAATTTTACCATTCAGACAGTAAAGGCGAAAGTCGGACAGAATGGAAGCTGGACAGACATTACCGAGGATATGTACATAGAGATTTCCGAGAACAGCACCATTTATGTGCAGGTCACAGACCAGAAGGGCAAGACCTACGAGAAAAACCGTTATATCAAGTGTTTTGATTTTACCAAGCCTACCTTAAATGCGGCAGTCAGCGACGGTCTTTTGAGCATTCAGGCACATGATACGGATTCCGGTATCAAGGCAATCTATGTCAATGGCTATGAGTTTACAGAGCATACGAATGGAGCCTTGAATATCCGTCTGCAACAGTTCGATGCAGGGTATCAGTATTTCACGATTTCTGCCATGGATAATGCAGGAAATACCTCTGAAATCTATAAAACAGCCAATCCGTATTACACCGATCCGGAGAATAAGGACAGCAATGAAAAAGATCCGGCACAGCAGCTCCCAGTGGATGCGTCGGCAACCAAACCTAGCTCTGCAACCGCACAGGTCACAGAACATACAAAAACGGATGTGAATGGAAATACAGTTTCCCAGACAGGCAGTGGAACAAATTCAAGTAGTTCCGCAACAGCAAAGCAATCTCCAAGTACGGGAGATACTTCTAAGGATGCAGACCAGAGCAGTGACAGTCAGACTTCTGAAAAAGGCAAGGAATTTTACACAATCCAGACTGCATCAGAAAAGGTATTTTATCTTGTGATTGATCGTGATGAGGAAGATGAAAAGGTGTATTTCCTTACAGAAGTCAGTGAAAACGACCTGCTGAATACCACAACGGATAACAGCGAGACACTTCCGAAAAATTCAGCGGCATTGGAATCTGCAATCCCTACCAAAGACAGCGCATTATCAAACAATAATGCTGATACCACAGGAGAGAAAACACAGGGAGCAGAAAGTGTTGAGGACAGCACCGAAGATAGCACGGAAGATACAAGTGAGCCGAAAGAGGATACCGCAAAGGCAGATGGTTCCGGCTTTACATATATTTTAATGGGCATTGCTGCGGTAGCTGTGATCGGAGTGGTATATGTTGTGAAATCCAAGAAGAAAAAGGAAAACTTCATTGATGAGGATGAAGATGAGGACGAGCTTGACGAGGACTACGATTATGAGGACGAGGAAGAAACCGAGCAGGATTCCGATGAAGCATTCATAAATGGTGGTGATGATACAGAATCAGTAGACACAGACGAGAATGACAATGAAGATAACAACAACGAGAATGACGAAGAAGATGGGGAGGAATAGAGATGGAGCTTGTAATTGCAGAGAAGCCGAGTGTGGCACAGAGCATTGCGGCGGTTCTTGGTGCCACACAGCGTAAGGACGGATATTTGGAAGGCAATGAGTATCTGGTATCATGGTGTGTGGGACATCTGGTAGAACTGGCACAGCCGGAAAGCTATGAGGAAGCATGGAAGAAATGGAACTATGAGAGCCTTCCGATCATTCCGCAGGAATGGCAGCATGAAGTGAAAAGTGATACAAAAGCACAGTATCAGATTTTGAAAAAGCTCATGCATGATGACAGGGTAGATGCCGTTGTATGTGCTACCGATGCTGGAAGGGAGGGTGAGCTGATCTTTCGCCTGACCTACAACATGGCAGGGTGCAGAAAACCGATGAAGCGGTTATGGATTTCTTCCATGGAGGAAAGTGCTATCCGTGACGGCTTCCATAATCTTCGCCCAGGCAGCGACTATGATAACTTGTATCATTCAGCATTATGCAGGCAGGAAGCAGACTGGCTTGTGGGTATCAATGGGACAAGACTTTTTACGGTATTATATGGCGGTAAGGCATTGAAGGTTGGCAGAGTGCAGACACCGACACTTGCCATGCTGGTGGATCGTGAAAGTAAAATCATGAATTTCAAGAAAGAAGCCTATTATATGGCTCACATCATGGGAAATGGTCTGGATGCGGTATCAGAGCATATCAGTGATAAAACGGAAGCAGAAAGAATTGCAGGAGCCTGTGAAAACGGACAGGCTCTTGTCACTTCTGTGGTAAAGGAAGAAAAGTGGGTATCACCGCCGAAGCTCTATGATCTTACCACACTCCAGAGGGATGCAAACCGTCTGTTTGGCTTTACTGCCAAGCAGACATTGGAATATACCCAGAGTCTTTATGAAAAGAAACTTGTCACTTATCCGAGAACGGACAGCCAGTACCTTTCTGATGATATGGATGGCACAGCAAGAAATGTGATCGAAGCAATCTTTAATTCCTTATTATTTGAGCAGAATATGATGTTCAATCCGGATATAAAGCGGATTTTGAACAGCAAAAAAGTGACCGACCACCATGCAATCATTCCAACCATGGAAATCATCAAGCAGGACTTAAAGGCAATCCCGGAGAGCGAAATGAAGATACTTTCCCTTTGTGCAAACCGTCTGCTGTGTGCGACCGGGGAGAAGCACATTTATAATTCCACAAAGGCAGTGATTACCTGCAACAATACTGTATTTAAGGTATCCGGCAAGGAAGTGTGGAAAAATGGATGGAAGGAATTTGAGGATTTCTTCAAAAATTCCTATAAAACCGCAGAGGATAAATCGGATGCAGAGGAAGAAAAGAAGCTGCCGGAGCTTCGTGAGGGCATGATGATTGCAGTGGAGCAGACAAAGGTTTCCGAGCATTTCACACAGCCGCCAAAACATTACACTGAGGACAGCCTGCTGTCCGCCATGGAGCGAGCCGGAGCAGAGGATATGGGCGATGAAGTGGAGAGAAAAGGACTTGGCACACCTGCCACCAGAGCCGATATCATAGAAAAGCTGGTAAAAGACGGATTTGTAAAGCGTGAGAAAAAGCAGATGATTCCGACAGAGGATGGAATGAAGCTGATCACGATACTTCCAGATGTAGTAAAATCTCCGAAACTGACCGCTGACTGGGAGAATGAGCTTACTTTGGTATCCAAAGGAGAAGTTGCTGCAGAACAGTTTATGTCTGGTATTGAAGCAATGGTAACTGATCTTGTAAAGACCTATCACAGCGTTAGTGATGAATATAAAGCCATGTTTGGCACAGGCAAGGGTGGACAGGAAGTGCTAGGCAAATGCCCGAAGTGCGGTGCTGATGTAGTCAGGGGAAAATTCGGAGCGTACTGTACCGGGAAGTGCGGTATGAATGTCGGCAAGGCACTTGGGGTAACACTTTCCGACTCACAGGTCAAGAGCCTGCTTCAAGGGAAAAAGATACTTGTAAAAGGATTAAAAGGCAAGAAAGGCAGCTATGATGCTTATTTGATTCCGGAGAGCATCGAGAAATTTTCCTACACGAAAGACGGTAAGGAAATCAAGGGATTTCAGTATAAGTTTAAGATGGAATTTCCACCGAAAAAGAACAAATAGAAGAAAAGAATTCCAAAATAATTTCAGTTTGTCGGTGCAACACTAATACCACACATAACTAAAATAACAACACAGCGTCAGAGCGTATGGGAAAACCTGTACGCTCTCTTTTTTTATCAAAAATGGAGGAAAATCACATGGAAGAAACAAATGTAACAATGACAGCAGAGGAAATGCAGGGTGAGCCTG
>OOCM01001934.1_pt1 | contig 14834 bp, 14 predicted proteins | sample 1671111 | NCBI WGS metagenome assembly OOCM01 (sample SAMN06348123, study PRJEB24527) | human gut metagenome | biome: human gut; feature: ankylosing spondylitis patient; material: feces | host: Homo sapiens | place: China | collected 2015-10 | reverse complement strand
TGATGACGAACACGGCCAGCACGTTGAAGAACACGCCGTCGATCCAGCGGGCGCCGATACCGAGTGCGATGTTGCCGGGATGTTCCTTGCAGACCTTCACGATAGGCAGCGTCTTCTTGGCCTTGTCCTGGCGGGCCTTTTCCTGAGCCTTCTGGAAGTCGGGCGTTTCAAGAATGTGCATGCGGATATAAAGCGCGACGCCTACGAGCAACACACTCACGAGGAAGGCGATACGCCAGCCCCAGGCAAGGAACTGCTCGTCGGTAAGGCCCCAGGAAAGCAGCGCCACCACGCCGGACGAAAGGCACAGACCCGTGGCCAGTCCCATCTGAGGAATACTGGCATAGAAGGCGCGTTCCTTCTTGCTGGCATATTCGTAGGTCATGAGCACGGCGCCGCCCCATTCGCCGCCGAGGCCGAGGCCCTGGCAGAGACGCAGCGTCTGCAGGATGATGGGGGCGGCAATGCCTATCTGAGCATAGGTAGGCACAAGACCGATACCGATGGTGGCCAGTCCCATGATGAGCATGGTAAGCACGAGCATGCTCTTGCGTCCCAGTCTGTCGCCGAAGTGCCCGAACACGAATCCGCCGAAGGGGCGCGCCAGATAACCGATGGCAAAGGTGCTGTACGCCAGAAGCGTTCCGATGAAGGGGTCTTCCGTGGGGAAGTAGAGCTTGTTGAAGACGATGCCTGCAACAACGCCGTACAGGAAGAAATCGTACCATTCGATGGTGGCCCCAAGCAGACTGGCCAGCACCACCCTGCGGATTTCCTTTTTGCTGGGTGCGCTCATAGCAAAGCTCCTGATGAAAGATTAAAGGATTCGATCCCGTGCTGTGGGAAGTTTTATTAAAATTTTAATTATAATTTTGAAAAAATTTTAACTAAAATTTTAATAAACATTCAGCGGGTTACCGTTTCAACCCTTTTCAGATTATGGATAATATCTTTTTTAATCAAGATAATTTATTATTTTTTCTTATTTTAAAAATTTAATCATTGAATTAGAAGAACTTGGAATTGTCAAAGTTTTGAATTAAATTTTTAACAACTGCCTTTTCGCCCCTCGTTTGACGAAATCATCGCTTGTCGTTAGCTTTCACCTGGAGCATCACCCATGAGCGCAAAAAAAAGAATTACCCTGGAAGACGTCAGCCGGGCGGCCGGAGTCTCGCTGAGTACGGCATCCATGATTCTCAGCGGAAGGCCGGACGTATCCTTTTCTCAGGACACCGTACGGAATGTGCGCCATACGGCGGATGTTCTGGGGTATCGCGCGCCCGTACGTCACCGGCGCAGTCCCCTCGCCTCCAGAAATCTCGTTCTCATCGTCAGTCCCAACATCGGCAACGCCTACTACGCCAACATGATTCAGGCCATACAGCAGGCTGCGGAACAGCACGGGATCGCCACGCTCATCTTCACCACCTACAGAGACGCCGCCAAGGAAACGGAAATTCTTCAGACGGCGCTGGACATGGGAGTATCCGGCATCATCTTCACCATGATGCCCCAGAGCGCGGACATGCTGGAAAAGGTCAACCGCACTCTTCCCATCGTTGTCATCGGCGACAGAAATACCAGCCTGAACGTGGATACCGTGGAGCTGGACAACTACAGCGCAGGCATGCTCGTAGGGCGACACATGCTCTCCCTCGGCCACAGGCATATCGCCTTCATAACCACTACTCTCAACAGCGCCAACGCCATCCGCATCCGCCGCCTCGACGGCATCCGGGACGTATACGCCCAGGAGCAGAATACGTCCGTACAGGTCTTTGCCCGCGACATCACTCCGACCGAAGAACTCAACGACATAGGCATAGAGCACCGGACAGGTTACGAGCTTACCCTGGAATGCCTGAAACACCGTTCCCGCATTTCCGGCCTCGTGGCGGTCAACGATTTCGTGGCCTACGGCGTGCTCGACGCGCTGGAGGAAAAAGGCCTGCGCGTGCCGGAAGACTACAGCGTATGCGGCTTCGACAACCTGTCCGAATCACGATTCTGGAGCGTGGGGCTCACCTCCGTGGAACATCACACCGAAGAAAAGGGGCGCAATGCCTTCAACATCCTTTATGAACGCATGACGGGAACCGGCACGCCGAACAACATCACCCGCGTGGAATTTTCTCATCATCTGCTGGAAAAGCGCTCCACGGCTCCGTATGTCGGCAGGGAAAAGGAAGAGGCCTGACACCTCCCCATCTCCTCCCCGAAAAAATTTTGAAAGGAAGACCATGAACCACATCGAAAACAACGTGCATGATCTCTACTGGAACAGAGATCTCAACTGCGCAAGAACCATGCTTCTCTGTCTGGGCGATTCCTTTCATGTGACCATAAACGATCAGACGCTTCATGCCGCCATAGGCATGCACGGCGCAGGACGCTTCCGCGCCCAGTGCGGTCTTGTGGAAGGAGCGCTCATGTTCACGGGTATCATCGGAGCCCATGAGGGACTGTCCGCCAGGCAGATCGAAAATCTCTGCTTCCGCTTTGCCGAATCCTTCACGGCACGCTTCGGCTCGCTTCTCTGCCGGGATCTCAGACCGCGAGGCTTTCTCCCCTCCGATCCCCCTCATGCCTGCGAAGCTCTTACCGTTCAGGCCGTTTCCTTTGCCGAATCCTTTCTTCGGGAAAACGGCTTCTCCGCGCCCCAAAACGCCTGAATCTTCTTTCATCCTCCAATTCTCTCAGGAAATCCCATGACCGTACTGAAACGCCTTTTCCTTTTCATTGCCTTTCTGTCCGCCTTTCTGACGCAGACTCCCGCCCGGGCCGCCGATGTTCTGAAAATCGGCACGCTTCCCGCCGCCGACTCCCTCATTCTCCATGCCGCCCGGGAAGACGGCATTTTCTCGTCCCACGGCCTCGAGGTGGAAATCGTGCCCTTCCAGAGCGCGCTCGAACTCGGCGCAGCCATGAGAGCCGGCGCGCTGGACGGTCATTTCGGCGACATCATCAACGTGCTCATGCAGAATGAAAACGGCGCTCCGCAGATGATCGTGGCCACCACCTCCCACTCCACGCCGAACGCCCGATTCTTCGGACTGGCCGTCAGCCCGAAATCCTCCGCACAAACGCTTGCCGATCTGAAGGGAAAAAACTGCTCCATCGGACGCGCCACCATAGTGGATTTCGTTCTTGATTCCCTGATGGAACAGCAGAAGACCGAAGGCCTGCTGGAAAAACGTGATATCCGCCAGATTCCCGTGCGCCTTCAGATGCTGCTTGCCGGTCAGATAGACTCCGCTCTGCTGCCGGAACCTCTTCTTTCTCTCGTGGAAGGTCAGGGCGCCCGTGTTCTGCTCGACGACAGAGCCCTTGATCTGCCGCTTGCCGTCATTGCCCTGAGAAAGCCTGCCCTGAACGATCCGGCCTTCACCGACCGCGTTACCCGCTTCCGCGCCGCGCTGGCTGAAGAAGCCCGTCGCATCAATGAAAATCCCGAAGCCTACAAGAACATGATGCTGAAACTCGGCCTGCTTTCTCCGAAGGCCGCGCCTCAGTATGCCATGCTCCGTTTTGAGGATCCGCTGACGCCGCTGGGCCTCCCCTCCGAGGAGGACATCCGGCACTACGCCGCCTGGATGCAGGAAAACAGACTCCTGAAGAAAGGCGTGCCCGCGCTCGCCGACATCGTTTTTCAGGATGTGAAATGAACGGCGACAGCTTGCAGGTTTCGGCGCTGAGCAGACGTTTCGGCAGCCGTGACGTTCTCTCCGATCTCTCCTTCGAGCTGACGGCCGGATCATCCCTGTCCGTCATCGGCCCGTCCGGCTGCGGCAAAAGCACGCTGCTGGCCATGATCGCCGGACTGAGCGCTCCCGACAAAGGCCGGATTCTGATGCCCGCGCACTGGAAAACCGCCTTCATTCTGCAGGACTACGGTCTTTTTCCCTGGAAAAGCGTGCGCGACAATCTGGCTCTGCCCCTTGAGCTCAAGGGCGTGCCGAAGAAGGAACGCTTCGCCGCCGTGGCCGACATGCTGAAGGAACTGGGACTGGAGGGGCTGGAACAGCGCCTTCCCGTGCAGCTTTCCGGCGGACAGCGTCAGCGGGTGGCCATCGGACGCGCGCTCATTTCCCGGCCCGATCTGCTGCTCATGGACGAACCCTTCGCCGCGCTCGACGCCATCACGCGCGAGCATCTGCAGAATCTGCTTCTCACCGTCTGGAAGCGCCGCCGCATGAGCGTCATACTGGTGACGCACAACGTGGCGGAAGCCGTGTTCCTCGGCCGCTCCATCATGGTACTCGGCGGAACGCCCGCCACAAAGAAGCTCTGGCTGGACAATCCCTGCTTCGGCGACGCCTCCTGCCGCAACAGCGACGCCTACTTCTCCCTCATCCGCAAGGTTCACGAAGCGCTGGAAGACTCAGGCTCCCGAGCTCCGGAAAAGGCGGACGCATGAAAATTCTCGACATTCTGTTCCGCTACGTCGTGGCCTTTCTCGCCCTTCTGCTGCTCTGGCAGGCAGGCGCCTCGGCGCTCGGCCCCTATCTTCTGCCCGCCCCTGCGGAAGTGCTGAACGCATGGGCAGCGTCGCTGCAGGAACCGGTCATGCGCGGACACATTCTGAGCAGCAGTTTCCGCGTGGTGTCCGCCATGATTCTGGCATGGCTCGTCGCCTTTCCTCTCGGCATCCTGCTCGGCTACAGAAGGCGCATCGACCGCTATGTCTCGCCCATGGTCTTTCTGACCTATCCTCTGCCGAAGATCGTGCTTCTGCCCGTGTTTCTCACGCTGTTCGGTCTGGGCGATCTTTCCAAGATTCTGATCATCGCGCTGACGACCGGCTATCAGATTCTTGTCGTCACCCGCGACGGCATACGGCAGCTCGACGCCCGTTATCTGGACGCCTTCCGCACACTGGGCGGAACGCCGGTCCAGCTTGTACGCCACGTTCTCGTACCGGCCGCGCTGCCCAGCGCCATGACGGCGCTCAAGGTCAGCAGCGGTACGGCCGTGGCCGTACTTTTCATGGCCGAATCCTTTGCCACGCAGAGCGGTCTCGGCTTTCTCATCATGGACGCATGGGGACGCGGCGATCAGCTTAAAATGTTCTGCGGCATTCTTTCCATGAGTCTGCTCGGTCTTGTTATCTATGAAATCTGCCACGTCGCCGAAAGAATACTGTGCCGCTGGAAGCGACTGGAAAACAGGAGATGATTCCATGCTGCGTTTTGAATCGGACTACGAAGAAGGCGCGCATCCGCGCGTACTGGAACTTCTGAGCGCCACCAACCTCGACCAGACGCCCGGCTACGGAGAAGATCACTACTGCGACGAAGCCCGTGCGCTCATCCGCAAAGCCTGCTCGGCTCCCGAGGCCGACGTGCACTTCCTGGTAGGCGGAACACAGACGAACTTCATCGTCATCGAAGCGGCCCTGCGCCCCTGGCAGGGCGTGCTCTGTGCCGAAAACGGACATATCAACGTTCATGAAACCGGCGCCGTGGAAGCCACGGGTCACAAGGTGCTCGCGCTGCCCGCCCGCGAGGGAAAAATTTCCGCCGACCAGATCCGCAAAGCCTGCGCCGTTCATTATGCCGACGATTCGTTTGAGCACATGGTGCAGCCCGGCATGGTGTACCTTTCCTCTCCGACGGAATTCGGCACGCTGTACACCAAGGACGAACTGACGGACATCAGCCGTACCTGCCGTGAACTCGGTCTGCCCCTGTTCGTGGACGGCGCCCGCATGGGATACGGACTCATGTCCGAAGCCAATAACGTGACGCTGGCCGACTACGCCGCTCTGTGCGACGCCTTCAGCATAGGCGGCACCAAGGTGGGCGCGCTGTTCGGAGAAGCCGTCGTCATCACCGCTCCCGCCCTGAAGAAGGACTTCCGCTATCTCATGAAGCAGCGAGGAGCCATGCTGGCCAAGGGCAGACTTCTGGGCCTGCAGTTTCTGGCTCTTTTTCAGGACGACCTGTATTTTCGCATTGCCAAACAGGCCGACAAGCTGGCCATGCGCCTGCGCAGCGCCTTTCTGAAGCAGGGCTGGTCGCTGCTGTATCCGTCCTTCACCAATCAGCAGTTCCCCATCATTCCCGATGCTGTGCTTGAAAGACTGCGTACGGACTATTCCTTCAGCTTCTGGCAGAAAACGGATGATGCCCACACCGCCGTGCGCTTCTGCACCAGCTGGGCAACCACGGAAGAAGCCGTAAACAAACTTATCGCCGACCTTGAAAAATAACATCAGGCCCCGGTTTCCATGACGGAAACCGGGGCCTTCCCGTTCTGAACATCCTCCGCACGCGCTCTCCCGACCATGCGGAGGATATTTTCTTTTATCCGTCGAGGCCGAGAAGGCGCGCGGCGTTGCCGTACATGACGCCTTCCATGACTTCGGGACGAAGCCCCCAGTGCCTGTAGTATTCCACTGCCTGACGGATATCCACGCAGGGATACGCCGAGCCGAACAGGAACTTTTCAGGAATAAGGTAGTTCGCCGCGGCCAGATACTCTCTGTTGCCGGGAACGTTCATGGTGTACAGATCCGGAGCGAGGTACACGCCCTCCCTCTCGAAGGCCACATGGCATATGCCGCCCACGTTGGGCCAGCCGCCATGCGCAATGACCAGCTTCAGACGGGGAAAATCCAGCGCCACACGTTCAATGATCATGGCGTCGGTATAGCTCAGATCCGGAGCCACAAAGCCGCCGAACGAGATGAATACGGGAATGTTTTCCGCCTCGCACTTCTCATAGATCGGATAAACTGCACGGTCGTCCGCTCTGAGCGCAGGCTTGCAGAATCCCGGCTCCACCAGCACGGCCCTCGCCGTGCCGTGAACGACGTACCGGTCGATTTCATCAAGCGCGCCCGAGTCATGAGGATCCACGCCCGCCACGCCGACGAAACGACCGGGCCAGAGCGCGTCAAGCTTCGCCAGATCCGCGTTGTCCATGCCCGTGGACTTGCGGATCAGTACGGCTCCCGCACAAACGCCGGCTTCATCCATTTCCCGGATGAACAGATCCATGGACTTCAGTCTTGCCGATTCGCCTATGGTCATGCCGAAACGCCGGGCAAAGGATTCCGGCTCAAAAAGTTCACGACCGGGATTATTGAACATCCCTTTGCAGATACTGCCGAAAGGCGGACGAATACGCATATCGAAAATCTTCATTGAGAACCTCGATCTTCCGACTTGTTCCGTCAACGCCCCGTCGAGGCGCCGACGATAGTGCTACAGGCTGAAACCATACACCAGGCCAATAGCGGGGAAGCCGAACACGAACAGGAACACCAGCCCCGCAAGTACGGCGCTCGTTCCTGCCTTGAACGCATTCTTCACCCCGATCCATTCCACATTGGAGAACATGATGGCCGCGCAGGTGGACGCCGCAGGCGTGGCATAGGCGCAGGCGGCCGCGATGATGACGAGCACCGTCATGGCCACGGGGTTCAGGCCCAGCATCTGGCTCACCTGATAGCCGATGGGTACGGCGATGAGCACAAGACTCACGTTGTGCGTAAACTGCGTGGCCACATTGAGGATGAGGGAGAACAGAATCAGGAAGGCCACCACGCTGGTGCCCTCCAGGCTGGAACTCATGACGGACGCAAGCCAGGCCGTAATGCCCGCGGCATCGCTGCTCACCGCCGCGGAAACGGGAATGGCGGCGGCCGTAATCCAGAACACGTTCCAGTGAATGCCGTCACGGGCGCAGGATTCAAAATCCAGAATGGAGCGGCCTTCCAGACGCATGACGCAAAGCGCAATAAGCACGACCGCCACGGCCGAGAGAAAGTTGAATTCGCCGAGCAGACCCAGAGCTCCGGCATTGCCCAGCAGAAGGTTGGGAATGAGCATGAGCGCCATGAACACCACAAGCGCCACGGCGGCCACCTTTTCCCTGGTGTTCAGCTTAAGTTCGCGACGCATGTTCTCAAGATACTCTTCGGAAAGGTTCATGAGATTGCTGACGTCCGGCTTGAACACATACTTCATCACAAGGAAGTACGCGATGACGAAAAGCAGGCAGAGAGGAATGGTCACCGCCATGAAGGTCAGATAATCCAGCGTCAGCGCGCCCTTGGAAGAGGATTCCAGCGCGCCTATGGCCAGAATGCACACATTGCACCAAGGCTTGCAGCCGAAGGAAAGAACTGCCGTAATGGCCACGCCTGCGCACAGGAATGCGGGATAGCGGTCGCCCTTCTTATAGCCCGTTTCCTCAAAAATGCTGTACAGCAGGTTCCAGACCAGAAACACCACGGCGTTTCCGTCCACCAGGAAGCTCACCACAAAGGAGCCGATGAGCACCATCAGGGTGAAGGTCCAGGGACGGCCCACAAGGCATTTACGGCTCAGAAACCAGCAGGACATCTTCTTGTTGATGCCGCTCTTTTCGCAGAAGGCCGTAAACACCAGCACCAGCAGCATGAAGATCACCAGATGGTTGCTGAACGCATTGGCAAAGGCAGCCTGCGGCGTCTTGAAGAAGCCGCACACGCCCAGAGCAAAAATGCTCATCATGCTGGGCCAGATGAAGCCTATGAACGTCCAGCCGTAAAGCAGGCCGATGAACACGCCCATGATGCCCATGCCGAACGGCGAAATGCCGTCGAAAGGCACATAGCGGAAGCCGAAGGTCAGCAGAAAATATATGAGGGTATGAATCCAGTAGTTGTCTCTGGATTTCACTTCCGATGCATGCATGTCTGTATCTCCCTGTCATTCCCCCTGGGAAGGAATGAAATAAACGATTTGAGGATTTCTCCCGGCTCTCCGTGCAGAAGATACCCCGTCACGGCCGTCATGTTCTCGCGTATGCCTATGGTCGTAATGCCCTGAAGATACGTCCGGAACGGCTCCGCACCATCAAGAAAAATGTCGTGCAGAAAGCCGATGCCCACATTGTTGGCGATGGAGTGACTCCAGAGATTGAGAGACGTCGTGGCAAGCACGATGTTGGGCTTCCCGTACCGGGAAAGCAGCGCGTACAACGGCGTGATGCACATTTCATCCGCAGCTCCGCCTATGATGGGTTCACGGATGAGACGTCTCATGGATACGGAACGATGACGGGCCAGCGGATGCGTCTGCCCTACGCAGGCATGGTATCCGCCGCCGGCCAGCGGATGAAAAGTCAGCCGCTCGTCCATGGCGAACGAGGAGGCGAGATCTCCGCTCACGGAATTGGGAATATTGAGAAGCCCTATACTATAGGTGTCTTCCTCCGCGGGGCTCAGCAGTCTTTCACAGATGCTGTCGGCATTGAGCGTGGCGGTAATAACCTTCACGCGGGGATATCGCGCACAGTACTTTTCCACGATGCTGAAAAGACGCGCCAGGTAAAACGCCGTGTTGACGTACACCCGCAGCGTTCCCCGAAGGCCGTCGTCGGCCGATCGAAAGCCGCTCGTCAGGTCCCTGTACTTCGGCATGACATCCGCCGCAAAAGCGAGCAGCTGCCGGCCTTCCGGGGTAAGTTCCACCCCTCTGGAAGAGCGCCGGAGCAGGGTGACTCCAAGCTCAGTCTCCATATTCTTTATGCAGGCGCTGAGGGCCTGCTGGGTCACGTGCAGACTTCTGCTCGCACTGACAAGGGAACTGTGTTTGGAAAGTTCAAGAAACGAGGCAAGCTGTTCCAGTCTCATGGCTTCTCCCTGTGCTGCAGGATGCCGAAGTGCCGCCGGAAAAAGACCGCTCCCTTCACGAACTACAGCCCGAGAAAACGACGGGCATTCTCTTCCATAAGGAAAGGAAGCCGCTCTTCTCTCACGCCGCAGGTACGATAGTGCCGTTCCGCATCCGCCATGGAAATAATGGGGGCCGCCGAGGCAAATATCATTCTGTCATACAGCAGGCCGTTGGCCGCCGTAATGTAGTCATTGCTGCCCGGGGCATTGATCATGTACATGTCCGGGGCAATATAAACGTTGCCTCGATTGAAGGCAATTTCGCACACTTCCGTGACAAAAGGCCATCCGCCGTGGCTCAGAGCCATACGCATGCGGGGGAAGGTTCCGGCAACCTTGTCTATGGCAAGAGGCGTGTAATACTCAAGACCGGGAGTAAAAATTCCGCCGTAGGTGAACACCACGGGAACTCCCGCTTCCTGACAACGCTCGTACAAAGGAAAGACCCGTTCGTCGTCCACTTTCCAGCGCTCCGGATCAAAAGCCGGTTCCAGCGCAATGCCTGCACACGGACCGTTGATGACATAGCGCTCCAGCTCCTCCATGGCCTCATCCATGCCCATGAGAGGAGCAATGCCCGCAAGGCCGATAAAGCGGCCGGGCCAGCGCTCAAAAAGATCCAGTAAATCTTCGTTGTTCCCCCCGCATCCCTTCCGGATGGGAACAACGGCCTGCGAAACATTGCAGCTGTCCATTTCCGCAAGGAGATCCTCCATGGAAAATGTACGCGCACAAGGAGAGATATGCATGCCGAAACGGGCTGCACGCTGAGACACATCATCAATATTATTGTAAAATTCCGCCGTCTTATAACTCGGGACTGGAGGCCTCACTCTGAAATCGATACTCATAGGTTCTCCGCTGTAAATATTGATAGTATGTTAAGCAATGCATAATGTGTAAAATAATGTCCAACAAATATTTTTATTTGTTACGGTATTAGCTACAAATATTATTTGTAGGATACGGCAACCGGAAACAAGACAGCATCGCCAATAGAAAGAGGGCTGTTTCCATAGAAAGGAAACAGCCCTCTTTCTATACAGCTTTGGCGTTCTAATCTTCCCAGAATATCCGTGTCACATCCTCAGACACAGGCCTGCCCCAGCGATTTCCCACACAGAATGCCAGCAGAGAAACCGCACAGGTCGGCACAATGGCATGTACGCCGCCGAGAGGAATCCCGCCCAGAGAGAACAGCATGAAGCTGCCTACACCGACCAGCATGGAACAGAGCGCGCCCGTCGCATTGGCCTTTCTCCAGTACAGGCCGAGCACGATGGGCCAGAGGAACACGGCCTCCAGACCTCCGAAGGCAAAAAGGTTGATCCAGACCAGAAGATCCGGCGGATCGAAGGAGGCCAGAAAAACCAGAATACCGACTATCAACGTGCAGCCGAAACTCATGCGACTGATCTTGGCGGCCGAAATTCTGGAATCGTCATTTTTCAGGCGATACCGGATATACAAATCCTTGATGATGGAAGCCGACACGAGCAGCAGCATGGTATCCACCGTGGACATGATGGCCGCAAGCGGCCCCGCCACGAAGACGCCGGCCCATATCGGCGGAAGAAGTTCCAGAATAAGCGAGGGAATGATGAGATCACCGGACGTAAGCCCCGGCATAACCGCACGCCCCAGAACGCCCGCCAGATGCATGAAAAGAAGCAGAAAGCCGATGATGAGGGTACCGACTATCATGGCATCGTGCATGGAGCGTGAATCCCTGTAGCCGAAGCAGCGCTGCGTGGTCTGGGGCAGGCCAAGAATGCCGAGACCCACCAGAATCCAGAAAGAGAACAGCATGGGGGCAGGAATGCTGTCTCCCGGCCCGGAAGGAGAAATCAGTCCGGGATCAATGCCTTTCAGCGTCTGTATGCATTGCTCCATGCCGCCGCCTGCGCTGACGACGGCCACGAGAATCACCACGGAGGCCAGCAGCATGACCACGCCCTGAAGCGCATCCGTGACCACCACGGCCCGGAAACCGCCCACGGCCGTATAAATGACCACCGTTACGCCGAACAGTATCAGCCCCACCTCATACGGATATCCGGTGACGGCCTGAAACACACGCGCACCGCCGATGAACTGCGCAATCATGGATGCGGCAAAAAAGACGAGCACCGCCAGAGAACACAGAATCACGACGGCGTCGTTTCTGTATCTGGCATAAAGGAAGTCCGTAATGGTCACGGCGTGAATGCGCCGACCGACGATGGCAAATCTCTTGCCGAGCACACCGAGAGTAAGAAATGTGGTGGGCACCTGAATCATGGCCAGAAGAACCCAGCCGAGCCCCAGCTTATAGGCCACGCCGGGACCGCCGACAAAGCTGCTGGCACTCGTGTAGCTGGCAATGATGGTCATGGCCAGCACAAAGCCGCCCATGGTACGTCCGCCGACGAAGTATTCCTCCACAAAACTGCCGCCGCCCTTTCCGGACTGGCGCTGCGCCCACACGGCAAGAAGAATCGTCAGTGCAAGATAGCCGACAAGAGGAATAAGCGCGATGTTCATGCCTTATCCTCCCCGTCGTTCTTTGGCTTTTCATCAAGAGGAATGTCGGCAAAAAAACGCCGGACCACGATCCACAGAATCAGCGTCATGACCGGATAGCCCAGAACACAGCTGTAGAAGAACCATGCGGGCAGTCCGAAAACATAACTGTACTCCTCAGGATCACCGCTCCCGAGCACGAAGGCGAACAGCGTCCACCACACGAAAAAGAAGACATAAAGCCCCAGCGTAATCAACGCCTCACGATCGGCCTGTCTGAATGCTCCGCGCATACTTCACCTTTTCATTACCAATTCGTCCGGAAACCCCGGACCGTCATCAACGATCCCTTTCCGCCAGACTGCGTCTCCAGCCGGCAAACAGGGAACCTGAAATATTCTGCCACGCGCTGAACAGGGCGCCGGGCAGCGTGGCCATGGGATTTGAAGCAAAATTGGCCGTGGCCAGAGCGACGGCCAGACCGCTGTTCTGCATGCCCACCTCTATGGACAGGGCACTGCTTCCGGCCTGATTCATGCCGAGCACTCTGGCCGCCATCAGACCGAGAAAAAGCCCGGCTCCATTATGCAGAAAAACCAGTGAAAGAACCAGCAGACCGCTTTCCGCTATTTTCTCCGCGTTGACGGCAATGATGCCTCCTACGATAAGAACAATGCCCAGAACCGACACCAGCGGACAAAACTCCGTCATGCGTACCGCAAGCCGCCCGGCCGCCGCCCGCAGAACAAGTCCCGCCAGCACAGGCAAAAGAACGATTTCCACCACGGAAAGCATCATGGCGATGAGAGAAACATCCACACGGCTTCCTGCAAGAACGTAAACAAGAAGCGGCGTCATGACCGGAGCAAGCAGCGTGGAGACAACCGTCATGCCAACGGAGAGCGCCACGTCGCCGCGGGCAAGATAGGTTATCACGTTGCTGGCCGTTCCCCCCGGGCAGCATCCTACCAGAATGACGCCAAGCGCAAGATCGGCGGGCAGAGAAAAGGCCTGCGTCAGCATATAGGCCAGCAACGGCATCAGAGAGAACTGGGCCACGCATCCGGCCAGCAAAGCTTTCGGACGCGACAGTACGATGCGGAAATCATCGGCCCGTATGGTGAGCCCCATACCGAACATGATGACCGCAAGAAACAGCGACGTATGCGGAACCGTCCAGGCAAACAGCTCTGGAAACACATAGGCCATGCCGGAACACACAACGATGATGCATCCTATCTGCCGTGTCAGCAGCGAACTGATGCGTCTGAACCAAAACATAGAAGCCACCTTATCCGAAGACAGCCTGATGACGAACCGGCCATCTCAGGCGCCCGGTTCTTTTCCAGACTCCAGAGATGGCCGGGGATTTCTGCAACGGTATGCTCCGTCTGAAAACCCGTACGGCGAAAACGCCTACCCTTCAAAAAGGAAGTTGTCGATAAGACGGGTGCTGCCGATGTATACGGCCATGGCGCACAGCACCGGGCCTTCCGCTCTCTGCACCGTCTGCATGGAAACGGCATCCACCATTTCAACATAGTCGATACGGGCAAGAGGTTCTGCCTCAATGCACATTTTCATGGCAGCGATTATGACGGAGGCATCCCGTTCGCCCTTCTCCATCATGTCCCGTCCGAGGAAAACGGCGCGACTCAGCACCAGCGCCGCCTTGCGCTCTTCAGCATTCAGATAGGTGTTCCGGGAACTTCTGGCGAGTCCGTCCGCCTCTCGTACGATGGGGCAGCCGACAATCTCAATGTCAAAATTCAAATCGCGGACCATACGACGGATAACGGCAAGCTGCTGCGCATCCTTCTGACCAAAGTACGCTCTGTCCGGAGCCACGATATGAAAAAGCTTGCTCACAACGGTGCAGACACCACGAAAATGAATAGGACGAGTCTTGCCGCAAAGGCCTTCCGTCAGGCTTGTCATATCCACCCAGGTGCAGAAGTCCGGATCATACATGTCTTCCGGCGCGGGATGAAAAATAAGATGCGCCCCGGCAGCTTCGCAAAGACGGGCGTCTGCCTCAATGTCACGGGGATAGCTGGTCAGATCCTCATTGGGGCCGAACTGCGTAGGATTGACGAAGTCGCTGACCACTACCCGATCGTTCTCGGCAACGGCACGAACGATAAGGCTTTTATGCCCCTCGTGAAGATATCCCATGGTCGGAACCAGACCGACGCTCAGCCCCTGACGCCGCCACTCTTTGACCTGTCTGCGTACATCGATCACGGAAGAAACGATATTCATACCCTCTCCCATATCATGTTTCATGGTATTCCGGTCAGAACAGCACCAGCTCCATGCCTATGCCGCCGCATCTGGAGATACCGTATACGTTCTGCTCCATCCGAAGATAGACTCTGAAGCTCCGAGCCCAGAAGACCATTGCATTTCTTTCAGATTCCACACGATGCGGAGTCTTTCTTCAAACGGTACAAGAGATGGATTTAATCAAAAAAGCAGTAAGGCGCAACCAATGCTACTTTGTCCGTCACAACAAAAACACTGCTGCATGGTAAAGCCAGTCCCTGCAAACGCTGAAACGCGTGCCGCAAATACATTTGCCCGGTGTCTAATGATGTTGCATTTCGGAAAGGCTCTTGACTAGCTGAGAGGATGTTCTCTGAGCATTTTTAACACCAAAAGA